>Ga0097683_1003852_pt1 | contig 10807 bp, 6 predicted proteins | sample ThiBio_1000_plan_2_FD_72846 | JGI IMG/M metagenome (GOLD analysis project Ga0097683, IMG submission 72846) | Wastewater bioreactor microbial communities from Cape Town, South Africa - Thiocy_cont_1000_plan - 1398105538256 (version 2) (version 2) ...
CCAGACGCGCCTGGCTCGTACCTCGCGGCGATTGAATGCGATGGTGCTACCTATCACTCAGCACTTTCCGTGCGAGATAGAGACCGTATCCGCCAAGAAATTCTCGAATCGCTGGGATGGCGCGGGCGGATATGGCGTATTTGGTCGACCGATTGGTTCAGAACACCACGGCAAGAGTCTGAAAAGCTGGTGAGCTTCCTCGCAGACTTACGCGAGCGATGGACACCGGAGCACTTCGCTGGTGAAGCATGGATTGAGGAGGGCCAGCATAGCCAATCCACACCAAATGCGGTCGTGAATGATGCCGTCATTACGCAAACCGAAGAAGAGCGAAGCTCTGTCATTTCAGCATTGATTGATTCAGAAGACGATCCTGCCGTCGAGGTTGAGGATTTTGTGCGCTATGTTGACATCAAGAAGCCCGAAGATGTGTTATCCGTGCAAATCACAAACGGTATCGATGACTTTGCCAACGGCACTGTGCATAAGCTGAAGCCTCTCGCACAAGCATTGCTCGGTGCCGTTGTTGGTGATGAAGTGACACTGCACTTAGTAGGGGCGGTGCCGAGAGTTTTCAAAATAATTGCTATCGAAAAAATGAAGAAGTGATTGCGGACGTATCGACAGTTGCCCAACCCGACGAAGAAATCTAGGCGCTATCGGTTGAACGATATCTATGAGGACATGCTGAAAGGGAAAGCAGTTAATCTGGATAGAACAATTGACACTTGATGATTGTTGCGTTCAAGTAGAATTTACCGCAGTAAAATTGAGAATCGCATCGCGCTGCAATCTTATGAAAAAGGTTGGCAACTCCTTCGAGCTGTACGCGACCGACTTGGTCGGATACCTGTATTGCCGCCACCTCATGGTGTTGGATCGCGCGGTCGCCGAAGGTGTTTTAGCGAAGCCGAAGGTCTGGGATCCTCTCTTGCAAATCCTTTCGCAACGGGGCTCGGCGCATGAACGAGACTATGTCGAGCACTTAACAGCGGCAGGGCTGGATATGGTCCGCATCGACGGCATCGACGTTACCGTTGATGCCGTCGGCGAGACACTTGATGCTATGCGCCGCGGTACTGCTGTAATCATCCAAGCGGCTTTGTCGCACCAAGGCTGGAGCGGGCGCGCCGATATTCTGCGTCGAGTTGAGGTACGGAGTTCTCTGGGTGATTGGTCCTATGAGGCGATAGATACAAAATTAGCCCGCGAGACGAAAGCGGGGACTATTCTCCAGCTCTGTCTCTATTCTGAACTGCTCGGTCAATTTCAAGGTCTTCCACCGGAATATATGCATGTCGTTGCACCTTGGACGGCGTTTCAGCCACAGCAATATCGGTTCGCTGACTACGCTGCATACTTTCGCAAGGTCAAGCGCGCTCTGGCCATGACCATGACCGAACAGGCACCAGATGATACCTATCCTGATCCAATCGAACATTGCGATATCTGTCGATGGAGAGAGGCCTGCGACATGCGCCGGCGCGACGACGATCATCTTAGCCTTGTGGCGGGGATGTCGAAGCTCCAGATCAATGAGCTGAAGGCGCGCGGCATAGGGACAGTTAAAAGCGTGGCAGATATGCCATTGCCCCTCGACTGGAAACCCACTCGCGGGTCGATCGATTCCTACACACGTGTCCGCGAGCAGGCACGGATCGTGGTTGAGGCCCGCGAGGCAGGCGTTGGCAGATTTGAGCTGCTGCCAGTAGAAGCAGGTTTCGGGTTTACTCGCCTTCCCATGCCATCAGGGGGAGACATATTCTTCGACCTTGAAGGCGATCCCTTTGTCGGTGAGCACGGCCTCGAATATCTGTTCGGCTATCTGTTCAAGGATGCACAGGTTGCGCTTGTCTACGAGGGGGACTGGGCTTTCACGCGCTCCGAGGAGAAGCAGGCATTTGAGAAGTTCGTGGATTTCGTCATGGCGCGTTGGGTGCAATTTCCAGACCTGCACATCTATCATTACGCGCCCTATGAACCAGCGGCTTTGAAGCGCATAATGGGCCGCTATGCGACACGTGAGGAAGAAATAGACCAGATGTTGCGTGCTGGGCTATTTGTTGATCTCTATCAGATCGTGCGACGGAGTCTCCGCGCAAGTGTCGAGAGCTATTCGATCAAACAGCTAGAGCCGTTTTACGAATTTGAGCGCGAGAAGCCCCTTGCCGATGCAAACGTGGCGCTTGTCAATCTCCAGGCTAGCCTAGAACTCGGCGATACTCCGTCGATTTCGGACGACATCAAAACCGCGGTGAAGGCATACAACGAAGATGATTGTCGCTCCACATCGGGCTTGCGGGATTGGCTTGAAACACTGCGTTCCAGGCAGATCGCCAATGGAAATGACGTACCACGCCCAGTACCCGGCGATGGTGCGCCTAATGAGAAGGTCACAGACTGGCTAGTCAAGATTAGCGCGCTGATCGAAAGGCTAACAGCCGATATCCCGGCTGACCCAGAAGAGCGGAACCAAGATCAGCAAGCCCGTTGGGTATTGGCTAATATCCTCGACTGGCACCGTAGGGAAGAAAAGGCAGTGTGGTGGGAATATTTTCGCTTGGCTGATCTATCAGTGGAGGACTTGCTGGAGGAGCGCGCTGGACTCTCAGGTCTCATCTTTATGAGCGTGGCTGGAGGCACCGCAAAGGCGCCGATACATCGCTACCAGTTTCCCCCGCAGGAGACCGACCTGCGCGGAGGCGAAGACCTCCGGAATCTCGGCGGCGGCAAGCTTGGGAATGTAGAGGCAATCTCCTTCGACGACAAGACCGTTGATATCAAGAAACGACAGGATACCGCTGGCCTGCATCCTCAGGCCGTGTTCGCGCATACCTATGTGGGTGCTCAGGTGATGGCTGATGCGTTAGTGCGAATAGGGGAATACGTCGCCGACAATGGTCTTCGTGGCGAAGGGCCTTATCAGGCGGCCCGCGATCTATTACTCAGGGAGAGCCCACGCATAGGCGGACAATCCCTCCATCGCGAACAGGAAACAACTGTCGAGGCCGCTGTCCGGCTGTGCGAGCATCTAGTCGGCGGCATCCTTCCGATTCAGGGGCCGCCCGGGGCCGGTAAGACCTTCACCGGCGCACGAATGATTTGCGAGTTGGCGCGTCGCGGAAAGAAAGTCGGCATAACGGCCAATAGCCACAAGGTAATTCGCCACCTGATTGACTCGACGATCAAAGCGGCCGATGAGCTGGGGATCGGGCTGCAATGCTGTCAGAAGGCCGACGAAATCGGAGCTCCACAGCACCGACTTTCCTTCGCCAAGAGAAGTGAAGATTTGATCGCCGCACTGGGGAACGGCACGGCTATTGGTGGTGGAACAGCTTGGCTTTGGTCCCGGCCGGATGCTTTCGAGGCTCTTGATGTGCTCTTCGTGGATGAAGCTGCGCAAATGTCGCTCGCCAATGTGCTCGCAATTTCGCAAGCGGCGAAAACGGTTGTGCTGATTGGTGACCCTCAACAGCTTGACCAACCGATGCAAGGTAGTCACCCAGAGGGAACCGACGTGTCGGCACTCGACCACATTCTGGATGGAGGGCATACCATCCCTCCGGACAAAGGTCTATTCCTCGAAGAGACCTGGCGGCTGCACCCCACCATCTGCGCCTACACATCCGAGCTTTTCTATGATGGAAAGCTCCGCTCAAGAGATGGGCTCGAACAACAGTTCATAAAGGGACCAGGGCCAATAAACGGGGCAGGCCTCTATTTCCTGCCTGTCACACACAGCGGGAATCAGAATTGCTCGCCCGAAGAGGCGCAAGCGATTGGCGATCTGGTAAAGGCGATTCTCGCCGGCAACACCACTTGGGTTGATCGCGAAGGGTTAGAGAAGCCGATCACGCTTGAAGATATCTTGATCATCACGCCCTACAATGCGCAGGTCTTCGAGATACAACAATGCCTTCGGGGTGCGCGAGTTGGCACAGTGGACAAATTCCAGGGTCAGGAAGCGCCGGTGGCTATCTATTCGACCGCAACATCGAGCCATGCGGATGCGCCGCGTGGGATGGAATTTCTTTACAGCCTCAACCGGCTCAATGTCGCTACATCCCGCGCTAAATGCGTATCAATTCTGGTGGGTTCGCCACAAATCTTTGAAGCGGAGTGCCGCACACCGCGCCAGATTCAACTGGCAAACGCCTTTTGCCGGTATATAGAGATGGCGCACTTGCTCGCGCCGATCAGCCCGTAGACGGGTCGATTGTGCGACAGAGCATCGATTCCTCCGCCCCTCTTCCCGCCCTGACCGTCGCTCCACCCACCCGACGGGCTGCTGCGCGCCTGGGGCGCCCAGTGTGCTGGTGCCGTAGTGTTCGCCATTGTAGATGCCATGACCGCCGGTGGCATAAAACTCGCGCTGCTGCGCAGCGGATGCAAGCTGACACGTCATCCCCAACGGGGAACTGCTGGGCTACCGGAAGTTTACGGCGGTCTACGCGCTTGTTTTCTGCAACTTGCGTTTCCGTGTTCCCCGGCGTAAACGCCGCGTTTACGGGAATGCAGCCAATGTGTTCACCGATGTGAACACATTGATACGTTGGCCTTTAGAAGAAACCGCCTGGAACCAGGGTTGCATCGAATACCAGAGGAACGTAAGTCCATGCCGGGGTAATTTGCCGTGTCCACCCCTGATTCGAAAACGCCTTCGCTGATTCCTCCAGCGGCTCCCGCCGCTCGGTCGTCTGAGACTTTTCGTGCTCGATCCGTTGCCACCCGCCTCACCGAGGCCGAGTTTGCCGAGGTAGACGCGGCCGCCGGTAGCGCGGGAAAGAAGACCGCCGAGTGGCTGCGCGAAGCGGCACTCGCCCAGGCTCGGTCCGCTCCGGACGAGAGGACCGACCCAATTCTGCTGGCCGAACTGATGGCAATGCGTACCCTTTTGCTGAACCTCTTTTCGGCGGCTTCCAAGGGGCCGTTGACCGATGAATCGCTCCGCAAGATGCTGGCCTACGCCGACTCCATTAAGCAGCAGAAGGCCGATGAGTTTCTGGCGAAACTCAGAGCCGGAAACGGAGCCAAACCTCCCAGGGATACGCCATGAAGCCCATGGGCTTTCCCAGTCGGTTTCGCTGGTGGATTGTGGCCGTTCTGGCAGTCCTCTTGGGCTTGCCTGTGCTGCCTATTGCGGCGTGGTTCGCATGGGATATGCCGCCACTCCACAAGTGGTATTTGATGGCGTATCTGGACAGCACAGAGAGAGCCAAAGAACCGGGTGCAACCACCGATGTCCGATGGTTATTCAAGACGGCTCCGGGTCGGCAACATATCCTCGTCACCGACCGGGATGTGGTTTCCTCCAGCGATCGTAAGCAGCTAGTTCAACTTTCCCAAAGCGCTATCAACGACGGCTGGCGCGGCGTCGAGATGAGTCCTCCCCAAAAGGTCAATTCGATTGAGCTGAAGGAGTTCCTGCAGGATGACTTCTACAACGGTAATGGCTTTTGGCAGGTGATGGAGGAGCCCGCCGCTGAAGCATTTGGATTTCTGTTGATTGCGATTGTGCCGGCGCTCGCCCTCAAAGGAAAGTTTGCCAGTAGAGCGAAGCGGGAACAGCGCCATGGACGCCGCACGAAAGGGCCTGAGCTGCTTTCCCTTCTTCGCTGGAATCGCCGCACAAAGGCCGACGGTATTCAGTTCCAATTGCGGAGCGAGAATACGTGGCTAAATCATCTCGGCAAATTCTTGCCCGGATGGGCGAATCCCAGCTTTCGTATCCGCCGCGATCTCGAAGCGAGTCACATACTTTTGATGGGCGATACCGGCAGCGGCAAGTCCTCCGTGATCCGGCAGATTCTTCGCCAGATTGTCCAGCGGGGAGAGACGGCCATCGTCTATGACCCGGCGATGGAGTTCACGCCGGAGTTCTACTCACCGGAGCGCGGCGATCTCATCCTTAATCCACTCGATACACGGTGTCCCTATTGGGGCCTTGGCGACGAGATTACCCGCGATGAAACTGCGATGACCATTGCCGCCGCGTTCCTGCCAGAGAAGGAGTATGAAAAGGAGTTCTTTATAGATGGCCCACGCCGGATACTGGCCCATCTACTTAAGAGGAAGCCGCAGCCCAGAGACATCCTCAGGCTGATGTCGAATCCGTCGCAGATAGAGGCATCGGTACAGGGAACACCGCTTGCCGCTTTGCTTGATCCTGCTGCACCGGCCCAGCGCTCCGGTGTCCTGGCAAGTCTGAATATGGTTGCCGACAGTTTGGAGTTGCTGCCGGAGTGGGAGCATACGAGGCCGACGTTCGCAACGAGGGAGTGGTACGACGAACGGAAGCGCTGGGTCTTTTTGACTTCGCAATCTTCCTATCGCGAGAAGATTCTGCCGCTCCATTCGGTCTGGCTTGACCTCTTCATTCTGCGAATGATGGGTTACTGCGACGACCCGCATGTAAAGCCTGTCTGGTTTGTCCTCGATGAGCTTGCCAGTCTCAACAAATTGCCCCAGCTTCACACCGCTGTTACTGAGAATAGGAAGCACGGAAACCCTGTTGTCATGGGCTTCCAAGGCCGCAGTCAATTGGAGAAGCGATACGGCCAGGATGCCGAGACCATGCTCTCCCAGCCAGCGACCAAAATCTTTTTCAAGACCTCTGAGCCGCGGGCGGCGAAATGGATCTCGGAAGCCATCGGTGAGATCGAAGTAGAGAGACTTAAAGAGTCGCGCAGTATGGGACTGCTTCGCAGCAAAAAGTCGTTCACAATGGAGATTGCCACCAAGCCTCTTGTCATGCCGTCCGAGATCGCTGGTCTTGAGCCATTGCACGGCTATATCAAACAGGGAAATCTGGTGGTGCCTGCCCAGTTCCCATATTTGAAATCTAAGGTGAAGCAACTGGGATTCATCGAGCGGACAATCCCGCTCCCTACCCCTAGAATCGTCCCGCAATCTGTCCCCCTCGCCATTCCCACAACCCCAGCTGCGGATCAGCTTGAAGTGCCCAAAAAGCCGGTAAAGAATCAGGCCGCTTTCGCGCCTTTCTCCAAACAGCGTGCAGTGAATGAAAAGATTTCAGAGTGGGATGAATCGGAGTGGATCGAATAGCAAAGCAGAGCTTCGTCATCGCTACTTTTTGCTTAGCTTCCCATAAAGCCGGCTTGCGGGTACTGATCCGATCGTCGACAAGTGAATCGGCGTTTCTACTCTACCAATTCTCCGAACTGAAACTACGCTAGGATATGGGCCCCCGAACGACTATCATGACAGCGAAGCCTCAATCACCAACGAGCCATACGAAAGCGGTATCCCGGAGAACCGATCAATGATTGAGCCGAGTCGCGAATTTTACGTGTATGTCTATTACGACCCCCGCAATCTCCAGCCATTTTACGTTGGCAAAGGCAAGGGCAAGAGGCTGCTCTCCCACGGGTCCGATCCGCAGGATACAAAGAAGACGGCCACGATACGTGCAATTAAAGCTGCAGGGTTGGAGCCGACCATCCGAGTCATCGCTAAGGATCTAACCGAAGAGCAGGCTTTTCTTGTTGAGAAGACGCTGCTTTGGAACAGCCGCGGATTATCGAATACTGCCACAGGCTATTTTAAGAGAAACTTTAGGCCCGACAACACCCTTCATCGCGCTCTGCCCGGTTTCGATTTCAGCAATCAGATTTATTATTTCAACGTCGGCCATGGGCCACATCGGCTCTGGGAGGAAAATGTTCAGTACGGCTACGTTAGCGCGGGGCAGGCCAAAAAATACAGAGATGAGATTCTCCGTTTGCACACTGGCGACTTGATCGTTGCGCGGGTGAACAAAGCCGGGTATGTCGGGGTGGGGCGGGTGGTATCAGAACCGGTGCCAGCACATTCTTTCCTCGTGCCAAGGTGCGCGGCAACTAAGTCAGCGCGCGGGAAACCACTAACGCAATTTGTCCTTGAGGCGAGAATAAAGGACAACATCGAGGATGAACTGAAGTGCGAGTGGATGGCGGGTGTTGAATGGCTAAAGACCACGACTCGCGATGAGGCATATTGGAAAGCACGATTCGGGTTATACGCACCGCGCGGTGTGACCTGCGGCTCTCTAGCTCGCCAGCTGAAAACGGTCAAATACATTGAGCAGGTCTTTGATGTGAGGTTTGAAGAGCTAGTATCGCTTCGGGACGCGGCCGCCGCGAAAGGGTAATCACGATGAAAGTTTCCGACTATTATGCTGAACTCCATGTGGCAGGGCGCCTCGCGGACGCAGGATGGGATATCTACTTTCCTCACCGTGACAAGGGATTTGACTTCGTCATATCTAAAGTTGTGAACGGGACACCGATCCTACGCCCCGTGCAGGTCAAGGGCAAATATCCAAGCGGAGAGAAGACCGATAAGAATGTGTATGGATACGTCGGAAAGCTCACGCAGACGCACCCGGAAATGGTCTTGGCGATTCCTTACTTCTCCGCGTCGTCGCCCGATACGCCGGTCTATATCGCTTTCATGCCGTGGGCGTCCGTCAAGCCACACGCGCGTGGCTTTCACTGCCAACCTGCCACATACCGTGGCGGGGAGCCAAGACCACGACGCGAATTTGGAAAGTTCTTCGACGAGGGAGGAATTAAGCGATTGGACTCCTTAGCTTGGAAAAGTGACACTATCGCCTCCTAGTTCGCGATCCCCTTGTCGCCCGCCTTGCTACCCCAGTTCAATAGGCCCCTCGTCCAACCCGTGCATGATTCTCGGTTGACGACAAGAGAACACTCATTCAGCTTGTGTTTAGGGCCTCCGAGGATTAGTAAACCGAGAGGCGCTTCCCGGACGCGATTTCACGGCGATATTGATGCGCGGCATTTGCTGAACATTGCGAACGGATGCGAACTTGATTAGCCAGGTCTAAAATTCATATGGGCGGTGATATTCCTGCCGCCCGTAGTTTGGGTTCTCGCCGATGTTGACCATCTCCAAATCGCTCTCCGCAGGGCAAGCACGGACGTATCATTCGCGCGAGTTCACTTCTGAGCGGCAAAACTATTGGAGCCGCGACCCGCAGGTTCATAGTGAGTGGGGGGGCAAGCTCGCGCAGGAGTGGGATCTTGAGGGTGAAGTCGGCTCCGAACACTTTGCTCGACTAAGCGAAGGCCGGCATCCTGAGAGCGGCGTGCAACTCGTCAAGCACCAGTCCGCCAAAACCTATACCAACGAATACGGCAAGGAGATCACCAGCGTCGAACATCGCGCCGGTTGGGATGCCACATTCTCAGCGCCAAAGTCTGTTTCCCTCACCGCTCTTGTCGGAGGAGATGATCGTGTGCGCGAGGCGCACCGCGAGAGCGTCCGCGTTGCTCTCGGCGAACTGGAGCGGTATACCCAGGCCCGCATCGGAAACGTCCATGCACCGGAGACTACCGGCAAGTTCATCGCCGCTACCTTCGAGCATGACACCGCTCGCCCGGTCGAGGGCTATGCAGCGCCGCAACTTCACACCCACGCCGTGATCTTCAATGTGACAGAACGCGAGAACGGCCAGACCCGCGCTCTCCAGGAGCGCAGCCTCTTCCAATCTCAACACTATGCGACCAGCGTGTATCGTTCCGAACTTGCCGTACGGTTGCAGGGTCTTGGATATGAGATCGAGCGCGGCAAGCATGGTCAACCGGAGATTAAGGGTTACACCCAGGAGTATCTTGACGCATCGAGTCCGCGTCGCGAACAGATCAAGAACCATCTGCAGGAGATCGGTAGAGAGGGTGCGGGTGCAGCACAGGTTGCAGCACACCGTACTCGTGACAACAAAGAACTGCTCTCGCCAGACGAGGTGTTGCAACGGCACCGCGATTTAGCAGCACAGTACGGTCATCAGGCAGATCGCGTGGTGGCGCAAGCGCGAGAGCAGGCACACCACTATACCCAGAATCCCGACAAGACAGTCCAGCACTCCGTAACCTATTCGCGCAATTCTGTATTCGAGCGGTCGGCTGTGCAGGATGAGCGGGCCATTCTGCAAGCCGCGATAGATCGCAGCATGGGGCAAGCTACATACGGCCAGGTGCGGCATGAGTTTGACCAGCGAGTGTTGCGGGGCGAGTTTCGTGAAGTCGAACGTGCTGAGGGCAGAGCGGCGCCGCAGTACACGACTGCCGAGATGATCCGCATGGAGAAGGAAATTGTCGGCCAGATGCAGAGAGGCAATGAGCGCGGCTTTGAAGATCCTATGTTGGTAGCGCCTTCCTTGCGGATTGCCACGGGAGATCGACACCCAGAGTTGAGTCCGGCGCAACGAAGCGCGGTCGATGACATATTCGTGAGCCGCGAGAAGATCATTGGGTTGGATGGCATCGCCGGCGCTGGTAAGACAACGACGCTGGCTGTTGTGCGCGAGGGCGCGGAAGCACAGGGATATACAGTCGAAGGATTCGCGCCGACATCTCGCGCAGCGCATAAGCTCGCTGAGGCCGGTATCGAGACTTCGACGCTCCAGCGCCATCTTGCCAAAGGAGAGCAGCCGGACACCGGCGAGAAGAAATTGTATGTCCTCGACGAATCTTCGCTTGCTTCGACTCGTCAGATGCACGAGTTTGTCGAACGGCTCCATCCGAATGACCGGGTCCTATTGGTGGGTGATACACGCCAGCATGAGGCCGTTGAAGCTGGCCGCCCGTTCGCGCAGCTTCAGGAAGCAGGGATGCGAACAGCGAAGTTGGAAGAGATTGTTCGACAACGTGACCCGGAGCTGAAGCAAGCCGTGGAGCAGTTGGCACAAGGTCAGGTTGGAGCCGCAATTGAGAGCTTGGATCATCAGGGTCGCGTACATGAAGTGAAAGGCCATGAAGAACGTATCGCGGCTATTGCCCGCGAG
>Ga0097683_1003854_pt1 | contig 10795 bp, 9 predicted proteins | sample ThiBio_1000_plan_2_FD_72846 | JGI IMG/M metagenome (GOLD analysis project Ga0097683, IMG submission 72846) | Wastewater bioreactor microbial communities from Cape Town, South Africa - Thiocy_cont_1000_plan - 1398105538256 (version 2) (version 2) ...
GGTGTCTGCCGCGCTGGCTGGTCGTCGGCCCCGGGGACGGGCGGAGCGTGGTGTGCTCACGCTGTCGATCTGTGCAACGCCGGGCGCCGCGGGCCGATGACACGGCAGCTGCCACCGGTTCGTTCGCGGAATCTGGTGTCCACCACAGTTGCCGGGAGGCGAGTTCGGCGCCCTGGGCCATGCTCGCCAGTTTGGCCCAGGTGACCTTCGGGTCGATCTTGAGGTAGGTGGCGAAGGTGGCGAATCCGCAGTCGCTGGAGGCCAGGACGCGTTCCCGGCCGACGACCGTGGCGTAGCGGATGATCCGCTCGGCGACCAGTTCGGGGTGCTCGATGTAGTTGGTGGTCGAGTCGATCACCCCGGGCAGGATGATTTTGTCGTCGGGGAGGGGGATGTCTTCGAAGACGCGCCATTCGTGTTCGTGGCGGGGGTTGGCCCCTTCGAAGGAGATGGCCGAGGCGCGGGCAGTGAGCACGATGTCGAGGATGTCGCGCAGGGGCACGTCGAGGTGGTGGGGGCCTTCGTAGTTGCCCCAGCACAGGTGCAGCCGCACCCGGTCGGGTGGGATGTCGCGCAGGGCGTGGTTGAGCGCCTCGATGTTCTGGGCGATGCGGCGGCGGAAGGCGTCGAGGCCCGGGTCCTCGCCCTCGTACATCTGACGGGACATGCCCAGGTCGGGGCAGTCGACCTGCAGCACCAGCCCGGCCGCGTGGATGGCGTCGTACTCGGTCTTCATCGCCTCGGCCAGCGCGGCAAGGTAGGCCTCGTGGGTGGGGTAGTGCCGGTTGGCCAGGAACACCGCGATGACGCCGGGGGAGGCCGCGGTCAGGAACACCTCCTGGGCGCCGGCGCCCGCGGCGCCCGCGGTGGCCGCGGTGATGTTGGCGATGTCCTGCTCGACGGCGACGGTGCTCGGGTAGGTGACGTCGCCGGTGCAGGAGGGCATCGTCATGTCCGCCATCGCCTCGCCCAGGATCCGACCGGCGAGTTCGGGGAACTCGTCGAAGTCGTGGATCGGGATGGCCTCGGTCTGACCGTCGAAGCCGGTCAGCCGTTCCTTGACGTAGGTGGAGTAGCCGATCTTCCCCAGCTCGCCGTCGTTGATGACGTCGACGCGGGCCGCGAGCTGGTCGCCGATGACGCCGGCGACCGCGTCGCGCACCTGCTCCGGTTCGGGGACGGGCCCGCCGCGTTCATGATCGGCTAGTGCCTGCCGCAGCGGCTCGGGACGGGGCAGGCTCCCGGTGTGGGTGGTCAGTATCCGCTCGTCGCTACGCAACATGGCTGCGGTTCCTTCCCTGCAGGTCGAGTGCCCTTTCATCAAGGCTCGTCGTGCGGTGTGCTGGTGCCGAGGAAGCGCTCGAGGTCGACGACTCCCCGGGTGGCCTCCGCCCACATGGCCTTGGCGGCCTCGATCTGATGACGCTGGACTGCGGCTCGCTCCCGGGCCTGTGACGAAGGGGCGTCACCGCGCCCAGCGGGCCACCCCAGATGAGTCGGCCTGCCCGCAAAGCGATCAGGCCGCGTGGCCCGGGTAGTCCGTCACCGGGTCACCTCCACGGTGCCCGCCATCAGGGCTTGGACGGTACTCCTCAATCCATAGCAGGAAAAGGTGCAGGCCCCGGAGAGGAGCTACTGAACTCAGAGGAGGTGTTCGACGAGATCCGCGAGGTGGCGGAGCAGCGGCGCGGCGACCGCACGCTCGACATCGTCGAGCCGATTCCAGGTGGTGGTCAGGTGACCCGCCACGACCGATCGTTTCGCGGCGAGCAGTTGCTCGCCGCGTTCGGTCAGCGCCAGCACCCGCACCCGTCCGTCGGGGGTGCCGACGGTGCGCTGCACGAGCCCGTCGCGTTCGAGGGTGATGACGCCGCGGGTCACGGTCGGTTGGGTCAGCCCGGTGTGGTCGGCGACGGCGACGACTCCGTCGTTGCCGCGTGCTCGTACGGCGTCGAGGAGTACCAGCTGTGGGACGGTGATGTCGTCGAACAGCGGCTGCAGGCGGCCGCGGGTGCGCCGGGCGGCGGCCAGGAACACCAGTACCGCGTCGGCGAACTCTTCGGCCGCGGTCTCGGGTGACATCATCTGCGCGGCGCTGGCCACCCCGTTGAGCTGCACAGTGCTGGCGTGCTCGTCGTTTCGCACCGCGGCTCCTTTCCGTCCGGTTGCGCGACCACGCGCGAGCCGCTGCCAGGCCACCTGCCCCCGCTGAACAATAACGCTGACCGGCGCCCTCCAACGCCTCGATGATCAGGAGCCCGGTGTGACCGTCATAGCTGGAGCCTCGACGGGGGCAGCTCGTTCAGGTTCGGCCGCTGCGACCGCGCGAAGCCGGGCGCGCACCGCCAAAGTCAGCTCGATGATGAGGACGGCGAGGCTGACCACCAGCAGGACGGCCCCGACGATGAGATCGTTGCGGGTGCCGGTCACCCAGTCCTGGCCCTGTGGCTGGTAGCCGACGGTGAACGGCGCCACGACGAGCCACATCCCGACCGCGGCGAACAGCAGGGACACGATGGCGTGCACCCGGGGGGCGAACGGGATCATGACTGCTCCGTGGTGTGGGTCGGGATGGCCGACCGGTTGGTGGACAGGCCACCCCGGTCGTGTTCGGGGTTGTCGCGGTTGAGCGCGTCGACTAACGGCCGGAGCAGGTTGACGAGCTCGTCGGCCGGGCCGCCGGCCACGCCCGTGGGGGTTGCCGAGTCGGTGCCGCGCAGGGAGTCCGGGTCGGGGTAGGGGCTGCGCCGCGGCGGGAGGCCCCCGGCGGCGCGGAGCCTGCTGGTCAGGTCGGCGAGCAGGGCGATGCTGGCCAGGAGGGCGAGGATGGCCAGGCCGAGGCCGGTGAAGAAGTCGGTGGTGGTGGCGTTGGTCCAGCCCGTGCCCTCGGGCTGGTATCCCAGGGCGAACGGGGCCAGCATCAACCAGCCTCCGGCCAGCAAGGCGACGATCCCACCGGCCAGCCCGACGGTCGCGGCCCCGAGCGACCCGCGCCCGGCGTCACCGCCAGGCGTGGCCCGGGCGTGGCCGGTGTGGTGCGGTGCGGCTCGCCCCACGGGCGACAGATCATTACCGAGCCGATCCGACATGCTGGTCCTCTCGATCATCGTGGGTGGCGGGGAGCTCCGCGGTGGCGCCCGGTGTCGGGGTGGACCCGGTGACGCCGGCGAGCGCGGCGGCCAGCGCGCGGCGCGCCACGGGTCGCAGGACTTGCCGGGCGGCGGTTTGTGCGCGTTCGTGCTCGCTGCCCCCGCTGGGCGGCGCGAGTCGGGCGGCGGCGGCGGTCAGGTGAGGGTTCGCCCCGTCGGTGCGTTGTAGGTGATCGGCGAGCCATGCGAGCGCGACCGCCGCGACGAGCAGGGTATGCGTCGGCGCGGGGTCGGTGCCCGGGCGGAGCGCGGACGCGCCGGGCCCGCGCAGCGGGACCTCGCGCAGGAACAGGACCACGAGGAAGCCGAACACCGCGAACGGGACCGCGGCCAGGAACGCGGTCTGCAACGCGTCGGCGAAGCCGGTGATCACCGCGGTGTGGATCGGCTCGGGGAGGTTCATGATCTGCGCCGGGGTACCCAGCGACGGACCGCCGACCGGGAGACCGGCGGTCGGCACGCCGGCCTCGGCGAGCCGGTTGGGGATGGTGTCGCGCAGCCGGTGGGTCAGCAGCGCCCCGAACACGGCCACCCCGACCGCGCCGCCCAGGGAACGGAAGAACGTCGCCCCCGAAGTGGCCACACCGAGGTCTTTCCGGTCGACCGCGTTCTGGGTGGCCAGCACCAGGACCTGCATCACCAGGCCGATACCCACGCCGGTGATGAACATGAACAGCCCGGCCATCGCCAGGGGGGTGTCGACCTGCAGCCGGCTCATCAGGGTCAGCCCGACGGCCGCGACGAGCAGCCCCACCACCGGGAAGATCTTGTATCGGCCGGTGCGGGTGATCGCCCGCCCGGACCCGATCGACGCGATGAGCAACCCAACGACCAACGGCAGGGTCAGCAGCCCGGATGCGGTCGGGGTCTCGCCCTTGACGATCTGCAGGTACTGGGGCAGGAAGATGATCGCGCCGAACATGGCGATGCCGACGACGAACCCGGCCAGGCTGGTGATCACGAAGCTGTGGTTGCCGAACAGATGGGGGGGCATGATGGGTTCCCGGGCGCGGCGTTCCTGCCACACCGCGGCGCCCAGCATCACCACCGCGACCGCGAACAGCCCGTAGGTCCAGCCGGAGTTCCAGTCGAACTCCTTGCCGGCCAGGCTCAGCACCAGCAGCAGGCTGCTCACCGCGGCGACGATGAAGAACGCCCCCAGCCAGTCGATCGCGTGCAGGCGGCGCGGGAAGGGCAGCTTCAACACCCGCTCGGTGACCAGCAGCGCGACAAGACCGATCGGGATCCCGACCCAGAACGTCCAGCGCCACGACAGGTGCTCGACCAGGAACCCGCCCAACAACGGCCCGGCCACGGTGGCGACGCCGAACACGGCACCGATGTAGCCTTGGTACCGGCCCCGTTCCCGGGGGCTGACCACGTCACCGATGATCGCCTGAGCCAGCGCCATCAGCCCGCCAATGCCCAGCCCTTGCACCGCCCGGAACCCGACGAGCTGGATCATGTCCTGAGCAAATCCGCAGGCCAGCGACGCGACCAGGAAGATCCCGATCGCCGACTGGAACATGATCTTGCGGCCGTAGAGGTCGGACAGCTTGCCCCAGATGGGGGTCGAGGCGGTCGATGCCAGCAAGGTCGCCGACACCACCCAGGCCAGCTGGTCCTGCCCACCCAGCTCTCCCACGATCGTGGGCAGCGCGGTCGCGACGATCGTCTGCGACAACGCCGCGACCAGCATGCCCAGCATCAGCCCGACCAGCACCACCATGATCTGGCGGTGGGTCAACACCGGCATCCCCTGCGCCGCAGCCGGGCGGGCGGAGGCTGGGCGGGTCGCTACAGTGGGCGGTGAGGAACTCATCAGGTGTCACTCCGTTCGGGGTGGTCGGCGGGCCGAAGCTGCGGTGCCGTGCTGGCGGGGGCGGGCGGCCGATCCCGTGGTCATGGCAACGGGCTCGATACCGGGGAGGAAGCGCTCGAGAAGATCGGCGAACAACACCTGATCGCGAACCGGGCATGAGGTCGGCAGTTCCCGTACCAGCCGGCGACGCAGCTCGCGGGTCGATTCCAGGGCATCGCGTCCGTGGACGGTCAGTTGTAGCCGGCAGGCCCGCCGTCGTGCGGATCGGGCACCCGGCCAGCACCTTCGCGTGTTCCAGAGCTGCGATCTGGCGGCTGATCGTGGAGGGATCCAGGTGGATCCGGTCCGCAACCGCCGTGGGCCGCAGCGGCCCCTCGTCGTAGAGGCACCCGAGAACGCAGTAGGCCGAGCGTTCCAGCAACCGTCCCCCGGCACTCGAGACGTACATGCACCCGCTGTGCCCGCCGGACCAGCTCGGTCAGCCCGCGCTCGATCCGAGCCAGTGGATCCACGCCCGGCGACGATTGCATGACTGCTACATATCGTGATAGATGCACTAGCCACACGTCTAGCTACGATGGCGATGTCGGCTCCGCTCGCGTCTCGGGCCGGGTGATCGCCCACCGACATCCGCGGCGATCCTCGCGTCGCCGACGGAGCGGTGCGGCGCTGTCCCGTCGCAGCTCGCACGCGTCGCTGAGAAATGCTTCGGTCTGGGCGATGCCACGCGTCGTCTCCTTGATGACGATGAACTCAGCGAGCTTGTGGCGCCGCCACGTCGGCGGACACGCCTTGACAGATTGGGCGGCAATGGCGGGCTGGCCGCACATTGCGGCCCCGTAGTCGGCGCATCCGGCCAGCACCAGCCATGCTCCGTAGCGGAGGACGTTACCGGCGATCTCGGCCACCACCCACCCAAGAGCACGACCGATCCCGGGATACGTGTTACGCACCGGCCCCACCTCCACGCCGACCGGCCACACGGTGCCTGGCCGCGAAAGGGCGGGCGCTGATCACGCCGATGTGGCCAGCCGCCGCACCCGCGGGGAACGCTACGCCACTTTATATAGCAGGAACAGCCCTCTTGTCGTACGATCTGCACTATTCGGGCCGCCTGTGGCGGTCCGCTGAAAGCTGTTCTTCCCGGTCGGGGACGCCGGGCCGGCGCAGCGGCAGATCGCCGCGGCCAAGGCGGTGTGCCGCCGCTGCCCGGTGACCGAGGAGTACCTGGCCTGGGCGTTGCACGCGCGCTGTGGCCGGTCATCGGCGGCCTGGTCTGGTCGGTCGGAGTGACCCTGGCCGGGTACGGGCTCGGGTCGGTGGTGCCAAACGTGGACCGCTACCTGCTGCCGGTGATCGCCGCGGTCGTGATCGTCTCGCTGATCCCGCACGGGCTCGAGCTGCTGCACTCCCGGCGCCGCCCACCACGCCACACAGCGGCTTCGACTGACGGGCAGGCGCGCTGAGATGCCAGGGCTCGGCGACATCCTCGACGGCGCGGTCGAGGACACCCAGACGTTTCTGAACTGGGCCAACCGCGACGGGTTCGACGCGGTGACCGCCTTCGCCACCCGGACCGGCTGGCTCCACCCGGTGATGGCGGGCTACGCCACCTACGGCGTCGTCGGGTTCGCGGCGTTGCTGCTGGCCGGGTGGTGGCTGGCCCGCCGCGCGACCAACGCACCGGCCTCGACCGCTCCGTCCTCATCTGCGCCGTCCCCCGTCCCGTCCGCTTCGTCGGCTGCCGGTCGGCCGGCGCGGAAGATTGCGACGGCACTGTGGGCCCCGGTGGGGATGCTGATCGCGCTCCGGCTCAACCAGATCGTGGTGGCCTCGGTGCACGAGCTGCGGCCCTACATCGTGCTGCCCGCAGCGGAGGTGCTCGTCGCCCGCCGCGCCGACTACGCCTTCCCGTCCGACCATGCGGTGATGGCCGGCGCCGTCGCGGCCGGGGTGTGGCTGGCTTCCCGACCCCTCGGGTACCTCGCCGCCGCGGCGGAGCTGCTGATGGCGTCCGCCCGGGTGTATGTCGGCGCGCACTGGCCCGGGGATGTGCTGGTCGGGCTGGTCTTCGGCGCCGCGGTCACGATTCTCGGCTACCTGCTGTGGCGCACGCCGCTGACCTCGGCGGTGTTCAGGCTGGCCCGCTCCAGGCTGCGGCCCCTGCTGACCGCGCACGCCACCGCGCTGGAGAACCTCGAGGCCGAACCCGACCGGACCGAGGGGGCCCAGCTCGTTGCGGATTCGTCCGGGGACGGCAGCGACTTGCCGTGGGTTCCTCGCCGCACCAATCGGGGACAATGTCGAGTTCGCCATCGGGCACTCCGGCGTCAGCGCTGGTACCTGCGATTCGGCCGCTACGTGTTCCTCACCGAGGACCGGCTGAACAAGGCCGAGGGCTTCTTCACCCGCCACGGTGGGAAGCTCGTCACGATCGCCCGGTTCGTCGAAGGGCTGCGCCAGGCCAACGGTATCGTCGCCGGGCTTGCCGGAATGCCGTGGCGGTCCTGGTGTTCAACGCGCTCGGCGCGCCGATCTGGGTCGGGACCTGGAGCGCGGTCGGGTACCTCGCCGGCAACCCGGCAACCATCTCGACGCTCATCTACGCCCAGGTCAGACGCTACGAGCTCTACTTGCTCATCGCGCTCGCCGTCGTCGCGCTCGCCGTCGAACGCGCCGACCGCGACGCCGAGACGGCCGTCCCCAACCTGTTCCAGGCGCCTACCCAGAACCAGGACCGCACCGTGGTCCAGGGCCGCCGACCCGGCCTGGGACGGTCCTGATCGGTCACCCGCAAGTGCCCGAGGCGAACGCCTCATCGCACGCCCAGCTCATGATGGATTCGGTCGGGGTTCGCGCCAGTCGGGGGCCTCGGGGCTGTCGGCGACGGCCTTGGACCAGCGCTCGGCGAGTCCCTCGAGGAGTCGGCTTTCGACTTCGGCGGCGACGTGGGAGTAGGTCTGCTGGATTTTGTCGTCGAGGATGTGCCCGAGCCTGCGGGCTTGGGCGATCTCGGGCACGTTGTCGGCGATCATCCACGTCTTGTGGCTGTGGCGCAGCCCGTGAAACGTCAGCCCGGTCTTTGCCGGCGAGAGCCGTACGTGCGGACGGGTTTGGGTCAGGTTGCCGTCGGCCGCGGGACGCATCGCGCGGCGCCCGAAGTTGCTGCGCCGGTGCCACTCCCCCTCCGGCGAGACGAACACGTGCGGGTGGTTGTGGCCCTCGAGGTGGGCGCGCAGCAGCTCGACCAGGAAGTTGGGCAGGGTGATGGTGCGGGCGGACTCGGCGGTCTTGGGCGGGCCTAGCTCGAGGCCACGGCTGGACTCGTGCAGCGTCCCGACGTCAGGGTCGATGACGATCAGTCCGTCGTCGAGGTGGGTGTTGGCGCGGCGCAGGCCGACCAGCTCGCCCCAGCGGGCACCGGTCCACGCCGCAGTCACGATCAGTGTGGCCGCGGCTGGGCCACCGATGGGTAGGCGGGCGGCGTTGTCGGCTACAGCGAGCGCTTCTTGCGGGGTGGCCCAGATCCGTTCCACCCGTCGGGTGGCGCGGTGGCGGCCACGGCGCCGCGACCGGATCGGGTTGGCCACGATGAGCCGCTCCTCGACCGCGTCAGCCAACATCAACGACAGCAGTTTCGTCACCCCGGACACGGTCGACAGGGCGTAGCCGCTCGCCCGGAGTTGCTTGGTCCACGCTGCGGCCTTGATACCGGAAATGTCGGCGAGCCCTTCATCGCCCCAGCGGGGAAGGATGTGGCATCGCAGCATGCTGCGGTAGTAGTCCTCGGTGCGGATCGCGACATCGAGGGCGTCGAGCCAGTCCACGCTCCACTCTCGCAAGGTGGTCTTCCCCGCGGCCGGGTCGATCCACGTGCCGTGGCGTTGCTCGGACTCGAGTGTGTTGGCGTGCTGCCCGGCCGCGGTCTTACTGGTGAACCCGTTGACCGCGCCGATGGTGCCGTCCTCGCGGCGATAACGGACCCGCCAGCTGCGGTTACCGCTCTGCTCCACCCAGGCCATGTCGTGGTGTCCCATCCCTCATCACACGGCAAACCAGTCTTGGCGACCCCGCAAGCCCGAGACGCCAACGTCCATGGACGCTCCGATACGGCCAGAGCGGAACCCCTGCTCTGCCCAGCAGACGGGTGATCGGTCATCGTCGGCGGATCGGTCGGCGACGCAGCGGCGTCGTTGGTCCGGCCGGGCGCGCGCCCGCGGCGGCGATCGCTTCCACATCAGCGCGGGAGAACCGCAGATGCTTGCCCATGAAGGTGCACGGCACCCGGCGCTCGGTCACGCGGCGACGCAGCCACGACTCCCGCACTGCCAGCAACTCCGCTGCGTGGCCCGGGGTATAGAGCGGGAGAACCCCCGCCATGGGGACGCTAGGTCCCACAGCGGGCCGCACCGAGCAGCCCGGATCCGCCTCCGCCACATCGGTGCCCAGACGTGCGCCGGGCGCGGCCGCGGCGCTCACGGCCGGGCGGGATCGATCGGGTCCAGTCATCGCCTGCACCCGATACCCACCCAGCGTTCCTCGGCCGGCGCACCGCCCGCCTCGAAACCGCCGGATGTCGGGGTTACGCGGCCCGCGGGTGTGTCAGGATCGGCTCCGTGGCCGTCCCGGAGATCCATGTGCAGCGCATCGCGGCGTACTGCGCGACCCGGGTGCCCGCGCAGGCGCGCGACCAGATTCGAGTCGAGCACACAGTCCGCGGCGCCACGGTGACGATCATCGAAACGCGCCCCCCCTGGGACGGGACCGACGCGGCGTGGACCCGGCGGCCGATTGCGCAGCTGCGCTACGACGGGCGCCGGTGGCGGCTGTGGTGGCCCGATCGCCGCACCCGCTGGCACCCCGTCGACGCCGCCCCGACGGTGTCGCCTGATCCGCTGATGAAGATCCTCGACGATCCCGGCTCCGCACCGTTCTGGTAGGCCGCCGGCGATTCGCCAGCCGCGGCGTCTCACGCGGCCGGGTTCGCGTCGCACGGGCTCGCCCCTGCTCGCCCGGTCCGAGCCGCCGCATCCGCCCGGCGCGCTCCCAACGCGGCCGGGTTGTCACCGGTACCGGCCGCGAACGCACCGGGCCTGTCCGTGCGGAACAGCAGGACGTCCTCGTGCGCGATGAGGTGCAGGGGCAGCCCGGCGTCGCGCTGTTTGCGGATGAAGTCGCGCTGGAAGAACGAGCCGCGGGCGACGAGGCCGTCGTCGGCGACGCGGCCGAGCAGGGCGACGCAGCGCTCCACGGGCACCAGTCCGGCGCGGGTGCCGCAGGCGAGGATCTGGGAGGGCAGGTCGATCAGTTCGGCGTGCTCCCGCCACGGCCGGACGGTGATTGCCACGTGCGCGCCGGGACGCAAGACTTCGGCGAGGGCGGTGAGGATCCGCTGGAAACCGGCCAGAAGGCGATGGTGACCGATGTTGGCGAGGTTTCCCCGGTCGAGCAGGTTGCCGTAGAGGTGGTGGTACTTCTGCACGCCGCCTCCAGGGATGACCGACACCTGCCCGTGGGTGGAGGGACCGTAGGGCGGGGAGGTGACCACGAGTGCGACGTTGCCCGTGTGGCGCGCGGGCAGCAGCGTGGCGAGTTGACGTGCGTCACCGTGCAGCACGCCGGAGTCGTCGAGCACGGCCGGGTCGATGCCGTGCTGGCGGGCGAGGGTGAGGTTGGCGCGGGCGACGTCGACCCAGTGCGGCTCGTACTCGACGCCGACGGCGCGCCGACGGAGGTGGACGGCCTCGACGAGGGTGGTGCCGATGCCACACATCGGGTCCAGGACGAGGTCCCCGGGGCGGGTGTAGTGGGCGATGGCGTGGGC
>Ga0097683_1003855_pt1 | contig 10794 bp, 11 predicted proteins | sample ThiBio_1000_plan_2_FD_72846 | JGI IMG/M metagenome (GOLD analysis project Ga0097683, IMG submission 72846) | Wastewater bioreactor microbial communities from Cape Town, South Africa - Thiocy_cont_1000_plan - 1398105538256 (version 2) (version 2) ...
GCAGAAACAACGACACCAGCATCAGAGACAACGACAACAGAAACAACAACAACAGAAACAACAACAGTGGCAGAAACAACGACACCAGCATCAGAGACAACGACAACAGAAACAACAACAGAAACAGCAACAGCAGCATCAGAAACAGCAGAATCAGAAACAACAACAGAAACAGCAACAGCAGCATCAGAAACAACAACAGTAGCTGTTCTCTCAACAATTATCACTAGTAAATAAACACATAACATATATCTTCAGCAATACAAAACCTCACTGAGTTTAGCTACACAAATAACTACAATTCTCTCAACCGATGCATCGAATACAGTAATAACTACTACCAAAGAAGGCTTGTCACAAACAATAGAAAGCGAAGAAACAACGATTACTAGTTCGGAAATGACAGCGATTTTCCAGGAAGAAACGATTATGAATTCGGAAATGAATACTAATTCTGCGAAGGTAACAACCGGTGTAGATCAAACGACTTTCATTGATATCGAAAATTCAACAACATGTATGTATTTCATTGAAATTCATACAAAAATAATAATTATTTTCTTTTTTATTCTATTAACAGAAATTTGAGATCAACAAGTTTATTTTTACTCGTGTCTGAATGGAACACTCGAGTAAAGACAGTGATAAATAAAGAATGCATGAATGCATAAAAAGAAAAGCGTGCTTAAAGTAATTATTTAAAAATATACTTATTAAAACAAAAAAATTACATCTGTTCAGAAGATTCGACTTTTTTAATAACAAGTTGACCGATATTTTTCTTACATAGATCGTTTAACGTGCTTATTGAATCGATAATCTAGAACAGGGAAAATATGTCGAATGCAAAACTATGTCGAGAATTTTCTACTTGTAAAATATTTTCAAACATAATTTTCGCTTCTTCTTCCGTTTTCGTTGCACATAATTGAATATAAAGCGCGTACATATAACAATATTTAATAATATGAACATTTTCTGCATCAACAATTTTCTCATCGGGCAAACAAAGAATAATCGGAATCATGAGACTATGCTCGACTTGAGTGAGATTTAAACCTTGCAAACGTTGACAAAATTCATGGAGATAATCCGTTGTTTGACTGCCAATGATTTGACTCATAAATATTCGAGAATATTGCAAACCGTTAATTGTCATCACATAAGATTCATTTTTATAAAATAGAGGATAATGTATAAGCTACAAGAGAGCGAAGATTTCAATTAGGAGATCGGTGTAAAAGACGGTTTTTATTTACCATCCAGAAATCGAACACACGATTGTTGAGAATACGACTGAAATCAACAGAATTCAATTCATTCAAGCCAAGTGTCTACAAAACAGAAATTTGTAAACAACATTTCAAGTTTTTTGGCTTTATTACATCTTGTGCAAATTCGAGCATAATTTTAATATCTGCCGGTATAGTTTCCTGAATACTTTGCCACATTAGCTCAAGACTTGCATGAATACCAGGAGGTTCAGTAATCTACAAAAGAAGGATCATACGATTATGATTTCTTATTTTCAGCAGCTTCTGATTTACCCCGAGATTAATAAGACCGAACATGCGTTCCATCAGTAAACGCAAATGTTTGGTATGTTTGATGTAGCAATTGTACATTTTCCATCGAATAAACCGAAAGAATGACGTCACTTCGAAATCGAGTTCGTAGATAAGAAACGGTTGCCGAAGTTTTGACGCGAAATATTTCATAATTTGAAGGACATTTTTCGAATAGCGAATTTCATATGCGAACATACAATCGATTAATGTCATTTCATTAATCGTTGAGATGTATTTCGCCACAGTAAATCCATCGTTAGTCGAACATTGATTTTGTTCGCCGTTACTTTGCGTATCCGAATTGTTTGACGATAGTGGCGAAGATATTTCGTAGAAAACCGATGGTAAACGAAGTGCAGAGAGATTTTCAGTGAGATTAACTAGAGGAACATTCGATGATGAGAGAGTCAATTCAATTAGGTCGACTGTTCGAAATAATTGCTCGTTGTTGCACTCGACTATCGATGAATTCAGATCTGATTGAGCATTGGATTTGTCTTGTTTCTTGGAAAGATTTTTCAGAGCTCGTTCTTTGATTTTTTTCGGTATGCGACCCATTCGAACGCCGTCCATCGACATACCTTTGGCAAGACATTTTTGAAAGCGACATGCTTTACAACGATTACGAGATTCACGATTAATCACACATTGACTACCGAAAAAACATCGATAAGTTAGGTTTTGTGTGGTACTTCGTTTAAAAAATCCCTGAAAAAAACGTTAATTACATTTCGTTTTCGCTCTGTTGAATACGAACTTTACATCCTTCGCAAGTTATAAGACCGTAATGAACGCCAGTAGCTGTGTCACGACAGATTCGACTGCAAGGAAAAAGGTAGCGGATATTTGAAAATTAAATCGACAGAAGTTTATTACCATTTGCCAAATGGATATGATGCAGATTTCTTTTCACATTTCGAAGATTTCCTACCGAATATCGATGAGATTCGTTTTCCATGGCTATTCATTGATGATAAACGCGAATTTACATCTGATTGAATCTCCATAATACAGCTGACACGTAACTATTCTACAATGCGCGAGAAAAGAAACCAGACGTGTGCTTGTTTGAAAAAAAAACCAACCACTCGTTCCTCTTCTGCTTCATCATCGACAGTTTTTTTTTCTGTTTGTTTGAAAAGCATGCTGACGAAGAAAAGAAAAGGAAAAATATATACATCTGACGTCATTCATAAATTTTACACTCATATCACAAGGATAAGCCCTAGAAACGATGTAATTCAAGTATCGAAAATGATTTGCATTATTGTTTTATTTATATTAAGAGAAAGAAAAAAAAAACGAAAACAGAAAACAAAGCACATAAAAAGAAGGTGTGTGTGTGTGTAAATTAATTCGATGCGACTATGATTCATCTTTGCTAAGTGAAATCATCAATGGTCTTGCGGTTGATGTTGGCCGTCGGTAGCTACTGTTCGTGGCAATTGATTCACTTGCACTGACCATGCTGATAGTTGAATCGAATGACGTTGTTTGCCGACTGGAATTCGAATGTTTGAGTGTTGGTCGAGGTGGTTGCAGAGGTGCTGACTCTTTGTCGACGTTTCGTAAGAGATCTGGGATATCGACAGGTGTCGATACTGGATCCGATGAAACATCCGTTGTTGTTATTATCGGTGGCGGCGGTAGCGGTGGTTTTTGTTGTTCGTCCTGATTAGTCGATTCAGTCGAAGTTCGTTTGGACTTGTTCGATCGATCGGAAGGAGTGATTTCGAATTTATGAATGAGATCTTTCAAGCCCGATGTTCGACGAACAAGACTCGAGCCCGTCGATTCCGCTGGTGCGTTTGTTTTTCTTGTTGTATTCGTTGTTGACGCCGGTTTGGGCACGGTTTTCTTCAGTTCGACGAGTCGACCTCGTTGTTTCGTTGGTGGTGGCGGTGGAATTTTCGAACGAGATGTTTCTTTGGGTTTGGCTTCCGCTTGAGCTGGTGGTGGTGGTGGTGTTGGTGGAACAGGAGGCGGTGGAGATGGTTCTTGTTCAGGTATGACAGCGTCTTTCGAACGGAATCGAAATGGTGATCGATGTCTGAGCGTTTTCAAAATGCCTTTCGACGGTCGATTGCCGTCTTTATCTGATTTTCTCATTGTTCGTTGTTTGGTTTCTAAATCGATGTCTTCATCATTGAAATGAACACTCGCTGATTGAGCAGGCATGCCTTTCTCAGGCGATTGCACACGAAAACGAAAGCGTCGACTCAATGAAAAGAATCGATTTTTCGATGAGCTCATTTCATCGCTCGCTCCCGTCGTTGTCGTTGGTCCGATCATTGAGCTCGTCATTTGCGGTTCGATGCCACTCGTTGACAATTGTTCATGGCTGTTATTCAAATTAGTATCGAATCGAGATCGACGTTGTTGCTGTTGAGAATTGTTTTCAGGTGGCGCCGATGCTAAACGTTTATTTGCATTGTAAAATTCTGAACTTTGCACGATATTAGTAAAACTATCATCGCGTACGATCGACGCACTTTTTTCCGATTTACTAAAAAACAAATCGTGTTTAGTAATAATTTCCTTTGATTTTCTCTTTCTATCGTTCTCGACTATATTTATCAAGTTAATATCTGTTTTTCTCCTTCCGGAATCACATACGGTGAGATGAGATGAAAAGCAAAGATCATCGCGTTAACCATTTGGCTCTTGCTGACAATAACAAGATACTTACGCTCGGATAAAATCCATGAATCGTCGATAGGAGAATAGATGATCTTCGACTCGATCGATTTTATTCGCAATCTAATCAAACAGAATATTCATTCAAATCATTTGTTTCTGTCCGTTTTCGAACCTCTTCGATGCTCTCAGCGGTATTCTCTTGAGCTGAATACGTCTTATCAAACATTCGTTGTTTATCATCATCATAGATCACTTTCGAATCATCCATTGTGCCAGCAATTTCATTCGTATTCACTGTTCGACCGTCTAATGTTCCATGTGGAAGTTCAATATCATCACCGAGTGTTTCTCGACTGAAATTCGATAGACTTGTTTTCGTTGTTGGTTCGTTTTGAAAGCTATTCAATGATATTGGACCGATGCTTATATCGCGAACAAGTCGATTACCAACTTCACCTTTCATCTAAAACAAATGACAAAAGAAAAATTGGTTATTTTCGATCGAGATCAGTCGGCTCTACTTGTTTTTGTAATCGATCGAATTTATTTAAAATTGATTCTTTAATTTGATTTTGTTGTCTCAATTGTGCGTATAAATCACTTTGTTGTTTTCGCCAATAATTCCAATCGGATGAATTCTTATCTCTTAAACGTTGCATTTCAGTTTTTAATAGATGTACATCATCGAAGATTAATTCTAAATCTCGAATTTTATTCAATAGTAATTCATTTTCCGTGATGAGAATATTTAATTTCTCTTGAATATGTTGAGGTGTTTCACGGTTCGACAATTGATTTTGAAGATCTTTAGCTAATTGTTGTGATTGTTGAAGTTGTTTTTGAAGATCAGTTCGTTCTTTTTTCCATGCTGTATCAAGATCTTTTCGCTGACGTTTAGTAACTTTCGATAATTGTTCTTCTAACTAAAAAACAACAACAACAACAGAAAATTTAGTAACAATCAATTGAAATGAACGAACTTCATTGATCTTTCCGCATAAATCAACACGATGATTTTCCCATTCTTGTTTATCGATTGAATATTTATTTTGTTTATCTTGATTATGCAATTCAAGATCGTAGAGTTTCTGTCGAAGACGATCGACTGCATTCTGTAATTCCGCTTTCATTTTAATACTTTCATCGTAATTTCGTTGTTTATCGTTGATATCTTTTTTCATTCGAATAAATGATTGTTCATTTGCATCGGATTTACTCTGTAAATCTCGATATTTCCTTCCGAATTCATTGAGTTGCTTGAGTAAATCATCTTTTTCTTTTGTCAATTGAGTCAATCGAAGTTTATAATTTTCGATTTCACCATCGACAATCTGCTGTCGACATTCGTTTTTAACTCGATTGATTTCGTCATCGACATTCGATGTTTTCGTTAGTTGTTCATTCTGTTGACTTAATCTCAATGATTCTAAATCGAATTTTAGCATTTCTTTTTCACAATTCAATTTCTCCATTTCTTTGCCCATCGAACTGATTTGTTCTTCTAATTGTTTGCCTAATGTATAGTATTTCGTTTCTAATTCACGTAATTCAAGTCGATGCTTTTGACATTCTTTGACTTTCGTTTCAATAATATCTTCTTTTTCAATAATTTTCATTGAAAGCTCATTGACACGTGTTTGTTTCTGATCGAGTTTCTTTTCGAATGTAACGATCGATTGACGTAATTGATCCATATGTCGAAGATCTTGAATTTGCTTTTGATTGATTTGTGTCAATCGAGCATTTTCATCTTCGAGTTTGGTTTGTTGTTCTTGTTGAGTTTTCAATGAATTATTTAAATTTTCGATTGTTATTTGCAATTGTTGATTTGTACTATCTTTGATTTCTAATTGTTGTTTCGTTGTATCGAGTTCTTCTAAGAGAAGACATGTATCACTTGCATCATAGGTTAAATTCGTTAGATGATAACGAATTTTATTGAGCAATTCAGTTTTATTCATGATTAATGTTAACAATTGATTAGCTTTTTGAGTGAGTTCATCATCCTGAAGAAATATATGCAAACATATTCAGGCAATTAAAAATTGACATACCGATGTTTGTTTATTCCATCGTGATGAACGTAATGTTTGTTGTAAATCATGAATGACTTTTTCATCGGATTTATTTTGTTTAATTAAATTAATTAGATTCTCTAGAGAAATATCGAATAAAGTTTATTTATTAGTTAGTGTTTTTTGAATGAATTACCGATATGTGAAATGAATAATTGTAAATCATCGTGCATTGTTATATCGAGATTTTGTTTTGATTGTTCATCGAGTTTAATTAAAAGTGTTTCTTTTTCCAAAACCGAATTATTTAATTCATCTTCTAATCTTAGTAATTTATTTTTTAATAAACGTATTTCATCCAATGATGTGTCTAATTGTTCTCGTAGATTGCCACCGCCATCGACACTGACACCACGACGAGAACGATTCGATTCATCATCGGACGCTGTTTGTGTACTCGTTCGATCGACACTTCGACTACGTTGCTTTAAAATCTTATTCTGAAGACGTAGTTGACTCAATTCAGTATCACGATTGTTGATATCTTCTTTCAATTGAAGAATTTGCTCGTGTAAAATCGAAATTTTCTGTTGATAACTTTGCAATAGATCGGTATGATTCGTTAGACATTTGTCTGTACTTGTCGTTTTTAATTCTTCTAAAAGAAAATATTCACGAAATAGTGATTCGTAGAGATGAATGGCTAATTGCCAGGTTTGATAATCATTCGTTTGATTGCCATCTAAGGTTTCTTTTAATGTATCGAGATTTTCTTTTAAAATTAAATTAAATTGTTCGATTTGATGTTTTTTTTGTTCACTTTTTTCAAGTTCATTATGTAAACGAACGCTAACTTCTTTAGCAATTAATAATTCATCATCAAGATCATGAACTCGATAGTTTTCGCGAGTTAACTCATGGATTTTATCTTCTAATACGGCTTTTTCAACTTCGAGATTTTCGTTTCGTTTTTCCGATTTACGTAATTTAAATTGAAGAATTCGACAATTTTTAGCTAAAAATTCAATTCGAAATAAATAGATAATTATTTCACTTGAACGCTTTACCAGCTATCTCAAGTTCTGCTTGTAATTGTTTAAACTCTTCGGCATCTTCAGTTCGAAATTGATCGGTAATTTCATCCATTTCCTATTGAAAGAAGAAGGGAAAAAAACGCAAATCATAACAAATCATTATACAATGAAACCTTTGGTTTCTTTAACATGATTTCATAACCTTCGAGAAATGAAAAGAAAAAAAGCGAGCTCGAACTATATGATTTGATTACCCGTCGGATATCGTGGAGTTCTTGTCTAAGGGCATCATTTTGCTGACGAAGTACTTCACATAATGTTATTGGATTTTCTAAATAAATGAACAGATTTCAATTGAATAGAAAAAAAGAAGTAGGCGAGGCATTATTCATTGAAGAGTTATGTATACATTTATTCTCTTCTTCTTCTTCTTCTTCTTCTATTAAAACGAATCTTATATGTATTGACGACCTATTAGGTAATTTAACCGTTATTGTACAATGATGATAGGCATACTGAGTAATATGGGTGAATAGTTGTCAACTTTTCAAATGTGACATGCATTCAAGGTTTTTTATTTGATTACTTAAGTAAGCATGAAGAACGAAAAAACGAAATTCGATTTACCAATAATCGTCTAATAGATAAAAAATCAATATTGTGTCATTAATTGTCTTTTCTTTAAGCGATGAACAATGAACAGATGTGTCTATGTCTCAGATAAGGACTATCTGGTCAATATATAAGAACGTAAAGGTCAGATTTGAAAATGGGTTACGTGAGCAATAAAGATACGCGGACTAAGTCAGATATAAAATCAATTAGAAGGAAAGAACGAGTCAAAGAGTCGATAATTGAACTTCCGATCGCGTTTAGCCGATGGAAATCCAAGCAATTAGATACAGATGAAGAGAGAGACCAGAAAAAAAAAGAATTTTGTTTGTCAATCATATTGAATGACACGTCTTTTACCTTCATCATTATCATGAGTTTGTTTGGATTGATTCTCATCGAAATGAATATTGCCAAGTATGTCAATCGTCTTCTTGCCATTCAATTGTGAAGATGAATTGGGACTAATCGAAGCCATTAATTGAAGTTGAAAGATGATGAACGATTTACAGAGACTAGTCAAACAGCAGTTTGTTAACTACTGTCATCATCGATGAAGATCATTTTGTTCAACACCATGTATGTACGTATGTCTGTGTCTTCGATCGTACGCGCGCGCGCGTTTTTTTTTTGTTCTTCTCTCTTCTTCTTACTTTTTCTCTTTCTCTGTCTCTCGTTCTCTCTGTCTAATAAATTGTATACTTCAACAATAACACACACACAAAAAAAAAGACCGACAATGCACAACTGCTATGAGAAAGAAGAAGGAAAGGAATAACTGTACAATACACACAACGAATGATTAAAGCAGAAAGAAGAAGAGGAAAAAAAATGTCGAGTGTAGAATTCTTTCTTTTTTTTTCTCACTTTGGTGCCAGAGCGTGTACGACGAAGAAAACGAGTCTAGGCGCGCTACCGTAGATAATCAAGTAATCAAGAAAAGGGAGGGAAGAGAGAGAGAGAGAGAAGGAAAAAAACGACGTTTCACATATATAAATATATGTACTTATATGTATACATGATGGAAGTTATCAAGCGTTTTTTTTCTTCTTCTTCGTTCTTGTCTCTCTCTCTCTCTCTCTGCTTTTTTTTACTCTAAGGATATTGGAGATGGTTCCAAGATGATGAGATAACTAAACGAAAGATGTATACACGAAGAAGAAGAATATTAACCCTCCTATCGTGCGTAAGAATCGCTGTTAACGATAATTCTATCGATGCGGTCAAGGAGTGTTGTTGTTAGTATCAACGGATTTGACGTTTTGCTGTATTGATCAATCGATATATCAATATGTTGTTTAACTCGGATACACACATTAACAGCCTACATATAGATATTCTTCTCTCTCGTTCGGTCAATAGTGCGAGAGATGTTCTGTTTGATAACAATTACGTCGTTAGTCTTCGAGCAAATACATGTCAGATGACGATGCTCGATTACTAACCTTTGACTTTTGAAACAATCAATCGAGTTTTGTCATTGTCAATTCAATTATCGTATTCGTATATTTATGTTATCAAGTGTTGTTGTTATCACTCGAGTTACTTGGATTTCTTTTTTTTTTCTTCTTATCATATTACCATGAGATACGCATATAGTTATATTCAAGGCAACACAATTCTACATAACAATGGATTTTTTTTTCTTCAATGAAAATTCAAATGTGTTGAAACACAAATGTTTTTTCTACGTGTCAAATTTCTCGAAACATTTGTGCGGTATATGTTTAATAGGTTCATTGAATGACAGCAACAAACTAAATGAACGATAAAATAAAACATAGAAAAGATTGATATCTATTTTAAACGAGACGTTCGTATCAACAAAAATACGAACATGATCAATAAAACTGTGTATGTGTATATATGTATTATTTGTTGATATATAGCTCAATAGAGATTGTGAATTCATAATGCATGTTTATCAAGGATTATCAGTGTCATTGCAGTTAATGAGAAAAGAAGCTTATTATGCAAATCAATGGATGGTAGATCACTTATGTTCGGTGTAAACTTTATGGACATTAAGCATCATGCCAACAGGTATGACATGTGTCAAATAAACGAAATTCTTTGAAAAAAAACAAGAAAAGTAAAAGTTCTATTTCTTTTTTAAAATAAAGTAATGATGATTATATACGATAACCAGCAGCTCGATCCGTAGGCAGAGTAAAGTGTCCAGAATTCATAATTGCCAAAGTACCGACTGCAATGACAACAATGCCACCAAGCACAGAACCTACAACAATTCCTGTAATTGCACCTCGACTTAAACCCGTATTCGCAGGTGATTGAGCTAGAATCATGTTTAAAAATTGTTTTTTAATAGATTTGAATTTTTTTAAAAATTATTTACTTGTTATAGTGATGGGAATAAGATTGGATTGTGATGTGCTTTGTGTTGTCTCAGGTGATGAATCAGAAGATAACGAACTTTGTACTGTATTAATGCTCGAAATCGAAGAGCTTTGTGATATCTCCACAGCTGTGGAGAGAGACTCATCAGACGTGCCAGTATTTGTTGACAAAGAGCTTGACGATGAAGAATCTTCAGACGTAACGATATTTATGGATAAGGAACTTGTTGCTGTGTTACTATTTTCAGATGAAGAGTCTTCCGATGCATCAGTGACTGTAGATGAGATATCTACAGATGTATCACTATTCGTAAATGATGAACTGTCTACTGATGTGTCGGTATTTGTAGACAGTGAGTCTTGAGATGCAGTTGTATCTATGGACAAGATATTAGTTGATGCATCATTATTCATAAATGACGAACTGTCCACTGATGTGTCGGTATTTGTAGGCAGCGAGTCTTGGGATGCAGTTGTATCTATGGACAAGATACTAGTTGATGCATCATTATTCGTAAATGACGAACTGTCCACTGATGTGTCGGTATTAGTAGGCAGCGAGTCTTGG
>Ga0097683_1003860_pt1 | contig 10782 bp, 11 predicted proteins | sample ThiBio_1000_plan_2_FD_72846 | JGI IMG/M metagenome (GOLD analysis project Ga0097683, IMG submission 72846) | Wastewater bioreactor microbial communities from Cape Town, South Africa - Thiocy_cont_1000_plan - 1398105538256 (version 2) (version 2) ...
AAAAAAAAAAAAAAAAAAAAAAGATCAAATGGAGGGGCTTACCTTGCGCAGTGACGACCACATGGCCCTCTAAGTGAGCAAAGATGAAACGGAAGATGCCCAGTATTGGCCAGAGGTTGCTTGCATGCTTTCCGGAAGTGCGAATCGTTGATGAACGTGTTATTCCATGGATTAATTTTTGGAAGGTCATTGGCCGTACTTCCTTTCCTTTTTCCAGCGAAGAATTCCACTCTCCTTTTAGCGGTGACTCCTTCCCAACAGAGAGGGGGATGGGATCCCTTGTTGCACAGAGAAAAAGATGGGGAAAAGCTGAGGGAGGGTGGCTATATTGCACCGGAGGTTGAAGCTTCAGCGATCGAGTTTCTAACCTTATTTGATTAATTGGGGGAAATGCGCTGAAGAAGGAAGAATAAAACCCGTTTTCTTCCAATCGTAGAGCTTCATCCTTTCACTTCGAAGGCGGGGCAAAACGATTTATCAGGCTTGCTCGCGGTCTCTCGGCGGCAATTCCAAGAATTGTGCCTTTAACCCGAAACAGCAAATAACAGAAATTTTTTCCGGACATTACTTGTGAACTAGTTGTTGCTACTGGAAATGTTGCTGAGCTGCTCTGTCCTTTCACTTTACTCTGAGAGGCCATACTAAATGGGTTGCCGTCCAAGAAAGAGGACCGCCGTAACAGTCTTCTTATGCTGTCTGTGTCATGTCTTTCTTACAAGCTTGGTGCTCAACGCGTTCTACATCCCGTACTACCAAACAGGCTCATTCATGCCCCCGGACGACTACGAGTGGTATAATAGTGAGAACTTTGCTGTGAGGAGATTTCCCAATGATAGCCCGGTCAACTGGAGCGGGCTGTGCTCCGCAAAGGACAAACGTGCTCTACCCTCAGTCGAGGATGTGGGTCAGGAAATACAGGAGTTGCTCGGGCCAAAGAAGGAGCATCTTGTTCGAAGTGATGAACTTTGCGCATTAAATGCAACACAGCGCATAGCAGTAGTGCATAATCCATCTTCTCGGCGAGGACTTTTGGCATTTTTGTGGAATTCAATCCTGCCACCTGAAACATCCCCTTGCCCCTGTTCGGGGGAACCGAAAAAGGAAGAGGAGGACGAAAACAAGCAGTCGAGTTTTGGGACGTGTCTCTACTTGCAAGCTTATGATATTTCGCTCCATCTGCTCTCGTGGCCCGTTAATGAGGAGGACTTGTCATCGTACGATAGCGTGATTGTTGTGGGTGACCTGAGTCCTCAGGTTCGGGAGATCCTCAACGCAATGATGAAGGAAAAGGACATAAAACTAGGTCTCATCACTGTAGGGAATGAGGACTGCCAGGGTCCGAAGACCTTGGCCGACATTCATCCGGCTCTTCAGTTCATGTTCATCACATACGGCAGCTGCGGAATTGTAGACAACGAACGAGCTTTCCTTTGGCCGCTCGGCACAGCAGGAGAGGAAGGCAACTTTCCAACTCAACTGAAAGCACGCTACAACCCATCCATGGCAGATCGAACCATTCTGATGAACTTGATGGTCACCTTCACCATCAGGAAACCTTCGCGCCGTCAGGCGCTGATGATAGCAGAGAAGGAGTGTAGTGCCTTATCGAAAGCTGCGGATGCAGAATCGACGGGTTTGCTACGCAACGAGGTTCAATGCGTTCTACAGCAGATGGATTCCTCACACCCTTCCACTCACACTATTTTGGGCATGTTGATCTCTTTCTTCACTCCTCTCTTTTCTCCCAATTATCAACCATCTCTCACCTCTGCGATATCTTCTTACTTGAACAACTTTCGCTTTTCCGCTTCCCTGGCGAAGCGCTCCTACCAAACCCCTTACGTAAAGACCCTCCGCTCCTCCGTGCTCACGTTGTGCCCCGCTGGCAGCAATCCCGAATCCTTCCGTATCTGGGAGGCTATACTGACAGACAGTATTCCTGTCGTGGAGAATTATACATTGGACGGAGGCCTCCATCCTGCTTATGGCAGCCGGTTTGGGTGTCTGCAAGAGGACATCAACACATGGCTGAAGATCACGCAAGCGCCCGTTTACTGGGTTAAGGATTGGAAAGAGGATCTGCCAGCCATTTTGCGCGACATTTGGCATTCCAATAGCACAACCCTACAAACCAAACAGAACCACATGCGCTCGTGGAAAAAAAGCTTGTTCGACTATTTGCGATTGCTTTTGGTGCGGAGCATGCTGAAATACTTGTCATAACGTTGTTCCTCTCTCTTTACTGTCGTTTCCAAATAAACCAACCCTTGTTTCCTCAAAGAAAAGAACAAATTTACGCATCTTATGAGTGTCCGCAACGGTTTCTGTCTCTTAGTGAGACGGAAAGAATAGGGGATACACTTAGGCACAGCATCGTACTTGGTGAACGTCGAACATTCGCTCAATCATTTTCGGTGCATGCTGGTGGTTCGAGGAAGTGAGAGGAAACAAGGTACACTGAAAGAGGCTATGATTGTTATTGGGACGGCTTCACAACTCCGGCGTCATTTACAATACCACATAGAATTCCCAAGACTCCCATGGTATGGGTAGGTAACCCATACCACGGAACATTTATTCTATCATAACTGACCAAACGATCAAACCCTCGTCTCGGCGGCCTTGTGTGCGTTTTGCTCTCCGGAATTTAAATTACCATGGCGTTATGGTATTCCGATGCCCACTTACCTTCGTTGCTAAGCACTTCTTTAAAATTAAAAAAAAAAAAGACAGACGGCCACATGGGGCCTGCTCTAATACAGGACGTTGTTGCTGTATCCGTTTCTTGTGGTGTATTTATTGTGTATCATGTGTACGTTCAGAGAGGGAAAGGATATGTGCTCAAGTGTTAAATTTTCGAATCTCGCGCATGCAGGTACTTTTGGTGCATTGTGTTGTTCCGGCCAGCGATGTCTACGTTACGTATCAATCTCGAATTCCGGCGTAAGTGGGTCCAGAAGATGCACAGCACGAAAGGAATGGAGGTTGCCGCAGTTCAGACGCTCCGCAACCTTGCCATGTCGGCCACACTATTAGCCACTGCATCCGTGCTCGCTTCTTCCGCGTTGGTGAACGTGATATTCTTGCACAGCTGCGATAGCACATCGATGCAATGCATCAAGGTCACGTGTCTTGGGGTTGCGTTTCTGGTTGCCTTTTTGTTTTTTGCATGGAGCATACGCGCTCTCAATCACGCTTCCATCCTCAGCACCATCCGTCCCGAGGAACTCGACGAAATGGCCAGCCTTGAAGCGAAAGCACATTCCGCATTAGCAGGGTAAGAATTGCGACCACGCAGTTGTAAATCCCCCTCTCAAAAGGAAATAAGATTAATCTTTTGTGTTGGGCAAAAAGGCAAGTGGATGATAAGAAAATGCAAAAGCAGCAAGAGGCTAGTGAAGAAAAAGAGAACGAACAGGAAGAACGAGAGTCCAAATCTGACCAAGCGGAAGAAGATTCAGAATATGAAACAGACGAACATGATTCTTCTGCAGCTTCGAGTGAAGAATCCGAGATGAAGCCAGATCAGAACTTCAAAAATAGAAGAATGAAAAAGATGCTGAGGAAAGTGCAGTCAGAACACGAAAAGAAGAGGAAAGCGAGGAAACTGCTACGAGTAAAACGCAAGCGGCTGCTGCATTCCCGAGTGACGACCTTAACTACGAGGTTACTAGATCACTACACGATATATTTCCATCTCGGAGTGCGCTGCTTTTACGTTATTCCTCCACTTGCAGGGTGGTTGCTCTCTCCTTGGGTGATGGTGGGCGCGACCTTCGTCATAATTTTGATGATGTATTTCCACGATTATGAAACCGCCATACCAGGACCGTTACACCTGTTACGTCGCTTCTTGTAAACCTGTAAATCACCATTATTTATTCGGGACACCAATAATCCATTCTGCGCTTGCCTGCAACTTTCTCTACAGCCTCCCTTTATTTTCTTTGTAATATGATCGGCCCTAATCTGAAACCGCAACAAGAGGCGGGTGCCCGTATTACAAAATCGAAGAAAACGTTTTCTTCCCATTTGTTCGCTTTCGTTCCGATTTTCCCTTCAAAAATGCCTTTAAAAACTTCGAGGAAATCTTTTTTTCGCCCTCTGCTTCCTCACCCGATGTAATGGCCTTGGCTCACAATGGTCTTGTGTTCCAATGAGGCAGTCTACCCATAAACTGAGGATAAACCAAGGTTTTGTGGTAGTGGGATTACCTAATGCCTCCGAAGTCTAACCGGCTTCCCCTGTGGAGAGAAGAGGTTAATTGGTACCGGAGCTCTCCTCATACTCGGGGCCAGACCACCCTATTTGTAATACAAAAGTGTTACCCCTGCATATTAAGCTCATCGCTTTTTTGCTTTGTAAGATCATCTCTTACCATGCCCAAATCTTCCTAATCGGGAGTTGGATGAGCGCATCCCGCTAATCCAAATTGAACTTTGTCCGGTTCTTTGAGGAAAGAGGTTCTTCTCCAGTATGGTGACGACCATCAATTGTAGATTTATTTCTACCAAAGGACATTACATATTTAGTTTCTTTCTTTTCTTTTCCCATTTCTCCCAAAATAGCTCATCCCGCAACACCAACACACCGGAGCAAAGATCTTCATTATGAAGTGCGGTAAGTACATACCATACTTTGTTATGCTTATCCTCATTATGTCGAAAGATTTCATGGAGAATAGCCCAATGAATCTTCAGCACACCGAATACATTTTCTATGATCAAGCGGAGCGGAACAAACGCTTTGTTGAATTGAAGGTCCGTCACTGTGCCTGCTGTTTCTCTTTGTCCTGTGCTGCAGCTTCTTCAGCCTTGCGCTGGATTCGCCTCTGCTTGCGCGACTTTTTTAAAGCCTCCTGTTCTTCGGCAGTACGCTTTGGTTTCTCTGCCCCCTTCTCTCGCTCTTCCATGGTCGCTAAACCCGCGCCGAAATTAAACGGAACAAAACGTTTTCTTCGATTTTGTATTGAGGGCAGGGGTTAAAAATTTGTTCAAAACAAAAAATTATTATTATATTTGTTCGGGACATGATCACATCCTCATCTGACCAAGAACACGAAGGGTACAAATGGTGCACAGAAAGAGGAGGATGGACAAAAGTGAAGGATGGTGAGCGCGTGTACACCTCGCTTGCACTAGCAAACGAAAAACAAACTGCCCTGTGCGATTACAGAAGACAAGGACCTTCTCTTCCAGCCGACAGATTTTGATCCACACCGTTAAGGGCGAGCACAATCATGATCCTTCTACTGAGATCTCGCACAAGAACTCTGCAAGATCATTCCTGCAAGCCGTGCTCACAAGCAGATCACCAGAGAGCTACGAGAGCAAGGAGAGGAAAGCACTTCAGCCAATACCCCCACCCACACGCAGCTCCACCACAAGCGAGTCTACCAAAATCGTCGCCACTTTCTTACCTCGGATGCAATTCAAAGCATCAACCTGATGCATGGCCCAACAGGCTTCTTGTAGGAGAACTCTGCTTATCCAGTCGTGCGCATCATCTTAGCCAGCCAAGCTGGTATGAAATTGCTCCGACAGCATGGTACCAATATTTATATATATATATATATATATATATATATATATATATGAAAGATTCTTCACCCCTCTCAGCGATTATGATCAGGCAATACAAGCCGCACAGGCACAGACAAGGATAAGATCCTCACAATTACGCTTCTTTATGACAGCTTGGCAGTTCACGCCACAGTCTGGCTTACGAAGGTGTCAAAAAAATTTTGAGACTTGTTGGAAGGAATTAAACGGGGCAAAGTCTTTCACGAGTATTGTATTTATAGTATGTACACCTTCCTTGTCTTTTAGTAATCAGTCCACCACCCTTCTCTTTCCAAACACTGCTAAAGGCAAGTAGGAATTCTATCAATAAGATTTTGGCATTCTTGAAGGGGTATGATCTCCCACTCCTTCAAAACCACAGCCTGTAATTCCTCAAGAGAGTAACATTAATAGAGTTTGGCCCTGTTCTCCACAATTGCCCAGGTTCTCAATTGGATTCAGATCAGGAGAGCCAGATGGCCAGTCAGCTGGTGGGATGAGATAATTAAACTTTTTTGTCAGAAGAGAAAAATAGAGGAAGAATAAAATGAAAAATAATCAGTGCAGAATAGGGAGGGACGTACAAAATACATGCAAGCAATCAGAGATGGGGAGGTGCAGAAGCCGCAATGGATGAAGGAGGAAAAGGATGGAGACTACAATATCAGCAAAATCAGGCAGGAATTCAAATTGGATGATGACAAAATACAATATCGATGCCAATTTGTAGGGTTTAAGAAACTGGCTGATGCGAGGTGGTGGTCAAAGGAAGAGATGGAGATGACATGAAAGAAAGGAATTGATAGGAGATTGGGAGAGGAGGAAAACCACATATAGCATGAACAAGAGGAAGAGGAAAGATGGAGGAGTCATATAAAGTGTATGACAGGGTGTTTGGCTACCATGCCTACTCCCTTGATCAATGTACCTCACACAAAAAACTAGACTCCAAGTTGATTCCATGCATCTACTTTGGTCTAGCATCAATTCTCCAGGCCACAGGCTCTTCAACATCTCCACCAAGAAGGTCATCATTAACAGGAATGTCTTGTTTGATGAGCTACAAGAGGACTCTCCATAGTAACAGCAAGATATTGCTCAACTTCAAGTTAAAGAGACAGTGCCAACAACACTGCCTTACATCCAGCTTTCTGGCATCCAATCATCTACCAGCATGCCAAAGGTCGAGGACTTTACTAACTTAGACTGGGAAGATAATCTCCCAGCTACTACCCCCTCATCATCAATTACAGTGGAAATTTCCAATGACCCAAAAAAAGATGCCAACAAGATTCTTACTCTTCCTTGGACTTAGGAGCAACTGAATCCATCACTGGAGGTCCAACTTCCAGTCAATACCTCACTAGTTTATTACTCTCAATTAATTGGGCCATTAGCCAATGTTGACTCTACCATAGGGCTAGTGCCATCTTCTAAGGACTCCACTCCACCTAGGATCCAAGAACACACCTGGGGCATCAAAACCCCGCAATAGCCAGCAAGGCCTTTCTGGGCAGCAAAAAGAGTCATCTCATCCAAGGTTACTCACAAATCTTCTGCTTTCAGAAAGGCAACACTCAAGGTGGCTCCACAGCCATCTTCTGATGTTAGACAATCACCCAGAGGGCACATACCAAAGAATTACATGATATCTGATGATTTCTCACTTTTACAACATCAGCCTTAACTCCTCATTTGGTCACCCAGCAGCAACACACCTGATCAGTATTACACCTTCAGTACTTCCAGCAAAACCTCTCACTTACAAACAGGCAATCAACTCACCTCATGACCACTGAATCGAAGCCATGAATAGTGAGATCAACTTCCATGACAAGAACAACACTTGGGACTTAGTTTCTCTGCCACCAAACAAAACAAGCAAGATATGTTGCCAAGGACTTCACTCAACAAGAGAGCATCAATTATGATGAGACCTTTGCACTTTTTAGTAAGTATACTAGCCTTTAAGTTGTCATTGCCATTATGGAGGCTGTTTCCAGTCTGAAGAACAGTCATTTATTCCATGAAAATAGAAATGTTCAAACAATTTAAAACAGGAATGTTTCATGGAATAAAAGGTTATTCTCTGAATTAGAAACCTTGCCCCACAGTTATTGAAGACTTGGAACTCCACTTCATGGATGTGAGCTCAAAAAAGAGATTTACATCACTTAAGCCCCAAGGATTCATCAACTTCAACTATTCTAACCATATTTGCTGCTTTAACAAAAGCTTATATGGACAGAAGCAGGCACTCAGAGTTTGGTACAAAACTATTGACTCATTCTTGAAGAAGAAAGTGTTCAGCAAGGTAAACTCAGATCTTTGCATTTACATTTACTTCTCTCCAATGGGCAAGGCATCATCTTGTATGATGACTTTTTCATTGCTACATCACTCTTTCTGCTCAATTCTATCAAGCAAATGCTTTACTAATAATTTAGGATAAAAAACTTAGGTGAGGCCACTTCACTTCTCAATATTAAAATTATCAGAGATCAATAGCAGCACACCATCACTTTCAAGCAATCAGGCTATTTGAGGAGTATCCAGTCAACATGTCTAATGGCAAGGCCATCTCCACTTTAATTGAGCTCAAGAGCTTACTGCCACAACTACCAGCAACTCCAGTATCAGCACTTAGTATTCCCTACAGGCAAGTAGTTAGAAAGCTGATCTATGTAGCTTCTGGCACCCAACTTGACATTGTATTTGCCACCAGTATAGTTTTCAAGCATTTTCAAGCATTTAACACCCCTCACTTGGATGCTATCAAGAGGATTCTCTACTATCTGCAAGGCACCCTCCACTATGGACTTGTGTTCAACCCTAATGGGCAATCCAAGCTCACACTTAAGGATTACAGCAATGCTGACTGGGCAAAAGATGCTACTAATAGGAAATCTACATCAAGCTACCTTTTTATGCTGAAAGGGGCCCAATCTCATGAATGTCCAAGAAGCAGGACACTATTACTTTATCTTCAACTGAGGCCAAGTACATTGCCACTACTCAGGGTGCCAAGGAAGCACTCTGGCTTAAAGGCCTTCTTTCTGACCTTGGCCATGCTTAAGAGAGTGCCACCATTATCTACAAAGACAATCAAGGTTGCATTGCACTCTCAAGGAACCCTGTGTTCCATTTCAGGACCAAACACTTGGATGTGCAGGCACACTTCATCCTGGAGCAAGTCAAGAGCAATTAAGTTGTGCTTATTTACTACCCAACACAACTCATGGTTGCTGACTTTCTTACTAAGGCCATTCACAACCCTCAACTCATCAAGCTGTGTCAATTGGCTGGGATTATTCCAATCACTTACTACTATTGACTTTGACAGGGGGTATCATGATATCAAAATCATTAAGACTCTTAGTTGTCTACATTTCTGATTCCTCAACCTTTCCAGTGGCCAATCTTCCCTTCTGAATGTTTCCAACACTCTACTAACCCTCAATAATGCCAGCTAATTGTTGGGCATAGTAAAGGCCTCTTGGGTCTTACAATCACTAAATTTAGGGTACTTTAGGGATCAAGCAACTTAATGAAATCAGAATTCAGAAAAGTTGAAGCATTTTCTTTGTAGTGGAATTGGGACAAAATTCTGCCATCACCAGAACTTGAACTCATGCACTAAGGCCCATAACCTATCATAGAAGTGCAAACACCTAACCCAGAACACCAAAAGGGTAGCTACCTCCCAGGTCATAACCTTACACAGTTATTCAGTGGTATTTGTGTTCTCCGATACCATGTCTCTTTAGTGAGACTATAAATCCCCAACTCAGTTTGTTTATTCCTTTTTATTCAAAATAAACTCACATCACTTGCAACAGCCTTCTGCTCCAACTTTGTCCTGATCATCATCCTGCCACTCTGTTAGAATGAGCCAAATCATTAAATGAATTTGACTTGCACCAGGGAGTTGTCAGAGTTCACCCAGCTGTGCTCAAATCATCACCTAAAGAGGTCCAACCCGAAGAATAACCAATGACCACACCTGAAGCAGGACTGCTGGAGCTTGTTGAAGTGGCTTCCAGAATGTCAGCATTGGCATTAAATTTGAGGGTCACAGTCCCAGTGGTGCTGTTGCCCACCAGTATCAAGTGGCCATGAAACTCGTCTGTCATCATGGAATCACCTCCAGTTGGATCGGACACTGCAACAAGCTGCGCATCAGTGAGGTTCCAGATGAGAATGTGAGTGGAGGTGTCCAACACGTAAAGCAGTCCTTCATGGGTGACCAGACTGAGAGGGAAACCCAAGACACCCATCAGGGCGCCATTTTCGTAGGACCAGGAGTTGGGGGTCAGAAACACTGTGACGGCACTCGAATTCAGATTCACCGCCCCGATGGCTCCCATGTCTCCTTCGATGACATAAGCGTGGTGCCATCCTGGGTGACCACAATGAAGGAAGGGTGGGACACTCCCGAATAGGTCATCAGGGGCTCCCCACCCAAGGTATTGTAGGCAAGGATGGCATTCTAGGCATCAGCCACAAGCACTATCCGTTGCAAGGGGAGGATTGCCATGCTGGTAGCGTCCTCAACTGTTGACAAGAAAAACATCATATCAGTCACAGAAACCACCATAACAGTGGTTCATTGTTATCCAACTCCAAAACCAGAACCCCAACCGGGTGGTATTCATATTTGGGAGGGTATTAACAACATACCCACAAGAAGATAGGGGTTTACTTTGCAAACTGTATCACCACGTCTCATGGAGACAGAGGGCCTGGCATGGTTGCGCAAAAAGACACAAGTAGAAGGCCAGTTATGAGTGGCTGGGTTTTTGGGGCCATGCTGGAGAAATGCCCAGAGTTATGATGGCGGCGGTAACATTTCAGTGCTTGCTCCTCGGTGATGTAAGAGATGTTTGAGGCGGGATTGCTAGTGTTTGGTGCATGTTCCTGCATGGTGAAGAGTACTACCAGATTTTGAGTATGTTCTTCTGTCATGTTTTGTTTTATGTCCCACTCAATCCACAATTCACCAATGTCGGAACTCTGGGACTGTAACTGTGTTAAGACCTTGGGCCATTGGATCAACTTTTTGTGTGTTGGTGTGCGCTGATCTCCATCTACAGGTTATGGGTATCGCAGAAGTGCAAACGCCTAACCCAGAACACCAAAAGGATGGCCACCTTAATTGGGTGGGTTTGAACTGCCAGGTCATACCTTAGACAGTCATTCAGTGGTATTTGTGTTCTCCGAT
>Ga0097683_1003875_pt1 | contig 10754 bp, 9 predicted proteins | sample ThiBio_1000_plan_2_FD_72846 | JGI IMG/M metagenome (GOLD analysis project Ga0097683, IMG submission 72846) | Wastewater bioreactor microbial communities from Cape Town, South Africa - Thiocy_cont_1000_plan - 1398105538256 (version 2) (version 2) ...
GCGGTTTATGCGTCTCAAAAAATCTTCTCTGATCACACGCGATAAACCCAAAAGGTTTACGCTCAAACGGCCAAGCCGTGTTACAATAGGCCGCTCCAAGCGGCCTTTGTCGCTTCTGAAGGAAGCAGGAAAACGCTTCTGGAATTTTGTAGGAATCCATAATAAGGGTGCCTACCTTACACGCGATAAACCCTTCGGGTTTACGCTGATGACGCAAGCCGGCGAGGCCGACTTGCTTCGTCGAGACGAACTGCAAAGCAGTTCGCTCGAGATGGCGCGGGGTGGAGCAGCCCGGTAGCTCGTCAGGCTCATAACCTGAAGGCCGCAGGTTCAAATCCTGCCCCCGCAACCAAGTCTACCTCCCATAAATACAGCCTGATCGCCCGCGCGAAAACTTCATCCTCGATCGCGATGATAGCTCAATAATCCCAAAGCCCAAGACTCCCGCCTATGGACAACCATCCATGGTAACAAAACACCCATCCGAGCCGCAGCTTACGTGTGTTTGGTTCGGAGACTTTGGCGTTTCCTGCCCCGCGGTCATCGTGGGCTGTCCGCATCACGCGCTTCCCTGAAATAACGCAATGCTCCCGCAATCCACTCTGTCGACCATCCGGGCCATCTCGGAAACCAAAGGCGGATGGTTATGCAGTTTTCCTTTCTCGTGGCCTGCATCATGGCGGCCGGCGGCGCTTGTCTTTCCACGGCCGAACTCGGCCCGGAGCGGGACAATCGGCACGCCATTCTTGTTCAAGACAGATATGACCCATGCACCGACGGTCGCGTCAGTGATGGCCGCCCGCGAAGTTGCGAGGAACTGCGGCGAGCCTTGCGGCATGATCGCTGGCGCGGCTGGCCGAATGAGGAATACAGCCACGCCCGGCGACCCTCTATCAATCCGTGCACGGACGGTCGTTTCAGCGATGGCCGGCCTCGGTCTTGCCGGGAGCTCTTGGACTGGCTGGACTCGCAATGAAGACGATCCTCTCGCTGTCGTCCTGGCCTCTTATATTCTTCTCGGGCCTGCTTCTCACTTGCTTCGCCTTCGCGAGCGAACGGCCCATGCTCGGCTTCGCGCTCGTCTATGCTGGCGAGGTGTTGCTGCTGTTGCTGCTCGAGCGCCATATTCCCTATGAGCGGCGCTGGCTGCTCCCCGATGGCGAGACGGCAAACAGTATCGCCCATACGCTGCTGACCAAGGGGCTGGTGCAGCTGCTTGCGCTGCTCGGAGCGATTTTCCCGATGCTGGCGGCGATGGTGCTGCAGCCGCTTGCCGGCGCCCGGTTCGATCTGTGGCCGGCGGCATTGCCCATGTTCTTGCAGGTGGCGATGGCCGTGGTCATCGCGGAACTCGGTCTCTACTGGTCGCACCGGATCGCGCACGAGCGGCTGTTCTTCTGGCGCTTCCACGCGCTGCATCACAGCGTCGTCAGGCTCTGGGTCATCAACACGGGCCGGTTCCATATTGCCGATTCGCTGTTCAAGGTGGCACTCAGCCAGATCCCGCTTTATCTCATGGGCGCGCCACTACAGGTTTTCTGGTGGCTTGGCGCCGTCACGGCATTCATGGGCATCCTCACCCATTGCAACGTCGATATGCGAACCGGCGTCTTCGACTACATCTTCAGCACGCCGCGCCTGCATCGCTGGCATCACTCCAAGGATATTCGCGAGGGCAATACGAACTACGGCGAGAACGTCGTGGTCTTCGACCTGCTATTCGGCACCTACTTCAATCCAGACCGGCCGTCCTCGACCGATATCGGCATTCGCGGTGAGATCGCCAAGGGGTTTCTCGGGCAGTTGGCGCAGCCTTTCAGCAAGGAAGGCGTCCGCCAAATCCTTGGCCGTTCAACAAAAAATGGCTGATGCCGCAAAGCGCAATGCTGCCGTAATCCATGAAACGTACCTCTGCCTGCGATCTTCCTCCAGTTGCAAAGGACGCGCCTGATGTCAGCCACCCGCATGAAGCGGCTCCCTGTCGGGATTGCCGTGCTCACAGTCCTGTTGATCCTGTCGGCCTGCGCCTCGCAGATCATGAAGAGCTATATTGGAGCGCCGATCAGCAGCGTGATGCTCGATTACGGTCCGCCTGATAATGTCTATGACCTGCGCCCGGGCGAGCGCGCCTATCAATGGCGCAAGCAGAAAACGCAAGTTGTGCCTGGCCAATCCAGCGGCGAGATCAAGGAAACGCGCCGCGGCAAGCGCTACGAGGTCACGGAGACGCCCGGCTATGTCGAACACACGGAATGCTTCTACACCTTCTATACCAGAAGCTCCGGTTCCGATTGGTTCGTGACCAGCTTCCGCCAGCCCTCGCTCGAATGCGAATGATCTCTCCAATTGTGGGATTCCAGCCGATGAAACGCAGTCTAATGATGATGATTGCAGCCGCAGGCCTGTCTTTCGCGGCGGCCATTCCCTCGCATGCCCAGGAGAAATTGGGCCAGGGCGCCGGCCTTATTCGTGTCGTTGGCGAGGGACAGACCATCCGCAGCCCGGATCTTGCCGTTGTGCGTCTGACTGTATTGCGTCAGGCAGCCGAGGCGAGCCCGGCGGTTTCGGCCTCCACCGAGGCGACCCGCAAGCTTATCGATGCGTTGGTTGCCATGGGGATCGACAGAGACGACATGCAAAGCGCGGATTTCCAGATTTCGCCCCGTTTCGACTACACGGCCAAGCCGGATGGCACGCCGCCATCCTCCACCATTATCGGCTATGATGCCCGGAACACGCTGATGGTGCGTGTCCGCAAGGTCGCCGAGGTCGGCAAGGTCCTCGACGTCGCCTTGAAGAATGGCGTCAACGAGGGCGGCTCCGTCGATTTCCTGGTGGAAGATGTTGCAGGTGCGGTCGATGAGGCGCGCAGGAATGCCATTGCGGCGGCGATGAAAAGCGCAAGCGCGGTTGCCGAAGCCTCCGGCCTGAAGCTTGGATCGATCGTCGCGGTCGAAGATCAGCCGGCGGCGACCGTCTTTCCCTATGCATCGACCGAGGCGAGATTGCGCGCTGCAAGTTCGGACGGCGGCGTGCCGATCGTGTCAGGCAAGAATGTCATCACGGCACGCGTTGCAGTGTCCTATCTGACCGTAAGATGAGGGGGAATCATGAGAAAGGCGAGCTTGCTTGCTGTTGCGGTCTTCGTTGCTGCTCCGGCTGCTGCGAATGCGGAGACGATCTGCACGATCGTGGAAGATGTAGAAAGCGGCAAGGCGCTCGTGAGGGAGGGCGATTGCGACCGCACGCTTTCTCCCGCCTCGACGTTCAAGCTCGCTCTCAGCCTCATGGGCTATGACGCGCACATACTGACCGATGAGGCCAAACCTGTCTGGCCCTATGTCAAAGGCTATTCGGATTGGTCGACGACATGGGAACATGAGGCGACGCCACGCCTCTGGATGGAGAAATCCATCGTCTGGTATTCCCAGCGTCTGACGGAAGCGCTCGGAGCCCAGAAATTTCAGGCCTATGTCCGGAAATTCGACTATGGCAATCGCGATGTGTCGGGCAATCCCGGCAAGCATGATGGCCTGACGCATGCCTGGCTCGGTTCGTCGTTAAAGATTTCGCCAGTCGAACAGCTCGTATTTCTCCGCAAGCTGGTCCGCCACGAGCTTGGCGTCAGCGCGCAGGCCTATGAGATGACGGCAAAGATAGCCGACTATGGAGCGCAGCCCTCGGGCTGGCATGTCTTCGGCAAGACCGGCGCCATGCCGGCGTCCAAAGCCGGAGCGCGACCAGACCGCAACCGAATGTATGGCTGGTTCGTCGGCTGGGCCGTCAAGGGAGATCGCAGGGTCGTTTTTGCGCGTCTCACCGGTGAACAGCGGAGGATACCGGGCTCAGCCGGCGGAAGGACGCGCGACACCGTTTTCACGGATCTGTTTTCCAGACCGGGCAGTCTCTGATCGGTAGGGATACCTGGGCAGAAGCCCGAAGATCAATCCTCATCCCCGTCCTTGAACTCGCCCCATCGCCACCGCCATGGGGCGTTGCTTTTCCACCGGGCGACGAAAATCAGCACTGCGGTAGGGACGGCGATCGCCGCCACATAGGCAGCCGGATAGCTCCTTGCATAGGGCGTGGCAACGGAAATGGCGGCAGCCAGCACGAGCGCATAGATCGCGATCGCCACCCATCCCTGCCAGCGACATGGCAGGCCTGCGCCATAGCCATAGGCCTTCACGCGGAACCAGGGTATTTTCGTTCTCATTCGGCCGCATCCTTCATCCGCTCGGCTTCCGATCGACCCGCTTTCCTGTTCAACATTGTCCGGCAATTCTCGATCAGCGACAAGGCCACGGGCACGAAGATGAGCGTCAGCGCCGTCGATGAGACGAGGCCGCCGATCACGGCATGAGCCATCGACGCGCGCTCCTGGCCACCCTCGCCGAAGCCGAGCGCGAGCGGCATCATGCCGATGATCATCGCCGACGTGGTCATGACGATCGGCCGGAAGCGGACAATGCCGGCATCGATCAGGCTTTGCCGCATGCTCGCGCCGTCTCGTCGCCGCTTGTTGGCATGATCCACAAGCAGGATGGCGTTTTTGGTGACGAGGCCCATCAGCATGATGAAGCCGATGACCGAGAAGATGTTGATCGTCGATCCTGTCGCGAGAAGACCGACAAGCACGCCGCTGATGGAAAGCGGCAGGCTGGTCATGATCGCGACAGGCTGCACGAAGGAGCCGAATTGCGAGGCGAGGATGAGGTAGATGAACACGATCGCCAGTATCAGCGCCTGCAGCGCATAGCCAAAGCTTTCGGCCATGTCGTCGGCCTCGCCGCCGATTGTCACGCGATAGCCCGACGGCACGGCCTCTGCGGCGATCAAGGTCCGGATGTCGCTCACGACCTGGCCGAGAGGACGGCCGCTCAGATTTGCGGAGAGGCGAACCTCGCGGTCTCCGTCGCGCCGGGTAATCGTCTTCGGCGCCAGGGTCTCCGTGATATCGGCCACCTGGGACAGCGGCACGGTAGCCGCGGGGCCGGTTGCGCCCTTGCGATCGACGGGGATCGGAATTTGCGCGAGGTCTTCGATCGTCCGGCGTCCGGTTTCCGGCAGCCGGATGGCGACGTAGCGCGATTCGTCGCCGCCATGGGCCCAGCTGGTCAGCTTCTCGCCGGCGACAAGCGGCCTGAGGTTGCGCTCGATGGTCGCCGTCGAGATGCCAAGGTCGGCCGCTTCGTCGGCACGCAATCGCACCATCAGCATCGGCCTCTTCTTGTCGGCGGAGGATTCGAGGTCGATGATCCCGGCGACCTTGCCGAGCTTGGCCATCATGTCGCGCGATATTTCCTCCAGCACGTTCAGATCCCCGCCGAGGATCGATATCTGGATTGTCTTGGCTTGAGCCCCGGAACCTTCGCCGGGCTGGCTGACCTCGATCCTTGTGCCGGCGACGGGGCTCAGCGCCTCCCGCAACTTCGGCGCGATCGTCACCGAGCTCATCGTTCTCCGGTCTGCCGGCACCATCGAAGCGGCAATTCTCGCCTCGTTGGTGTTGGCGCTGTCGCCGCTGTTTACCGTGGAATAGAGATCCTCGATATCGGGATATTGCCGCAGGATTGTCTCGGCCTGCCGGATCTTGGCGGCGGTGTAATCGACTGACGATCCTTCCGGCAGGGTGAGACCGACGGCAATCATGCCCTGATCGGACTTCGGCACGAACTCCATGCCGATCCGCGGAATGAGGCAGAGGCTCCCGATAAACAGGGCGACGACGCAGAAGGATGTTATGGCGCGATGACCAAGGCACCAGCCGACCAGGCCGCCATATCGATGCGCGATTTGCTCGAAAGCCCTGTCGAACCGGTCGAGCAGAACTTGCAGCCGCCCCTTGCGTCGCTGTGTCGGCCGATCCGCCCAGACGCTCGAAAGCATCGGATCGAGCGTGAAGGATACGAAGAGCGAAATCAGGACGGCAACGGAGACGGTCACGCCGAACTGCAGGAAGAACCGGCCGATCACACCACCCATGAAGGCGACGGGAAGGAAGACCGCGACGATGGAAAAGGTAGTTGCCAGCACCGCAAGCCCAATTTCCGTGGTGCCATCAAGTGCGGCCTGCCGGCGATCCTTCCCCATGGCCGCGTGGCGGCTGATGTTTTCGCGCACGACAATGGCGTCGTCGATTAGTATGCCGATGCAGATCGACAGCGCCAGCATGGTCATCAGATTGAGGCTGAAGCCGAGGACGGCGATTGCGGCGAAAGTGCCGATCACTGCAACGGGCAGGGTCAGCGCCGTGATGATGGTCGAGCGCCAGGAATTGAGAAACAGCAGGACAATGACGATCGTCAGCGCGCCGCCTTCGACAATGGTGCGTTGCACATCGCCGATCTGGCCGACGATCGTGCGGGAACTGTCCTGTGAAACGACGATGCCGATATCCCGCAGCGCATCATCCTGCCGGAGCTTAGCCAGCTCTCGTTCGACGCCTTTGGCGACCTCGACGGTATTGGCGCCTTCCAGCTTGTTGATGTCGAGGCCGAGCGCAGGCTTGCCGTTGAACCATGCCCGGCTCTTCGGATCGGCGCCCGCTTGCGTCACATCGGCGACTTCCGAGAGGCGGATGGCGCGCCCGGCGCTGTCCTGGGCGATGACGATGTCGGCGAATTCCCTGACGCTGCCCGGCTGAACGCTGACGGTGATGCTGCGCTCACGTGTCGGGGAGACGACGGAGCCGATGGCGCTGTCACGCGTTGCCCGTTGGATGGCCTCGATCAGGGTCGGGATCGGGATGCCGAAGGATTGCAGCTTCACCGGGTCGGGCTGGATGCGCACCTGTTCTTCGCTGTCGCCGACCAGCGTCACCTGCCCGACGCCGGGTACGCGCCGCAGCCGCGGCACGATCGTCGTATCCGCAATCTGCGTCATCCGGCTGATGGAGATGTCGGCGGAGAAGGCGGCCAGCGACATGATCGGCGCGTCCTGCGGATTGAAGCGCGTCACCAGCGGCCGGTCCGCGCCATCGGGAAGCGCGTCCTGCAACCGCGAGATACGGTCGCGCACCTCGTCTGCTGCCGCTCTCGATGGGGTTTCGAGGGTAAACTCGGCTATGACGAGTGAATTTCCTGTTGAGGATTGCGAGGAGATCTTCTTGATGCCGGAGATCGCGCCGATGCTTTCCTCGATCGGGCGGCTGACCTGCTGCTCGACGGCGAGCGCCGAGGCGCCGTCGTAATTGGTCGAGACGACGACGGTCGGCAGATCCACCGAGGGCAGAAGGTCGACGGGCAGCCGCGACCAGGAAACGATGCCAAGCACGACGATTGCCACCATCATCATGGTGGCGAAAACTGGTTGCTGAATGGAAATGCGGGCAAGAAACATGTGGAACCCTCAGCGCCCGGCGATCTTGACCGGAGTGCCGGTTGCAACATCCTTGAGGGGGACGGTGATGATGAGGTCGCCGTCGTTCAAGCCGCTGCGCACCTCGACGAGATCCTCTCCGATCCTGGCATTGCCGAGCACGATGGGCTGCCGGCGCACCGCGCCATCCGTGATGGTGCGGATGAAGCTGTCCTCGCCCTCCTTGCTGATGGCGGCCGTAGGAACGGCAAGGATGTTTTCGTGGTTTTCGATCTGGAGTGTGCCGTGGCCGAACATACCGCCGCGAAGGCCTGCCGCGGTCTGCTCGAGCCGCAGATAGACCTGCAGCGAGCGCGAGCCGTCTATGGTCGCGGGGCTGATCCGGTCGAGCCGGGCGGGGAGGGACTTTGCCGGCAGGCCCTCGATCTCGATATTGGCCATTTGTCCGATCGAGAGCCCGGCGCTCTCCTGCGGTGGCAGAAGGGCAACAAGGTCCAGCCTGGATATATCGACGATCTCGAACAGTTCCGTGTTGATCGAGACGGCTTGGCCTGGATTGATCTTGCGGCTGTTGACGATGCCGTCGAACGGCGCAGTGACGACCGCGTCGTCGAGCGCGCGCTGTGCTTCGGCTTCCTGCGCCTGCAGCGCACGCAACTCCGCCTTCTGCACGGCGACGTCGGTCTCGACTTCGGTCAGCTTTGCCTGCGCGACCCCTCCGCTCGCCGCAAGGCTGCGCGTGCGCTCCAGATCCTTTTGCGCCCGCAGAAGCGTTGCGGCCTTGGCTTCGGTGGTTGCCACCAGCCTGTTGAGGGTCAGCGTCAGCGTTTCCGTATCGAAGCGCGCGATGACGTCGCCCGCGCGCACGGCGATCCCGACATCGGTCTCGACGGAGGCAACCGTCCCGGACAGTCTCGCGGTGAGAGTCACGCGTCGAGCCGGCTGGATGAAACCGTTGATGCGAATCTCCCGGCTGTAGCTGCGGCGGCGGACCGTCATCACCTCCAGAGGGGCGACTTCGACCGTCTTGATGCTGGCGGTCTGCCCAAGGGCGACCGGCGCATCGCGCGCGTCGTTGCGTGCATCGTTTCTGGCCGGAGCGATCACGACGCCTGCAACTCCCAGCGCGGCGAGCGCCAGGGCAATGGTTATTTTCGTGACAAAGCTCATCATGGCACCGGATATCAGCGTTCATTTCATGATAGAGAGCGACGAAAGGACTGGTTCGGGGTTGGATCAGCCATCCTCCGCCGCTCTCCTTCAGGCACGCCTTGGCTTGAACGGCGTGCCCGATCTGTGCAAATCGGCAATCAGAAGCGGTAGTTCAGGCCGGCCTTGATGACGTGGTCACGCAGATCGGTCTTCGACTTGCCGCTCGACGATGTCGTCGATACGTCGTTGGTCATGACGTAGTTGTATTCGATCTTGGCCGACAGCCCGCCGCCGAAGCCCTGTTCGACACCGCCGCCGACGAGATAGCCCTGCTTCCAGCCGCCCGAAGTGGAAACCCCCTTGCCGCCTTCGAACTTCGTCATCGTCAGACCCGCCGTGCCGTAGACGAGCGTACGGTCGAAGGTCAGGCCGGCCTTCGCCTTGGCGGCGCCGCGGAAGCGTTCTTCCACCTTGCCGTTCGGCACGCTGATCTCGTTGTTGCCGAGATAGGAACCTTCCAGTTCGGCACCGACGATGCCAGGCCCCACCTGGAAATTGTAGCCGGCTTGCACGCCGCCGGTCAGACCCTTGCCGCTGGCGAAGGGGTTGAACTTCGGCGAGGCGATACCGCCATGGGCACCGAAATAGGCGCCGCTCCACTGAAAGGCCCGCGGGCTGTCATAAGCGGCATCCGGGGCCTGATAGGTCGTGAGGTCGGCGGCAGAGGCATTGGTCGCGGCCGTCATGGCCAGAGCCGCGAACAGGAAAGATTTTGCGCTGAGCGACATTGCTAACTCCATACGAAACCCATGCGCCATCCCTCGGCGCTCGCAAGGTCTCTGTTTGCGTTGGAGAACCGGACATCGGTTCCTGCTGCTCTCCGATGCCGTCCGTCTTGGGGAACGGATCGTCTTCAGGAGATGAGGTTATTTTGCCGGTGAGAATTGCGGGTACATTGCAGGATTTGAAAATATTGAAAAATTATCAAGTATTTTTATACAGTTGAGCGGAATTTTTTAACTATTTTTTAAGGATGGAGCGGCTGCCAGTCTTTGGGTTGGCAGTCAGCCCGGAAAGCACAAGCGGAAACACGCGCCGCCCTGCGGGTTGTCGGAGACGACGACGTGGCCGCCGTGCCTCTGCATGATCTCCTTCACGAGATTGAGCCCGAGGCCGGCTCCATGCTCGTGCGGATGAAGGCGATGGAAGGGTTCGAAGATCCGGTCGCGTTCGGCAGCCGGTATGCCCGGCCCTTCGTCCGTCACCTCGATAACGGCGCTTCGATCGATCCTGATCGTGATGTTTCCCTTGCCGCCCGCATGCTCGATCGCGTTCTGCACGATGTTGAAGACGACGCGCTGCAGTGCGCCAGCGTCTCCCTGTATGACCAGGTGATCGAGCCCTGTCTCCAAAGAGAGTTCATAACCCTGCGCGATCGCCAGTGGCGCCATGTCCGCGGCGACGTTGCGGCAGATTTCGACGAGATCGATGGATGCAAAGTGCGTATTGCCGACATCAAGGCGCTGCAGGTCGAGTAGTTGTTCGGCAAGCGCCGCGATGCGGCCCGCATCGGAGAGAAGACGGTTGCGGATCGGCCCATCCACAATCGTTTCGACGCGCGTCTGCAGGATGGCGACGGGGGTGCGCAGCTCGTGCGCCGCGTCGAGGATGAATCGCTGATGGCGTTCATGCCCTTCATCGAGGCGCTGCAGGGCACCGTTGATCGCGTTGACGAGTGGCATGACTTCTCGGGGAATGCCGACCTCCGGCAACCTGTAGCCGCGCCGATCGATATCGATGGCTTCCGCTTCCTTCGCGATCGTGGAGAGGCGGGAAAATGCTCTGCTGACGATCCATGGAATGACGATGATCGTGACGATGACCAAGAGGACAAGGATCGGCACCATCAACAGGTTCGAGAGAAGCAGGATGGCATATGTCATGCTGAATACGTCGCCCTTGCCAAGCACGACGAAATCGCCGGCGGGACCGGACGCACGACGAATGACGGCAAGATAGGTGAAGGGTGCCTGCGTATCCCGGATATCGGCATAGGTCAGCCGATCAAGGTACTGCCCCATATCCGCATAGACTGGAGGAACATTGCCGGTCTGAACGATCTCGCCCTTGTCGCTACGGGCGATGAACCAGAAGTCGGCGGAACGTTGCCTGAGTTTGGCGAGTTCATCCGTCTCGTCGAGAACGAGGTGGCCATCCGCCTTGCGCTCGATCGCACGCGCCGCGACATCCGCGAATTCTGGATCGGAAAGAACGATGCCGTC
>Ga0097683_1003898_pt1 | contig 10699 bp, 16 predicted proteins | sample ThiBio_1000_plan_2_FD_72846 | JGI IMG/M metagenome (GOLD analysis project Ga0097683, IMG submission 72846) | Wastewater bioreactor microbial communities from Cape Town, South Africa - Thiocy_cont_1000_plan - 1398105538256 (version 2) (version 2) ...
GCACAGAGCTTCCATTATGCCAACGTGAAGCTTGTCGATAACACCGATCGAAACATACTCGCGACCTTGCCTCGTTGCATACGGTGGATCAATGACGCACTCGCAGCGGACGGCGTCGTTCTCGTTCACTGGTATATCGAGCCCCATATCGATATCGTCTCTATACTCCCGCTTGACCAACTGTCTGCCTGTCGATGTACAGCGCTCAAGGCTCGTCTCGATCAGGCTCGATGATTGTCGGATTCTTGATGCATTCGCTGCAGTTGCCCTACGGTACGTTGGCATCAGAAGTGACTCGCTCGCTCGCTTGGTATGCCGTGGCCGCTCGATCTCAACCACTCATTGGACTTGCGTCGTTGTACGATCAACAGCGGAGGCGCTGAAGCTCGCGCAGAGCAAACGCTGGCAGATCCTCCCGAACCCGGGCTTTGCAGAACAGCTCGAGTTCTTTGGTCAAGCGCAATGGGCACTGGAGCACCTGTCTCCTGAGCAGCAGCAGTATCTCGCGAGCCTTGGGCCTGCTGCTGAATTTGTCGAGTCACGCAAGCGATGAATGTATCGCTGGTGTTGCGGCGCCGCTGCAGCACTCGAGTGGTCGTACGGCCAGCCCACCCGGTCGCACCGAACGCCGCTGTCGCACCTTCGACTGGTCGTACGCTGCGCTCTTGCACCACGACTGCGCCTTAAAAGTACTGCCATGGCTCGAGCTATCGCATCGCCAGTGGCTCTGTCTACCAATCCCCAACCCACCCCATCTATCAATCCATCGTTTGCTACGCCGGCGCCTGTACCTCTCGAACTCACCCACAATCAAGCACACATATGGCGCATCTCCCTCGCTATGCTGAGCTTGCAGCTGCCCTCGGTGAAGCCTTCATGAGCATGATCGGCACTTCTTCGGTGGTCGTGCAGCAGCCCGAGGCGGGAGCCTTCTGGTTATCCCACGTGGATGGCAACCTACCGACTTGGAAAGGCCAGGTCATCTCGTGCTACTTCCATCCGTCCAAGCCACACTCGGCGACCACCATCGGAAAGTTGGGAACTAAGCGCAGCGAAGCAAGCGCCGGCCACTGGGCGATCAGCGTCCAAACTCGAGGTCTGACCGGCAACAAGACAATGTACAATCACTGGTAGATGCCGGTGGGAGTCTAGCAACTATGTTACCGCAGTAAAAGAACGCTATCTATCTCGAGAGCGCTACGACCCACACTCACATTGGTTTTCAGTGCAGCGGTTTGCTTGTGTTGCAACATGATGACATCAGTGCATGAGAGACGGAGAGAGAGAGAGAGAGAATGATAGAGTAGCAGCAGAGCACCTTCACTCTTGGAGTGCAAGGTGCTGCGAAAGGTCGGCTACGCTGCTCCGAACTTGTTGGTACCGTCGCTCTCCTGTGCTTGGGCAACATAATTTAGCTATGGCTTCCAGGTCACGAGGGAAGAGGCGCACGCACGTTGTTCCACTTCTGCTCGCAGCATGGCCGACTGTGCCGGAGTGAGAGACTCCACGGAACCAGGGCTGTTGCGCCAGTCCAGTAATGAGAGCGAGGCCGCTGCGGGGTTTGATATTCCCAACGACGACAACGGAACTCGGAGAGAGGCGGCATTCAAGGCTGATCAACTCAAACACGTCAATGATTCCGTCGTCGGATAACTCCCTCGCGTCTAGTGCACTTGTCGTACCTGCACGGAGCTCAGCAAACATCCGTGTGTGTTGGTCACACTGGTTGCAACCTTCTTCGACAAGTTCTTGCAGATATCGGGCATCGGAGAAGCAAACACGCGCAAGAACTTGGCAACGTTCCAGAAACTGTGCCGCCCTCGAAATGTCACTCGGAGCTGGAGATCACAATGTGCGGTTACTACACACACCATCAGCTCGCCCACGAAAGCCTAAATCAGTTTCTGATACCTTGCGAGACCCCAAAGTTGGCGTAGTAGCAGTCAATTGCCGCTGACTTGTCACCAAAGTCCTTCTTGATTCGAAGCAGCTCTTGAAACTCGAATTCGCGACGCTCGAAGGCCATCGGAGACAGCTGCTGTAACCGTTGCTGCTCAGCTCGAATGATCTCTTTGGCTGCTGCTTCGGCTGTTTGCGCCTCCAGTAGCCGTTGCTCAATGTCGAGCCTGCGAGCTTGTGCTAGTTCCTCGCAACGAGTGATAGTCCTTTGCAACTGTTTCTCTTTCGCCGCAATCAGCTGCTGTGAGTTGGATAGGCCCTTTTCCAACTCTCCAAAGATTGCCTGTTCAAGTGATGTTAGGATGAACTGCAAGGCACGACACACGAGAAAGCTCTGCTATTTGTTGCGTACCTTGTACGATTCGATCGTTGCTTGAAATGCTGAGGTGGCCGCTCCAACCTGCTGTGTGATCGCAGCGGGAAGTGATTGTGCAAGTTGTTGCACATTGGCGTAGGCAGCCGTGATCGAAGCAACGCGGCTTCCATATGCCGTCTCACTGGACCCAGAAGATGTCTCGGAACGCTTGGCGCCAATCGATAAGCCCTTAAATCCAATCGAAAAATCGCCATCTGTCGTACCAACAGCGTTGATTAGCTTTGCAGAATCAGCAAACTTGAATCGCACAGAAAATAGCTGTTGTACCGGACTTATCGGAGTAAGAGCTCTTGGTATCAGCAGGCATTGCGCTGGCCGCAACATTCAAACCACCGACTTCCCCAACAAGAGCGCGTAGCTTCTCTTCCAATGTCATCATTGAAGAAGACACCTGGAGAGAGAAGTGTTCCTCTGCGCGTCGTTGCTAGGTACGGAGCTGTCTCAGTGTCAAACTCACAAACTTTGACAGTACGTCGAGGTTGGTACCTGAGCAGCCAGATTGATGCGATTGATAGCATGCTCCTTGGAGAGCGCGTCACTTTTGTACGCCAGCAAACATTGCTGCTGGCGGCAAGCAATCATGAACTTCCGATGCTCGAACTCCAGGTTGAACATAGCAGCTCTCCAAGCTTGTTGCGCGACCGAGCACGTTGCAAGGCTTGTCATTGCGTCCCGCAACGACTGTGATTCGGCAAACTCCTCCTTCAGCTGTGTTACGGAATCAACGCTCTTAGACACGAAACTCGATCAACGCGAACGAGTCGAGCATCTATCACACTACCTGTTGCTGGATAGCATTGCAGTGGCTTCGATACATTTCAGCAAGCTCATTGCGAGCTTTGAACATCGCCTCAAGGTCTGCTGGCCCAGGAGCAGCGAGAAGGCCTGTCGCCGCTTCTTGCAAGGCAGAAATATGTTCCCGAACCAGGCTTGAGCTTTGCTTCCATTGTTGAAGAGATTCGACGCAAATCTTCAACGCTTGGTAGGCACCAGGTACTGTATCGTTGTCTGCTCGAAGGCAAGCGGCGAGTCTCTCTATGGCGCGGAGGATGCTTGCCTTAGCATGGTACGACTTGGTTAGAGCTCACTTGTTGATCTAGTTGTTGGCACAGTGTTCGAGCTTCAACACACCTCGAGCTGGCGGTACCGAACGAGTGCCGTGAGAATTGTGCCCCACGCACTCGGACCAAGTTGATCCACAAGCATCCAAAGCTCCTTCTCTCTATTGGGCAGCCAGCAAGCTCGTAAGAGAATGGCCCCGCCCCAGCGGTAAGAGAAGCTTGGTCGCGTACTTGGGCTTCGCTCGTTCTGCCAGAGGTCGCAAGGCCAGAACACCGAACCAAACTTCGTCGCGTTGCTGCGCAAGTTGGGCGGTGACAGACGCTCCAGAGACGATCGCCGCAGGAGTTGTAGGCACGACAGCGAGCGCTTGCAGCTCATTCGGTGGCTCACGAGCAATATCGGGCAATGGCGCCCAGAGGTCATCCAGATTGAAAGTGGCCATCGTGCAGGGGAGGAGAACAGAACGAGCTGTGCTCACACCACGCCGGCTGGGACCCTGCTCGAACCGGAACCGTGCGACTCAGAGTCGCAGCCACCAGCGGTCGCACGGTGCGCCTTGGTCTCGCACTGTGCGGGAGTCCTCGCAGTGTGCGATCCCAGGGTGCGCCACCAAGAACACACGCAGCACAAGAAGCTCCCCACGAGCAGCTGCACCATCGCGCTATCGCCATGCTTCCTGTTCTCACGAGCGAGGAGGTCGATCAGGGACGCTCCTCCTTGAGGTCAACAGCCTCTTCGAGCTCGTCATGCCCCTCAACTCTCCTAGAGCAATTACAGCACTCGGAGACACCCGCCATCTTGTACTCGCTTATCGTTGGCGATACCATGCAGCCTGCGATTGTCGTACCAACACTTGACGACTTTCTGGCTGCCGTGGGACGTGAGCCGACGGCGCTCGCTCTTGGCGTGCTCAAAACTTCTGCTCCAGACAGTGAGCTTGTCCAATTTCGCTATGGCCCTCGAAAAGTATGGTGCCGATTGGCGATGGGTTCTGCTGTGAAGCACCCTGACGAACGGCTGGTTGGTAGGCAATGGAGACATTCGTTCGCTGGGAACCGCCGTTCCGCACCCAGTGTGGTCTCTCAAGGCTCCCATCTCCCATGGGCATCATCACTTCGTCAGCTGCATTGCGGGAGCTGCAGAACCCGGAGCGCAAGCCAGTTGTCGCCCAGCAGACGGTTCAACCCGCCGCCCCGCGTTCTTCGCGGGGCGGCGCACCTGGTACGCGATCTCTCGTGAAAGCCGCCTCGGCAAGTATAAGAGATGGAGAGACCGTTGTCCGGATGAAGGCAAGCCAATCCTCGGACTCCGACATTCGGTTTCGGGCAAACCCGGGGACGGAACTCGAGCGACTCGGAATAACCCACGCGGCTTGCATTTGCGCGCACGGGAAGAAGCGTACTGGCGTCTTGCTGCACATTCCCACCTCAAGTGGGCCAGCGCGGGCCCAACGAGGTGTGCTCTACGAGTGCCTACGTCAGCTACTTAGTGAGCACCGTGCTTCGGAGGGTGACCTGGTCTTTGAATCTTATCGAGCAATGGATGTTTGGTACACCCAATGGACTGCGGACGCTTACGAGCGAAACGGTGCGTAGTGTGTCAAACGCTCGCTTGCGAAAGGGTGCCGACTTGAATTCAACCCTCATTGCTGACAATGTCGAGCTTGTGTAAGCAGCAACTACGCCCGAGGAACAGCAGATCGTGCAAGTGGTTTCGAGCTTGGTGTCGATGCGGCAGCTCTCGTCGACGCTCATCAGTGAGATCAAGCCCGAAACGCAGCTGTTCGGAGCCGTGCAGCCGGCTCTCGAACATATGACCCAGAGGGAGCAGAACGTTCGATCAGCGCTGTCAATTCTCCTGGAACGAGCGGCAAACCTGCTTCCCTGCGTAGCAGCTTGGCGGAGGTCTCTGAAGTACTCCCGGGAGAGCTTCAGCGTCGCCGCCGACATCAATCAAGTTCTCTGCGAGCTGCGGCAGTTGGAAAGCAACCTGCTGGCCTCCCTCGTGGAGTGCACTGGCCAGGAATCAAACAACCCGCTTCTTCAACAAGTCGGCCAGCAGCACATCGTCGAAGTCGATGCTAACGTCCAGCAGCTCCTCGAGGACCTCGCTACAGTCAGGGATCAGGCACGACTGTCACGAGCCCGGGTACTTGAACGACAAGAAAACGTCACACGCTTGACGGCAGAAGTCGAACGAGAGCAGCAGCAACTTCAAGAGATTGACGACGCACAAGCGCTTGCGGCTCAGGCTGCCCTTACCGCTCATTGCGACAGCGTTGCCCCCGACTCCGCCGACCCAAGCGGATCTCCGGGTGGAAAGGCAATAGAGTCGCTGGTCGAGGGGCAGGAGATGCTTGAATCGGCGCTCCAGCTCCGACAGGTACTCCAATCCAACACCAAGGCAGCGCAATTCCAGTTCCGAGAGCGCGCCGCGCAGGTATGAGCGTCTTGCTTGCTCGCTTGCTTGCTTGCTTGCTTGCTTGCTTGCTTGCTTGCTTGCTTGCTTGCTTGCTTGCTTACAACCCCCTGGCGCGACTCTCACCTCCGGATGACCAAGCAGAGAAAAGTTCAACTCGCCCATGCACAAGAACTTTTGCAGCAGGCGCAACAGCGTGCCCGAGAAGAAGAGACTCGAGTACAGGAGAAGGTCGCAGCGATCGAAAGGGCCATTTCTCATTCAAAGACTTCACTGGAGGCCATTCGAGAGTCTTTCGGTGCTCACAGCGGTAAGTATTTGCAGCAGTCAGCATCTGGTGACCTTGTTCTCACGTTCGGTGCGGAACAGATCAGGCGACTCAGGTGACTGCGAGCAAACTACATGAGCTTCATCGTTTCGAACGTTCGATGAGCATCGGAGTTCATCTTGTATTGCAGCTGTTGAACAACGAATGGGACGGAATCGCCGATGATGTGCAGCGCCTGAATGGTATGAGCCAACTCCTCTCAGTTGGAGTGTGATTTCTTATCAATCTGTGCAACGCTGTGCTAGCTTTCCGCCCAGAGGAGCTCTCGGGTCTTCTTGAGCTGCCAGAATTCCTATCTGCTATTCGCACCATTTGGGGGAGCGACGAGAGCTTTTGGTTTCAGTTGAATCCCCCTGCTCACGGTAGCGACAACGAGACAGTTGTACTGCTGGAGGAACTCCGCGCCGAGAGTACGTTTCATGACTGTTGCGAACTCGAAACACTCCTTCCGATCAATTGAATATCTTCCTGCGGTGATGCAGAGTTGGTGGAGGTGGAGCAACAGCTACAAGTGCTCCGTGGGAGGAAGTCACAGCTACCGCAATCGTTTGGGCCATTCGCAGGCGGGCAAGCCCAGCATCTACATCGCAACGGCTGCTGATACCTCGCTCATGCAGCTCCTTCCAATGCAACACGCAATGCAAGGTAGATCTCAAATGGTTAGGATGAAGAGTTTGACGAGAATCACTTCTACCACTGCAATACAGTTTCGACTTCCTATCTATTTCACAACTCCGACAGATTAACACGATAGCTTGGGTCTCGTTAGACTCGCTTGTACAATTCTTGCGATTGACACAACTACTAGAATGGAAGGTTGTGCTTCGGAGGTACCCCTCAAGGAACGACTCATGTACATTGGGGCCGTGGTATTCGCATTGGCTCGGAGCCTACCGCGCTGCGGCTGCCTATGTTCAAGAGCTGCTGCAGCCATGCAGGTGATGGTTGCTTCCGCAGCCTGCCCTTATCTCTCCTGTTGCAGTCTTGCAAGTGATCGCTGCTACCACAACCTGTCTTGGTACCTCTTTCCACAGTTCTCTTCCTTCCCGGGCTTGGTAGCTCGGACACGTGCCCAAAGAATGGAAAGCTCCCTCTATCGTGTCTTTGGTGCCTCAGGTCAGCCAGAACCAACGGCGCCAAGCAGCCTGGCCTGCACCGCCAAACACCAGCAGCGGCGGCACCCTACAACAGGCAGCGGGCAGCCACCCAAGCATCACGCTCCAGCAGCAGCCTCAGAAGCAGCAAGCCCGAGCAGCAGGCAGCAGCAGGCCCGGAACAGCAACAAGGCATGTTAAGGTTTCGGTGGGTTATGGCCTCAAGCAGACACGAGACAAAAAGAGTTTCAAGTACCCTCCTTGTGGGGATTGTATTGGGGGTAACCATCCAGCCTGCTCTGACTGAGGGCTTTATTCAACATTTTGGGCCTACTTCTTGGTGTGGGCCAACTGTATCAACTGGGGCAATGACGAAGTTGTTCAGCTCAAGGCGCTCCGTTCCGATGGCACGCAAGCTTCAAATATCTATTTGTCGCTGAGGTCCTGGCATGTTGGAAGGTAATACAAACACCTAGCTACGAGCTTGCTAGTCGAAGGCTGGGAGCAGAGGTCTCAAGCTTCGGAATCAAGTTACTCATGTCGAATTGCGTGTAGACAGTGCACTCCGAGTGAATGCCGTCCAAGCCTTTGACAACCGACTGATCAATGGTCTGGAATCTATCTCTGTCTGCGCAGGTAGTAGAGTGAGTCGGAGCTCAGTCGCTCGCATCCTACAACACAGGGATACGCACAAGCATCCAGCGACTCAGAGATTGATTCTCGGTCAGCTTCATCAGCAGCCGCCACCACACGAGTTCGCTTGGCTGGTACGGAGCTTGCCAGCTTCGGGCCTCCAGCCATCTTGATGGCCTTCAGCACTGCCGGGTTTTGGAGTGGCGCAAGTTCATCTTCGATGCCCTCTTCTTCGAGAGCTGCTGTCCCTTTTGCGACAAACTCGAGGCCTACGGCATGGAGATTGCGTTAGCACAAGCACCAACTCTCTCGGCCGAGTCTCGTCGTGAAACTAAGCACCTGACTTCATTTGGATGAGCTTGTCCTTCAGCTCTTGGATCCATCCCAGCAAGGCGTTGCTCATCAACTTGGTTTCTTGTCCACTGGCTGAGACTCCTTGGGGAATTGCGTTGAGCAACGAAAGCAGGTGCACGAGGCCCTTGATAGACGCATCGGCTGGCGATGGCAAGTAAGATGAGTGTCAACGCAGTTGAGCGATGGAGTCCATGCAGCGCACTCGGACGTACTGGTGGAAGTGCCGCCATACTTCTCGACTGTCTGGTCGAGATCCGTTTGCGCCTCTTGCAATGCCGAGAGGTCCTTTGCGCGGGACTCCTTGATGGCAGCGATCTCCCCCTCGATCCTCTGTTCAGTGGCACCTACTTTTTCCTGCGCAATCCGCAACTCCTCTTGCCGCTATCCCACAGAAGTTAGAAACCAACGCCATGCTTCGGGAGATGGGGAGGCTACTGAAGTACATGAAGAAGAGTAGCCTCCTCGGAGGCCAGGGCACGCAGGATACGCTCCTCCTCCAGCTGCAGGGCGGCATCCTGAGCACTGAGCTCTCGCAGCTTTGCCTGAGTTTGCTCCTCGCGTCGTGCAATGTCAAGTTGCAAGAGCTCAGCAGTCTCTCTGTTCTGCTTCGCCAGCAAGTCAGCCTCCACCTGCCTGCGAGTCAGCTCTCTCTCTTGATCGGCTCGGAATCGGTCCTGCGGAGCGTTCGCAAGTTAGAACCACTGCGAAGCTGCCGTGTGGGCACGCTCAAGCACATACAGCCTCCTGCTGAGCCTGCGTGTTCAACACTGCCGTCTTGGCCCTGTTGATTTCGATGTTTTGCTGGATTGTCGGAGCGCGGTCGACGTAGACCGTGTGAGTCTTAGAGCCTCCCCCACCCATCGTGTTGGCAATCGGGATTCGTGTGGCGGCAGAAGCGAGAACTTGGGGCGAACAACAGGATTGTCGTATCTTGGTCGGCATGATCGGTTTTATGGTGCCCCAATCGCATGGTGCGCCGCTCGCATGGTGCGCCGCGCTCGCATGGTGCGCCACTCGCACGGTGCGCCATTCCCTGATATTTGGACGCTGCTGCGCGGCATTGGAATTCTGTTCTCACGCACGCACGTTCGCTCCTTCAACTCGCCCACCAACACAATGGAGCACGACCTTGACCTTACCGCCCCGTACCGAGCCGAAGATCGCAGTGCTGAGCAGTCTCTCACTGCCTTGTCGCACCTTGCGGAGCAATCAGCAAAGATTACGGCGGTCGTCGCGCGAGGGCAGGAGAACGTGAATGTCGGATACATGATCCTCGGCTTTCAGCCGGACCTCGACCGCTCGTCCCAACAAACCAGGGAAAAGTGGCAGAGTATCCGCTCGGGTGTTGGAGCGTTGATGCAAGCGAACCAGCAGATGTTCTACAACATGGCAGATATCGTCAAGGAGTTGCGACAGATTGCATCTCGCTGCGCCCAGCTGCAGGAGGACATCGAATCCTCCACCCTCAACCAAGCGCAAGCCAAAGCAGCCCTCGCCATGATTGACCAAGTACTCAAGAACGGTATGCCGCTCGCCCAATCCTGCATCGCGTTGTTTCGTGGCCCTGACTTCCTCTGGGTCTCATCAGTGGAGAGTGCCCGAGAGCATGTGAACGGCATTACGCGCCTCGACAGCGACTTGTTCGAGAAGGTTGCCTCCGACTCCTCGTCGTTCCTGAAGGAGGTGGGTGCCGAGTGGGTCACTCTGAAATCAAACACTATTCGCGAGCTTCGCCAGAGGCTCGATGATCTCGATCGCGAGGAGATCGCCAAATAGTACGAAGGCTCCTGTGCATTCGACTGAAACGTGTGCATTGCACCACTAACGCCACTGCAGCGAACAAGTGTGGACTGTTCGCACGGACGCTGCTCAGAAGAAGGCACGAGCCGAGCAATCAAGCATCGAAGTCGCACAGTTGCGCGAACACCTCGAGTTCACCAGGGTATGTGCTGTTGTGTGACTTGCGACTGGGAGAATTGACTGTTGCGCTCACACACCGTTCGGAACGTGCCCTCAGAGCCGCCGAAGGCTCATTCAAGAGCAGCAACGCCTTCTCGAGGCTAAGACCGAAGCCGAAATCGAGCGATTGCAAGGCCAGGTGTCGAGTCTTGCGGCAGATCTCGCCCGACGCCAGGAGGAGATGCGCGAGGCTTCCGTACAACGCTTGAAGGACGTTGAGGCCGCGTACAAGAAACGACAGGAAGAAATCCAAGCGAGCACCGCAGCCCTGCAGCAGGAACTGCAGAACATCAAGTAAGGGCAGTAGCCACTGAGCAATATACATCGGGTGCTCAGCAAAAGTCGTTGTTCCTGTTGTTACTCAGTCGGCTTCTCTCGATCGATTGCTACTTTGTGTATGATCAGTGATTGATCGAATGAACCAGTCAGTAAACGAGGTTTACTATCGATTCTAGATCTCAGTGCGAAGGAAGGTAATGAGTCGCTTGAGTTGTTCCAACGAGTCCGAAGGCTGTC
>Ga0097683_1003921_pt1 | contig 10659 bp, 11 predicted proteins | sample ThiBio_1000_plan_2_FD_72846 | JGI IMG/M metagenome (GOLD analysis project Ga0097683, IMG submission 72846) | Wastewater bioreactor microbial communities from Cape Town, South Africa - Thiocy_cont_1000_plan - 1398105538256 (version 2) (version 2) ...
GTCACCGTTGTGGTGGGGGCTGTTGTTGCTGTGCGCTCGGCGATCGACTTGTTGTAGGTTCGGCGTTGGCCATCCTAACCCATGATAGCGACAACCATTTCAACAAGCCAGAGATAGAGATAGAGAGAGATATGATCAGAGTACTGCACCATACCACGTGAAAGCATGTGTGTGTGTGTGTGTGTGTGTGTGTGTGTGTGTGTGTGTGTGTGTGCGTGTGTGTGCTTAGTGTGTGTGTGTGCTTAGTGTGTGTGGCGTAGTGTATGAGATACCGAGCGTGTGACGGCAAAGGCACCACCCCACTTGGTATGTCGTGGTCGATGTCCGAGGTGGCCGTCGATCAATTGCTTGCGTTGGCGCTCGACCTCGATGACCTGTGCAAAGCCCTGGTCGACTGGCGCGATCGAAGGATGCGCCGTGGTCTCGCTCGGGAGCGCCAAGACCACTGGCGACTGCCTTCGGAGTGTCAGGTACCATATCTCCATGAGCAGCAAGACCCACGTCTTGTGTTGCTGCTCATAAGCAAGACACACACACACACACACACGCGCAATGCAGCCAATGTCACCAAGATACGATTCGATTGATGGCGCGCGTGTCAGTGAGCACAATCATTCAAGAGCGATCGACGTCGTGGTCGTCGTATTCAACGTCGTGGCTCGAGAGGTTGCACGTACGACTTGCACTGCTTGCTGTACGATGATGCACAGCGCCTGGATCATGTGCTCCTCGTGCAGCAGCAGCACGAGGTCGTCGTGCACCAGGCCGTCGCGGTCGGGCACGAACAGCAGGTTGCGCAGCAGATGCAGCACCAGATCGACCGATCGCTCATCGTCCTCGCGTCGCTCGGTCGGCTCGATCGCGATCGGCTGCACCAACAACGACACCAACAACACCACGACGCGGCGATTGAGGAAGGCCTGCTTGTACTTGCGCTGCGCCTCGACCAGCTCCTGGATGTTCTCGAGCGACTCGACGTCGAGCGGCAGCGTCAGCAGCACGAGCAGCTTCACTGTGGTCCACCGAGCGAGTGAGTCAGTGAGCTCGCCAGCTCGCTCGATTGCTCGGCGTACACGTGTTCGAGACGATGAGCTCGTCGGTCGCGTTGGCGAGCAGCAGCGGCAGCAGGTCGGACGACACGATGTTCCAGCGGCCGAGGATACGCTGTGCCGTGAGCTGCTCGTCGTCGGCTCTCAGGCTTCGTTGAAGGTCCTGGATACACTCTAGGAGGCGCGCCCTCGAAGGTAGAGGGACGTTATCAGTCGCCGACCGAGGCCGAGAGCGTGAGCGAGAGCCGCGCACCCAAGCAGTAGTCGCCCTTGACGTAGGCGGCGCCGTCTTCGTGGTTCTCGCTCACGACCGTCAAGGCGCCAATCCCGCCAATGATATCGAGTAGCTCAGTAGCCAAATCATTGGAATCCATCTCTCGTCGAACGCCAAGCAAGCGAGGAGTCTTTGTGTTCGCGTGTGTGTGTGAGTGCGAGGAGAGGAGAGGGCAAATCGACACGAGAACGAGAATCAAGGCAATTTGGCGGGAAAGTGCAAAAGGGCGGGAAAATCAGCCCGTACTCTTTGGTTGGTAGCGCGTTCTTGAGCTCCTCGCGATCTCTTTCTCTCGCTGCTGCTTCGGTGTCACGTACGTCGCACACGACTGCAGCTGCTCGCTGGTGGCTCTCGCTGCAACAACTACAACAACAACAACGGGGGTTCGATAGGATGGATTACAATTAAACGTTAGACCTGAGCGCCTTCCTTGCAAGGCTCATGTGATTACAACTCGACCTGATCGAACCCCATCTCTCTCTCTCTCTCTCTCTCTCTCTCTCTCTCTCTCTCGCGTTCTCTCTCGTTCGTTGCTAACAACGCGTATCTTCTTCTGCTTGGTCGTTGCGTAGCACCACTGCATGCGGGCCCGATGGACCCTCTGGCTCACACTGAGCTCGATGGCTCGTACTGGTCGATGCCGACCGACCGGCGAGCTCCCAAGCCGCCACCGCGACTGACGGCTGAGCAGCTCCTGCTGTCGTCGCCGCGTTCGCGCTCGCGCTCGCGCTCCAAGTCTCCGACTCGCTCGCCGTCGCGCAGTCCGAGCCGCAGCCCGACGCGCCTCGCGCTCTCGACTTCCACGCCCGTGCTCTCGACGACAGCCGTCGTCAGCAGCGAGGCGTCGGCAACGACGTCATCGGAGCCGGTGGCCACCGCCAAGCCTCGACGACCGAAGAACAAGGCCAGCTCGGCGCCTCGCGTTCGTCGCGTGAACGGCGAGCACGCCGAGCAAGCTGCGTCGTCCAACAAGCAACAGGACGAGAACCGCTACTCGGAACAACAGCAGCTGCAGCTGCAATACGAACAACAGCAGCTGCTCAAGCAACGTCAGGTAGAGAAGATCGCCGTCTTTCAGCAGCAGCAAGCTCGCTTGTGGGCCATCGAGTGCCTTCGCCGTGAGGGCGTCGCCATCTTCTCGTTCCCGCTCGAAAGAGCAGACACCACGACTGCCGCTGCCTCTACCACCGCCACCGCCACCGCCACCATCGCATCGGAGAGCTTGGACGCTGCAACATCAAGCGCCACTCCCGATTCCTCGGTCACCACTACCACCACCACGACCTTCGTCGCTGCTGCCGCATCTCCCACGCCTGCCTCAACCGAGCAATCACAGATCCGACCCGAGCAAGAAGCCGAGCGAGAGCATCCTGTTGGAGAACTTTCACACTCCGAGCCTGCCAGCCATACTTGTACAGCAGCAGCGAGCGAGACTCAACTGTCGCCTTCGGCTGCCGCCGAGCTGCAATCCAATACAAACCAACACTCGCAGCAACACGTGCCAACTCTTGCTGAGGCCGCTCCCGCTGAAGTCGCTCCTGCGGCGGCTTTCGAGTCGACTGCCGCCAACTCAACATCGACGCATGCTCTCTACGTTGGCGGCAAGGCCGCTGCCAAGAACGGCCGATTGATGCGAGAGCGCCGCATCAGTGCCGTCGTCAACTGTACTACGCGCCTGAAGCAGTTTTTCGAAGGCGTGGACCTCGCTCAGCGCTTCTCCTCTGCTGCCGTCGATGCCAACGCTGCTGCACCTGCACCTGCACCTGCACCAGCAGCTGCTGCGACGCTTGCAGCTAGTGACGTAATCGACGAGGTCACGAGCCAAGCCCAGAGCTCAGCCACGTCCATACTCGGTGAGGCCACCATTGCCACGGAGATGGATGCGCAGCCAAGTACTGGAGGAGCCTGCGAGCCTGCGACCGAGGAGCGCATCGCGAGCGAGAATGCCACCGAGGAGGAGGAGGAAGCAGCACCGCATCTCCTCGCCTACTGGCGCGTGCCGGTCGAAGATCTCCCGGACGAGAACATTCTGCGCCACTTGGAGGCCGCCACCGACTTTATTCATTCGCATGTACAACGCGGTCGTTCCGTGCTGGTGCACTGTATCCAAGGCCAATCGCGATCGCCGTCGGTCATCATTGCATGTACGTACCAGACCTTGAGTTCGGCTTGCTGCTTGCTCTGTGCTAAGCGTCACTTGCGTGCGTGCGTGCGTGCGTCACCAGATGCCATCCGGTACCAAAACCATTCGCTCCAGGATGCGTACAATCATGCGACGCAGCGCAACCCGTACATTAGCATCAACGACGGCTTCAAGCGGCAGCTGATGGAGTTCGAGCTTCGAGTTCGCGGCTGCTCGAGTCTCGACTTCTTCGCCAAGCGCTCGTCGGTCGGCGTCGCCTTCTACCGGCCCATCTGGGGACCGCGACCCACTTCGCGTCCCGCTGTGGCGAACGGGAAGGCAAGCCGACGAGACCGCAAGCCCGTTCGCCGAGTTCACCGCGAGGCACCTCGACCAACCAGCGCCGATCCCGACGACAGCTCGGCGAGCATGTCGACCGCTTCTTCCTCCTCGTCGTCCTCCTCGTCAGTCGCGCCACGACGAGCACCAAAGCCCGAGCCTACGGCCAGCGCACGCTCGGCCAGTAATCGTTCTACGAAGCGCCCGCATGGCACAAGGAAGGTCAAGGCACCTCGCAGCCAGTATGCCGACTGGCTCGCCCCGCGCCCGTCGGCCGTCACCCACGTAACGCCCGACCTCGCTTGCTTTCTCCCGCCGCCCGAGTATCTCGAGCGCCTGATCGATTCGTCGTTCGACGGCTCGTACTGGGTCCCAAAGCCCTCGGCGCGTCTCGCACGATTGAATCGTCGAAGCGCCTCACCGGCCTTGCCCACGACTCCGCCGCCCGCTGCAGGACCGCCGGCGGCTCGGCAATCAGACGCACTCGCTGTGAAGACGCCTGGCGCAAGTGCGCTCATGGAGATCGACGAGCACGTACCGACACGCGAGCAGCCGTCTCACCCATCTTCACTGCACTCCCACGAGCACCACCACTATCAACAGAACGATGAGCATGATGCCGACGCCGACATTTGCCTCCTCGATTCCGACGATTCGCATTCTGACCAGCTCTCTAGCTCGCAGGAGCAAGGCTATCGAGCCGACGAAAGCTCACAGGAGTATCGCGACTCGCCACGCGAACCCGACATGGACCTTGACGACAGCTCTCTTGGCGTCGCAAACGACCGACCTCTTCGCGGCGAGGGAATCAACAACAACAACAACAACGAGGAGGATGATGATGATGACGACGACGACGACGTGGATGATGTTGATATCGATGCTCAGGACGACGACGACGACGACGATGACGATGAAGAAGAAGGCGAGCAGGTGATCGTCGGGTGGGAGCAAGTTGACCGGCTCGGTCGCGTGGTGAGCCGCTTGATTGGCAACCTCGACGGCAGCTATTGGCAGCAGGAGGACAACACGCCCCGAGCACGGCGCCGCGAGCGCCGTTTGAGCTACAAGGCCAATATGTGGTTCTAGTGATTGTAATGTTGATGTTGATATTGGTGATGTTGATGATGTTGATATGTATTTGTCCATAGCACGAGAGCTATTGTTGTATCGTTGACGCGAGTGTACAGTTCGTAACGAGAAAGACCAACGTATCAGTCTCTTCATCGCTCGCGCACGCACGCACGCATCCTCATCATGTGGACTTCTCGCGTGCTTACGCGCTGCATACGCATCCCAACTGCGTGGCGTGCAGCAACGACGCCGCGCCGCGGAGTCACAGCCATCGTGCGGCCATTGGTGGTGGTGGCGCTGCAGCCCACGCACCGCAGCGTCGCACCGGCCTGTGCGCCAACGACGCAACATCGCACTCTGCTGCACCAATGGCTCGGGGCGTGCTCGGCGACCATCAGAACCATCAGCAGCACCACCACCAGCAGAAGTGGAGCAGATGTGTACAGCGATACGTTCGAGCAGCTCGGCGTGTCGCGAGAGCTATCGGCTGCGCTGGCCAAGCGAGCCATCTCGCGGCCGTTCGAGGTGCAGCAGCGCACGATCCCGCTCGCGCTGCACGGCATCGACCTCGCCGTTCGAGCCGTCACTGGCTCTGGCAAGACTCTCTGCTTCGTGATTCCGATCGCCATGCGAATCTCTCAGCACCATCGACACGCTGCACTCGAGGAGGCTTCCAACAGCCAGCAACCACAAGCGCAACCACACCAAGCAATCGTATCGCCGCAGCCTTCCAAACCATCGTCACGAGCCATACGCAACGTGCTCGCTGGTGGCGTGTCATCGATACATCACTCGGCATCGTCATCGATCGAGATGCCTGGCGTATGTGCACCAATGGCGCTCGTGCTGGCACCGACACGCGAGCTGTGCGTGCAGAGCTGCAGCGAGATGCGCAAGGCGCTCGAGATCGAGGCGCCGCTCGCGCACTGCTCGGCCATCTACGGCGGAGTGCCATACGACAAGCAAGGTATCGCCGATGCTCCCACGGCTCTCTCTCTCGTGTGGTATGGTCGAACTCACGAGCAGCATTCTCTCTCTCTCTCGAGCACAGAGAGCGAGCTTCGCGATCGACGGCCAGCAGTGGTGGTCGGCAGTCCCGGCCGTGTGTTCGATTGGGTGCAGCGAGGCGTGCTGTCGCTCCGTCGTGTCGAGATGCTGGTGCTCGATGAGGCCGATCGAATGCTCGAGAGTGGCGCCTTCGATGGCCAGGTGACGCAGCTGGTTCACTTGCTGCCGCTCGAACGCCGCCAGACGCTGTTGTTCTCGGCGACCTTCTCGCCAGGTACCCATCGATCCATCGATCGATCGATACTGGCTCACTCGATCACCGACTCACTCGCTGACTCGTGTCACAGGCGTTCGAGAATGGGTGGCCTCCAACATGGCTGCTTCGACGATAGAGATCGATTCGGTCGGTGCGGCGTCGAGCTCCATTCCATCGAACATTGAGCACTGTTGTATGCCGGTGCGTGCACGAACCGAATGCTCACGCACGCTAATGAGGCCAACGCATTCACCGAGATACCTGTCGATGGCTCCATATGGCCATGGCAATCATGTGGCTGCAACAGCTGCCTCCGAACCACTCGAACGCCATACGGGTTCTGAGCGACCTGCTGACGATCCACTCGAGTGACAAGCGACGCACCATCATCTTTGCTCGCACCAAGGCCGTCGTCGAGTCGATCGCACAGGAGCTCCATCAACGCCGCTTCGCCGTGCAGCTGCTGCACGCCGACCTGACGCAAGCAGAGCGCGAGCGCAATCTCTCGCAGTTTCGCAGCGGCTCGATCTCGGTGCTGGTTGCGTCGGATATTGCTGGGCGTGGCCTCGATGTGCCCGAGTGTGAGCTCGTGATTCACCTGCGACCGCCAATGAACACCGACGTCTATGTGCATCGTAGTGGCCGCACCGGCCGCGCTGGCCGTTCCGGCAAGTCGATACTGCTGTACTCGCCACAAGAGGACGGTGGCTTCCTCAGTCGGCTGCGCAAGATCCACAACGTCCCCATGCCGGTACGCAAGGCGAATCACGTGAGCGAGAGCGTGTGTGAGTGAGTAAGCGCTTATCATGTCATGTGGTGCAGGAGGTTCCTCTGCCCGATGCAGGACAAGTTGTCGATGCTTTACTGCAGCGCGTTGCACAAGACGTCGCTCACTCGACAGCCGAGATTCACCTCGATCGCGTGCCGAAGCCTCTTGTTGGCCTTTGCGCGCAGATGAACGACAGCCACGGCACCATGCCAACGATTGTGGCACTCACGTCGATGGTGCTCGAGTTGCTCCGACCGCGACAGTCGCCGTTGTTGGCCGTCACCGACAAGCAACGCAAGGAGCAACAAGAGGAGCGCCGCAAGGAGCGCCGACTCGAGCGGCTGCAAGAGAAGAAGCTCCGCGCCAAGAAGAAGGAGAAGAAGGCCGCCAAGAAGATACGCAACCTCCTACGAGGCACTGCCGACGATGCCAATAATAATAATGGTGGTGGTGACAATGGCGACTCGCCGGCGTAAGCCAACCATGTGATCAATACGGCCACGGCAGACTCGTGAACCTGATGGCGGGAGGGAGCGATGGATACGCAGCACTGCAGCGTTAAGAACAGCAATGCGCATCCATTCGTTCATCAGTCGTTCGTTCGCTTGCTCGCTGCCACATCGAGCAGGCGCTCCTCGCTCCTCGCTCATCCAGGCTCACACCATGCTATCACTACGAAGATCATTAGTGATCGTGCAATGTTCCTCACGAGGAGGTGTACTACCACTGACAGCGGCGAGTAGTCGTTGTTCGAGCGCCACTACAGCTGCTGGTGCTGTCGCTCGAACACGACAACACCATCACGCGCAGCCGATCGGCTTCGTCCATCGCGAGCGAGGCCTCATTGGCCGAATGATGTGTATCGCTCGAGGCTCACTACTGGCCGCACCACTCCGATCGAATGGCACCGTCACCATGATGCGCTCGTGTGCGAGCAGCTACAGCTACAGCTACAGCTCTACGGCGAACGCAGCCACGAGTACACTCGAGCAGGAGGAGGCGGATGCGTTGCTGGCGCCTCGAGTGCGCAGGCTGCTGCACGACAACCAGCCCGACGAGGCCTGGGCGCTCATACGCGAGCAGCACAACAGTGACATCGAGCTCGCCGATCGAACGCTCACGGTGGCAGTGTACAACGACGTGATGCGAGCGTTCCTCGGCGCCAATCGCGTCAACAAGGCGCTCGAGGTGCTGGGCGTCATGCAGCACACCGAGTGTCTGAAGCACTCGCCCGACGCCGCGAGCTTCCACCAGCTCGTGGCGTGGTACAGCGCCAACAACCAGATCCACCAGGCCAAGACCATGGTCGCTCGCATGGTGGCTGCGCGGCACCGTCCGACGGCCGCCACCTACCGGCCCATCATGAAGCAGCTGTGTCAGCGCGGCGACCTCGACGGCGCCCTGTTGCTGCTGAACGACATGCGCGCCAACGTGTCGTGCGACAGCGCCGACCTGGCGCCCGCCATGGGGCCGCTGCTCGAGCTGCTGAGCAGGAACGGAGAGGTCGAACGAGTGCGAGAGCTCGTCGGCAACGTGCTCGAGCCCGCGAGCCACACGCTGCTGGTGTCGGCCTACTGCCATCGCGGCGACGTGCACGGCGCTCGCGCGGCTCTCGACGAGCTGCATCCGGCGTCGAGCAGCGCGTACGCGCTCGTGATCAACGAGTACCGCAAGCACGGCGACGTCGACGGCATCCATCAACTGATCGACGAGATGCTCGCGCGAGCCATCGTGCCTCCGCCGATCGTCGTGTCGCACCTCATCGGAGCGTACTGCACACGCGAGCAGCCCGAGCGAGCGTGGGCCGTGCTCGACGAGTACAAGGCCGCTGGCTACACGCCGAGCACCTCCATGTACTCGCAGATACTCCAGTCGTTCCTGCACATGCGATCGTCATCCAAGAGCTCCAAGACCACCGAACCCGCCAACTCCTCCGCTCATCAAGAACCACAACCTCCGAGCCGAGGGCTGCGCGAGTTCATGGATCTCGTGCAACGTGAAGGCGCCATGCACTCCAACGTACTACTGCAGACGCAGGCCATTCGTGCTCATTGCCGCTCGGAGCACACCATCGATCAGGCGCTCGAGCTGTTGCGCCGTATGCAGAGTGAGAGCGATCCCAAGCTGCGCCCGAACACGGCGGCCTACAACGCCGTGTTGCGAGCGCTGAGTGACGCCGGCCGTGTGGACGACACGGAGCTCGTATGGAGCGAGATGCTCGCGAGTGGCCACTGCGAACCGGACGCCTTCTCGTACCAGGCGGTGATTCGTGCCAATGTGCGAGCGTCCTCCCTCGAGCGCGCACGCCGAGCGGCGGCGCTCGTGCACGAGATGACGTCGAGCGCATACGAGCTGCTGCCGTCGCCGTCGGTCGTGGCGCTCGTAGTGCACGGCCTGTGCGAGCTCGGGCAGGTCGACACGGCGCTGGCACTCGTGCGAGCGCCGCTCGTGCAGCACCTCGTGACGGCGGGTGCCATTCACGAGCTGGTCAAGGCGCTGCGTGCGAACAAGCGACCGCCGGCGCTGGCGATCGAGCTACTCGAGAGCGCATCGCGACGGAAGGGGTTCGTGAGCTCGCGGCCGCTCGTGAACGAGGTGCTCGAGTACGTGAGCGAGGTCGCGAGCAACATGAAGCCCGTGCGCGAACTGCTCGACTCGTGCCAGAGGCGCTTCGGCATCGAACCCGACCTCGCGACCTACTCGGTGGTGCTCGGAGGCTACTGTCGACGCAAGCAGCTGGCCGAGGCCGAGGCGCTGGTGGCCGAGCTACGCGGCACGCGAGGCCTCACGCCCGACCGCATCATCTACAACCAGCTGCTGTGCGCCTACATTGACGCCAACGAGTTCGAGCAGGCGTCGCGTGTCGCGCGCGACATGGTGACCGCCGGTATGCCGCTCGACGCCTTCACCTACGCACAGATCATCAACGGCTTCTGTCGGCGGCAGCGATTCGACGATGCGTGGAGCGTGCTCGACTCGATGCAGCCCAACGGCGTGGCACCGACGGCCGGCTGCTTCAACATGCTGATGCGCGGCTATCTGCAGCTCGAGGACGACGCCAACGCAAGCCGCACGTTCGACACGATGCTCGAGCGCCACGTCGCGCCCGACACCGTGACCTTTGCGCAGCTGATCGAGCACTACTGCCTCAAGCACCGCGTGGCGGACGCGCTACGTTGGTACCACCGAATGCTCGAGACGCCGAGTGCCTACCAGCGACCGAGCACCGCCAGCACGACGGGCTCGGTGCATGTGGCACGCCTCGCTGCGCGCGTCATCAGCGAGTGCTACAAGAAGCCGACGCCGACCATGATGAAGGAGGCGCGCACGCTCTACGACCGCCTGCTCGCCGACGGCGTGCGGCCCAGCATACACGTCTTCTCGGCCATGATGCAGCCGCTCGCGCGCAAGGGCAACGTCGCTGCCATACGCGAGCTCATGGCCGACATGCAGCGCTTCGGTCTGCGGCCCAACAACGTCATCTACAACCAATTGATCTCGGCCTTCTGTGCCGTCAACGACACGAACGGCGCCCGTGCAGTCGTGGCCGAGATGTCACACGCCTCGGTGCAGCCGGATCTCTGCTCCTTCGTGCCCATCATCAAGTGCCACCTCCGCTCGAGTGCCACCAAGTCACAAGTCGCTAGCGTACTCGCGCTCATGAAGGCAGCACGAGTCGAGCCTGATGCTGAACTCGCGGCGCTGCTCTCACGGCATCATCTCAATGCGAATCATCAATGAACTTGACGATCGAAGCTGTGAGTTACT
>Ga0097683_1003933_pt1 | contig 10635 bp, 12 predicted proteins | sample ThiBio_1000_plan_2_FD_72846 | JGI IMG/M metagenome (GOLD analysis project Ga0097683, IMG submission 72846) | Wastewater bioreactor microbial communities from Cape Town, South Africa - Thiocy_cont_1000_plan - 1398105538256 (version 2) (version 2) ...
AGAGAGAGAGAGAGAGAGAGAGAGAGAGAGAGAGATTAGTAGGAGGCAAAGGTAGGGACAATGTGAGGGTTAAGAATTTAGTCTACCTTTCACGTTGGCCGTCCCACCAACAAGGGACTGTGATTAGAGAGATGCCTTTCTCTTTAGCTTGCTCAGCTTTGATTTTATCTCGGCTGCGAATGGCATCCAATGGTTGATATACAAAATCAGAGGAAGAATAATGATGGCGATCCTAAACGTAATAACATTTGGTTAAGCGTATCTCTTTATACTTTCATCAGCGTGGCAAAGCGTCTAACCTGGTACTCGAAAGCAAGGTTCAAATCAGGCAAATAAATATCCAATTCGAGGAAAAGACCTGTCTCAGGGTTCTTGATTTTGGTCTCCTTGCGTGCGTTGATAATGACAGCATCCTGGATCGAAGTTAGTTGGGGGGGGGGAGGGAGCGAGAGTGAGAGGATAGTTATACTATACCGGAAAGAGGGAAGTAACTGTCTTTTGCAAACGCTTTTGTTCGGCATATCGGCCCCTCTGCAAATAAATATTTTCCCAATTGAATTTGGGATACTTTGTTGCTAGCAACTCAGCGAGTTGGGCTTTGGTGAGTTGATGAGTCGGGAATCCCACTCGCCTCAAATCTGCCAGAGAGACTGTGTACCAATCCTCTGCCTGTTTATAATTAACTTCATTTAGTGTTGTTGTATGGGGAGGGGAGGGGGGGAAGGAGCAAAGGAGTACCTGAGTTATTCCTAGCCGTCTCTCTGCTCGATCCAATGCAGAAGCGATGTGGGATGTGTTAGCTTTCCAATAGCCTGGCGTAGCTCGTCCATCATCTACAAATCTTTCTAGCTGCCAGGAGTATTCCGGATACACTTGCTGAAGAGCGTCCGCCACGCTCTTGTGATAGTGAAAGATGGGTTGCCCGCCGTTTTCGAAAACAGCTTTCCGGGAAATGGTGTACCAGCCAGACAACTATTACAAAAGAGGTCTAAGAGGTAAGAGGGGGAGGGAGGGGGAAGAGGCAAGAACTACATCTGTTAGGCCTAATTTCTTGCCAATGGTGTCTAAGAGCTCTCTTTGATGGGAGATGTCCTTCCAATATCCACGGGGAAGAACTCCTGACTCGACGAACAAGGAATGGTCCCAAGAGTGCTCAGGATAGAGGGTCCGCAACGCGTCCTCTACCGAAGGATATGAGTGTATCCATCCCAAACCCTGATTCGATAAACTAGTAGAAGATATAGAATACCAATCTGATGGCTAGGCATTGTGCTTAAGAAATCTAATTTCTAGACGATAATCCATATGAACTTACCTTTTCCACTCCTAGCTCGTTTCCTATTCGATCGAGCGCATCGCGTTGATTTTGATGATCTTTCCAAAATCCTTTGGGCACTCTTAGCGTCTTAGAGAATCGCTCCGTGTCCCACTCATAGGTGGGATAAATTTCCTTTAACGCTTTTGGCAGAGAAGGATACTTCTTTAAGAAGAGGTTGCCACCGTTCTTGCTCCTGATGTCGTCTTTTGTGACGCTATACCATTCATTCAACTGGCGGACATTAGCAGTTGGCAAAATTGAACTGAAATACCTCCACTATTCCGAGATCTTTACCAATTTCTTCCAACAGCGCGACCCAATTTGTATCTGATTGAAAATATCAATCAGAAGAAGGTGTGAAACGCAGGAATTTACCTTGGTTGTGCTGAGGCAAGGTTCGAGCAGCATAAGATCTGATAAGTAGAAGGTTATTTTGGTACAACAAAGGTATTATGTAAATTGGCTTCCTCACCTTTTGTTAAAAATCTCACATGCACATAATGCGAAAGCGGATCTATTAACGTGGCTGACTTCCCTGCAAGCTAGGAGTAACTCGTTCGACGAGACCCCCAAGCGGTTGCTCTTCTGCCGCCATCGGCCCAGCATCAAGGTCGGGTAGTTTGTTCTTTTCTTGGAAGGACAGTTCCAACTCGGCAGACGAGATGTTGATGCGCTCCCGCTGCTGTTCTCTGGGCGGGAGGGTAGTGCGGCCTGCACAGTACTGGAGGCGCCACCTTGCAGTTTCTCTTTCTCCACTAGGTATGTCTCAACTTGCTAAATAACCTCCTCACGGTTTTTAGGGGCAACAAGTAATTCATCCGAAAATTTTTGGCTTGATGTTGCAAATCATCGACGGGTTGTTGAAGAGATTGCTTCAGGTCTCGGGATAAAAGAGGTAAGTACTAAATCTCTCATTATTTCCAATTAATTTTGAGTTATTTTACACTATTTTTGAAATATTGTTGATCATCAACATAACATGCTTTTGCAGCTAGCAGACTGGTATAGAGTGCCAAGAAAAGATTTTTCCCATTATCAGCGCGGTCGTGCGCTCTTGTCCTTTTATCCTTCGTTACAAGCAGCATTGCAAGAGCTATATCCAGAGTTCGCTTGGGACTCAACCCAATTCATTGAATCGCCGAGGGCCAAGAGGGGCTACTGGTTCAATCAACGAAAATTGCGAGAGTTTGTAGATAAAATAGGAGGAGAGCTGGGGGTTCAGCAAGTACGTACTTTATTACGAGGTGTGAGATTTAACTATCAATTGATTCTAGTTATCTGATTGGTACAAGATTCCTCGGCAGGATGTGGTGAAGCACGGTGGGTGGATGCTGTTTAAAAGGAATCCCGCGTTGGAGGGCGCTATATCTTTGCATGACGTGTTGAAAGCGATTTATCCCGAATACCATTGGGACCCATCCAAGTTTGTAAATGCGGACCTCACCCGTCGCGGGCATTGGCAGGATGCCTCAAATTTGAACAAGGCATTGGATGATGCCGAGAGACTTTTAGGCATTCGTCAAGTACGTAATTGTTTTTATTTTTATTTTTTATTTTTTGTTATTTTTTTTAAAAAGGCTAAACAATGAATTCAGCCTGAGGATTGGTACACAGTGACACTGGCGGATTTGAAAGAAGTGCGCTTTCCCAAGCACATGTCGAAGCCACAACTTGCGGAGGCACTTAAAGAGAGATATCCTGCATATAAATGGGACAGGGTGCATCTCTTGAAAGGACGATATGCACAACAAAAGCGGTTGGAGAGGGCAGTGGCTCTGCTATTTCCGGTAAACGCAGTTTTAGTTCCGAGAAATTATTTAAATGATGTCTCTGTCTTCATAGAACGTAGAGATGAGGACCAACGTAAGGAAGGACTCTACACTAGTGAGTCCCGATACAGGGGCTTCTCTTGAGTTGGATCTGTTTCTGCCTTCCTTGAATCTTGCTTTTGAGTATCAGGTAATTTAGTTGTATTCACCTTTAAAGCGCTAAAGTAATCAATGATGTGATGCTGTGTAGGACAAACATCACTATGTGACGTCCGAGTTTTCGTTTAAACCTATTGAAGAGATACAAGAGAGGGATGCCATAAAAAAGGAATTGGCCAAGGCGAAGGATATCACACTCATCATAGTGCCCTGCTGGTGGGACGGTACTCTCAATAGGTTTGAAGTCACCTCCCGCTTTCCCACTCATTGTAAAACACATTTGATGTAACATTTTGTTGCAATTTTGTAGCCTTGCAGCGACCATAGAAGCTACGAAACCAGGGGTGCTATCTCATGATGTGTTGGTGACCCGAAGAGGAGGACTTCCTATACCCAATGAAATGCCTCCCAATTTTTTAGATAAGGAGATCGTTCATATTGAAGACATCGGAGAGCCCACGACTGCTTGCTTCTTTACTCTGTCCAATATAGATCCTACCAATTGGTAAGTATTCCCCCTTTCTTTTTATTTAAAAAACAAAAAAGGGCTGTTTTTATTTACCCAATCCAATTAGGTGGATGTTTGAGAAGTATGATGGAGTGAGAGGTTTCTGGAACCCCAAAAAATCAATCATGTACTCGCGAAAGGCGCGCGAAATCAACTTGCCTCCCGATATCGTTGCCGCCTTACCTCGTGATCTCTATCTGGATGGCGAATTATGGCAAGTGTTATTTCCATTTTTTTGCTATATTTGTTAACGGTTTTTGGTTCAGGTTTGGAAAAGAGAACTTTCAAGAAGCTCTGCGAATGACAAACAAGAGCGAAAAAGGCCTCAATTGGCAAAATTTCAAATTCATGGTATTCGATGCCCCTACACATAAGGGGACCTATGCAGAACGCTATAACTTATTGGGTACCCAATTCTTATTTCTCGATTTTGTGGTGATGATGAGCTAACGTAACAAAATGTTATTTCCTTTTTTTTCTGTAGTGGATTATTTTCAAAAGAATCCCTGCCCGTTTATCAGTGTGGTTGAAAAACACGTGTGTACCGATGTAAATCATTTGGAGAAGTTCTTCCAAGATGTTGTCGACACAGGAGGAGAAGGCGTCATCCTTCGCGACCCTGTGTCACCCTATCAACCAGGCCGGTGCCCAGGATATCTCAAACACAAGGTATATTCTTCGAAGAAATTACATAACTATATAGGCAGACTCATTAATTACATGAATTCAGAAATTCAGGGATGCCGAAGCTAAGGTGATTGCTCCCCATGGAGCGCTTCGTTGGGAATGCGAGCTGTATGTATATGCCCTGTCTTATTTGATATATTTTATCTCTGTTTGTTAACCTCTATTTCTTTCTTTCTTTCTCTCTCTCTCTCTCTCTCTCTCTCTCTCTCTCTCTCTTCTCTCTCTCTTTCTCTCAGTCCTAATGGAGTTCGATTCATCGCACCCGCTGGAACTGGTGAATTTGCAAAGCGATGGAATCCCCAACCAGGAGAAATTGTCAGCTTCAAGCATCATGGCTATCTCCTTGTATCCAAGAAGCCCAAGTTTCCTACACTCTATCGAATGCGATCCGATCTCTCATGGGATGATGTTGTACAAAATTGGAAGGAACGCAAGTCGGTGCCAAGAGGTAAAAATACCTAAAACTAAAAAAAAAAACAAATAAACAAAAAACAGAAAAAAGCTAAGAATTGATAAAACTAACCTGAAACAATAATTAGCTTGGCCCCTTAAACGAGGCAAGTCGCCAAAACCGCGAGGCTATTGGGCGAAGCGGGAAAACGTTCGTAAATATTTATGTGATTATGCCGCCGAGAAGGGATTTGATCCATTGAATGCTGAGAATTGGGAAGGAATTACTTTCCGGCAGGTCACAAGAGCCAAGGTAGTTCTCCTTCAATGTTTCGCATTCACACATATACATGACACTTACCTACTTTTCCTTTTTTGGGTCATAGGGAGTAGGACCGCTTGCGCTGTACAATAGTTCGTTACGGTTGGCTTTGGAAAAATGTTTCCCGGAATTGCAAATTTCTCTGTTAACAGGTAAGGCTTTATATGTTAACTCACACATATGCTGATGACAAACACAGAGAGGAAGAAACCTAAAAACTATTGGAAGGATATCAACAACTGTCGGGCCAGCATGGATGAGTATGCGAGGTCGAGGGGATTAGATCCACTCAACCCAGAGACCTGGTATTGGCTTCCTATTGAAGGAATAAAGGTACAACAACCCAAACTAGGAAAAATATACTCACTTGGTATTCTATATTAAAGGGTGCCGCAACCATAAAGGAATGTTATGGGTCATTCAAGAATGCAGTGCGCAAAGCCTATCCTGAGCTTAATTTTGAAGAGTGGACAGATGAAAGACTGCCAGCTGTCCTGAAATGGACAACAGAGCGATGTCGTCAGTTTTTCGACAACTATGCAAGCGAGGTTGGCTTCGATCCCCTTCTGCCCGAGAACTGGTATTCGGTCAAACTCCACAAACTGATGAAGAAAAAGGTAAAACGCGTTTTTATGGTTGATTACCTCTAAACTCACACAAAATATTATGTACACTTTTAGGGTGGCCAGCAACTGGCAAATGAAAACGGTGGGATGCGACAGGCGATACTACGGAGTTATCCTGAAGCTGAGTTTACCAAATGGCAGACTCAATAAAGCATAAACTTAAACTTTCAATCCTCTTGTTTATTTTTTTTTACACTTCAGCTTGCACCATGGCTTCCCTCCCTTCCAAGAAGGTGAGGATAGCTTGCAATAGATTGACCCGTTTCTGTGATGTGGGTTTGAGATGCCATTTCCTGCACACCATCTTCAAGGGGAACACCGTAAAGTCTTTCTGCTGGGCGGTGACCACTTCCTTGAGCGTTATCTTCTCGGTGGCATCTGTCTCGCATATCCATTTCATCAGCTCCCCTATGCGATCCTCTAGCATTTTTTCCTCTTCGGTCTTCTTCCCGGCCCCTTTCTTTTCCTCAACTTTCCTCTTCTTGTTGGACTTCTCTTCTTTTCCGTTCGTCCCGTTTTCTTTCTCGTTTGCCGTTCCTTCTTCCTCTTTAGGGGCTTCTTTCTCCTCTTCATCTGCTAGCTCTTTCGATTTCCTCTTTCGAGGTGGTGGTTCTTGTTTCTTCTTCTGCTTCTTCTTTGTTGCATCCAACAACAGGGCTCGCACCTCGTGTTGTCCGAGTTGGCTAGCTATCGAAAGAGGACTGACGGCGCCTTTCCTTCCCTTCGCCTTGGGATCAGCCCCGCATTCCAATAGCGCCTTGATAAGCTCTACATGGTTTTTCTCGACTGCGTAATGCAACAGAGTCCTCCCGGTACTCCTGCCCACCCAGTTCACGTCCACGATAGCTCCGATCTTGAAGAGATGCTTGAATAGCTTAGCGTTGCCTCGGGTCGTTATCTCGTAACAATTAAGGGCGATCTCGGGATCCTTGGGTAACCCATCCCTCTCCGCCCGCTGAATGAACCACTTCACGATCTTCTTGTCGATGGGCGTGCGCCTCAAGTATTCATATGTCCATTTCATCCAGGGAAACGGAGCGTTAAATGTCCCCTCTGAGAGGAGCCGTTTCATGACTGACCTGGGGCAGAGGTCGCGCCACCCGAAAGAGGAGAGCGTCTCCGAGATGATGGCCCGCGCGCCGTCGGCTTGCCAACTAAGGCGATCCAGCAGCCAATGGGCCAGGGGCTCATTGAGGATAGACTGCTGAAGATCATCCACAATGAAGACTACTCCCACCTTCTTCTCCAACACTTCAAAGAACTGCGTGGAGTGTGGTGATTTCATATAATAGCTGATCGTGCTCAAGCGACGCCAATGCTTGCGAACGTATGCGATTGCATCCGGAAAGACCTCGAGAATAAAGTCCAGCAAAGCCGCGTTATTGCCACCGGTGCGGAAGAGCTCGCTAATGCATACACGCACAGCCTTCTGGGCGCTCATCGCAGCAGATAGTTGCTCAGGGTGGAAAAGATGGTTCTTTACTCCAGGTTTGGGCTTCTTGATGAGATCGTCCGTTTTACTCGTTTTGGCCAAATGCGACCAAATTAGCTTCATCATTTCGAGATTCTCGTTGGTTCCTTGGGCTACCAGCTGCAATGGATGATGGTGGGCGAATGCGCACTTCTTCTGTTGCCCAGAAGGCCGAACGAACCGCTTTTTGACGACGCGCGGATAAAGTATCCGCGGATGAGCTCTCAACACGCGATTCGCTAGCACCGTATGTCCCTCTTCTATGGCGAACTCTAATTGCAGCCGCGGCCGCTTGAGATTCTGGAGCTTCGAAAAGGCTATTTTGACGCTCTTCATCCACGCCTTGGGAAGCAGGGGAGGCCGAGGCTTGCCGCCAATTAAAGCAATTTGAAAGTGTTTCCAAAGGGTCTTGTCTTGCCATATCTCATTCCACCACTTGCAAGTCAAACAGACTCGCGGCGAATCCGTCGGAGAGAGGAACGAAAATATCAATAGCCATGTCTCTTGTGGTACTTCCTCCATAGCCGTGGAACGCTCTTTTTTCTGTTTCTTGGAATATTTTCGAAGAGGTAACATGCGTTGCGCGAAGCGGGTCCTGTTCCCGTTGCGGTTGTATCGCAGAGTAACCACACAGAGCGCTGGTAGGCAAGGTAGATTGTTCCAACCTGGTGTTTTCTGCAAATCTCTAACTGAAAATTTCAAGTGCATTCAAGAGATGCAGGAAAGGATGAGATTCCCCTCGTGTCCGCTTGGCACAACGCTGAAAACAAGATGAAGTTAAGGGGATACTGGCAGGATCCGAGTAATCAGAGATCTTTCCTCGATTCTCTTGCCGTGGAGCTAGGTGTGCGACAGGCATGTACCTTTCTTCCCGAATGCGAATTTGACTTGAATCCAAACACAGATGTCGGATTGGTATAGAGTGATGAGAGTTGAAGTGGATTCGCGGGGTGGGCGTATGTTGCTGCGGAATAGCACTCTACCACAAGTGTTAGCGCGAGTCTATCCGGAATACAGTTGGGACTGCGATAAATTCATCGAAAATGGCCGGATTCCTTTCAAGCACTGGCAAAACAACGCCAACCTGCTTCGCGCTCTCGATAGGGCCGAAAAGAAGTTGGGCATCGAGAAGGTATTTTCTTCCTTTTCTTTGGTTATTCCTTGGATGCTTATGGGACAAGTGAAGCCAGAGGATTGGTACACAGTTCAACTGTCAGATCTGCGCGAGATGGGATTCCCCTCTTCGATACAGCGCTGGCGGCTTGCAGATTTATTGAAGGAGAAGTACCCCGATCATCAGTGGGATAAGCCATTCTTGTTGAAAGGCAAAGTCGCTCAACAACGCACGCTTGAAAGATCCGTTGCCTCATTATTCAAGGTGTGAGAGGAAACTAAATTAGACCTAAAATAACATACCCATGTAGGATACCGAGATAAAGGTCAATACGCGCCAAGAGCCGGAGCTAATAAATCCTAAAACAGGCGAATTCATCGAATTGGATATATGGATCCCTTCGTTGAATCTTGCTTTCGAGTATAAGGTAAAGAATTAAAGCCTTTATTTCTGTCTCTCAAGCTTTGTTTTATTTATTTAAATTAGGAAAGACGTAGTTACAAAGAAAAAGGAAAACAACAGGAGGAGGAAGCTTGTAAGGAGAAAGATGGAATGAAAGCAGAATTCCTGAAGCAAAAGGGCATCAATCAAATAGTTGTACCCTATTGGTGGAATGGTGAAACATCGAGGTAGGATTTCTCTCTCTCTCCCCCCCCAAACCCACACCCCTCTCCTTGATGTTGAGTGCGCGTGTGTTTTCCCGTTTTACAAAATAGTTTAGCGGCTAGCATAAAACATACCCGACCCGATTTGTTGTCTGATGTGACTGTGCTAGAACAAGACAGGATATCGGATACTCCTCCCCGAAGGAGAGCTTTGGGAAGGGATGTGCCCTATATAGAAGACATAGGCGAACCCACCGAAGCCAGTTTTTTTTCATCGGCGACCATCAACCCTGAACACTGGTACATAACAGCATTTTTCTTTGAATTGCTAAAATTAGAGGGGGGGGAACAATTAGGTGGATGTTTGAAAAATATGACGGAGTTCGAGGATTCTGGAATCCACTGAAGGGCTGCTTCTATTCAAGGAGAGGCCATCAGCTTTCCATCCCCAAGGAGATTGTCGACACAATGCCTTCTGACCTCTTTCTTGATGGCGAATTATGGTAACTAATAACTTCCTATTAATACAATCAACCTAATCAATGCAATCAACTTTTGTTCAGGTTTGGAAGAGAAACATTTCAGGAAGCTGCGAAGATTGTACAGGGTGTAGATAGCAGTGCGATTAAATGGAAAGACTTCAGATACGTTGTCTTTGACATACTAAGTTTTGGTAGCGGTCCATATACTCAGCGATATAAAGAATTAGGTAAAAACCTCTCTCTCCGCCCCCCCAATTTCTATGTTGAATTCATGTTTTGTAAAATTAGAGGAAAAGCTTGGAGGAGGGAAGAGTAAATATGTAGAGGTGGCGAAATACGAGGAATGTAGAGGAAATGCCCACCTCGACGAATTTTTTCAAAATGTTATCGAATCAGGTGGGGAAGGAATCATCCTCAGAGATCCTTCTTGCCTCTTAGAACCAGGACGCTCGCTGGGGTGCCTCAAACATAAGGTTAGTATCTTCAATCTTCCTTGGAGAAAGAAAACTACAACTACGCCTCTTTCATTTTACTAGAAATTCAGGGATTCGGAAGCCAAGATACTCCGAAAGGCAGGAAACGCCCAATGGGAATGCGAACTGTAAGTTGTTTGCCTTGACTTTCCCCTATCCCGAGTCTTGTTCATTTTCCATTACACTTACAGGCCAAATGGAGTACGCTTCATCGCGTCTGCGGCTACTGAGGAATTTATGAAAAGATGGGATCCTCAAGAAGGCGATATTGTGAGCTTCAAGCACAAGGGGTTTCTTCTGTCTTCCCAGAAACCCAAATTGCCAATCATCTACCGAATACGAAAGGACATGGATTGGGCACATGTTCTATCCAATTGGAACGAGAAGAATGCATCCGTTTCAGGTAGATAATACACCTAATATAGTATATGATTATGTATACTAAAGGAAATCGTATAGATACTCGAAAACGGTCGCCAAAACGAAAGCGGAGGAAATCAAAACCAAAGCCGAAAGACTATTGGACTATCAGAGACAACAGGAGGGACTACTTTGTACAATTTGCTGAGAGCATGAAATTCGACCCCACAAAAGCTGAGAATTGGAAGAATGTGACCCTCAAACAACTAGTGGCCAAACAGGTTTCACTACCTTTCATTTATTCGATACATCATTTATTTATTCTAAATTTGGTAGGGATGGGGACCTCTG
>Ga0097683_1003938_pt1 | contig 10625 bp, 8 predicted proteins | sample ThiBio_1000_plan_2_FD_72846 | JGI IMG/M metagenome (GOLD analysis project Ga0097683, IMG submission 72846) | Wastewater bioreactor microbial communities from Cape Town, South Africa - Thiocy_cont_1000_plan - 1398105538256 (version 2) (version 2) ...
GAAAGAGATCGCGCTGACGCTCGACCTTCTGGGCAGGCGCATCCGCGAGGAGCTCGGCATGAAGTTCGGCGTTCACGCCCATCTGGGCAGCCAGATCCAGAACCAGCACGAGATCGACGTCATCATGGACGCGACGCGGCCCGAGAATGTCGGCCTGGTTCTGGACACCGGCCATATCACCATGGCGGGAATGGACCCCGTGGCGCTGGCGAAAAAGCTGGGTCACCGGGTGATCGAATATCATTTCAAGGATACCGCCAAATCCGATCGCGGCGGCACGAAGAATGTGCCCACACCCCAGCGCGACATGATGAACGATCCCTATTTTTATCCTCTGGGCGAGGGCGGCGTGGATTTTCCCGCGATCATGGCGTATCTGCGCTCCATCAAGTGGCAGGGCGATCTCAATGTCGAACTGGACACATCCCCCTGGCGTCCGCCCATGGAAAGTGCCCGCATCACCGCCCACTACATCCGCACCGTGCTCAAGCTCGAACTGTAAGAGATATATCCATGACCATGCCTGCTTCTTCACCCTTTCCCCTGCCGGCGGATTGGCGTGACGCCATCCTTGTCGGCCGCATGGATCTGGGCGAAGGCCCCGTCCCCGTCCTGGTCAGGCACGGCCAGGTCTTCGACGTCAGCGCCGCCGCGCCGACGGTCTCGCTGCTGCTGGAGACGTGGGACGGCACGCTGCCCGAAGGCCGCCCGCTGGGCGACATCAACGATCTGGGCCTGACCAGGGCCTGGGACGGCAAGGCGAAGGTCAAGCTGCTGGCGCCGGTGGACCTGCAATGCATCAAGGCGTGCGGCGTGACCTTTGCCGTCTCGGCGATCGAGCGGGTGATCGAGGAACGCGCCAAGGGCGTGCCCGGCCGCGCCCAGTCGATCCGCCAGGAACTGGCCGCCAAGATCGGTACCGACATCAAGTCGGTGGTGCCAGGCTCGCCGGAGGCTGCCAGGCTGAAGGAGACGCTGATCGCAGACGGCATGTGGTCGCAATATCTGGAAGTGGCCATCGGCCCCGACGCGGAAGTCTTTACCAAGGCGCCCCCGCTCTCCGCCGTGGGCTGGGGCGACATGATCGGCGTGCGCTCGACCTCGACCTGGAACAATCCCGAGCCGGAAGTGGTGGTGGTGGTGGACCGCAAGGGCCGCACCCTGGGCGCCACGCTGGGCAATGACGTGAACCTGCGCGACTATGAAGGGCGCAGCGCGCTTTTGCTGGGCGAGGCCAAGGACAACAACGCCTCCACCGCCATCGGTCCCTTCATTCGGCTGTTCGACGACAAGTTCACCATGGACGATGTGCGCGCCGCGGTGGTGGAGCTGGAGATCGTCGGCGCCGACAATTACCGCCTGGAAGGGCGCAGCAGGATGAGCGAGATCAGCCGCGATCCGCTCGATCTTGTCGGCCAGACCATCAAGGAGCATCAGTACCCCGACGGGTTCGTGCTGTTCCTGGGCACGCTGTTCGCCCCGACCCAGGACCGCGACAATCCCGGCATGGGCTTCACCCACAAGGAGGGGGACGTGGTGCGCATCTCCACCCCCAAACTTGGGGTGCTGGAGAACCGGGTCACCACATCAAAGGCCGCGCCCCCGTGGAATTTCGGCATCGCCGACCTGATGAAGAATCTGGTCCGGCGCGGGCTGATCTGAGGGTCTGCGCGCGATTGCCGATAATCAAAATAACGAATTGTCATGGCCCGGCTTGACCGGGCCATCCAGGGCAAGTGGCACGCATTTCGAAAATCCTGCGGTTGCCCTGGATGGCCCACGTAAAGTGGGCCATGACGCGCGAGATTGCTGGTGGGCGATCCTTGGGGGCATGAACAGGGCGGCCGCCCGTTCGTGCCCTTGTCCACCTCCCGGCAGACTTTATTTTCGCCATTGTCGTCCGGCACATCGGGGCCAGTCCGCCGCGTGCGCCAATCCACACGGTGTCCAGGCTGGCTAGAATGGCGGCATGGAAAAGCGGTCCCCATCGGCAATCCTCACAATTCTCCGGCGCCCGCGCGCCCGCGTGGCCAGACGCTTGGTGGCCAGACGCCCGGTGGACAGGCCCCTGCTGGACAAGGGGGAGGGGTGAGGAAATTTCGCCCCAAAACGGCCGCCGACCGGCTGCGTTTCGCCCGCCTCGAGCGTCTGATCGGCGCGTGCGGACAGGCCGCCGCGGCGGCGCAGTGGCTGGCGGCGGAACAGGCGCGGTCCAGGGCAAGGCTGGCGGCGCTATTCGTGCCGCCCGGGCCATCCGGGGGCGAGGGGTAATCTTTTGGCAAGGCATGTCACCCTGGCACCGCTGCGATGCGTCAACAGGGTTGGATTGGGCCGCTCAACCCCTTAAATACCCTCGCACCCATCCCGGAGAGATTTGATGACCGAGACCCTGACCCATTTCATCGGCGGCAAGCAGGTTAATGCCGGCGGCCCGCTGGAAAGCCTCAATCCCTCCAACACCAATGAAATCATCGCCAAGTTCCCCGACGGCTCGGCGGAGGACGTGAACAAGGCAGTTGAGGCAGCCCGCGCCGCGTTCCCGGGCTGGGCCGGGCAGACCCCTGAGGTGCGCGCCGACCTTCTGGACAAGGTTGGCACCATGATCATCGATCGCAAGGAAGCCCTTGGCCGCCTGCTCGCCCGCGAGGAAGGCAAGACCCTTCCCGAAGCCATCGGCGAGACGGTGCGCGCCGGCCGCATCTTCAAATATTTCGCCGGCGAGGCGCTGCGCCGCCATGGCCAGAACCTGGACTCGGTGCGCCCGGGCGTCGAAATCCAGACCTACCGCGAGGCGGTCGGCGTCTATGGCGTGATCGCGCCCTGGAACTTCCCCATCGCCATTCCCGCCTGGAAGAGCGCGCCTGCGCTGGCCTTCGGCAACACCGTGGTCCTCAAGCCCGCCAACCCCACACCTGCCACCGCCCATGCGCTGGCCTCGATCATCCATGAGGCGGGCGCGCCGGCCGGCGTGTTCAACCTGGTGCTGGGCAGGGGCGGCGTGGGCGATGCCATCACCAAGCATCCCGACGTCAACGCCATCTCCTTCACCGGCAGCCAGGGTGTGGGCGCCAAGGTGGCGATGAACGCGGTGGCCCGCCAGGCTCGCGTGCAGCTGGAAATGGGCGGCAAGAACCCGCTGGTGATCCTGGACGACGCAGATTTCGACCGCGCCGTGCAGATTGCGCTCGATGGCGGCTATTTCGCCACCGGCCAGCGCTGCACGGCCTCCAGCCGCGTCTTCGTGCAGGAAGGCATCTATGACCGTTTCGTGAAGGCGCTGGCCGAACGGGCCGCCGCGCTGAAGGTCGGCGATGCCTGCGATCCCTCAACCCAGATGGGCCCGGTGGTGACCGAGAGCCAGCTCAAGGGCGACCTGGATTACGTCGACATCGCCGTGAAGGAAGGCGGCAGGCTTCTGACCGGCGGCGCGCGCCTCAACACGGAGAACCCCGGTTTCTTCATGAGTCCGGCCCTGATCGTAGACACCAAGCCGGGCGACCGCATCAACAACGAGGAAGTGTTCGGCCCGGTCGTCTCTGTGGTGAAGATCAAGAACTATGATGAGGGCCTGGAGCTGTCCAACAGCATCAATTTCGGCCTCTCCGCCGGCATCGTCACCTCCAGCCTCAAGCATGCGCGCCACTATCAGCGCAACGTCAAGGCGGGCATGGTGATGATCAACCTGCCGACCGCGGGCGTGGATTATCACGTGCCGTTCGGCGGCTCGCGCGGCTCTTCCTACGGCCCGCGCGAGCAGGGCTTCGCCGCGGTGGAGTTCTACACCCAGACCAAGACCGCCTATTCCTGGTCGTAAGGGAACGGCCACATGCGGTTCGGAAATGGGCGGGGCGCAAATCCCGCCCTTTTTCCTTGGGGGGCGGAAAGGTTAGGTTCGTCCCATAAACAATAAGTCGAGGGGAGATTCCATTCATGCGCGCGATTCTTTTGGCCACGGCCCTGGTACTTCTTCCGGCAGCGGCATTTGCCGACCTGGCGGTCTCCGGCAATGACGGCAAGCAGGTGCGGGCGGGCGACGGGCTGCCCATGACCCCCACGCCCGACAGCGTCTCCATCATCTCCTTTTCCAGCATGTCCAAGCCGGCGGTGATTGGCGAGATCGGTGCCTGCGGTACCCTGTTGGGCCCGCCCGTGGCGATCGCGGTGGCGTCCGATGCCGGCTTCGCGCTGGCGGCCTGCCCCCAGAAAATCGGGCCGGAAGGCAAGAATGTGCCCGACAACGAGGTCAATGTGATCGGCCTTGACGATCCCACCCATCCCAGGCTGCTGCAGACCGTTCAGGCCGGCCAGGGCGCGACGGCGGTGGCGATCAACCGGGCGGGCACGATGGCGCTGGTGACAGGCGTCGGCGACGACACAATCACGCTTTACGCCATCAAGGACCGCAAGCTGACCCAGGTTGCACAGGTGAAGCTGGAGGCCAAGGCGGAGCCGCGCGACGTGATGTTCGCACCGGACGGCAAGACCGCCTGGGCGCTGCGCTTCGGCGATGGCAAGGTGACGAAGCTGGCGGTCAAGGCCGACGGCCTGTCGCGCGTGGCGGACTTCGCGGTGGGTACCCAGCCGGACGGCGGCTCGATCACCGCGGACGGCCGGTACCTGATCGTCAATGTGTTCGGCGGTGTGCCGGGAATGACCGACAAGGGCGCGACCGCCATGCTGGATACCCGCAGCGGCAAGGTCACTGATGTGCAGGAAGTGGGCGCGCTGCCCGAATCCGTGAACCTGTCGCCGGGCGACAAATATGTCGCCATCGTGGTCGGCAATGGCTCGGCCACGGTACTCAAGGCCAAGAACTTTAACGAGGTCTTCGGCAAGCTGGTGATTTTCCGCCCCGTCAGGGGCAAGTTGGAGCATGTAACCGACGTCCAGCTGGGCCATGCCTGCCAGGGCGCGGTGTGGAGCGCGGACGGCAAGCGCATTCTTGTGCAGTGCTCGGTGGAACGCGACATCCGCACCTATGATTTCGACGGAAAAACGGCGGTGGAACAGCCGGGGCTGCGCCTGACCTTCGCCAGCCGGCCGGGCGCCATCGCGGTGCCGGGCGGTCCGCGATAAAGAGGCTTGATCCCGGCGCGATGGCGACGGCATAAGCCCCGCCATGGCGCCTGTTCTGCACCTCAAAGACATCACCGTCGCTTTCGGCGGCTCCCGCCTGTTGGACGGTGCCGAACTGAATGTCGGGCCCGGTGACCGGATCTGCTTGGTGGGCCGAAACGGTTCGGGCAAATCGACCCTTCTGAAGATTGCGGCCGGGCTGGCGGAGCCGGACGGCGGCACCCGCTTTATTCAGCCTGGTGTTGCCGTTCGCTATCTGCCGCAGGAACCCGATCTTTCAGGCTTCGCCACCACCCGCGATTATGTCGAGGCGGGGCTGAACCCCCATGAAGATCCCAATCGCGCCTTCTACCTTCTGGGCCATCTGGGGCTGACGGGTCTGGAAAATCCCGCCACCCTGTCGGGTGGCGAGGCGCGGCGCGCGGCATTGGCGCGCTGCCTGGCACCAAAGCCCGACATATTGCTGCTGGACGAGCCCACCAACCATCTCGATATCCATGCCATCGAATGGCTGGAAGGCGAACTCAAGGGGATGAAAAGCGCGCTGGTCCTGATCAGTCATGACCGCCGCTTCCTGGAAGGCCTGTCGCGCGTCACGGTGTGGCTGGACCGTGGCCGCACCCACCGGCTTGAAAAGGGCTTCGGCGCCTTTGAAGCCTGGCGCGATGCCATGCTGGAACAGGAGGAGGTAGAGCGTCACAAGCTGGAGCGCCAGATAGCAGCCGAAGAACACTGGCTGCGCTATGGCGTGTCGGCGCGGCGCAAGCGCAATGTCGGGCGGCTGGAACGGCTGAGGGGCCTGCGCACGGAGCGGCGCGAACAGGTGCGCGCGCTGGGCAATGTGCGGATGGAAGCGGCGGAAGGCGCCGGCAGCGGCACCAAGGTGATCGACGCCAAGGGCGTCGGCTTTTCCTATGACGAAGAGCGGCCCATCGTGCGCGATGCGACCTTGCGCATCCATCGCGGTGACCGCATTGCCATTGTCGGGCCCAATGGGGCCGGCAAGACCACTCTGCTCAAGCTGCTAACCGGCAAGCTGAAACCGAAGGCCGGCAATGTGAAGCTGGGCCAGGGCCTGTTGATGGCCGAACTGGATCAGAACCGCTCGCGCCTTCATCCTGAGCAAAGCCTGATGGCCGCCGTCACGGACGGGGTGGAGGGTGCCGCCGGTGACACGGTGATGGTCGCCGGCAAGCCGCGCCATGTGATGAATTACCTGCAGGACTTCCTGTTCACGCCGCAGCAGGCGCGCACCCCTGTCAAGGTGCTGTCCGGCGGCGAGCGAGCGCGCCTGCTGCTGGCCAAGCTGTTCGCCACCCCCTCGAACTTCCTGGTGCTGGACGAGCCGACCAACGACCTTGACCTGGAGACGCTGGATCTTCTGGAAGAAGTGATCGCCGACTATCCGGGCACAGCGCTGCTGGTCAGCCATGACCGCGACTTCCTGGACCGTGTCGCCACGGCCATCGTGTTGGCTGAAGGCGATGGGCGCTTCACGGAATATGCCGGCGGCTATTCCGACATGATGGCGCAGCGGTCGCCCAGGGCGGCAGATCACCCCGCCGGGACAGAGGCGCCCCGGTCTTCCAAACCAAAGAAAACAGTGGAAAAGCGGCCCCGGAGCGGCGGTTCCAAGATGAACTTCGCCGACGCACACGCCCTGAAAGTGCTGCCGGAGAAAATCGCGGCGGCCGAGGCGAAGATCGCGGCGCTGGAAGAAAGCCTTTCTGATTCCACGCTTTATGTCCGCGAACCGGCGCGCTTTGCGAGCATCTCAACAGAGTTGGCAGAATTGCGACAACTCAAGGACGCCGACGAGGAACGCTGGCTTGCGCTGGAAATGGAGCGCGAGGCACTGGAACTGGCCGGCCTGCAACAGATCGATACCGAACAGACGGAAGGCTGACCGGGCGGGAACATTTGCGCTGCCTCCACGTTGATTCGTGGCAAACCGCGGGAAAGTTTCTGCCATGAGACGCGCAGCCACAGCCGGATTTGCCGCAGGTGTCGCCATGATGATTGGTGGGGCAGTGGGCGCCGTCTCGGGGTCCGACCCCGCGCCCGATGCCATGCTTGATACCGGCATCATGAATCCCATGATCGACGGCCAGGCCATGCTGCCGCAGCGCGACATCGCCGAAAATCTGGCGGCCTCCCCCATGCATACCAGAATGGCGCAAGCGCTGAAGGAGACCGGTATAGTCTCGGCCCTGAAGGCCAATGGCGAATTCACGGTCTTTGCGCCTACCAATGCGGCCTTCGCCCAGGCCGGCCGGATGAGCAGCGCCGAACTGGCGCGGCGCATGAGCTATCTGATCGTGCCGGGCACTTATGACTCGGCGACGCTGCTGCGCATGATCAACGAGAAGGGCGGCGACGTGCGTCTCAGAACCGCCGAAGGCGGTACCCTGATTGCCAAGATGAACGGTCCGACCAACATCATGCTGATGGACGAGAACGGCAACGTGGCCGACATCGCCATTTACGACATTCACGACAAGAATGGCGTAATTCAGGTAATCGACAAGGTCCTGCAGCCGACGGGGTCCACCCGCCAGGTGGCTTCCAACACCCGGGTCGGCGGCTAGGCCGCCACGGGGGCCTTCAGCCCACGTCCTTCCAGCAAGGCATCGACATGCGGATCACGACCGCGGAAGGCGCGATAGGCGGCGGCATAGTCGAGCGTACCGCCAGCCGAATAGATGAAGCGGCATAGCCGCTGCGCCGTCGCCGGATCGAAGGGGTCCTTCGCTTCTTCAAAGGCGCCGAAGCCGTCGGCGTCCAGCACCTCCGACCAGAGATAGGCATAATAGCCCGCCGCATAGCCGTCGCCGCCGAAGACATGACCGAAATGCGGGGCGCCGTGGCGGGGCACGATTTCCTCCGGCATGGCGATGCGCCGCAGGATCTCGTCCTGCGCCGCCAGCGGAGCGGCTGGCAGCGGTTGGCTGTGGAAGTCCATATCGATAATGGCGGAGGCAAGGAATTCCACCGTGGCGAAGCCCTGGCCGTAATGGCGCGTTTTCAGCAGCTTGTCCATCAGCGCGGGTGGCATGGGCTCGCCAGTCTGGTGATGGCGTGCAAATTGCCCAAGAACCTCGGGCTGTTCCAGCCAGTGTTCGTAAAGCTGCGACGGCAATTCGACGAAATCGCGCGCCACATTTGTCCCCGAAAGGCGCGGAAAGCGCGCTTGGCTGAGCAGCCCATGCAACGCATGGCCGAATTCGTGGAACAGCGTCTCGCCCTCGTTGAAGGACAGAAGGCACTGATCGGACTTTGGAAAGTTGCAGTTGTTGATGACGATGGGCAGGACGTCCTCGCCGGGGCGCGCGCCCGTCAGCCGTTCCTGGTCGCGGAAGCTGGACATCCAGGCGCCGCCCTGCTTGCCGGGACGGGCGAAATAGTCGCCATAGAACAGGCCGATTGCCTTGCCCTCGCGCATTACCTCCCAGACCCTGACATCGGGATGATGGACGGGAATGTCATTGCGCTCGCGGAAGGAAAGGCCGAACAGCCGTGAAGCGGTGAAGAAGGCCGCCTCGATCATGTTGCCCAGTTCGAAATAGGGCTTGACGGCGCCTTCGTCGAAATCATAGCGCGCGCGCCGCAGCTTTTCAGCGTAGTAACGCCAGTCCCAGGGCGCCAGGCGGAAATTCCCGCCTTCCTGCGCAATCAGGTCCTGAAGCGCATCGCGTTCTTCCAGCGCGCGGGCGCGTGCCGGCTCCCACACATCTTCCAGCAGGGCGCGTGCCCTGGCCGGTGTGCCCGCCATCGAATCCGCCAATTTGAAGGCGGCGAAATTCTCATAGCCAAGAAGGGCGGCGCGCTCGGCACGCAGCGCCAGCATCTCGGTAATGATGCCGCCATTGTCGCGCCCGCCGCCATTGCCCTGGCCAGTTCCGCGCGCGGTCCAGGCGCGGAACAGCGTTTCGCGCAACGCCCGGTCGTCTGCGAATTGCAGCATGGGCTCGACGCTGGACCGCGAAAGCGAGACAGCAAAAGGGGCGTCGATCCCGCGCTCCTTTGCCAGTGCGGCCGCTGCATCGCGCACCGAACCGGGCACGCCCCCCATCTGCCGGTCACTAAGGCCCAGAACATAGTCTTCTTCATCGCCCAGCACATTCTGGGAAAATTGCGTGCCCAGTGCCGCCATGCGTTGGGCAATGACGGCATAGCGGTCGCGACGTTCCCCTTTCAGCTGGGCGCCGGCGCGCACGAAATCCAGATGGTAGCGCTCCAGCACTCGCAAGGATTCCGCGTCCAGTCCCAAACCGTCGCGGCGCTGATACAGCCGGTCTATGCGCGCGAACAGGGTAGCGTTGAGCGTGATGGCACTCCAATGCGCGGCCAGGCGCGGGGCCATTTCCAGCTCGATGGCCTGCAACGCCTGATTCGTCGCGCTGGATGCCAGATTGTGGAATACACCCTCGACACGCGTCAGGAGCCGGCCCGATGTCTCCAGCGCCACGATTACATTGTCGAACGATGGCGGGGCAGGATCGGCGGCGATGGCCGCCACCTCAGCGGCATGTTCGGCCAGGGCGCGGTCATAGGCGGGCCGGAAATGTTCGGGCTTGATACGGTCCAGGGGCGGGGCGGCGAAAGGCGTCGTCCAGGCTTCGAAGAAGGGATTGCTCATGGATCGAATATAGGCCGTCTCAGTGGATTTCCCACGTCACCGTGACGTTTGCCGAGACGGTTTCCTCTCCAGCTGCAACCGGCACGGGCGGGGGAGCCGCCATCACCATCAGCCGGTACATGGGGCGCGGGCCTTCACTGCCCTCGCTGATAGACAGGATCGGCCCGAGCGCCACGCCGGCAGCTCTTGCATAGGTCTCTGCCCTCAGCCGCGCATCGGCAATGGCGTCCGCGCGTGCCTTTTCCAGCAGGGGGGCGGGGTTCTGGATGGCGAAATCAATGCCGTTCATGTTGTTGGCGCCGGCCGCCACCAGCGTGTCCAGCGTCTTGCCCAGTCCTCCCACGTCAGCAAGCCTCAGCGCCAGCTGGTTTGCTACCTGATAGCCAGTCAGCCGCGGGCTCTCATTGCCCGGGGTATTGTTGTACTGGGGCGCGACGGAGAAATTCGTCGTCTGAATGTTCTTCTGGGGCACCCCCATTTTCTCCAGGACGGCAAAGACCTGTTTCATTCTGGCGGTGTTGGCGGCCAGGGCCGCCGCGGCGGTGGGTGCGCTGGTGGTGACACCGGCGTTGATAGTGACCAAGTCCGGGGCGGCCTTGGCTTCGCCATGGCCGCTCATGGAGATGGTATGGGTATCGGCTGCCCAAGCGGGCACGGCGGTCATCAGCACCAGGCTGGCGGTCAAAGACCGGGTCAGGGGGCGAAGCATCACGGTGGAATCCTTCATATGGGGGCTCGTCCGGGACCAATGCTGACCGTCAACCCGGGCAAAATAGGGGCGGTTGGCGGCGCGGAAAATCCTGATATACCCCTTTGCGCGAAGGGCCTGTAGCTCAGTTGGTTAGAGCTGACCGCTCATAACGGTTAGGTCGCAGGTTCGAGTCCTGCCGGGCCCACCAATGTTTACTGC
>Ga0097683_1003940_pt1 | contig 10621 bp, 9 predicted proteins | sample ThiBio_1000_plan_2_FD_72846 | JGI IMG/M metagenome (GOLD analysis project Ga0097683, IMG submission 72846) | Wastewater bioreactor microbial communities from Cape Town, South Africa - Thiocy_cont_1000_plan - 1398105538256 (version 2) (version 2) ...
AGGGTTTCGTATTTTTAGAGAAATGGGGTTGGATTGTTGTTTCCAATGCAGGAATATTTTCTTGTAAATATTCATAACATTGTGACGCCCATTCTCGACGTAGCATTTGTGGTAGCCGCCAAATAACAACGTTTAGAAAGCTGCCTACAATCAACCCTAATAATGCTATGCCAGCCAAAAAAAGAGAGTGTGATGAGCCGAATAAATCAATCCATTGCATATTTCTTATCCTTAGACAACTGATCCCATTTTGAAAATGGGTAAGTACATGGCAATAACTAATCCACCGACCAGTACCCCTAGCACCGCCATGATCAAAGGCTCAAGTAAGCTGCTTAGACCATCAACAGCTGCGTCTACTTCTTCTTCAAAAATTGTCGCGACCTTACTCAGCATACCATCTAAAGATCCAGACTCCTCACCTATTGCAACCATCTGAACAACCATATTGGGAAATATATTTGTATTTCTCATGGCAAGTTGCATTTGTGAACCTGTAGAAACCTCATCACGAATGCGAAGAACGGCCCTACTATAAATAACATTCCCAGTTGCACCTGCGACAGATTCCAATGCTTCAACAAGAGGAACCCCGGCAGCAAAAGTAGTGGCTAGGGTTCTCGCAAAACGAGCGATTGCGGCTTTATGCAATATGTTACCGATGACGGGCGTTTTTAAAAGCATCCTATCAAAAGTTTCCTTCACCACAGGATATTTTTTTAGACTATACGATAATCCCCAGCCAGCCCCAATTAATAGTCCTAAAATAATCCACCACCACTTTTGAACAAACTTGGAAAGATTTACAACCATTTTAGTAAATGCGGGCAAATCAGCACCAAAACCTTTAAAAAGTTGCTCAAACTGAGGCACAACAAAAACTAAAAGTACGGCGGTGACAATGATAGCAACCACCATGACTGCACAAGGATAAAATAATGCTTTCTTTATCTTCCGTTTTAAGCTTTCTGTTTTTTCTTTATAAGTTGCAATGCGATCAAGCATTGTTTCTAAAGAACCAGAAGCTTCACCTGCACCTACTAAATTGCAGAATAAGGGATCAAAATAAAGAGGATGTTGCTTTAATGCCTCAGAAAATGAACGTCCAGCCTCTACATCAGCTTTAATGGAAAGCACTAAATCACGTACAGACTCATTATCAGTACTTTTGGCAACGATATCAAATGATTGAACCAATGGCACGCCAGCTGTCATCATGGTAGCCATTTGTCGGCTAAAATGTGCGATATCAGCTGCTTTGATTTTTTTCTTTCGTTTAGAAAAAAAGGGTTTAGATTTTCTTCGAACTTTAATCGGGTTCAATCCCTGACGACGTAAATCATTCTTTGCAGCAGCAAGATTAATGGCTGCAAGTTCTCCCTTTACTTTAGTTCCTTGAACATTGGTGCATTCGTAAGAAAAAGTTAGCAGCTTTGCAGGTGAAGGGCTCGGTATTTTTTTAGCTACAGGCATAGATTAATCCTTAGTCACCCTATAGACTTCTTCTAAACTAGTGAGCCCTAATTTTACTTTATTTAAGCCAGAGCGTCTTAAAGAAATGATCCCTTCTTGTTTCATTTGTTCGGAAATATCAATTGCATTTCCACCGCTCATTATGATTTTACCTATTTCTTCTGAAACTGGCATAACTTCATACAATCCAACTCGGCCTTTAAAACCTTTATTGCACTGACTGCATTCCTTAGGTTCATATATGGTGATGCCAGCTTTAATTTCTTCTTCTGTAAACCCACCATCCATCAAGGCTTCTGCTGGGAATTGCGTGGGTTGTTTACAATGAGTACATAATCGGCGTGCAAGACGTTGTGCAATGACAAGTGTAACGCTGGTGGCAAGGTTAAAAGCGGGGATCCCCATGTTGATTAAACGTGTCAGCGTCTCAGGTGCACTATTGGTATGCAAAGTGGATAGCACCATATGGCCTGTTTGTGCTGCTTTTACTGCAATTTCTGCAGTTTCAAGATCACGTATTTCTCCCACCATGATGATATCTGGATCTTGCCGCAGAAATGCTCTTAATGCGGAAGAAAAGGTTAAACCAGCTTTAGGGTTCACATTAACTTGGTTGATCCCTGGCAGGTTGATTTCAACTGGATCTTCGGCAGTTGAAATGTTGACTTCAGTGACATTCAATATATTTAGCGCAGTGTAAAGTGAAACGGTTTTACCACTTCCTGTAGGACCTGTCACCAGTACCATCCCTTGAGGACGATGGATAGCATGAAGAAAAGCCTCTTTTTGGTGATCTTCATAACCTAAGGCGTCAATACCCATTTTGGCGCTAGAAGGATCTAATATCCGCATCACCACTTTTTCACCGAATAAGGTAGGGCAGGTGCTGACACGAAAATCAATGGCACGATTGCGTGAGAGTTTCATTTTAAAGCGACCATCTTGAGGGACACGTCGCTCTGAAATATCTAAACGAGACATTACTTTTAACCTCGCTGCTAATCTAGGCGCTAAATTAACCGGAGGTGATGCAAATTCTGTTAAAATTCCGTCTTGTCTTAAGCGTACGCGATAACTTTTTTCATAAGGTTCAAAGTGAATATCGGAAGCCCCTCGATTGATTGCATCTAATAAAACTTTATTAACAAATCGAACGATCGGAGCATCATCTACATCAGAATCTCCCTCTTCGTCGCTTTTTTCTCCATCCTCAATGTTTGAAATATCGAGATCATCTAAATCAGTATCTTGAAGATTAGAAAGTGCGGAAGAATCTTTATCTGATAGAATTTTTTCAATGACTTCTACGAGTTTGTTCTCTTCTACGATAATCGCTTCTGTTGTGATACCCGTATGAAACTTAAGTTCATCAAGTCCTTCGAGGTTAGTTGGATCAGAAACAGCGACATAAAGACGATTGCCTCGTCGAAAAAGAGGTAAAGCATGATGTTGGCGAATAAGTTTTTCGCTCACAAGATCTTTAGGAATAATGTCTAAATCGATGGCTTGTAGATCAAAAAGAGGATCACCAAAAGCTTGTGAAGCGGTAGTAGCAATAGTGTGATCATCAAGGATATTTTTTTCAACTAAGTAGGTAACAAAAGGTATTTTCTTTTTGCAAGCGACATCGATAGCCGTAGCGGCGGCTTGAGGATCAAGCAAGTTTGCTTGTACTAATTTTTTAGCTAGACCACTTAAAGGTACAGTTTTTTGATCACTCATAGGCCAAGTATTGCAGTTTGTTTTAGCGCTGTAATAATAGTCTTTGCATATGACATTTCAGCATTATTGCCTTGTATCTGATGTATTTTTATCTACACCTAGATCCTCGATTGGTAGCCGAAAAATCTTCTACTTTAACTATAAGTCTAGTCAAGCCCCTTGCTTGTACCAAGCTTAAACTCCTTTTGACGAGGAATGAGTGTTCCAACCAAGACTAAGCTAAAGCTTGAACCTAAAACAATTGAAGGAACCCATTGGCTGGCGCGATAAAGTGCAACCACACTAAACCCCAGACTAAAATCTTGATACATCATTTGCGTTAAAGTGCCTACTAAAGCTTCAAGTACGCCAATATTGCCGGGTGTAATAGGAAAAATCATAGCGATTACAATAATGCCTACTAAAAATAAACAGTTTGAAAACGGTAATGGTGTGCCAATGGCAATAAAGGTCACATAAAAAATAAGTGCGGCTAGAATGTTAGCCAGTATGAGACTAATAGATGAACCTATTAGGATAGCTGGATTGTTTACTAGGATGTGCATAGCGTGCAATGTTTTTTGGACTAAACGGTGAAGAGAACTTTTTTCAGAAGGACGATGTATATTTAGCCACAAAATAAAACAAGCTATTAATGCAACGAGTGCTAAAGCAATCAGCATAATGTGATTGAAGCTTTTAGGTATAGCACCCGTGAGGCCGCCAATAAGGGTAAATGCCGCGCTGATAGCAAGGGTAAATAAAAAATAAACTAGCATGACATAGACAAATTCAGCATTCGACATTTTATAACGTTGTCTTAAATAAAGATAACGAAATCCCATTCCTGGCCGGTAGGGGAATAGTTGATTAAGAAGATTTGCAATGAAACTTAGGCCGACCCAATCTTGCCAACGTAAATAAATTTTAAAGGGAGTGCAAAGAATTTTAAATGCCAGTCCCCCTAGAGCAATCATCGGAATATGTAAGAAAATAAGAAGACAAATGATAGGCCATTTTACTTGGGTTAATGTCGCATAAATATCTTTGGCATAATGAAATATCAGCCCAGTAATAACGCTAAGTAAAACAATAAAACTAATGAGGCTTAGAAGTTTCTTTGATGGATTTAGCATAGGTTTTGAATGTCTTTTTTATTCGCGATTTCTTGGATTTATGCACAAACGGGACTTGCGTATTAGCATACATCAAGGCGGTAATTTGTTCAGATATTAATCCGATAAGAAAAATAATGACTGAGGCAGATAATAACACGGCACTCATGTTTGTAAATCGTCCTTGCGTAGTAAACGTGTAAGCGTAATTACTAATGCCGGCGATAAGATGCAAAATAGAAAAAGGAATAAATATTTTCAGAGGAGAGTATAGAATCGTCATTTTATAAATAATTAATAAAAATTTTAATCCATCTGAAAATGGTCTGAGATGACTACGCCCTATACGTGGTAAGACCTGAATGGGAATATAGGTGACAGAATAACCTGTTCTGAAAAATGCCATTGTAATGGTGGTGGGCGAAGAAAAACCATTAGGTAACAAATGTAAGAATTCTCTAAATTTTTGAGCATTGACAACACGACACCCAGAGGTGAGATCTAGAACAGGGCGCTTAACAATATGACTTGCAATAAAATTGTAAAAGGTATTTCCGAGCCATCTAATCGTATTGGCCTGAGATGTTCGCTCCCTTGCCCCTACGACCATATCATATCCTTCATGAAATTTTGCCAATAAAGGTGAGATAACATCTGGGCGATGCTGACCATCACCATCCATGAACACTAAGATAGAACCTTTGGCCTTTCTCGCCCCAGTTTTGATGGAAGCGCCGTTACCCATACTATAGGGGTGCGAATAAACTTTTGCGCCGCTATTGAGAGCCACTAAAGCGGTGTCATCAGTAGAACCATCATTAATAACGAGAATTTCGGCCTTTGGATAAATCTGGCGTAATTGAGGAAGAAAGGTTTTGAGCCCTTCTGCTTCGTTGCGTGCGGGGATGATAATACTGACAGTATCTTGTCCGGGATTCATGGCTTATCCCCTTTCAATTCAGAGGTGGGTTTTACCTCTTGGTGTTTTAATTTTTCCATTGTCTGTTCAAGTTTAGCAATTTTTCCTGAAGGAGATCGTAAAAAGCGAGAACTTGCATGTACTTGGTTTAGTGTTTCTTGCGCTTCATCATACATATGAAATTGTATTTCCAGGTAAGCTTTTTGAATCAAAGGATCAAGACGTTTAGGATAAGTCTCAAAAGATTTGAGTAATAACATACGGCTTTTTTCAACATTATGATTTAATAACTCTAAACCACTTAACAAATGATAAAGCACTGCTTTGTATAGTGGTTTATATATCAAAAAGGGATTTTGCATTGCTACATGGATGATAGCTATCATTTTGTCTTTGTCGACAGAATGACAGGTCTGATTAAACATATTTTGCACAATTTGATCAAGTGTCAAAATAACATAAGGCGTAATGCTACCTTGACGAATTTTTTGTTGTGCAATTTCATAAAGTTCCGGAGGAATGTTGGATGCCCCACAAAGGATTAAAATTTCATGCAGAATAATTCCTGAATTCAAAGGCTCTATTTTTTGTGCTAATTCAAGTTGATTGAATGCTTGTTGATATTTTTCTTTGCGTAAAAATAAATTTGCTACTTCAATATGTACACGTGCTGAATTGGGATGGTTATAAAGTTCTGTACTTAAAAATTTTATAGGAGAGGACCATGCCACGCTTCTTGAGTAAGTTAAGCCCATTAATACTGCTAGGATAGAGAGGAGAAAAAAAGTACTGATTCGTTTGGTAGTTAAGGATGATTGATGAAGATATACAACAAAATAATAAATAGGAATGAATAAAAGTCCAATCGATGCAAGATAGTTTCGATGCTCAAAAACGAGTTCTAGTGGGATGGCAGTAGATTCTATGGAATGAGAAATAAAAAACCATGCCAAACCAAATGCAATAATAGGAGCACGTCTTCTTAATAAAAAAATGAGTAGGATGCTGCAAAATACGATTATCCCGCTTGTGATGACATTACTATCAACAGAGGTAGAAAGGGGAAAATCATCATGATATAGGCCCATTTGCGACAATTGGGGAAGTAAGATCAATTTTATATAAAAAACAATCACTTTAAGCTGAGTTAATAAACGATCGAGCAGAGTAATATTTTTTTCTGCAAAGATAAGCAGAAATTTATTAAGTTGAGAGGCATAATACAATAAAGCGCCAAATAATAAACTCAAACTTAAAATATGATGAAAACGTTTAAGCTGGATTTGCACAGATTGTTTTGAACAGTGAAAATGCAATAAAAAATATTCAATACATAATAAATACCAAGGAAAAATAATACCTGTTTCTTTGCTAAATACGGCTAATGGATAAAAAATACCTAGACTAAGGCCTAGATAAAGATAAGCATGAGGTTGTTGGGTATAAAGACGGAGCCTTCCAAGTAGATAGATATTGAGACCAATTAATATAAAGAGATGGCAAAGCTGCGTCATCCGCTGCACAGGATAAAGCACAGTGCTGACCTGCAGTGGATGAATCAACCAAAGTGTGCTGGTTAACAAAGCCATTGGTATGGCAAGACGTCTGACTCGTGGCTGTAATAAGACCAAAAGATAAATGAATATTCCTAAGCTAATACTGACTAGCAAATGGATAATAAGATTGGTGACTTTGAATGAAAAAGGATCTGTGCCAAAAAAGAAATTATTAAGTGCAAATGTTAATACGCTGATAGGCCTACCTAATGGCCCAGTATCATTTTGTAAACTTATTTCAATTAATTTTGCTAATGAGAAGTTCTCCAGTTGGGTTGGACTAATTGATTGCAAATCATCTAAAAAAAAAGGGCCATACAACCCAGGCCAATAAAGTAATACAGTTAAGCACAAAATTAGGCAGCTGATGAGCAACAACGCAACATTTTTTGATTTTTGGCTCAGTATCATTTTGCTCTTTCCATTTTGAATTTATGTTTCCTCCAACGGCTAAAGCTTCGAAGGACAGGTTGTTGTCATCTCTCTCACCCCAGTTGCTTACCAAAGCATACGTGCCTGATACTTCGCTTGCTCGACGCCTTGCCTAAATTCAAACTGGTTCAAGCAAGTATTCTTTCCATTTGAATTTAGGCTTTGTTGGCTCATGAGTCATGATTTGTCTAAGCTGGCATGAATGCACAAAGTTATTTTGCATAGATATTTAACTGCTGTCATTATGCAATAAAAAAGGGGCAGCGTGCCCCTTTTCAACATATCAACACACTATACTATCTGCAAGATGCAGGAGCGTATTGCGTTGCACCGGTTGAGGTACAGGTCCATTGTACTGCACCATTGCTGAAAGTAGGTGTTAGCACAATAGCAATAGCGGCACCGGTTCCTAAGTTTGTTTGGTTACCGGTGACGGTAATAACACCATTTGCACCGACTGCGATACCAGAAACATACTTAGAGACAATACTCGTAACACCAGCCTGTGTATTTGAGGTAGGCATTGCATTTTTAGATATTCTATATTCTGAAACAGACGTTTTTGCATTTGCACCTACGTTGATTAATTCAGATACACGAGCACGAACCATATAATCGTTGTAAGCAGGAATAGCGATTGCAGCTAAAATACCAATAATTGCCACAACAATCATCAATTCGATTAATGTGAAACCACTTTGTTTATTTCTATGCATGTCTTTCTCCTATCATGAACAAATTGAAAAATACTAAGTGAAATTCTCTTTGCCTATCTACAAGAACCTGGGACATATTGGGTGGTACCATTTGCTGTACATGTCCATTGTACTGCACCGTTAGAGAATGTTGGAGTGAGCACGATACTCAATGCACCACCTGTTCCTAAATTTGTTTGGTTACCCGTAACGGTGATAACCCCATTCGCACCTATGGCAATATTTGATACGTATTTGCTTACAACACTTGTGACACCAGCCTGAGTATTGCTAGTTGGCATCGCTTTTTTAACAATTCTGTATTCCGTAACCGCTGTTTTCGCAGTCGTACTCATGTTAATCAATTCAGCAACACGAGAGCGAATTAGATAATCGTTATAAGCAGGGATAGCAATAGCAGCTAAGATCCCAATAATCGCAATCACGATCATAAGTTCAATTAGGGTAAAGCCTTTCTGCATCCCTAGATAGTGAGCCATATAGTCTCCGACGAGCTTGCACCATTCTCATAAGCTTAGTGCAGTATTCATGCCAAAAACTGATTTAATCAAATAAGTTAAAAATTTTCAGCGAGTTATGTGAACAAGAATATAGGTAAGCGGAAAGAGGGGAGGGCTTTTTCTCTCAAGGTGGTCACTTAGATACCTAATTTGGTCACTTTGATTTTTTATCCAGCAGGGGCTTGTGAGGTTAAGTAAGCTTACGTATACTCGCTGTTCTTTGCCGGAGTAGCTCAGCTGGTAGAGCAGCGCATTCGTAATGCGAAGGTCGGAGGTTCGACTCCTCTCTTCGGCACCATTTAAAGGCTTAAGTAATCCTAAAATAAGTTAACTAGCAAATTAGATTGCTGTGGCAGATCATTTCTCCGATCTTTTCATATGCTTTGCTTCATAACTTTTTTGATGACGTGTGTGTCTTTTGTACTGAGTTCATTTTTTCACGAAGTACATACAAAAAAAGCTACACTGAAATAAAAAGAGAGCAAGTGAAGATAAAGCTGACAGATACAGCCATTAAAAGAAAAGCATATTCTTATAAAAATACAGCATTTTCCTTTTTCATTCTGCCATCGTGGATATAGCGTAAAATAATGAAAAAGTAAGCAAAAACCCACCTGTGGCCAAGAATATGATTTGATTAGTCGTTAACCCTAGCGCTGTTGTTGATGCACCTAAAATGAGACAGGTAGTGGAAAAAGCGCAAACTGGGCAACCTCCGGCAACTTGGTTTATTTGTGATGCTGAAAGTGTGTACATACTCCATTCCTTTTTGATAGCAAATGCTGTTCCTGTAACATCCTTGAGAATATATTACGGAATTTTTATTCAAGATAAAAGTGTGTATTTCTTATTCAAATAGAGCTAAAAGAAGCCAAAAAATAAGAGACGCTGATCTTTTTAATTGAAATGGATAGGATAGTTACATTCACATTACTTAAAATTTTTTAGATTTAAGATATTATTTTTTCTTGATTTCGCTAATGGTTCTTATGAAATTTACTAGAAGCGGTCTTTTTCAATAAAGAAGATCACATCTCTGCTTTGCATATATCGTATGTAGGATTGATGTGTTTATTCTTCTATCAAACAGAATTATCCATTCTTAAACTAGAAAGGAAGATAAACATTCTTTCATCATCCATTTGTTTTGTTAAACATTAGAATTCGCAAATGACTGCTTCTTCATTCATGGAACAAGAATACTTTTTGAACAAAAGCATCGTCTTAGATTTCGCGGCGTTAAAATCCTTTAATAATATGTAATAAATCACACTAAAGAATTCAAACTAACTCAAGGATAATTTCTTAACTGCAAAATAAATGGTTGTAAGTTATGTTTGATTTTTCTATAGTGCTAGAAAGGGGCTATGTTAGTTACGCAGGACGAATGGATTCGTGAAAATTTCCCTTCCTAAAAAATTACATACATTCATTGCGCTGTTTTTATTCTTTTGCTTTTCAAATGTGTTAGCAAATGGCCTAACAACTAAGTCTATGCTTGTCTCAATTTCTATTCCAGCAATTGGTGGCGTATATTCTTATACCAGTGGTGATATAGAGGGTTTGAAAGAACTTGGTCTGGCTTGTCTTGTTACTGCGCAGCTAACAACCTTGTTAAAGAACGCGGTTCATCGAACAAGACCAAATGGCGATAATGATTTATCTTTCCCATCAGGTCATACAGCTGCTGCATTTGTTGGTGCAAGCTATCTCCAGCATCGCTATGGGATGGTTTGGGGAATACCTATGTATGCTCTTGCTTCTGTTATTGGCTATCAACGCGTGAACGTGAAAGATCATTTTTGGTCAGATGTTATTGCTGGGGCGGCTCTTGGCTACACTGCAGGCGCGATATTTACAGCAAAGTACCCTAATGTTTGGTTAGAGCCCACAGTTGACGTAGAGAATAGATCCTACGGAATGCAAATAAACGCAAGATTTGGGTAGCGTATATCCTGATGTCATATGCGAAGATTATAAATTGGTTTATATTTGAACAGAGATTAATTACCTGTTATTTCCAGAAATTTTTTACATATTCACAGCAATCCCACATGGTTTGTCCCCAGAAATTGTGGAATAACTTTTGTTATGAGTTTGGTGTCAGAGCAATATTATACTGCAATTAAGAGACAAGGTGGTTCATATTTGAACAGCATGTTGTTTCTCTGATGCTATCAGCACTTTTTAACATACCCACAGCAATCCC
>Ga0097683_1003963_pt1 | contig 10548 bp, 9 predicted proteins | sample ThiBio_1000_plan_2_FD_72846 | JGI IMG/M metagenome (GOLD analysis project Ga0097683, IMG submission 72846) | Wastewater bioreactor microbial communities from Cape Town, South Africa - Thiocy_cont_1000_plan - 1398105538256 (version 2) (version 2) ...
GGCAAGGATTCGACGCTGACGGGGCGCACCTATCTGTGGAGCCAGGGGTGGGCGGCATCCTCGGACGCGCCGGTCTTCGGCGTCGGCTACCAGGCCTACTGGGTGCAGGGCTTCTCGGAAGCCGAAAGATTGTGGGCCGAGTTCTATATCGACACGCGCACCGGCTTTCATTTTCACAACACCTATATCGAGGTGTTGGTCGAACTGGGCGCCGTCGGCGTCCTGCTGATCGCCTTCCTGATGCTGCGCATCCCCTTCGGCCTGCTTCGGCGCCTGGCCAGCGCGCGCAACGATCCCGAAGCGCTCATTGCCTTTGGCATCGCCGTCATGTTCCTGGTGCGCTCCTTCGTCGAAGTGGACGTCCTCACGCCCTACGTCGTGGGCGGCTTCCTGTTCTACTACACGGCTGGGCTCCTTGCCTCGCCCCTGCGCTCACAGAACGCGACCGGTCGTGTCGATCACCACACCTTGGGCGGCTTCGTTCAGGCGGACGGGGCGGGATGAATCTGCTTCCTGGAATGCGGCATCCATCGGCCACAAACCGCTGTTAATGCAGGAAAAAGACGATTGAGGACGCCGTCGGTCGTCAGTTGAAGGCGGCGGCCATCAGCCTGCGATGCTCGTCGATCTCGGCGAAGAGCCAGTCGAGGAACTGGGTTATCCCCGGCTTGTTCGAGACGCCTGGCCGTTGATGCAGATAATAGCCGGCCGGATAGTCGTAGTAGATGTTGAAGGGCGCGACCAGCTTGCCCTGGTGCAGGAGATCCTGAGCCATGATGGTGTCGGCCAGCGCGATGCCGGTGCCGTTGGCCACCTCACGCATGATCAGCGTGCAGTCGTGCAGAACCGTGCCCGGCTTGCTGATGTCGCCGGCCACGGAGGCCTGCGCCAGCCACCGCTCCCATCTCCTTGTCTCGCATTCGTGGATAAGGTGATGGCCGAGCAGATCCTGCGGCGTCCCCAGTGGCCTCGGCCCGTCAAGAAGCGTTGGCGCGCAGACCGGGGTGAGCATTAGCGGAAGGACCAGCTTCAGTGCCGGGCTGGTCTTCTCGTTGAATTCGTCGACGATGGCGAGGTCGAAGTTCGAGCGCTTGCCCGACGCCGAAATTTCCAGATCGATCGAAGGATGCAACCGGCGGAAGGCCGGCAGGCGATCCGCGAGCCAGAGATTGAGGAAGGTGGGCTCGCACATCAGCCTGACGCGCCTTGCCTTCCGACTGCTCGCACCGTCGACAAGGCTGACATCCTCGGTAGCGCGTCGGATCGCCTCGAAGGCCTCCGACAGGCTGTGCGCGTAGTAGGAGCCCCTTGCTGTCAGGGTTATCTGCCGGAAGCTGCGCTCGAACAGTTCCTGGCCGAGGTTGGTTTCGAGCGAGCGGATATGACGGCTGACCGCCGAGGGCGTGAGATGCAGTTCTTCCGCGGCATCCTTTACGCTGCCGAGGCGCGCGGCGGCTTCGAAGGCGCGCATACCGTTGAGTGAGGGCAGGATCATGGATCGACCATGATCCATCGATTGAGTTTTTGTCAATCGAAGCGGACGAAATTGGCGTTTGAACAGACGCTCCCTTTTTTGAATATCGAAATCAGCAAAATGCGCGGCTCGGAAGCGGATTTCCGGGCCCGTCCCAGTAGTGGCAAGGGTAAAGGCTGTTCATGCCCCAGACTCCAGTGACCGTTTTCGAAACCATCGCCGATCTTCCCGATGACGCTCCGGTCATCGTGATCCTCAAGGCGGGTAGCCAGGGTTTTGGGGAAAGGGCACGGGCACTGGATACGAAGACGGCGGGCGCTCTGTCGCGTGCCTGCGCCGCTCCCGGCTTTTCCGGCAAGAGCGGCGAATGCCTCGACATCGTTGCTCCGCACGGGCTGGCGTCGCGCCGCGTCATCGTCCTGGGGCTCGGCGATCCGGCTGCCTTGACGTCGCTTTCAGCTGCGCGCGCCGGCGCCGATCTGGCTGCCTTCCTGGAAAAGAAGGGTGAGAGCGCCGCTGTCATCGCCTTCGACACGGTCGGCAGCGCGGCTGTCTCGGAGGAAGAGCTCGCCTGTCGGCTTGCGCTCGGCATACGCCTGAAGCGATACCGTTTCGATCTGCGCAACACGCGTCCCGGCGCCTCCTCCGAGGCTGGCTGGGTCATCGGGCTTGTCGGATTGCCGGAGACGGCGCGCGGTGCGGGGCTGACGCGCATCAACGCCATCGCCGACGGTGTCGAATTCGCCCGCACGCTGGTGAACCTGCCGCCAAACATCCTGCACCCCGACAGTTTCCTCGATCATCTCGCGCCCCTGCGCGAGGCCGGCATTGAGATCGAGACCCTGGATGAAGCGGAGTTGAAGCGGCTGGGCATGAACGCCTTGCTGGCGGTCGGGTCCGCGTCCATGCATCCGCCCCGTATCGTCGTGTTGCGCTATCGGGGAAAGAACGGCTCCGACGCGCCGCTTGCCTTCGTCGGCAAGGGTGTCTGCTTCGATGCTGGCGGCCTGTGCATCAAGACCGGGCCGCAGATGTTCGATATGAAGGGTGACATGGCCGGCGCGGCGGCCGTCGCCGGCCTGTTGCTGGCGCTCGCCCGGCAAGGCAGCAAGGTCGACGCCGTCGGCGTGCTCGGCATCGCCGAGAACATGCTGTCCGGCAAGTCGTACAAATCGGGCGACGTCATCACCACCCTGTCTGGGCAGACGGTCGAGGTGTTCGACACCGATTGCGAAGGCCGCATGCTGTTGGCCGATTGCCTCTACTACACGGCAACGCGCTTCAAGCCGTCCGCGATCGTGGACCTGGCGACGTTGACCTATTCGGTCATGCGTGGGCTGGGCAGCATCTTTGCCGGTCTGTTCAGCACCGATGACACCATCGCCTCCGGCATGATCGCCGCCGGCGAGGCGGTCGGCGAGCGGTTCTGGCGCATGCCGCTCGACCACGCCTATGACGAGGGGCTGCAATCGCCGTTGGCCGACCTGCGTCAGCACGCGCGCAATCTCGAGGATGGCGACGCGCCTTACGCGGCCGCGTTCCTGCGCCATTTCACGGACAACAGGCCTTGGGTGCATCTCGATATCGCCGGCAAGGAATTGTCCGAGACCGACGGTCCGATGGCGCGCCAGGGTGGCGTCGGCTTCGGTGTGCAGATGCTCGAAAGGTGGGTTGGCGCGGTGGAAGCGGGCAATCAGCGGATTGGTGAGGTGGGACGTTGACGTCGATCAGCAGCAGGGAAGGGCGCGCCGGCTTCGGCGCCTACGAAACCTGGTATCGGATTTCGGGAGACCTGGGAGCGGGCAAGCCGCCGGTGGTGATCCTGCATGGTGGCCCTGGCGTGGCGCACAACTATGTCGATTCCTACAAGTTGCTGGCGTTGCAGGGCCGCGCCGTCATCCACTACGATCAGATCGGCTGCGGCAATTCCACCTTGCTGCCGGAAAAGGGGGCGGATTTCTGGACGCCGCAGCTCTTCATCGACGAGCTTGAGAATCTCGTCGATCACCTTGGTATCCGCCCGGCCTTCCATGTTCTCGGGCAGAGTTGGGGCGGGATGCTGGGCGCCGAATACGGCGTGACGCGCCCGAAAGGGCTGAAATCGCTGACCATCGCCAATTCGCCGGCTTCGATGAAGTTGTGGGTCGAGGAAGCCAACCGGCTTCGCGCGGATATGCCCGTGGAGATACAGGACGCGTTGAACCGGCATGAGAAGGCCGGCACGACCAGCGACCCGGAATATCAGCAGGCGACGATGGCCTTCTACGAGCGGCATGTCTGCCGCGTCGTGCCGTTCCCGCCGGAGGTCACGGAGACCTTCGAACAGGTGGCGCGCAACCCCACCGTCTACAACGTGATGAACGGGCCGAACGAGTTCTTCGTCATCGGCACGCTGAAGACGTGGAGCATCATCGACCGTCTGCCTGCGATCGAGGTGCCGACCCTGATCATCTCCGGCCGCCATGACGAGGCGACGCCGGCGACCGTCCAACCCTACAAGGACGGCATCAAGGGCTCCCGCTGGGAGATATTCGAGCACTCCAGCCACATGCCGCATGTGGAGGAGAAGGAAAAATGCATGCAGGTCGTGGGCGCCTTCCTCGACCAGCACGATTTCTAGAAAAGGGGAACGATATGAAGAAGATACTCTTGGCGGCCGTCGCCGCATCCGTATTTACCTGGGCTGGACAGGCACCTGCCAGCGCTGAATATCTCAAGGAGCACAGGGGCGGCACAATGCGCCTGCTGGCACGCTCGGCGGCCGGAACGCTCGACCCGCACATCAACTACACCCTGCAGTACTGGCAGATCTTCCAGCCGCTCTATGACGGGCTCGTCGCCTTCCGCAAGGCCGACGGCAAGGACGGCTTCAAGATCGTCGCCGACCTCGCCGAGGACATGCCCCAGGTGAGCGACGACGGCAAAACCTTCACCTTCAAGCTGCGCAAGGACATCAAGTTCGCCAACGGGCAGGATGTGACCGTCAAGGACGTGGTGGCGTCGTTCCAGCGCATCTTCAAGGTGTCCGGTCCGACTTCCGGCACCTTCTATTCCGGCATCGTGGGCGCCGACAAATGTCTCGCCGACACCAAGAGCTGCACCCTGGAAGGCGGCGTGACCGGCGACGAAGCCGCCGGCACGGTAACGATCAAGATCACCAAGCCCGATGCCGAGTTCATCGACAAGCTTGCCATGCCGCATGCGGTGATCCTGCCGGCCGGCACGCCGACGGAAGATGTCGGCTCCAACCCGATTCCCGGCACCGGCGCCTACATGATTTCGGCCTACGACCCGAACAAGGGCATGACGATGGTGCGCAATCCTCATTTCAAGCAGTGGAGCGAGGAAGCCCAGCCGGACGGCTACCCGGACGTCGTGCAGTATGATTTCGGCCTTACCGAGGAAGCCGCCGTCACCGCCATCCAGAAGGGCGAGGCGGACTGGATGTTCGACCAGCCGCCGACCGACCGTCTCGTGGAGCTCGGCACCAAGTACATGGACCAGGTGCACATCTCGCCGCTGACGGCCTGGTGGTACGCGCCGCTCAACACGCGGCTGGCGCCGTTCGACAACGAGAAGGCGCGGCAGGCGGTGGCCTATGCGGTGGACCGCAACACGCTGGTCAACCTGTTCGGCGGCAAGGTGCTGGCCTCGCCGGTCTGCCAGGTGCTGCCGCCGGATTTCCCCGGCCATGTGGACTATTGCCCGTTCACCAAGAACCCCGGCGCCAAGTGGTCCGGGACCGACGTCGAGAAGGCCAAGCAGTTGGTCGAGGAATCCGGTACCAAGGGCCAGAAGGTCACGGTGATCGTCGAGGATACCGCCGTGTCGCGGGCCATCGGCGTCTACCTGCAGAGCGTGCTGACCACCATTGGCTACCAGGCCGACGTGAAGCCGATCTCGCCGAACCTGCAGTTCACCTACATCCAGAACACCAACAACAAGGTGCAGATGTCGGTCAGCCAGTGGTACCAGGACTATCCGGCTGCCTCGAACTTCCTCAACATCCTGTTCGGTTGCGACAGCTTCCGCGAGGGCTCCGACGCATCGGTCAACATCTCCGGCTTCTGCGACAAGGACATCGATGCCAAGATGAAGCAGGCGATGGACCTTGGCGTGACCGACCAGGAGGCCGCCAACAAGCTGTGGGCCGAGGTCGACAAGGAGGTCACCGACAAGGCAGGCGCCGTGGCGCTGTTCACGCCCAAGCATGTCGATTTCGTCAGCAAGCGTCTCGGCAACTTCAAGTTCAACGCCCAGTTCTACTGGATCGTCACCCAGGCCTGGGTGCAGTGATGACGCACTGACGGATCACGTTCGTGTCGACTGACGTCGTAGCCATGCCGCGCAAGACGCGAGGGCCCTGGGCTCTCGCTCTTGCGAAGCTGACGAGAAACAGGGCCGCCATGGCGGCCCTGATCCTCTTTCTCCTCATCGTTGCCGCCTGCCTCAGCGCGCCGCTCTACGCACGCTGGGCCGGCGTCGATCCCTTCACGTCGACGCTCGACGCCGTGATCCAGATCGACGGGCAGGACGTGCCCGTGATGGAGCAGTCGACGGAGGGGCTGGGGCTCGGTTACACGCCGCTCGGGCCGACGTGGCGGCTCGGCAACTATTTCCTGGGCGCGGACAATCAGGGCCGCGACGTCATGGCGCGACTGCTTTATGGCGGGCTCAACTCGCTGCTCATTTCTGCGGCGGCGACGGTGCTGACGCTGATCCTCGGCACGTCGGCGGGCCTGGTAGCCGGCTATTTCGGCGGCGTGACGGATACGGTCTTGTCACGCTTCCTCGACATTCTTTGGGCCTTCCCGATCTATCTCCTGGCGATCTCGCTTTCCATCGTGACGATTGCCCAAGGCATTTCCATAGGGCCGATAACAATCGAGTCCGGCAGCCTGTGGCTGCCCGTCATCATCATCGGCATCGTCTACGTGCCCTATGTGGCCAGGCCCATTCGCGGGCAGGTGCTGTCGCTGCGCAACAGCGAATTCGTCCTGGCCGCGATCAATCTCGGCGTGCCCGGCCATCGCATCCTGTGGCGCGATATCCTGCCCAACATCACCACCACGCTCATCGTCTTCGTGCCGCTGATGATGGCGCTGAACATGCTGACGGAATCGGCGCTGTCGTTCCTGTCCATCGGCGTGCAGCCGCCGGACGCGAGCTGGGGCACGATCATCCAGGACGGACAGGCGCTGCTTTACACCCGTCCGATAGTGGCACTGGCGCCCGGCATCGCGATTGCCATCTCGGTTATGGCGCTCAATGTCTTCGGCGACGGTCTGCGCGATGCGCTCGATCCGCGCTCCAAGGTACGGCTGGGGCGCGACTGATGATCTATCCCATCCTGCGCCGCCTCGGTCAGATGCTGTTCGTGATGTTCGGCATCTCGGTCATCGTCTTCCTGATCTTCTTTGCCACGCCTGGCTCCGACCCGGCTGCGCGCATTGCCGGCCGCAACGCTTCGCCCGAAGTCCTGGAGGCCGTGCGCCACAGCTTCGGCTTCGATCGGCCCCTCTACGTGCAGTATGTGCTGATGATGAAGAAGATCTTCGTCACCGGCGACCTGACCTCCTTCGTCAATCGCGGCTGGAAGGTGGTTCCGGCGGTGCTGGACTCCATTCCCGTCACGCTGTCGCTGGTGTTCGGCGCCGCGGTGCTGTGGGTGGTGGTTTCGATCATCATCGGCATCGTCGCTGCCGCCACGCGCGACAGCTGGCTGGACAAGCTGCTGATGGCGCTTGGCCTGCTCGGCATCTCCATGCCGGTCTACTGGCTGGGCGAGGTGATGAACCTGTTCACCCAGAGCCGGTACCACGATACTTGGCTGTTCTCCTGGGTTCCGCCGCTCGGCTACAAGAACTTTTCCGACGATCCGAAGGGCTGGTTCCTGACGCTTGTGATCCCGTGGGTCACGCTCGCCATCCTCTATATCGGCATCTACGGCCGTGTGCTGAGGGCGGCGATCATCGAATCGATGCAGGAGGATTACATCCGTACCGCCCGCGCCAAGGGCCTGTCGGAAACGCGCATCCTGTTGCGCCACGCGCTGCGCACCTCGCTGATCGCCTTCGTCACCCTGTTCGGGCTCGACTTCGGCGCCCTGGTCGGCGGCTCGGCCCTGCTGACCGAGGTCGTCTTCGGCCTCCAGGGCATAGGCAAGCTGACCTATGACGCGCTGCAGAGTCTCGACCTGCCTATGATCATGGCGACGGTGATGTACGCCTCGATGTTCGTCGTCATCGCCAACGCGGTGGTCGATTTCGTCTACATCCTTCTCGATCCGCGAGTGAAGACGTCATGATGCTCTCGGTTCGCGACCTGAAGGTATCCTTCCGCACCGACGACGGCCTGGTGCGGGCCATCGACGGCGTTTCCTTCGATCTGGAGGAAGGCGAAATCCTGGGCGTGGTCGGCGAGTCCGGCTCCGGCAAGACCGTGTCGCTGCTGGCGGTCATGGGTCTCATCACCGACCCCAACGCGGTGATCGAAGGTTCGATACGCTACAGGGGGCGTGAGCTGGTGGGCCTGCCAGCGCGCGAATTGCGACGCCTGCGCGGCAACGAGATCGCCATGATCTTCCAGGATCCGATGACGGCGCTGACGCCGGTCTACACCATCGGCTGGCAGATCGCCGAGCAGATCCAGGCGCATCGCAAGGTAAGCCGGTCAGTCGCGCTGGCGCGCGTCGAGGAATTGCTGGCCGAGGTGAATTTTCCGAACCCGCGCGAAGCCATGTCGCGCTATCCGCACCAGCTTTCGGGCGGCATGCGCCAGCGCGCGGTAATCGCGATGGCCCTGTCCTGCAACCCGGCGCTGCTTGTCGCCGACGAGCCTACGACGGCGCTCGACGTCACCGTGCAGGCGGGCATACTCGATCTCGTTCGCAAGCTCAGGGCGACGCATAACTCGGCGGTGGTTTTCATCACGCACGACATGGGCGTGGTCTCCGAGCTCGCCGACCGGGTGATGGTCATGTATGCCGGCCGCATCGTCGAGCGCGGCAGCCGGGCGGAGTTGTTCGGCGATCCATCGCATCCCTACACGCGAGCGCTGCTCGGCTCGATCCCGCCGTTGACCGGTGAAAAGCCGCGGCGCCTGCCGGCCATTCCCGGCTCGCCGCCGTCGCTCCTGCGGTTACCGAAGGGATGCGCCTTCGCGCCGCGCTGCCCGGCGCGCTATGAGCCCTGCGATGGCGCGAAACCGGTCCTGACCGGCGGCAGCCACGCCGCCGCCTGTTTCCGGGTGGCGCAGGCATGAGCGAAGAGATGAACACCGACCAGCCCATTCTCGAGACGCGCGCGCTGGGCAAGCGCTTTTCCATCGGCACCCGCTTTTCTTCCGAAGGTCGCAGGGTCGTGCACGCCGTCGACAATGTCTCGCTGACGGTTCGACGCGGCGAGACTCTCGGGCTTGTGGGGGAATCCGGCTGCGGCAAGTCGACCCTGGCGCGCTGCCTGGTCAGGCTCTACGACATCACCGACGGCCAGCTCCTGTTCGAGGGCAATGACGTCACCTCGAAATCGCTTGCCAGCCTGCGGCCGCTGCGCCGTCGATTGCAGATGGTGTTCCAGGACCCATCGGCGTCATTGAACCCGCGCCGCCGCGTCGGTGACCTCGTTGCCGAGCCGCTGCGTGTCCACACCAAGTTGAGCGGCGCCGGCATCCGCCAGCGCGTAGCGGAGCTGTTCGAGCTGGTCGGCCTGCTGCCGGATCACGTCGTGCGCTATCCGCATGAATTCTCCGGCGGCCAGCGCCAGCGTGTCGGCATCGCGCGCGCGATCGCGCTCAATCCCGACCTGGTCGTGCTGGACGAGCCGGTCTCGGCGCTGGACGTTTCGGTGCAGGCGCAGATCGTCAACCTGCTCGCCGACCTGCAGGACAAGCTGAAGCTGAGCTACATCTTCATCGCCCACGACTTGTCGGTCGTGCGCCAGGTGTCCAACCGGATCGCCGTCATGTATCTCGGATCGATCGTGGAGGAGGGCGCTTCGGAAGACGTCTTCGCCACGCCGGCCCATCCTTACAGCCAGGCGCTGATCTCGGCGGTTCCCGTGGTGGAGACGACGCCGAGCGGGCGTCGCAAGCGCATCATCCTGTCTGGTGATGTGCCAAGCCCGCTGAAGCCGCCTTCCGGTTGCCGCTTCCACCCGCGCTGCCCGGTGGCGCAGGACCGGTGCCGCACCGAACGGCCGGCGCTTCAGGAGCATAAGACCGGCCGGAAGGTCGCCTGTCATTTCCCGACGATATAAGCGCCGGGACCGCATCGGCTTCGCTATCGCGGGATGCCCGGGTTCGCGTGGCGTCACTTCGATACGTGAAACGAGTTGAGCCCTGAGTGGCGTGGGAGGAAATTGTCACGCGCGGCCTTCTGCGGCTGCCACTTCTCCCTTTGGCGAAAGATCGCGACCGCGCGTTCCTCGCGCTCGCGAGCGCTCTCGCCCTTCCTGTCACCACGAGCGAGTTCCTCGCTCATTTCCTTCAAGTCGCTGGGTGAAAAATAGCCCTTGTGCGCGTGACCCATCGCAGCCTCCTTTCGTGGAGGTGGGGCGAAAGCATGGTCTTCGCTGACAGCCGTCGGCGCCCGTATCAGATTGGCCGGCGATGGCGGGCAGTGTCGCACCATCGGCTGGCGGCTGCCAATCACTTTCCGGATTGCCAAGGAAAAAGCCCGCCGGCAAAGGCCGGCGGGTGACTGCAAGGGGAAGTTAGGACGACAGGTAACCCGCGTCGCGCAATATGGTTCCCTGGGGATGCCCTAGTTCCACATCGACCGCATCTTCGTCTTGATGTCGATGGCGGCCCGCGGCCTGGCGGCGCTGCCCTCGCGTTGGAGCTGGCTGGCCCAGGACGTCACGTGAAAATGCTGGAGCATCGAGGCGGAAATGAACCGGGTGCGGGAAGCGTAGACGTGTCTGTCGCCCCGCGCGGCCTGGCCGGAGGTGTAGAAGCGCTGCGGCGTGATGAGGTGGAGCGAGTCCTTGGCCCGCGTCATCGCGACGTAGAGAAGCCGACGTTCCTCCTCGAGTTCCTTGCGCTCGCCGGCGCTGAGGTCGATCGGCATGCAGCCG
>Ga0097683_1004032_pt1 | contig 10350 bp, 10 predicted proteins | sample ThiBio_1000_plan_2_FD_72846 | JGI IMG/M metagenome (GOLD analysis project Ga0097683, IMG submission 72846) | Wastewater bioreactor microbial communities from Cape Town, South Africa - Thiocy_cont_1000_plan - 1398105538256 (version 2) (version 2) ...
ATGCGCCCGCGGTCAGACCGATGGCGATCCAGCTTTCAGAGATACCGGAGATGAAAATCGCGCCGGGCAGCCCCATCAGCAGCCAGCCGCTCATGTCGGAGGCGCCCGCAGAGAGTGCGGTCACCATCGGGCCTAAACTGCGTCCGCCCAGAATGTAGTCGTCAAAGTTCTTTGTAGAACGCCACGCCAAAAACCCTATCAGGATCATGCCAAAAATATAAACGAGAAATGTCACCAGCATCGGTGTGCTAATAGCCATTCAAATTCTCCAAAATGTCGAGCGACAACCATCCGGGCTGCCTTGTTATATGATCACCGGAACGAGGTGAATGTATCTTGTGTTTCGGTTGGGCGCGCTATCCTGCCGTATGCGCCTTCCGCTGACAAACGATTTAACACTGCATTTACATCAATTTCATCCCCGGTTTGATACGAGTTTTCTATAGGTTGCACTCGCTCACGCTTTTACGGGTTGCACCTTTGAAAAGTGTTAACTACCGCATAAAACCAGGCTTCCCGCACAAAAGCCAGCGCGTTTTTCCAGCTAACCATTCGTTAACAATCCATTCATTTTCCGGGTTGCAAACCAGGTCACATTTAACACGGTTGCACAAAGTTGCAACATGGTGGATATTTCACGCTATCAACAGAATGCTATTACAGAACAACAGGAGCTTTGGCATGGGTATGACCACCATGGGGGTTAAGCTGGATGACGCAACCCGCGAACGGATTAAGACCGCAGCAACCCGCATTGACCGCACGCCGCACTGGTTAATTAAGCAGGCGATTTTTAACTATCTCGAAAGACTCGAGAGCGATGAGGGTCTGCCGGAGCTGCCTGCCCTACTGGCCGGCGCGGCGAACGAAAGCGAGGAGGCTCCAGCCGCTGGCGACGAGAACCATCAGCCGTTCCTCGAATTCGCCGAGCAGATCCTGCCGCAGTCCGTCAGCCGTGCCGCCATTACCGGCGCCTACCGCCGTGCCGAAACCGACGCCGTGCCGATGCTGCTGGAGCAGGCCCGCCTGCCGGAAGCCATTGCCGCACAGGCGCACAGCCTGGCGTATCAGTTAGCCGACAAGCTGCGCAACCAGAAAACCGCCACCGGCCGCGCCGGGATGGTTCAGGGTCTGCTGCAGGAGTTTTCCCTCTCCTCTCAGGAAGGCGTGGCGCTGATGTGCCTCGCGGAAGCGCTGCTGCGTATTCCGGATAAAGCCACCCGCGACGCGCTGATCCGCGACAAGATCAGCAACGGCAACTGGCATTCCCACATTGGCCGCAGCCCGTCGCTGTTCGTTAACGCCGCCACCTGGGGCCTGCTGTTTACCGGCAAACTGGTCTCCACCCATAACGAAGCCAACCTCTCCCGCTCCCTGAACCGCATCATCGGCAAGAGCGGCGAGCCGCTGATCCGCAAAGGCGTGGACATGGCGATGCGCCTGATGGGCGAGCAGTTTGTGACCGGGGAAACCATTGCCGAAGCGCTGGCGAACGCCCGCAAGCTGGAAGATAAAGGTTTCCGCTACTCGTACGACATGCTGGGCGAAGCGGCCCTGACCGCCGCCGACGCGCAGGCCTACATGGTCTCTTACCAGCAGGCGATCCACGCCATTGGTAAAGCGTCCAACGGTCGCGGTATTTATGAAGGCCCGGGCATCTCTATCAAGCTCTCTGCCCTGCACCCGCGCTACAGCCGCGCGCAGTACGACCGGGTGATGGAAGAACTCTACCCGCGCCTGAAGTCCCTGACCCTGCTGGCGCGCCAGTATGACATCGGCATTAACATCGACGCCGAAGAGGCCGACCGTCTGGAGATCTCCCTCGATCTGCTGGAAAAACTGTGCTTCGAGCCGGAGCTGGCAGGCTGGAACGGCATTGGCTTCGTTATCCAGGCCTACCAGAAGCGCTGCCCGTTCGTCATTGATTACCTGATTGACCTGGCAAGCCGCAGCCGCCGTCGCCTGATGATCCGTCTGGTGAAAGGCGCCTACTGGGACAGCGAAATCAAACGCGCCCAGATGGAAGGGCTGGAAGGCTATCCGGTCTATACCCGCAAGGTTTACACCGACGTCTCTTACCTCGCCTGTGCGAAAAAGCTGCTCGGCGTGCCGAACCTGATCTATCCACAGTTCGCTACCCACAACGCCCACACCCTGGCGGCGATCTACAGCCTGGCCGGGCAAAACTACTATCCGGGCCAGTACGAGTTCCAGTGCCTGCACGGCATGGGTGAACCGCTGTACGAGCAGGTCACCGGTAAAGTGGCGGACGGCAAGCTGAACCGCCCATGCCGAATCTATGCTCCGGTGGGAACGCACGAAACCCTGCTGGCGTACCTGGTGCGTCGTCTGCTGGAAAACGGTGCGAACACCTCTTTCGTTAACCGCATCGCCGATACCACCCTGCCGCTGGACGAGCTGGTGGCCGATCCGGTGCAGGCCGTTGAGAAGATGGCGGCACAGGAAGGCCAGGTTGGCCTGCCGCATCCGAAGATTGCCCTGCCGCGCGAGCTGTACGGCAAAGGCCGCGTCAACTCGGCGGGTCTGGATCTCGCCAACGAACACCGTCTGGCGTCCCTCTCCTCTGCCCTGCTCAACAGCGCGCTGCAGAAGTGGCAGGCCAAACCGATGCTGGAGCAGCCCGTTGCAGACGGCGAAATGCAGCCGGTGATCAACCCGGCCGAGCCGAAGGATATCGTCGGCTACGCGCGAGAAGCGACCGAAGCGGAAGTGGATCAGGCGCTGGACAGCGCGGTGAACAACGCCCCTATCTGGTTTGCCACGCCGCCGCAGGAGCGCGCCGCGATTCTGGAGCGCGCGGCGGTGCTGATGGAAGATCAGATGCAGTCGCTCATCGGCATTCTGGTGCGCGAAGCGGGCAAAACCTTCAGCAACGCCATTGCCGAAGTGCGCGAGGCCGTCGACTTCCTGCACTACTACGCCGGTCAGGTGCGCGATGATTTCGATAACGAAACCCACCGTCCGCTGGGTCCGGTCGTCTGTATCAGCCCGTGGAACTTCCCGCTGGCGATCTTCACCGGCCAGATTGCCGCCGCGCTGGCCGCAGGCAACAGCGTGCTGGCAAAACCGGCAGAGCAGACCCCGCTGATTGCCGCGCAGGGCATCAGCATTCTTCTGGAAGCCGGCGTGCCGGCGGGCGTGGTTCAGCTGCTGCCGGGCCGTGGTGAAACGGTCGGTGCCAAACTGACCTCCAATAACCGCGTGCGCGGCGTGATGTTCACCGGTTCGACCGAAGTGGCGTCTCTGCTGCAGCGCAACATTGCCACCCGTCTGGATGCGCAGGGCCGTCCTACGCCGCTCATCGCGGAAACCGGCGGGATGAACGCCATGATCGTTGACTCCTCTGCCCTTACCGAGCAGGTGGTGGTCGACGTGCTGGCCTCCGCGTTCGACAGCGCCGGTCAGCGCTGCTCCGCCCTGCGCGTGCTGTGCCTGCAGGACGACGTGGCGGACCACACGCTGAAGATGCTGCGCGGCGCGATGGCCGAATGCCGCATGGGCAACCCGGGCCGTCTCACTACCGATATCGGGCCGGTGATCGACACGGAAGCCAAAGCCAACATCGAAAACCACATTCAGACCATGCGCGCGAAAGGCCGTCCGGTGTTCCAGGCGGTCCGCGAGAACAGCGAAGATGCCCGCGAATGGCGGACCGGCACCTTTGTGCCGCCAACGCTGATTGAGCTGGCAAGCTTCGACGAGCTGAAAAAAGAGGTCTTCGGCCCGGTGCTGCACGTGGTGCGCTACAACCGTAACAACCTGAACGAGCTGGTTGAGCAGATCAACGCCTCCGGCTATGGCCTGACGCTCGGCGTGCATACCCGTATCGACGAGACTATCGCGCAGGTGACCGGCAGCGCCAAAGTGGGCAACCTGTACGTTAACCGCAACATGGTTGGCGCGGTCGTGGGCGTGCAGCCGTTCGGCGGCGAAGGCCTTTCCGGCACCGGTCCGAAAGCGGGCGGTCCGCTCTACCTGTACCGTCTGCTGGCGAACCGTCCGGAGAACGCCCTGGGCGTCACCCTGGCACGCCAGGATGCGGACTATCCGGTGGATGCGCAGCTGAAAACCGTGCTGACCCAGCCGCTGGAGGCGCTCATTACATGGGCAGAAAAACGTCCTGAACTGCGTGCCGTCGCGAAGCAGTACGGCGAGCTGGCGCAGGCGGGCACGCAGCGTCTGCTGCCGGGGCCAACCGGCGAGCGCAACACCTGGACGCTGATGCCGCGCGAGCGCGTGCTGTGCGTGGCCGATAACGAGCAGGACGCGCTGGTGCAGCTGGCCGCCGCCATGGCAACCGGCTGTGAAGTGCTGTGGCCGGAAGATGCCCTGCATCGCGATCTCGCCAAACAGCTGCCGAAGGCGGTCTCGGCCCGCATTCGCTTCGCGAAAGCCGATAGCCTGCTGACCCAGCCGTTTGATGCGGTGATCTACCACGGTGATTCCGATCAGCTGCGCGAACTGTGCGAGCAGGTTGCGGCCCGCAGCGGCGCCATCGTTTCCGTGCAGGGCTTTGCGCGCGGGGAAACTAACCTGCTGCTGGAGCGTCTGTACGTGGAGCGCTCGCTCAGCGTCAACACCGCGGCGGCAGGCGGTAACGCCAGCCTGATGACAATAGGCTAACGCTGTGCTAATAAGGCTCCGGAGACGGAGCCTTATTTTTTTGGGGAGTATATGAAACGATTTCTTATCGCCAGTGCGGCACTGCTGCTGAGCGCCAGCGCGCTGGCCGACGAGTGCGACAACGCGACCACCCAGCTTGAACTGAATACCTGTAGCGCGCAGCAGTACCAGGCTGCCGATAAAAAACTCAACCAGACGTATCAGGCCGCCATCAAACGCGCGGCAGCTCCTCAGCGCGACCTGCTGAAAAAAGCGCAGCTGGCGTGGATTACCCTGCGCGATGCGGACTGCGCGTTTATCGGTTCGGGGACGGAAGGCGGTAGCGTCCAGCCAATGATTGTTAACCAGTGTCTGGCGGAGAAAACCGTGGAGCGAGAAGCGTTTCTGGCCTCGCTGATGCAGTGTGAAGAGGGCGACTTAAGCTGCCCTCTCCCGCCGGGCTGAGGGATCCCCACAAAATAATACCTGCGCGGACGACCCCCTCTCCCTTGAGGGAGAGGGCTGGGGTGAGGGGAAACTAGCGCAGGCGGATCCCTTCGATAATCATCCGCTGCACGTTTTCCAGGGTGCTGTGGAAAAACGCCTCGTCCTGGAGCGTTTTACCGGTCACCGCCTCAACCTGGGCCGCAAAGTCAGCGTAATGCTGGGTGGAGGCCCAGATCATAAAGATCAGATGATGCGGGTCGACCGGGGCCAGTTTTCCGCTGGCGACCCATCCGGCAATAATGGCCGACTTATCGTCCACCAGCTGCTTTAAATCTCCGGTTAATTCCGCCTGCAGCAGCGGCGCGCCCTGCAGCATCTCAAGACAAAACAGTCGCGACGCCTGCGGGTAATCGCGCGACACCTCCAGCTTCAGGCGAATGTACTCTTTGATCGCCACCAGCGGGGCCAGCTCCGCGCGGAACGCTTTGAGGGGCGCCAGCCAGATATCGAGGATCTGCTGCATCACCGCCACATAGAGCGCCTCTTTCGACGGGTAATAGTAAAGCAGATTGGTTTTGGATACGCCGGACTGCTCCGCCACCTGCTCCAGGCGCGTGCCGTGAATACCAAACTGCGAAAAAGTCTCGAGCGCCGCGCTGAGGATCGCCTGCTTCTTGGCGCTCACCGCCTGCGAACGTTTACCTGGTGTTTTCACTGCGCCTTGTGCCATTCCCGCTCTCCTTATTCTGCGTTGCCCTCAGCATAGCAAAACCCCCGACTCGCCACGACATCCTGCACTCCGATCGCGCATGAATGCCTGTTTTCTGTGCAATGTTTTTGACCAGTTAGTCCACATTTAGCCGAATCAATCCACCAACTTCTGATTAACACATTAATAACACAGCCATTTTCAAAACTGGCACCGCCTTTGCAAAAACACCGATACACCTGCGACGTAATGAAGAGAGGTTCGTGATGAAAATTGGCGTATTTGTACCCATCGGCAACAACGGCTGGCTTATCTCGACCACTGCACCGCAATACATGCCGACCTTTGAGCTCAATAAAGCCATCGTGCAGAAAGCAGAGCATTACCATTTCGACTTTGCGCTTTCGATGATCAAGCTGCGCGGCTTTGGCGGCAAAACTGAATTCTGGGATCACAACCTGGAGTCCTTTACCCTGATGGCCGGGCTGGCCGCGGTCACCTCGCGGATCCAAATCTACGCCACCGCCGCCACGCTCACCCTGCCCCCGGCGATCGTCGCGCGCATGGCCTCCACCATCGACTCCATCTCCGGCGGGCGTTTTGGCGTCAACCTGGTCACCGGTTGGCAAAAACCGGAGTACGAGCAGATGGGGCTCTGGCCGGGTGACGAGTACTTCTCGCATCGCTACGACTACCTGACCGAATACGTGCAGGTGCTGCGCGACCTGTGGGGGACCGGCAAAAGCGATTTCAAGGGCGATTTCTTCACCATGAACGACTGCCGCGTCAGCCCCCAGCCGTCGGTGCCGATGAAGGTGATTTGCGCCGGACAAAGCGACGCGGGGATGGAGTTTTCCGCGAAATACGCCGACTTCAACTTCTGCTTCGGTAAAGGCGTGAACACGCCGGCCGCCTTCGCTCCGACCGCCGCGCGGATGAAAGAAGCCGCCGACAAAACCGGGCGCGACGTGGGCTCCTACGTGCTGTTTATGGTGATCGCCGACGAGACCGACGACGCCGCGCGCGCCAAATGGGAGCGCTATAAGGACGGCGCCGACGAGGAGGCACTGAGCTGGCTCACCGAGCAGAGCCAGAAGGATACCCGCTCCGGGGCGGATACCAACGTCCGCCAGATGGCCGACCCGACCTCCGCCGTCAATATCAACATGGGCACCCTGGTTGGCTCTTATGCCAGCGTCGCCAGAATGCTTGACGAAGTGGCGGCCGTCCCCGGTGCGGAAGGCGTCCTGCTGACCTTCGACGATTTCCTGACCGGCGTGGAGACCTTCGGCGAGCGCATCCAGCCGCTGATGCAGTGCCGCGCCCACATCCCTGCCGTTACGAAGGAGGTGGCGTAATGACGACCCTTAACGCACGCCCGGAAGCTATCACCTTCGCGCCGCAGCAGAGCGCGCTGATCGTGGTGGACATGCAAAACGCCTACGCCAGCCAGGGCGGCTATCTGGATCTGGCGGGGTTCGACGTCTCCGCCACCCGGCCGGTGATCGAGAACATTAAAACCGCCGTCGCCGCCGCGCGCGCCGCGGGCATGCTCATCATCTGGTTCCAGAACGGCTGGGATGACCAGTACGTCGAGGCAGGCGGCCCCGGCTCGCCCAACTTCCACAAGTCGAACGCCCTGAAAACCATGCGTAAACGGCCCGAACTGCAGGGCAAGCTGCTGGCGAAAGGCGGCTGGGACTATCAGCTGGTGGATGAGCTGGTACCGCAGGCGGGCGATATTGTTCTGCCCAAACCGCGCTACAGCGGCTTTTTCAACACCCCGCTCGACAGCCTGCTGCGCAGCCGGGGCATTCGTCATCTGGTGTTCACCGGCATCGCCACCAACGTCTGCGTGGAGTCGACCCTGCGCGACGGCTTTTTCCTCGAGTATTTTGGCGTGGTGCTGGAAGACGCGACCCACCAGGCCGGGCCGGAATTCGCCCAGAAGGCGGCCCTGTTCAACATCGAAACCTTTTTTGGCTGGGTCAGTAACGTCAATGATTTCTGCGACGCCCTGACTCCCCCGCTTGCCCGTATCGCCTGAGGAGACGCCTGATGCCAAAATCCGTGATTATTCCGCCGGGCACCAGCACGCCGATTGCCCCGTTTGTTCCCGGCATCCTCGCCGACGGCGTGGTGTATGTCTCCGGCACGCTGCCGTTTGATAAAGACAACAACGTGGTGTTTATCAACGACCCAAAGGCGCAAACCCGCCACGTGCTGGAGACGATCAAAACCGTGATCGAAACGGCGGGTGGCACGATGGAGGACGTGACCTTCAACAGCATCTTTATCACCGACTGGAAAAACTACGCCGCGATTAACGAGATTTACGCCGAGTTCTTCCCCGGCGATAAACCGGCGCGGTTCTGCATTCAGTGCGGGCTGGTGAAGCCAGAGGCGCTGGTTGAGATCGCCACCGTTGCGCACATCGCGAAGTGAGGCAGGTATGAAACTTTCCGTCTCGCCGCCCCCGTACGAGGGCGCGCCCGTGGTGGTCTTTATTTCCGGTCTCGGCGGCAGCGGCAGCTACTGGCTGCCCCAGCTGGCCGCGCTGGAGCCGGAGTATCAGGTGGTGTGCTATGACCAGCGGGGAACGGGCAATAACCCCGCCACCCTGCCGGAAGGGTACAGCCTTGCGCAGATGGCGGACGAGCTGGCCCAGGCGCTGGCTGAAGCCGGGATTGCCCGCTACAGCGTCGTGGGTCACGCGCTGGGGGCGCTGGTCGGCCTGCAGCTGGCCCTCGACAGGCCCGACGCCCTCACCGCGCTGGTGTGCGTCAACGGCTGGTTGACCCTCAACGCCCACACCCGCCGCTGCTTTCAGATCCGCGAGCGCCTGCTGCATTACGGCGGCGCACAGGCGTGGGTCGAGGCGCAGCCGCTGTTTCTCTACCCGGCGGACTGGATGGCCGCCCGCGCGCCCCGTCTGGAGGCCGAAGAAGCGCTGGCGCTGGCCCATTTCCAGGGTAAAACCAACCTGCTGCACAGGCTCAGCGCCCTGAAAAAGGCCGACTTCAGCCGCCATGCGGCGCGCATTCGCTGCCCGGTACAGATCGTCTGTTCTGCCGACGACATGCTGGTGCCCTCAGTCTGCTCATCCGAACTGCAGGCGGCGATCCCGCACAGCCACAGCGTGGTGATGCGCCAGGGCGGGCACGCCTGCAACGTCACCGAGCCGGATACCTTTAACACCCTGCTGCTGAACGGGCTGGCCAGCCTGCTGCACAGCCCGGAACCCGCTTTATAAGGAGCTTTAATGAGCGAAGCCATTACCCCCGCCGCGCTGGAAACGCTGTTCACCGGCGCGCGCACCCATAACGGCTGGCAGGATATGCCCGTCAGCGACGAAACGCTGCGCGAAATCTACAACCTGATGAAATGGGGGCCCACGTCCGCCAATTGCTCCCCGGCACGGATTGTGTTTGTGCGAAGCGCGGAGGGAAAAGAGAAGCTGCGCCCGGCGCTCTCCAGCGGTAACCTCGAGAAAACGCTCACCGCTCCGGTCACGGCGATTATTGCCTGGGACGGTGAATTCTACGAGCGCCTGCCCGAGCTGTTCCCGCACGGCGATGCAAAGAGCTGGTTCACCACCAGCCCCGCGCATGCGGAAGAGACGGCCTTTCGCAACAGCTCAATGCAGGCCGCTTACCTGATTTTCGCCTGTCGCGCCCTGGGGCTGGACACCGGCCCGATGTCGGGATTTGACCGCCAAAAGGTCGACGAAGCCTTTTTCACCGGCACGACGCTTAAAAGCAATCTGCTGATCAACATAGGCTATGGCGATACCCGCAAACTTTACGGGCGCCTGCCGCGCCTGGACTTTGACGACGCCTGCGGGCTGGCGTAAGGAGCGATGATGACATCACCGGATAAACAAACCTTTCGCGACGCCATGGCCTGCGTTGGCGCGGCGGTCAACATCATCACCACCGACGGCCCGGCGGGGATGGCAGGCTTCACCGCCAGCGCGGTGTGCAGCGTCACGGATTCACCGCCCACCCTGCTGGTGTGCCTGAACCGCGGTGCGTCCGTCTGGCCAACGTTTAGCGAAAACCGCACCCTTTGCGTGAATACCCTGAGCGCCTGACAGGAGCCTTTATCTAACCTGTTTGGCGGTAAAACGCCGATGGCGGAACGCTTTGCCGCCGCCCGCTGGCAGACGGGCGACACGGGCTGTCCGCGTCTGGAAGATGCGCTGGCCTCGTTTGACTGCCGCATCAGCCAGGTGGTGAGCGTCGGCACCCACGACATTCTGTTTTGCGACATTATTTCGATTATTCGCCACCCCGCGCCGCAAGGGCTGGTGTGGTTTGACCGCGGCTACCACGCGCTTATGCGACCCGCCTGTTAACCCGCCTTAAGGAGACAGACCATGTTCGGATTTCCCCACTGGCAGTTGAAATCGACCTCCACAGAAGCAGGCGTGGTCGCGCCGGATGAACGTCTCCCGCTCGGGCAGACGATGGTGATGGGCATTCAGCACGCGGTCGCCATGTTTGGCGCCACGGTGCTGATGCCGATGCTGATGGGACTCGATCCCAACCTGTCTATTCTGATGTCGGGTA
>Ga0097683_1004036_pt1 | contig 10335 bp, 9 predicted proteins | sample ThiBio_1000_plan_2_FD_72846 | JGI IMG/M metagenome (GOLD analysis project Ga0097683, IMG submission 72846) | Wastewater bioreactor microbial communities from Cape Town, South Africa - Thiocy_cont_1000_plan - 1398105538256 (version 2) (version 2) ...
CGGTAGCGACCGCAGCGCCTGCCCCGGTGAAGAAAGCCGAGCCGGTACTGAACGACACCGAAGAGTACTTCAACAACGCCATTAAGCAGGCGGTGAAGCGCGGCGATGTCGATAAAGCGCTGAAACTGCTTGATGAAGCCGAACGTTTAGGTTCAACCACTGCCCGTTCCACCTTTATCAGCAGTGTAAAAGGCAAGGGGTAACCGTTTCCCCACAGTGCTGATTTGTTAGTAGTTTGGTGCGCCTGAGTGGGCGCACTTTTTTTCGTAGCCGCCAGGCTGTTGCGCCCATGTTGCGATCGTGATCGTTAAATAACGTTTGGCCCCCCTCAATCCGTGTTTCTGCGATACAATGCCATTACGTTATGTATCGGAGAGTCTGGCATGTCACACCCTGCGCTAACGCAACTGCGTGCGCTGCGCTATTTCGACCAAATACCTGCGCTTGATCCGCAGCAACTGGACTGGTTGTTGCTGGAAGATTCCATGACGAAACGTTTTGAGCAACAGGGTAAAACGGTCACGGTGACCCTGATTCAGGAAGGGTTTGTCTCTGGCGATGAGATCGCCAGCGAGCTGCCGCTGCTGCCGCAAGAGCCACGCTACTGGCTGCGCGAAATTTTACTCTGCGCTGATGGTGAGCCGTGGCTTGCCGGGCGGACGGTGGTGCCCGAGTCCACCCTTTCCGGGCCAGAGCTGGCGCTGCAACGTCTGGGGAAAACGCCTCTGGGGCGTTACCTTTTTACCTCGTCTGAGCTTACCCGGGATTTTATTGAGATTGGTCGTGATGCCGAACTCTGGGGGCGTCGTTCCCGCCTTCGCCTGAGCGGTAAACCGTTAATTCTGACGGAGCTTTTTTTACCGGCATCACCGTTGTACTAAGAGGAAGAAAAAATGGAGTGGAGCCTGACGCAGAATAAGCTGTTGGCGTATCACCGCTTAATGCGTACCGATAAACCCATTGGCGCGTTACTGCTGCTGTGGCCGACCCTGTGGGCGCTGTGGCTCGCCACGCCGGGCGTGCCGCCGCTGTGGATCCTGGCTGTGTTCGTTGCCGGCGTCTGGCTGATGCGTGCGGCTGGCTGCGTGGTGAATGACTATGCCGATCGTAAATTCGACGGTCATGTTAAGCGTACTGCCGGTCGTCCGTTACCCAGCGGGCAGGTCACCGGGAAAGAAGCCCGCGTGCTGTTCATTGTGCTGGTGCTGCTCTCTTTCATGCTGGTGCTGACCCTCAACACCATGACCATTCTGCTTTCCGTTGCGGCGCTGGCGTTGGCCTGGGTGTATCCGTTTATGAAGCGCTATACCCACCTGCCTCAGGTGGTGCTGGGCGCGGCGTTTGGCTGGTCGATTCCGATGGCGTTTGCGGCGGTTAGTGAGTCCTTACCGCTCAGCTGCTGGCTGATGTTCCTGGCGAATATTCTCTGGGCCGTGGCGTATGACACGCAATACGCGATGGTAGACCGCGACGATGACCTGAAAATTGGCATCAAATCCACCGCCATCCTCTTTGGTCGTCAGGACAAGCTGATTATCGGCATCCTGCAGGTCGCGGTACTGGCGCTGATGGTTGCGATCGGCCGCCTGAACGGGCTGAACTGGGAGTTTTACTGGTCCGTGCTGGTGGCGGGACTGCTGTTTGCGTACCAGCAAAAGCTGATTGCGAAGCGTGAACGTGACGCCTGTTTTAAAGCGTTTATGAACAACAACTACGTCGGTCTGGTGCTGTTTTTAGGCCTGGCGATGAGCTATGTCTTATAAAAAAGTCGGGTGGCGGCTTCGCCTTACCCGACCTACGAGTTAGCAGGACATCTAGGCCCGGTAAGCGTTAGCGCCACCGGGCTTTTTTTATCGCCGACGCAGCAGCCGGAGCGCGTTCGCCGTCACCAGCACCGTTGCCCCGGTATCCGCCAGCACCGCCAGCCACAGTCCGGTCATGCCGAGCAGGGTCGTCACGAGGAAAATCCCTTTCAGACCGAGCGCAATGCCGATGTTCTGACGGATGTTGGCCCGCGTCGCCCGCGCCAGGCTAATCATCTGCGCCAGCCCGGTCAGGCGGTTGTGCGTCAATGCCGCGTCGGCCGTTTCCAGTGCCACGTCGGTCCCGCTGCCCATCGCAATACCAATGGTGGACGCTTTCATCGCCGGGGCGTCGTTAATCCCGTCACCGACCATTGCCAGCGGCCCGCGAGCGTTCAGTTCCGTCACGGCGCTGACCTTATCCGCAGGCAACAATCCGGCTTTAAACTCCAGCCCCAGCTCACCGGCAATCGCTGCCGCCGCGCGAGGGTTATCACCGGTGAGTATAATGCCCTGCACGCCCAGCTTGTGCAGCGCCGCTACGGCTTCTTTGGCGTCATCGCGCAGGGTATCGCGCAGCGCCAGCATTCCCTTCGCGACACCGTCCTGCAGGACGGTCACGACGGTTTGTCCGGTCTGTTCTAACGCCTCAACCTCTGGACTGGAAGACTTGCCTGCCGCGACAATCAGCACATTTTTACCGTCAACGGTGGCCTCAATCCCTGACCCGACCAGCGCCCGCTGGGCGGTTGCCGGAGGGATGTTCAGCCCGCGCGACTGCGCTTCTCGCACAATCGCCTGCGCCAGCGGGTGAGTGGACCCCTGTTCAACGGCGGCGGCCAGTGTAAGCAGCTCATCTTCACTGGTTTCCTGAGGATACACGCCGGTCACCTGCGGCTTGCCCACGGTCAGCGTACCGGTTTTATCGAAGGCGATATGCTGAACCTGGCTCAGCTGCTCCAGCGCCGCGCCGCCCTTAATCAGCGCGCCGCGCCGCGCCGCCGCCGCCAGACCTGAGGTAATCGCCGCCGGGGTGGAAATCACCAGCGCGCACGGGCAGCCAATCAGCAGCAGCGTCAGCCCTTTATAAATCCAGCCCTCCCACGGGGCGCCAAAGAACAGCGGCGGGACGACGGTGACCAGCAGGGCAACCAGCATGATGGCAGGGGTATAAATCCGACTGAAGCGATCGATAAAGCGTTCGACCGGCGCGCGGCGCTCTTCGGCCTCTTCAATCAGCTTCAGGATACGGTCGATGGCGCTGTCGCCCGGCTCGGAAAGCACGGTGAGCTGCACCAGACGGTCGACGCTGGTGGCGCCAGCAGGCACTTTTTCACCCGCGGCGCGCTCTACCGGAATGGATTCCCCGGTCAGGGCGCTTTCATCAAAGCTCGCGGTGGCGGTAAGCAGCGCGCCGTCTGCGGGCAGACGCCCCCCTGCGGCCACCTCAATCACGTCGCCCGGGCGCAGCGTATTGATGGCGACCGTTTCACGCGTGCCGTTTATCACGCGAGTGGCGGTTTCCGGCTTCAGCGCCATCAGCGCGCTGACCCCTTTACGCGCGCGGCTCGCCGCCCAGCCCTCAAGGCGTTCGCCGATTAAGAACAGCAGCAGCACCATCGCCGCTTCTGCCGTCGCGCCAATGAACAGCGCGCCGATCGCCGCCACGCTCATCAGCGTTTCGATTGCAAACCAGCTGCCGCTTTTCATCAGGCGAAGCGCCTGACGGGCAATCGGGAACAGCCCGACCAGCGTGGTGGCGATAAACGCCAGATTGCCGAACGGATGGTTAATCTGCTCCAGACCCCAGCTCAGGGCCATCATGATGATGAGGGTAATGAGCGGCAGGTTTTCTTTCAGGGAGGAGGCTTTTTCAACGGGCGCCGTTTCGCTACGCAGGGTATAGCCCGCCTTGCTGACGGCGGCTTCAACCTGTTTGCTGACGTCGCTATCGGCGCTGACCAGCAGCTTTTCGGTGGCGAACAGCACCTGAACGTGACTCACGCCCGGCACCTGCTTGACGGCGTTTTCCACCTTGCGGGCGCAGGCCGCGCAGTCCATGCCGTTGACGACCCAGCTGTAGCGGTTGCCGCTTTCAGGAAGGGGTTGAGCTTGCGTTTTGCACGCGCCTTCGCAGCAGCAGTCGTCTTTCGACGGAGCCGGGCTGAGCTTAAGTGCCGAGAATTGAGGAACTTTTTTAGGTATTTCTGGAGTCGACATGGCAGTCTCCGGCAATGATAATTTTCTCATTAACCGCAGCATACACTCTGGAGTCGACTCCAGAGTCAAGCGCTATTTAGATATACAGCGAACGCACAATCAGGAAATGCCCGGCAAAGTAACACGCGGAGGCTATCGCGTTATCCGCCCGGAAGCGGCGGCGATAGTGGCTGCCCAGCCAGACGACATTCCCGATCAGCAGCAGCGCGGCGCCGAAGAACGCGGACATCGCCGGAGCGGTCGGACGGAAGAACCACAGTTCGCCCGCCAGCCACACCATCACCAGCGTCATGGCGATAAACGTACAGACCGGCAAACGCATCTCTTCCAGACGCGACCAGATCACCGCAATCAGCAGGGCGCCAATCACCAGCAGCACCAGCGGCAGCGGCCAGAAGAAGGAGAGCGTCATCTGGCTGGCAAAGTAGATGGTATACAGCAGATGGGAGAGGAAGAACGCCCCAACGGCGTACAGCAGGCGCTGGCGCGGCAGCAGGGTTAAGGCATCGCCAATCAGGGATGCACACAGCCCGGCGAGCACCAGATAGCTGACGGCGTTAAACATCGGCGCTTGCCAGGCCAGCAGCAGCAGGAGCAACAGCGTGACCGGTTTAAACAACCAGCGCTGCCAGGTGGGACCGCGGTACGATGCATCGACATAAAGCCATGCGGAAAAACAGACAGCGATAAATGACCAAAGCATATTAACTCCCTGTATCTGTTAAGTCTGAATAATCAGTTTCTGATCCAGTGTAGTGACGCGGGCGGGCGTTTGGCAATGGCGGGGGAGGCAAGGTATCCTGAATTCCGCAAAATCTGATGGGATTGTCGAATGAGCAAGATGCCGCTTTTTTTCATTATCGTGGTGGCGATTATCGTCATTGCCGCCTCGTTCCGTTTCGTGCAGCAGCGCCGCGAGAAGGCGGATAACGATGCCGCACCGCTGATGCAAAAGCGCGTGGTGGTGACGAACAAGCGTGAGAAGCCCCTCAACGACCGCCGCTCGCGCCAGCAGCAGGTGACGCCTGCGGGCACAGCAATGCGCTATGAAGCGAGCTTTAGGCCGGAAGCAGGCGGCCTGGAGATAACCTTCCGCCTGGAGGCGCAGCAGTACCATCAGCTGACGGTGGGGGAGAAAGGGACGTTGAGCTACAAAGGGACGCGGTTTGAAGGATTCAGGACGGAATAATGCACGAACGGTCCCCTCTCCCCGTGGGAGAGGGTTAGGGTGAGGGCATCAGGCCGCGCCTTACTTCTTCACCTGCGCCTTAAACTTCTTCATCCACACCAGCAGTTCAAACACGCCGAAAATAAACACGCGCAGCTGCTGCCAGCCCGTCATCTGCGGGCCGTCTTTCGGCAGGCCGTTTTTCAGCATCACCATCTGCAGGGCGTGCATAAACGACGTGAAAATCAGCGCGACGTTAACGAAAATATTCATCGGGCGCGGGAAGGGGTGTACCAGGTTGAGAATTAAAAACGCCCAGACGCCCAGCATCAGCAAACGTCCCAGGTTAATCAGTACCGGCATCGGATCCTCCTTGTGCCTGACGGTGATAAAGACGGTAAGCGACCTGGCCTGCGACCTTTTCGCGGTGCAGATCCCAGTGAGTGGGAACCGGCGGCAGACCGTTTTCCACTTCGCTTTCAACGTAAATTAGCGCGTCATCCGCCAGCCAGCCGTTTTGCTCAAGCAGGGATAACGTCTCTTCCAGCAGCCCCTTGCGGAACGGCGGATCGACAAACACCACGTTATGCGGCGTGCCTTTCTGCGCAAGAAAACTCAGCGTGTTGGTGTTCACGACTTTAGCGTTGCTCGCTTTCAGCGTCGCCAGATTTTGCTGCAGCGTCTGCGCAACGCCGCGCTCCATCTCCAGCAGCGTGGCGCTGGCGGCATAGCGCGACAGCGCTTCCAGGCCGAGCGCGCCGCTTCCGGCGAAGCAGTCCAGGCAGTGGGCGTCTACCATTGACGGGGCCAGCCAGTTAAACAGCGTCTCGCGCACGCGGTCGGTAGTAGGACGTAAACCGGGGCTGTCCGGCACCGGTAATTTCCGGCCTCGCCACTGACCGCCGATAATACGAATTTGACCGGCCGGGGCGCGGTTGGGTTTCTTCATCTCAGGAAAGCTCTGTTAACAATTGGCCTGCGATTGCGGGCGGTGATGTCAATTAAGTAAAGTGTTAGACTATTTCATCATTTTTTTAGCTTCCATGTATATAGCGCCGCGAGGAGTGTAGTCGCAGATGGCAAAACAAAAAAAACGTGGCTTCTTTTCCTGGCTGGGCTTCGGTGAAAAAGAGCAAGAAACAGAACAGAAAACCGAAGAGCAACAAGCCGTTGAAGAGCAGTCACAGCCTGAAACGCCTGTAGAAACCGCCGCGGTTGTCGAAGCGGAAGAAACGGCGCACAGCAAAGAAGAGATTGAAACCTTTGCACAAGAGGTGGTTGAGGTCACGGAACAGGTTCAGGAGAGCGAGAAGCCAGAACCGGTTATCGTTGAGGATATTACCGAAACGCCACAGGCCGTTATCGAGCACGAAGAGCTGCCGCTGCCGGAAGAGGTGAAAGCCGAAGAGGTTTCTGCCGAAGAGTGGCTGGCGGAAGCGGAAACCGTTGAAATTGTTGAGGCGGTGGAAGAAGAAGCGGCACTCGAGCCAGAGCTGACCGACGAAGAGCTGGAAGCCCAGGCGCTGGCGGCAGAAGCCGCGGAAGAGGCGGTCATCGTCGTGCCGGTGGAAGAACAGCCGGAAGAAGAGAGCGTACAGGAGCAGGAAAAACCGACCAAAGAAGGTTTCTTCGCGCGCCTGAAGCGCAGCCTGCTCAAAACCAAAGAAAACTTAGGTTCCGGATTTATCAGTCTGTTCCGCGGCAAGAAGATCGACGACGATCTCTTTGAAGAGCTGGAAGAACAGCTGCTGATTGCGGACGTCGGCGTGGAAACCACCCGTAAGATCATCGCCAATCTGACCGAAGGGGCGAGCCGCAAACAGCTGCGCGACGCCGAAGCGCTGTACGGCCTGCTGAAAGACGAGATGGGTGAAATTCTCGCAAAAGTTGACGAACCGCTTAATATTGAAGGCAAAACGCCATTTGTTATTCTGATGGTTGGCGTGAACGGCGTGGGTAAAACTACCACCATCGGCAAGCTGGCGCGTCAGTTCGAACAGCAGGGCAAATCGGTTATGCTGGCGGCGGGCGATACCTTCCGCGCGGCAGCGGTTGAGCAGCTGCAGGTTTGGGGCCAGCGCAACAACATTCCGGTGATTGCCCAGCATACCGGCGCGGATTCCGCGTCCGTGATCTTCGATGCCATCCAGGCGGCGAAGGCGCGCAACGTGGACGTGCTGATTGCCGATACCGCAGGGCGTTTGCAGAACAAATCGCACCTGATGGAAGAGTTGAAGAAAATCGTTCGCGTCATGAAGAAGCTGGACGAAGACGCGCCGCATGAAATTATGCTGACCATTGATGCCAGCACCGGACAGAACGCCATCAGCCAGGCGAAGCTGTTCAATGAAGCGGTAGGACTGACGGGGATCGCGCTGACCAAGCTGGACGGCACCGCGAAAGGCGGGGTGATCTTCTCCGTGGCCGACCAGTTCGGTATTCCTATCCGTTACATCGGTGTGGGCGAGCGTATTGAGGATTTGCGTCCGTTTAAAGCGGACGACTTTATTGAGGCATTATTTGCCCGAGAGGACTAACAATGATTCGCTTTGAACACGTCAGCAAGGCCTATCTCGGTGGGAGACAAGCGCTGCAGGGGGTAACATTCCACCTGCAGCCGGGCGAGATGGCATTCCTGACCGGCCATTCCGGCGCGGGGAAAAGTACCCTGCTCAAGCTTATCTGTGGGATCGAGCGGCCAAGCGCCGGGAAAATCTTTTTCGGCGGCCATGAGATCAGCCGCCTGAAAAACCGCGAAGTGCCGTTCCTGCGTCGTCAGATCGGCATGATTTTCCAGGATCACCACCTGCTGATGGATCGCACCGTTTTCGATAACGTGGCCATCCCGCTGATTATTGCCGGCGCCAGCTATGACGATATCCGCCGCCGCGTCTCTGCGGCGCTGGATAAGGTCGGGCTGCTGGACAAAGCGAAGAACTTCCCGATCCAGCTCTCCGGCGGTGAACAGCAGCGCGTGGGCATCGCCCGCGCGGTGGTGAACAAGCCTGCCGTACTGCTGGCGGATGAACCAACCGGTAACCTGGACGATGCCCTGTCCGAAGGGATTTTGCGTCTGTTTGAGGAATTCAACCGCGTAGGAGTCACCGTATTGATGGCCACGCACGACATCGGGCTCATTTCCCGTCGTTCGTACCGCATGCTGACCCTGAGCGACGGGCATTTGCACGGAGGCCACGGTGAATAAGCGTGATGCAATAAACCAGATTCGGCAGTTCGGAAACCGGTTTGACCGTTTCCGTAAGCCGCAGGGCGGTGGTGACGGCAATCGTAATGCGCCGAAGCGCCAGAAGGCCGCGCCAAAACCGGCCTCCCGTAAAACCAACGTGTTTAACGAGCAGGTGCGCTACGCCTTCCACGGCGCGCTGCAGGACCTGAAAAGCAAACCGCTGGCGACGTTCCTGACGGTGATGGTGATCGCCATCTCCCTGACGCTGCCAAGCGTCTGCTATATGGTCTATAAAAACGTCAACCAGGCGGCCTCACAGTATTATCCGTCCCCGCAGATCACGGTCTATATGGATAAAGCGCTCGACGATAACGCCGCGGCACAGGTGGTTGGGCAAATCCAGGCCGAGCAGGGCGTGGAGAAGGTCAACTATCTCTCCCGTGAAGACGCGCTGGGCGAGTTCCGTAACTGGTCTGGCTTTGGCGGCGCGCTGGATATGCTCGAAGAGAACCCGCTGCCCGCCGTTGCGGTGGTGATCCCGAAGCTGGATTTCCAGGGGACCGATTCGCTTAACACCCTGCGCGATCGCATCACGCGCATTAAGGGCATTGATGAAGTACGCATGGACGACAGCTGGTTTGCGCGCCTTGCTGCCCTGACCGGGCTGGTAGGACGCGTCGCGGCGATGATTGGCGTGCTGATGGTGGCGGCGGTCTTCCTCGTCATCGGTAACAGCGTGCGCCTGAGCATCTTTGCCCGTCGCGATACCATTAACGTGCAGAAACTGATTGGTGCGACGGATGGTTTCATCCTCCGACCGTTCCTTTACGGTGGCGCATTGCTCGGTTTTTCCGGTGCATTTCTTTCACTGATATTGTCAGAAATTTTGGTGATGCGGCTCTCTTCTGCCGTGACTGAAGTGGCGCAGGTTTTCGGAACCAAGTTTGATATCAGCGGGTTAGGCTTCGATGAGTGCCTGTTGCTGCTGCTGGTTTGTTCGATGATTGGGTGGGTGGCAGCCTGGCTGGCAACCGTTCAACATTTACGTCACTTTACTCCCGACTAATAAAAGCGTGATATAATCTTTCCCTGCACCGAGATGCTCGCTCTGCAGGGAAAGCGTCCCTGTTGTCGCTTCCCCTGTTATCATCTTCATGTCACAATTTGTGCGTAATTTATTCACCGTTGCACCTGGAACTTGTGGATAAAATCACTGTCTGATAAAAGAGTGAATGCTAATCTCGTTGCTCAAACGCTTTGGCATGGTTGTTGCCTGACGGGGACGACCAGGACCAGAAGAAACATTGAGAGGAATGAATGACCAAAGAAATGCAAACTTTAGCTTTAGCCCCTGTTGGTAACCTGGAATCTTATATCCGGGCTGCGAACACCTGGCCGATGTTAACGGCCGAGGAAGAAAAGGAGCTTGCTGAAAAGCTGCATTACCAGGGCGATCTGGAAGCAGCGAAAAAGCTGATCCTGTCTCACCTGCGCTTTGTTGTTCACATTGCTCGTAACTATGCGGGCTATGGCCTGCCGCAGGCGGACTTGATTCAGGAAGGCAACATCGGCCTGATGAAGGCTGTGCGTCGCTTTAACCCGGAAGTGGGTGTGCGACTCGTCTCCTTCGCTGTGCACTGGATCAAAGCAGAAATTCATGAATACGTGCTGCGCAACTGGCGTATCGTGAAAGTCGCCACGACAAAAGCGCAACGCAAACTGTTCTTCAACCTGCGTAAAGCCAAGCAGCGTCTGGGCTGGTTCAACCAGGATGAAGTGGAAATGGTGGCGCGCGAGCTGGGCGTATCCAGCAAAGACGTGCGTGAGATGGAATCCCGTATGGCCGCGCAGGACATGACCTTTGATATGTCCTCCGACGACGACGCATCTGACAGCCAGCCGATGGCGCCGGTTCTGTATCTGCAGGATAAAACCTCTAACTTTGCTGATGGCATCGA
>Ga0097683_1004047_pt1 | contig 10299 bp, 10 predicted proteins | sample ThiBio_1000_plan_2_FD_72846 | JGI IMG/M metagenome (GOLD analysis project Ga0097683, IMG submission 72846) | Wastewater bioreactor microbial communities from Cape Town, South Africa - Thiocy_cont_1000_plan - 1398105538256 (version 2) (version 2) ...
GGTTGATATCCGGCGGCGTCTTGCCCGTCATGAAGCATATTCCAGGCCATGGCCGGGCTGTCGCCGACACCCATTTCGAGCTGCCGACCGTCAATGCGTCGCTGGATGAGCTGCGCCGGCACGATTTCGCCCCTTTCCTGGAGTTGAACCACCTGCCGATGGCGATGACGGCGCATGTCGTCTACAGCGCCATCGACCCCGATAATCCCGCGACGACGTCGGGGAGGGTGATCGAGGACGTGATCCGCCGCGAGATCGGTTTCGAGGGGCTGCTGATAAGCGACGATACCTCGATGAAGGCACTTTCTGGGGATTTCCCGTCAAAGGCCGCCGCGATCCTTGCGGCGGGCTGCGATCTGGTCCTTCACTGCAACGGGGTATTCGACGAGATGCGGGGCATAGCCTCGCGCACCAGGGGGCTTGAAGGCGCCTCATTGCGGCGCGCCGAACGGGCGATGACCTATATCAAGGACCGGGACGCGGCGGACGAGACCGAAATCCGCGCCGAATTTGCCACCTATTTCGAAGCGGTGGCCTAGAAAGGGAACGGACGGGCAGTGGCGGAAGCATTGGAAAGCAAGGCCGGCAAGGCCGCACCGATGGACCGTCTGTGGGCCGAGAACGACGAGTCCCGGCTGAGCAGCGATCCTTCGCTGGTGGTCGACGTGGCCGGTTTCGAAGGCCCGCTCGACCTTTTGCTGCATCTTGCCCGCAATCAGAAGGTCGACCTGTCGCGCATTTCCATCCTGGCGCTGGCCGAGCAGTATCTTGCCTTCATCGAACGGGTGAGGGCGCTGCGGCTGGAGCTTGCCGCCGACTATCTGGTCATGGCGGCCTGGCTGGCCTTCCTGAAGTCGAAACTGCTGATCCCCAAGCAGCCTGGCGACGTGGGCGAGAGCGGCGAGGAGCTGGCCGCGGTGCTGCAGTTCCGCCTGAAGCGACTGGAGGCCATGCGCGACGCCGCCGCGCGGCTGGTCAATCGCAATCGTCTCGGCCGCGACGTCTTCGCGCGCGGCATGCCGGAAATGGTCATCATCGAAAAGCGCAATGCCTACCAGGCGTCGCTTTACGACCTTCTGACCGCCTATGCTCAGCAGAGGCAGAAGCAGGCGATCACCAACGTGACCATCGCCAGGCGCGGGGTCTGGTCGCTGAAGGATGCGCGCGAGGTGCTGACCAGGCTGGTTGGAACGCTGCGCGACTGGACGGCGCTGGACAGTTTCCTGCTCGAATATCTGACCGATCCACGGGAGCGGCGGACCGCGACCGCAAGTTCCTTCGCCGCGACGCTGGAGCTGGTTCGCGAGGGCAAGATGGAATTGCGGCAGGACGAGGTTTTCGCGCCCATCTACCTGCGCGGCCGCACGCCGGGCATCAAGGCAGTCGAGGTGGCATCATGAGCGAACGCGCCAACGCTTCCGTCATTCCTTTCAAGGTCGACGACGAGCCCGAGGAAGCCGAGACCGGAGAGGCCGAGGCCACCGCCCCGCACGCCCACAATCCGGCCGAACGACTGCATATGGCCGAGGCCGTGCGCATGGCCGAAGCGATTGTCTTCGCCAGCGCGGAGCCCGTCAGCGAGAAGCAACTCGCCGCGCGTCTGCCGGCCGGCGTCGACATTGCCGCCGCGATGGTCGAATTGCAGCAGATCTACTCGCGGCGCGGCGTCAATCTGGTGCACGTGGGCGACGCCTGGGCGTTTCGCACGGCAGGCGACCTTGCCTTCCTGATGAGCCGCGACCAGGTGCAGCAGCGCAAGCTGTCGCGCGCCGCGCTCGAAGTGCTCTCCATCATTGCCTACCATCAGCCGGTCACGCGCGCCGAGATCGAGGACATCAGGGGCGTCGAAACCTCCAAGGGAACGCTCGACACGCTGCTGGAGACCGAGTGGGTGCGCATGCGCGGCCGCCGCCGCACGCCCGGCCGTCCCGTCACCTACGGCACGACGGACACCTTCCTCGACCATTTTGCGCTGGAGGAAATCCGCGACCTGCCCGGAATGGAGGAACTCAAGGGCGCAGGGCTGCTGTCCGGCCGCATGCCGTCGGGTTTTTCCATTCCCGTGCCCCCTGCAGATCCCGATGCGCTGACCGAGGACGAGGATCCGTTGACGGACATCGATCTCGAGGAGCTTGGCCTGCTGACGCCACGCGTCACGGAAGAGTGACCGCAACGCCGTTTGCGTCGCCTTGCAGGGGGATGCGCCGATTCGGCGCGGGCGACCGAGCGGAAAAAGCGTGACATCAGCCAGCCTTTCATCAACTGTGGTGCGGTTGTGTTTGAATCCCAAAGCGAAAACGCATAGATCATCGCCAGGGAAAACATTCGAGAGAGAGTTGCAATGGGTTCATTATCGATTTGGCACTGGTTGATCGTGCTGGTGATCGTGCTGCTGCTGTTCGGGCGCGGCAAGCTCCCCGAGCTGATGGGCGATATGGCCAAGGGCATCAAGAGCTTCAAGAAAGGCATGGCTGACGACGATACGGACGACAAGCGTACCGTCGAGCACCGCGCCGACGAGACCGTTTCGGCGGTCAAGGAAAAGGCCAGCAAGAGCTGACTCCAAAAATCTAGTCGGAACGCATAGCCATGTTCGACGTCGGCTGGACCGAGATGCTGGTGATCGCGATCGTTATGATCGTGGTCGTCGGGCACAAGGATTTGCCCAATATGCTGCGCACTTTCGGCCGCACGACGGCGAAGCTGCGCGCCATGGCGGCTGACTTCCAGAAGCAATTCAACGAGGCGCTGAAGGAAGCGGAACTCGACGACGTCAAGAAGTCGGTCGACGCCCTCAGAAGCCTCAATCCGGCGTCCGAGATCCGCAAGCAGCTCGACCCGTTCGAGCAGGCCGCGGCCGACGTCCGGGCCGGTGTCGACGCGGCAATGAAGCCGAAGCCCGCCGCCGATCCCGCAACGCCGCCCGCGTCGACACCGATGCCGGCCGAGCCGCTGAAGAACGGTGCGGTCGAAATGCCCGGTGCCTCGCCGGAAGCCGCAACGGCTTTCCCGGCGATGACTGATGCCTCGGTGGTTGCATCCACGGCGCCGGCAGTCGAGCCGGCCGTGCTGAAGAAGGCGGCAGCGAAAAAGACAAACGGGGCGGCGACGAAGGAAGCCGCCAAGGCCAAGCCCGTGAAAGCCGCTACAGTCGCGAAGGTGCCCGTCAAGGCGGCTTCAACAAAGGCCGCGACGACCAAGGTGGCCAATGCTGAGGTGGCCAAGACTGGGGCGCCCAAGACCGGCGCGAAGCCGGCGACCGGCACGAGCGCCAAGGCGCCTGCCAAGGCGAAGAAGACGGCGGGGGACAAGTGAGCGTTTCCGACAAGGACAAGGAAGAGATCGAGAAGTCTTCCGCGCCGCTGATCGAGCATCTGATCGAGTTGCGCCGCCGGCTGATCTGGTCGTTGGGCGGCTTCTTCATTGCGTTTCTCGTCTGCTTCTTCTTTGCCAAGAGGCTGTTCAACCTGCTGGTCATCCCCTTCAAATGGGCGACCAAGTGGGCCGGGCTCGACCCGCACAAGGTCGAGCTGATCTATACGGCGCCGCAGGAATTCTTCTTCACCCAGGTGAAGCTGGCGATGTTCGGCGGCATGGTCGTCGCCTTTCCGCTGATCGCCACGCAGATCTACAAGTTCATCGCGCCGGGTCTCTACAAGAACGAGCGCAGTGCATTCCTGCCGTTCCTGATCGCTTCGCCGATCCTGTTCCTGATGGGCGCGTCGCTGGTCTATTTCTTCTTCACCCCGATGGTGATGTGGTTCTTCCTCGCCATGCAGCAGGTCGGCACCAACGACCAGGTGCAGATTTCCCTGCTGCCTAAGGTGTCGGAGTATCTCAGCCTCATCATGACGCTGATTTTCTCCTTCGGCCTGGTCTTCCAGTTGCCGGTGGTGACCAGCCTGCTGACCCGCGTCGGGATGCTGTCGTCGAAGGCGCTGGCCGAGAAGCGCAAATGGGCGATCGTGATCGCCTTTGTCGTTGCCGCCGTGCTGACACCGCCAGATCCGATGAGCCAGATCGGCCTCGCCATCCCGACCATCCTGCTCTACGAGGTCGCGATCTGGTCGGCCCGGATGATCGAACGTAGCCAGGAGCGTGAGCGGCTGGCGCGCGAGGCCCGCGAAAGCGGCGCGGTTTCAGAGACGCCGGCCGATCCGCCGCCGACACAGGCATCCTGACCATTGCCCCGGCCCGAAATCGGAAGCGATTTTCGGGCCGGTTCGTAATGGCAAAGCCCCGCATCGTCCCCGGCAGCCCGGGACCAGCGCCGTAGCATCCGGGTCCGGGCCGTTGACTTAAAAAGACGCCCCGCTGCCGGCTCCCCGTCTTGCATCGCTACGGGATGCGGTTTACGCCCTCTGGCCTGAAACGTTTCGCCTATCGCGCCGCGTTTTCAGTCTTGTTCATGAGCATGTCGTTTTCCCGGGACCACCGAGGATCTCCGGGCGGCATGCCACCCGAGGACGACAGCCGATGCTTGATATCAAATGGATACGCGACAACCCGAAGGCCCTGGTCGATGCGCTGGTCAAGCGCTCCTGGTCGTCCGGCGAGGCGCAATCCACCGTCGACGGGCTGATCGCCGGGGATGAGGCGCGCCGCGCTCACGTCAGCGAACTGCAGGTCAAGCAGGAGCGCCGCAACGCCGCCTCGAAGGAGATCGGCAACGCGATGCGCTCGGGCGACACTGTATTGGCCGAGAAGCTCAAGGCCGAGGTCGGGGAGATCAAGGCCTTCATCCAGAACGGCGAGGCGCGCGAGCGCGAGCTCGACAAGGCGCTGAACGACGCCCTGGCCATCTTGCCCAACGTGCCGCTGGAGGATGTTCCTGTCGGCAAGGACGAGCATGACAACGTCGTCAAGCATGTCGTCGGCGCCGCGCCGACACGCCCGAACTGGGTCAAGGAGCATTTCGAGATCGGCGAAGCGCTCGGCATGATGGATTTCGAGCGCGCCGCGAAACTGTCCGGCGCGCGTTTCACCGTGCTGAAGAGCCAGCTCGCGCGCCTGGAGCGCGCGCTTGGCCAGTTCATGATCGACCTGCACACGACGGAGCACGGTTATGAGGAGATCCAGCCGCCGCTCATGGTGCGCGACGAGGTCCTGTTCGGCACCAACCAACTGCCGAAGTTCGAGGAAGATCTTTTCTTCACGCCGCACGGCGATGGCAGGCTTGGACTGATCCCGACGGCGGAAGTGCCGCTCACCAACCTCGTGCGCGAGGAGATTACCGCGCATGAAAGACTGCCGCTGCGCTATACGGCGCTGACGCCGTGCTTCCGCTCGGAAGCAGGCTCCGCCGGTCGCGACACGCGCGGCATGCTGCGCCAGCACCAGTTCTACAAGGTCGAACTGGTCTCGATCACCGATCAGGAAAGCTCGATCGCCGAGCACGAGCGGATGACGCAATGCGCCGAGGAAGTGCTGAAGCGGCTCGGCCTGCCGTTCCGCACCATGACGCTGTGCACGGGCGACATGGGTTTCGGCGCCCGCAAGACCTATGACATCGAGGTCTGGCTGCCGGGCCAGAACGCCTATCGTGAAATCTCGTCCTGCTCGGTCTGCGGCGATTTCCAGGCGCGGCGCATGGATGCCCGCTACAAGGACAAGGATGGCAAGGGCAACCGTTTCGTCCATACGCTCAACGGTTCCGGCACGGCTGTCGGCCGCGCGCTGATCGCGGTCATGGAAAATTACCAGAACGAGGACGGCAGCGTAACGATTCCTGAAGTGCTGCGGCCTTACATGGGTGGACTGGACAAGGTAGCGGCCAGATAATGCGCATTCTCCTGACCAATGACGACGGCATTCACGCCGAAGGCCTTGCCTCGCTCGAGCGCATCGCACGCACCCTTTCGGACGACGTCTGGGTGGTGGCGCCAGAACAGGACCAGTCCGGCTACGCGCACTCGCTGTCGATCTCGGAGCCGCTGCGCCTGCGCCGGATCAGCGAGAAGCACTTCGCCGTGCGCGGCACGCCCACCGATTGCGTGATCATGGGCACGAAGAAAATCCTGCCCGGACCGCCCGATCTCATTTTGTCCGGCGTCAATTCCGGCGCCAACATCGCCGACGACGTCACCTATTCCGGCACCGTCGCCGGCGCCATGGAAGGGACGCTGCTCGGCGTCCGTTCCATCGCGCTCAGCCAGGCCTACTCCTATGTCGGCGAGGACAGGCTGGTGCCCTACGAGACGACCGAGGCGCTGGCGCCGGCGCTGCTGAAGAAGCTCATCTCCGTGCCGTTGCCTGAGGGCGTCCTGCTCAACGTCAATTTTCCGAACTGCGCGCCCGACGAGATCGTCGGCACCGTCGTCACCTCGCAAGGCAAGCTCGTGCACAGCCTTTCGGTCGAAGAGCGGCGCGACGGGCGCGGCCTGCCTTACTACTGGCTGCGTTTCGGGCGCGAGCCGGTCGAGGGCAGAAAGGGCAGCGACCTCCATGCCATGCGCAACAAGCTGGTGTCGGTGACGCCGCTGCAACTCGATCTCACGGCACATGAGATCCGTGACCAACTGACCAAGGCCCTCGCATGAACCAAGCCGCGTCGATGGACGATCGTGAAGGTTTTGCCGCTTTCCTGTTGCGCCTCCGTGGGCGCGGGACGGTGCCAAAGGCTTTGATCGCGGCCATCGAGGCGACGCCCAGGCGGGGGTTCCTGTCCGCGCAGTTCCATGGCATCGCGTGGTCCGACCGCATGCTGCCGATCGAATGCGGCGAGGCGATCGAGGGCGCCGACATGCAGGTCGCGGTCATCGCCGCGCTCTCCATCGAGCCGGCGAGCCGCGTGCTCGAGATCGGTACAGGTTCGGGCTTTACCGCCGCGGTGATGTCGCGGCTGGCGGCCCGCGTCGTCACCATCGATCGCTACAAGACGCTCACCGAGCAGGCGCGGCAGCGCTTCGATGCCCTGGGGATCGGCAATGTCATTGCCCGTCAGGCCGACGGCTCGGTCGGGCTGCCGAACGAAGGGTCGTTCGACCGAATCGTCGCCTGGACGGCATTCGACAGCCTGCCGCGATTCCTGCTCGACCAACTGTCCAGCGGCGGCATCGTCATCGCTCCGATCGGACCCGAGGAAGGCGAGCAGGTCTTGGCCAAGCTGACCAAGGTCGGCAGCCGTTTCGAACGCGAGGATATCGGGCTCGTGCGCCTGCAGCCGATCCTGCGCAGCGTGGCCGCCATCATCTGAGCTTTTTGCTCGCTCGGGCCGAGCCGTAGCCCGGGCTTTTCGCCGGCGACAAGTTTTAAGAAAATTTTCGACGGATTCTAACGGCTTAACCGACCAGTAACATTAACGCGCTTTAATCATGAACACCTAGTCCAGAGTGTGTGCGGGTTATTGCGATGCAGTTCAGTGTTTTGAAGGCAAACGGGCGCAGTCTGGTGCGGGGCTGCGCTGTCCTCGTGGTTGCAGGTGCCGCGGCCGGGTGCAGTTCTCAGGTCTCGCGGTTCAATGGTGTCGACGACGTCTTCACGTCCTCGACCAACAATCAGCGCGCCATCATCAACAAGCAGGATGCCGCCCAGCAGCCTTATCCCGGCGACAGCCAGGTGCAGCCGGTGCAGACCGACGGCACCTACACGCAGTCGGTCAGCCGCTCCAGCCTGGAGCCGGTGACGACACGGCAACTGCCGCCGCCCAGCGTGCCCTCGCAGGCGGCGCCCGTGCGCACTGCTTCGGCTCCGGCGTTGGCCCAGCCTCCGGTCGACAGGACCTCGACCGGCACCGTGGCGCCGGCCGCCCGTCCGTTCAAGGATGCTCAGCCCGACGCCCGCCAGGCGACGGCCAGCGGCACGCCGCACGCCACTGAAATCGTCGTCAGGGACGGCGAGACCATCACCGGTCTGTCCAAGCACTATGGCGTTCCCGCGGATGTCATCATGAAGGTGAACGGTCTTGGTCCCAACAAGGGCCTCAAGACCGGCCAGAAGCTGGTCATTCCCGCCTACGCCTATTCCAGCAAGGGCGGGCAGCCGAAGGTCGCCGACGCCAAGCCGGCCAATGGCGGCAAGCATGACCAGCCGGCAGGTGTGCCGGACAAGGTTGCCGTGCTGCCGCAGCAGCCCAAGCTGAAAGAGGGCAAGTCCGCCGCGCAGGTCGATGCGTCGGCCGCCTCGAACCAGCCAAAGGACGGCAAGCCTGCGCAACAGATGGCATCCGCTGCGCCCAAGGCCGGCGGCTCCTACACGGTCCAGCAGGGCGACACGCTGTCGTCGATTGCCCGCAAGACCGGCGTCGGCGTGGTTGCGCTGAAGCAGGCCAACGGCATGCAGGACGGCATCCTCAAGATCGGCCAGACGCTCAAGGTTCCGGCAGGCGGCACGGTTGCCGTCGCCAGCGCCAAGCCGGCCGCGCCGGCCAAGACCGCGGCGGTCGACCCGGTGACGACAGCAACGACGCAGCCCGCCGCCAAGGCGACGCCGAGCGAGACGCTGGCTTCCTATACGCCGCCGAAGAAGGACGCCAAGGTCATCCAGCAGGCCGAGGACGACGAAGCGGTGGCACCCAACTCGACGGGCATCGGCAAGATGCGCTGGCCGGTGCGCGGCCGGGTCATCTCCGGCTTCGGCTCGGGCAAGGACGGTGTCGACATCGCGGTGCCGGAGGGCACACCGGTCAAGGCGGCCGAGAACGGCGTCGTCATCTATGCAGGCGACGGGCTCAAGGAATTCGGCAACACCGTCCTGGTGCGCCACGAGAACGGGCTGGTCACCGTCTACGGCCACGCCAAGTCGATCGAGGTCCAGCGTGGCCAGAAGGTCAAGCGCGGACAGGAGATCGCGCTGTCGGGCATGAGCGGCACGACGGACTCGCCCAAGCTGCATTTCGAGGTGCGCAAGAATTCCGCGCCGGTCGATCCTTCGACCTATCTCGAATAAAAGAAAAACAATTGCGGACCGTCTGACCTCCAGTCCGGTCCGCCGGCTTGGCCCGCTCCGAAAGGGGCGGGCTTTTTCAGTTGCAGGTCGCCCAGGTCGGGGAGGCGGATGGCGCGATCGGCGTGTGCCGCTCCGATCGTCTTGCGCCCTTGCGTTCAGAGCGGCTTGCCGAGACGGCCAGCCAGATCCTGGGTGAACTGCCAGGCAACACGACCCGATCGGCTGCCGCGCGTCGTCGCCCATTCAAGCGCTTCGGCGCGCAGCGTGTCGGGGTCGACCGCGAGGCCGTGGTGACGGGCATAGCCCTCGACCATGGCGAGGTAATCGTCCTGCGAGCATTTGTGGAACCCGAGCCAGAGGCCGAAGCGGTCTGACAGCGAAACCTTCTCCTCGACCGCCTCGGAAGGGTTGATAGCGGTGGAGCGCTCGTTGTCGATCATGTCGCGCGGCAAAAGGTGGCGGCGGTTCGATGTCGCATAGAAGATGACATTGGCCGGCCGGCCCTCGACGCCGCCTTCCAGCGCGGCCTTCAGCGACTTGTAGGACGTGTCGTCATGGTCGAAGGAGAGGTCGTCGCAGAACAGGATGAAGCGATAGGGGGCAGCCTTCAGCAGGGTCATCAGCTTGGGCAGCGTATCGATGTCCTCGCGATGGATCTCGATCAGCTTCAGCGGCCGTTCCCCACGTCCGGCGGCGTTGATGGAGGCGTGCGCCGCCTTGACCAGCGACGATTTGCCCATGCCGCGAGCGCCCCACAGGAGCACATTGTTGGCCGCGAAGCCGGCGGCGAAGCGCTCGGTGTTGTCGACGAGGATGTCGCGCACGCGGTCGACGCCACGGATGAGGTCGATGTCGACACGATTCACCTTGCGGACCGGCTCTAGATAACCGGGGTCTGCCTGCCAGACGAAGCAATCGGCTATATCGAGGTCCGTTTCCGGCACCTGCGGCGGGGCGAGGCGGCTGACGGCCTCGATCAGGCGATCGAGTTTTTCATTCAATGCGGCGATGGTGCTGTCGGTCATGTCTGTCTTCATTTCCCCGCTTCTGCGATGCGCGTGGCGGTGCCATCCGATTCCCGCGGTTTCGAAACCGGTTGCAACCTCTTGGTCGAGCGTGATCTTTTCCGGGAAACCGTGCCGGCCTGCCGGAAGCATGCTCTAACACGCGCGCGACGGACCGAAAAGCAGCCGATTTGCCGGGGGGCGCAGTTGCATTGACAACTTTACCGACTATATTCCGGCCAAATTTTCCCTGGGCCGCCATTTGGCCCTTATACCGAAATTCAGGAGTTTTCGATGTTCGTGACACCGGCATACGCTCAAGGCGTCGGGGCCACTCCCGACATGTTCATCAGCATTTTGCCGTTTGTCCTGATTTTCGTGATCATGTATTTTCTGATCATCCGGCCGC
>Ga0097683_1004079_pt1 | contig 10222 bp, 14 predicted proteins | sample ThiBio_1000_plan_2_FD_72846 | JGI IMG/M metagenome (GOLD analysis project Ga0097683, IMG submission 72846) | Wastewater bioreactor microbial communities from Cape Town, South Africa - Thiocy_cont_1000_plan - 1398105538256 (version 2) (version 2) ...
AATCAATCAATCAATCAATCAATCAATCAATCAATCAATCAACCAATCAATCAATCAATCAATCAATCAATCAATCAATCAATCAATCAATCAATCAATCAATCAATCAATCAATCAATCGAATCAATCAATCAATCGAGTCACCAATCATCCAGTCAATCTAACATTCATCGCTATTGTTGTTGCTGTTGTTGTTATCGATATCCAAGGTCACAGGAGCGACACCGCTACAGGTCGCTCGTTCCACAGAGGTTGCCAACATCATCTTGAATCGATGTACGTCTGCCTTATATCATCTATCCCTCGCCCACAACCACACGAGACCATTGCATTCATTCGCCAATCGCGGCGACCCGTCATTGATTGAATCGATCGATCGTTGGTCCAATCAATCGTATCTCGTGTACAGTTCCACCGTGGAGCGTACAAATGCACTTTAGAACGGCAGGCGATGTGCGAGAGACCGTCGCTACTGTGACGATGATACGCTCACTGTGCCACGAGAGCTTCGTGTCATTGATGCCGAACGAGCTCCTCTTCCAGATCTTCTCGTTCCTCTAGTACGCCAGCACTCGCTGAATCCTCAATCTCCATCGCAAAACCTGTGTACTAAACCGCTGCAATAAATGCGCCTTGTAACGACTAGTCACGAGATAGAGAGAGAGAGAGAGAGAGAGAGAGAGAGAGAGAGATCTGGGTATCTTGAGTATTGAGTGGTATGTACACTTCATTCGGTTGTGAGCTGTACGCTTGCATCTCACGTGGTACGCAACAAATAACTCGTGGCGCAACAAGTGGAAGCAATAGATAGGAGAGAATAGATTCTAGAAGAGGCTAGGTAGAATAGAAAGAGTGGATAGAAACAGAGCAATAGAGTAGGGGTAGACTGGGGAGTGGAGAGAGCGAGGTAGGTATAAGCAAGTGCGAGAGAACCAGGTACCAACAAGGGGGTTCAGCGACATGGCAGCCTCGATGAAGCTTTCGCCATGACGCGTCATAAACGCTACATCCTCAGTAAACGAATCGTTACTCCTCCGAGATGCGAGGCCCTTCTTCTCTCCTCGGAAGAAGGAAGGGAAGAGAAGGGCATTACAACACCGCAAAGGAGCAACGAATCGATACAAAGAGTGGCAAGCGTTGGCGCTGGATCTCTACGATAGGAGCTGTGGCATGGCATTCCTAATACGTCGACGAGTGACTCGCCAAACAGCCAAGGCTGCTCAACGAGTCACCGTTTGCAGTATGGAAGCCATGCTTTAACCTCATCCGCCAACTGGCATCTGGCTCATATCGTGGCCTGCACAGAGAAGAGGATGGCGTTAGCGAATGGACAGGTGAATAAATAGAAAAAACATTGAATCACATATATAACTACTAGCTACATCATATGGCCCATGAATAGAGATGATCGGAAGTGAGCAGGTGACGATACATCACATATTCAGTGGTACGTGCGGTACTGTACTGCTGAACACTACTGAGAGAAATATACAGCTCCCACATCACACTCAATAAATTCCAACCATCGATGAATCATGCATATAACCAATAGATGCATCGTATGGCACATGAATAGACTTGATCGATGCACGAACAGGTGAGGAGGTGACGATACATCACATATTCAGTGGTGGGTGCAGTTCTGCACTGCTGAACACTACCAAGAGAAATACATAACGTCCACATCACACTCAAATAAATTCCAATCATCGATGAATCACACGTATAACCAATAGATACATCGTACGACACATGAATAGACTTGATCGATGCATGATCAAGTGAGCAAGTGACGATACATCACATATTCAGTGGTACGTGTACTGCTGCACTACCAAGAGAAATACATAACGCCCGTATCGCACTCAAATAAATTCCAACCATCGATGCATCGTGGATATAACCAATAGATACATCGTATGACACATGAATAGAGATGATCGGAAGTGAGCAGGTGACGATACATCACATATTCAGTGGTACGTGTACTGCTGTACAACTGAGAGAAATATACAGCTCCCACATCACTCAAATAAATTCCAACCATCGATGAATCACACGTATAACCACTAGATGCATCGTATGAAACATGAATAGACTTGAACGGAAGTGAGCGGGTGAGCAGATGACGATACATCACATATTCACTGGTACGTGCAGTACTGTACTGCTGAGAGAAATTCATAACGTCCATATCACACTCAAATAAATTCCAACCATCGATGGATCGTGGATATAACCAATAGATACATCGTATGGCACATGAATAGAGATGATCGGAAGTGAGCAGATGACGATACATCACATATTCAGTGGCACGTGCACTACTGTACTGCTGTACTACTGAGAGAAATACATAACGCCCACATCACACTCAAATAAATTCCAACCATCGATGAATCACATATATAACCAATAGGTACATCGTATGACACATTAATAGAGATGATCAGAAGTGAGCAGGTGACGATACATCACATATTCAGTGGCACGTGTACTACTGCACTACCAAGAGAAATACATAGCGCCCACATCACACTCAAATAAAGTCCAACCATCGATGAATCACATATAAAACCAATAGTTACATCGTATGACACATGAATAGAGATGATCGATGAATGATCAGATGAGCAGGTGACAGTACGTCACACAGGGGAGCACGATAGCAATCGCACAGAGCGAGCATAATCACCACCAACACCACCACGGGTCCCAGAAGGTCTCAACCTGTCGATCGATCGATTCGTACCTTTCCTCTGACTCGCGCCTCCGAAGCCTCGTCGGTTGTCGGTGGAGCCGACGCCCTTGGTTCGGCCCTCCTTGATGTATGCCTCAGCAGCCGAGGGCTACACCACCACACACACCATCATCACGCAATCAGATAAATACGTGGTACGACCGCAACCGCCGTCATCATTTGGTGATCTTTGTGGATCGATCTTGTGCATTGAAGGAGCGATGGGAGATAGGACTCGCTCGAGATCATTCACACTTTCGAGAGATCGATGTCGGAGGAGGCGATATCGTATGAGATACGTACGTTCACCAGTGTTTGGAAGCTACGACGGAGCAGCAATCATTCAATCATCCAATCCCGCACAGATAATAAAATTCGTTAAAATAAATCGAACAATTAGATTCAATACTCTAGCTGCAGCAACAACGATCGTAATTCACGAGAGCATACGAAGAGAGAGAGAGAGGAGAGATCGAGATCGATGTAACGTACAAGAGCATGATGAGATTCAAGATGTACCAGAAGACATCTGGTATCAACGACATGCGTAGCAGTGGCTTCTTGTCCACAATCTTGCCTGCGGGTACAACGTACGCAACACCATGAGTGTGCAAGTAGGAGATCGATATCGATTGATTGGTATCTCCTTGTATTTGATCGCAGTGTATCTGATGGATTGGATGGATTCGACGTACCATTGTAGACGTACGGCATGTTGGGCCGCGCCTTGCGTCAACTACGACACTGACACCACAATCAATCAATCAATCAATCAATCAATCACCCTAACCACACATAAAATCATCTCCCTCTCTCTCACATACCTATCGAGATCGACCACGCACAGTGACGCACACGAGAGAGGGAGAACAAACAAAGAACGAAAGAAAGAACAGCTGCCCTGCCACGCACTCAAGCTCGCCAATCCTCAGCCAACCACCGGCCTTTGCTCTACACGCGATTTCTCTCAACCGTACCCCGAACAAGACGCAAATCCTCCCGACCCAAGCCGTACTCCCGATCAGCGTCACGCAATCACGGGCTCGAGCGGCGCCTTAGTACAGAGAAGAGCGCCGACCACAAAACGCGTCTCGTGTGTTTGGTGGGCTCCTCTTTCCCCGTCGTCTCTCGACCCTTGTGGCATCATGAAGCATTCGCCGAGTACGTATCTCGTGAGCCATCGTCGCTCGTGGGGCATCGCAATCAAAGTATCGTCGCTCGATGATGGGTTTGATGACTTGAATCGAGTTTGGACGAGCTTCCAACACCGACTTTCGAGCCATACACCCGCACCACCACTACCACACAAAGCCACACGCACACGTGGTCGATCGTGTCTCTCTGTGCTCTATTTGTTTCAGTGTCTTCCCACCACGAACCATCCATCTCACCATGTCCTGTGTGCGTGCGTGTGTGAGTATAGACGTTAGCTCGTCGCGCAGGAAGTCGCGAAAGGCGCACTTTGCCGCCCCCTCGCACAAGCGAAGGATCATCATGAGCGCCCCGCTCTCGGGCGATCTCCGCACTCGCCACAACGTACGTCTCTCCCTCTACCCCACGCAACGGTCATGATCACGTTATACTACTCGCAGCATACCAAGATAGTCAACGCGAGCGAGAAACTAGTTTCGTCTATCAATCTATCAATACTGCAACGCGAACGTAATGAGGGAGTGACTATTCAGACGCTTATCGAGCAAGGAGAAGATGTGAGTTAGCGCGCAGGCGAGAGGGAGAGAGCTTTATTCTGCAACCTCCCTTGCTCTACCTCATTGTTGTAGCTGTTGCAGCTGCTTTGTTTATCTCGATCTTTGCATGTGTATGCTAACTGGAATATGGTATTGATGAACAGGTTCGCTCGATCCCGATCCGCAAGAACGATGAGGTCGTCATCACCCGTGGAACCCACAAGGGCCGCGAGGGCAAGGTCACGTCCGTTTACCGCCGCAAGTACGTCATTCACATCGACAAGCTCGTCCGCGAGAAGGTCAACGGTATGTACAGCTCCATCTCTCCCTCCATCTCTCTCTCCCTCCATTTCTCTCTCCCTCCATTTCTCTCTCCCTCCATTTCTCTCTCTCTCTCTCTCTCTCTCTCTAATCACACGGATATACATTTACTCACCCATTCATCAATATCCTTATTTGAAACTGTAGGCGCCAGCGTTCCGATCGGTGTGCACCCGTCCAAGGTTGCCATCACCAAGCTGCACCTTGACAAGGACCGCAACAAGCTGTTGGAGCGCAAGGCTGCTGCCCGCTCTGCCGACAAGGGCAAGATCAAGGAGGTTGAGAGCAAGCCCGCTGACTTCCAAGAGTAAACTCTCTCTCCATGTCCTTGATCAATATTATAACAAACAAATACTCTCCTGTTGCAGTATATGCTGGCCATACTTGCATCTCTCGAGACACTATTGCAATCATCCCTACTCGCTCACGATAGAGCGCTCGCAAGCGTAAGAACAGAAAGAGAGAGGCTGTTCGATTGATTGATTGATTGATTCATAAGTGGGTGGAGCGAACGCAGCAGGTGAACGGAGCGAGAGAGGATTGTAGGCAAGGTTCGAGAGCACCCGTTCAGTTGCTTGCGTGTGTGCACTCTGCGCGCGCGTGTGGCGGCGACTCACTTAGAAGATGGCAAGCAACGCAACCAAGAGCGAAGCGACGACGGCCAACGAAGCAAGGCTCGCGGTCGAGGCGCTCGAGCAAGCGGCGCGGTAGGTGTTCCAGTTCGGGTTCTGGAGGATGAACGACGTGAACGAAGCGCCGCTGTAGGTCGGGAACTGCTTGACCATGTTGTTGGGAACGACGGTGAGCGAGCTGGCCGAGCAGACCTGCGACAGGAAGTAGCGCAAGTAGGTCTCGTCGGCGCTGGCGACCGCGTGGATGTTGGTCGCCGCCGTGCCGTGGCCAGGGTACACCGTGTAGCCGTCGTAGCGCGTAGCCAAGTCGTTGACGGCCGAGACCCAGTTCTCGACCCACTGGACAGTGAGCGGCGGGCCAAGGTACCTGTACCGACAATCTCATTTATCAGTTTCAACTCACACTGATTCAAGTACTCCTCACTCCCTCCTCACTCCCTCCTCACTCCCTCCTCACTCCCTCCTCGCTCGTTGAAGCAGGCGCCAATGGCGCTGATGATGGGATGTCGACGTACATGTGAGCTTGCCAGTACATGACATCACCAGTGAACAAGCGGCTGCTAGCGGGATCGGCAATCACCGACTCGATATCGGCCTCGGTGTCGACGAAGCCGACGCGGATCTCGAGCGGCACATCGACGACATTGAGCGTGCTGGCGCGGTAGACCTGCACCTGATCGGCGTAGTCGAACGATACGACGTCGGGCGTGGCGCCAGGGTTCGTCTTGGCGGTCGTGATCATGTCGGCCTTGATCTGCGGGTCGGCGACGTAGATGGTCAAGCTCGGAAAGGCCGACGCGAGAGCCGCGAGGCCAAAGAAGTGGTCCGGGTGGCCGTGCGTGACATAGACCGTCAACGGCTGCGGCGTCGTGAGGTTCTTGAGGAACTGCGCCAGGTTGGCACCCTCGGCCGTCGACGATTGGCTGTCGATCACCAGCGTGGCAGTCTGAGTCCACAAAACGTACGAGTTCGACACCGAACCTATTCAGGAGTGTTGTCAGTCGGAATCGCGCGAGTGTGGGAGGCTCTACTCGATGCTGGATGGCCGCTTTCTCTCTCCATCGAGCGGGTGCACAAGGTTCGAAGGACGAGCAGCCCTTCTCTCTAGCGCGTTGGGCTCACCGCCTCCTCCTCCAAACGCCCACCCCACCCACGACAATCACGTACCAGCGTAGGTTTGGAACTGGTACGCCTGCGAGAGCGCCACGAGAGCCGCGAGGGCCACCAGCAACGAGAACACGCGAGCCATTACGATCGGTCCGGGGGTTCGAGCGGCAGAGGGAGAGGAGACGAGTGCCGAGTGGAGCAGGCTCAGCGTGACGCACGCACTCGCTCGAGTTCCTCAGGAGAAGCACTGATCAACACGATAGTAGGCTCACACGACCCCTTAATACCGGGGTATCTTGTACCCCTACTTTGGGTCCAGGTCCGGTTCGGTATCGTCTCACGACCGGAAGACTCGCATGCGTGCGCCACGGCCTCGATCGATGCACGAGGCGATGATACGGAAGCGATCGAGCGTCGGTGGTAGAGAGAAGCGAGAGATCAAGGTGATAGAGCTTGGGAGCTTGAGAAGTGACCTTAGGCGGCCTTCAGGCTGAGAGCAGAGAGGAGAAGGCAGTGGGGTACGGTACTCCCCAACAGCGGCGCAACGCAGCCCGAAAAAATCTCGGCCCTCTGACCCCTCTGAGGCAATGGAGAGAGGCTGAGGCAGAGGAGCCTCTCGTGCTTCGTTGCTTGCTGCCTGCCTCCCCTCCTGTCGCTGCTGCTGCTGCTGCTCGTGTGTGTGGTGTGTGCCTCTGTCTGTCTCTCATCGCATCGCGTCTGTGTGTGTGTCTCTCCACAATGTCCTCGACAGCTCTCCAACGCAAGGTACGCGATTGCCGCCCGTCGGTTTGTGGTAGAGAACGCCGCGTGCAGCATTCCACTGCGACCTCCTTGCTCCGAGGCTCGCTCGCTCCCTTATCGACGCCGCGCGCCCCCTCCACTAACGCACTTCTTTGCGCGATGCCACCATATTATACTCCAATCACTCGATTCGATACCATGTAGATCTTTTCGCGCTGGGTGAACCAGAAGGTGAGCGCGCGCAACATCGTCGTCACCGATGTCGTCAACGATATCACCGATGGCGTGCTCTTGATCAATCTGCTCGAGGTGCTGAGCGAGCGCGAGCTCCCTGGTGCGTTGTTCGATGCCATCCTCTCCATTCTTGTCGTATCTCTCGTGTGATCGATGCGTGCCATGTTTTTTTGTGGTGTTGTTGTGTCATTCGTACACCTTCCAACCTACATTCCTTCATGTGTACCATCATGGAATCTCTACTCTCACAATCTCATACAATCTCATACAATCTCTCTCTCTCTCTCTCTCTCTCTCTCTCTCTCTCTGTGCATCATACAATCGTCTATTCTCCCACTCTATACATTCGATAACACTCACTCTATCTATCTATCACTCACAAATACTAACTGATTTTTTGGTTGGCGTTTTTTCCTGGTTCTATTGCATGATTGCGATTGTTGGTACGATGGAGTAGAAAAGTACAACCGTGCTCCCAAGCTTCGCGTGCACAAGATCGAGAACCTCAACAAGGCTCTGGCCTTCGTGTGGAACTGCGGTGTCGACATGAAGGTCAAGGCGTCGGCTGAAGGTTCGTTGAGTCATCATCCATCACTGCGCTTGTTTGGTTGTTCAATCGTCGCTCTCCACAGCCCTGCTACGTGTTCGATTCGTTGTAATCTATTGTAGTGTTGCCATCATCTTCTCTCGTCATACGATAACTAATCAACATGTTCTCTCTCTCTCTCTCTCATACAAATGAATAGATCTTGCCGATGGTGTCGAGATTCAGATTCTCGGTCTCATCTGGGGTATCATGCTCAAGTTCCTCAAGTTCGGCGATGATGCCGAGGCCTTGAACGCCAAGGATGCGCTCCTCCTGTGGGTGCAGAACAAGACGGCTGGCTACCCGAACCTCAAGGTCGAGAACTTCAAGAAGTCCTTCAAGGATGGTCTTGCCCTTTGTGCCATCATCAACAAGCATCGCCCCAACTTGCTTGATTACGACTCGGTCACTCCTGTATGTTGTTTGTACACCTCGTCTCGTTGTTGTTCTTGTTCTTCTCCTTACCAATCAAATTATCGCTGTTGTTTCTCTTGTATAGGGTCCTGTGGCCATTCGTGCTGCATTCGATGCTGCGGAGAAGTACTTCCAACTTGAAAAGTACTTGACGATCGAGGAGTTTGGCCAACTCGACGAGAACAGTACCGTCGTGTACGTTGCCGAGTACTACTACGGTATCGCCGAGCAGCGCAAGGTCGATCTTGCCGTTCGTCGCATTCAAAAGTTGGTTGCCTTGACGGTCGAGAACGACCGTATGCGCACCGAGCACAATGCTGGAGCTCTTCGTGTATGTCTCCAACTCCCAAATTCTATCGACGATTTTACGTCTTACTCTGAACTATCTCACTAATCGCGACCCTCCTTCGTGTGCATGTGTAGCTTCGTGATCACATTACCAAGGTCGAGAAGATCCTCGAGGACCGAACGATCGACAACACGATGGAGGGAGCCAAGCGCCGTATTGCCGAGTTCTACGAGTACAAGACCAAGGACAAGGGTGTGATCCTCGCTGACCAATTGTCGCTCGAGGCCTTGTACAACAACCTCGCCATGCGCCTTGCGCACCACAAGCGTCCCGAGTACGTGCCTCCTCCTGGCTGTGCCCTTTCGGATGTCGCTGCTTCGGTTGCGCATCTCGAGGAGTGCGAGCAGGAGCGCAATGTTGCTCTTCATCAAGAGTTGAACCGGTATGTTTTACTCCCTCTTCAATCCATCCATCAATCAATCCATCTTCATTCATCTCATTATGATGATGATGATGATTATCACTATGATTATCAGTCAAATCAAGTTGGTTCGATGGGATAACCGTCACAAGGAGATTACCGCCAAGCTTCAGGCTTGGGTCGCTGACAAGGAGGCGTACCTCAACACCAAGGAGCACATTACGTCGGTCGGTGCGGCGCAGTACGAGTTGAGCCGCTTGGATGCGTACGACGCCGAGAGCAAGCAAGTCGAGGGCACGACGTTCTCGTCGCTGCGCAAGCTCGGTGACGATCTCGAGGGCGAGAAGTTCGAGTCGCTCTCGGCTACGCGTTCGCGCGAGCACGAGATTGCCGATGCCTTCGTTCGTCTCGGTCAACTCTCGAACAAGAAGCGTCCTGTTCTTGATGACGACTTGGCCCGTGAGCAATTCCGTGATGATCTTCGTCTTCAGAACCAAGAGCACATTGATATTCATGCCAACCTCGAGGTAACTTTCACTCTCTCATCTCATCTCTCACATGAGTTTATGAACGAACCTCACATACTCACAATATAATGAACTGGCTGGATCGAATGAATCAAGGCTTGGATTGCTGACAAGGGAGCATACCTTCATACCAAGGAGCACATTGACTCGGTGGCTGGAGCTCAAGTGCAATTGTCGCTCTTGGACTCGTATGAGGCTGAGAAGCAAATGACGTCCGAGAGCAACGTCGCTCAACTCAAGGCCCTCGGTGCTGGTATCCAACAAGCGCGTTACGAGACGCAGTACTCGAAGGCGCAGTGGGAGACGCCGGCCGAGATCGATGAGCGCCACGCGTTCGTCGATGCCAAGTGGGTCGAGCTGTCGCAACTCTCGGCTGCCAAGCGCCTGGTGCTCGAGGACGATCTTGCTCGCGAGACCTTCAAGGCCAACCTGCGTGTGCTCAACACCAACCACAACGACAAGAGCGTCAAGCTCCAGGCGTGGATCGGCGAGAAGGAGGCGTACCTCCGCACCAAGGAGCAC
>Ga0097683_1004086_pt1 | contig 10202 bp, 10 predicted proteins | sample ThiBio_1000_plan_2_FD_72846 | JGI IMG/M metagenome (GOLD analysis project Ga0097683, IMG submission 72846) | Wastewater bioreactor microbial communities from Cape Town, South Africa - Thiocy_cont_1000_plan - 1398105538256 (version 2) (version 2) ...
TGAGCACTCCGACTGGGTGGAGGCAGAGCGTCAACTCCGGGAGGAAAAGGCCAAACCCGCAAAGAAAAAGACGGTCAAAAAAACATGAAAACGCCTTTTTTCGCGCTATAATACGAACGTCATGAAGAACTTCCTCACCACTCTCGCCGCTTCGGTCGCCATCGTCGCCCTCGCTGGAGGTTGCGCCAGCAAGCCGCAGCCCGCTCCCACCGGCAAAGGCGTCTGCCCTGCCAAGGGTGCGTCCTGCTGCGCTGTGAAGACCCAGTGCAAGGTCAAGTCCCAGCAGTGCCCGACCCAGTAGTCGAGCTGGCGCTCACCCGGGAAGTCGTCTAGCTGGACGACTTCTCGGTCGCGATCCGGGCCTCGAGGGACTCCCGGGTAATGGTGTGCCGCGCTCCGCAGCGCGGACAGCTCACCCGGATGGTCTCCTCCCCCTGAAACAAATCATCCGGCTGGTGCCGCATCACCGGCGCCAGCATCGCCAGCATGCGGTCTTGGTTGCACCCGCAGGCGAAGCGGTAATACCTCTGCTCCAGCAGCCTCAGCTCGACATCCTTGTCGAGCGTCTTCACGGCCTCCACGTCGAGCCCCTTGAGCCAATCGAGGTCGCAATCCGGCTGGGCCGCGATGAGGACATACTCCTCCTCGTCATAGGGAAAGATGCGCACGAGCCGCTGCTCGCTCTGCTCGTAAAACCTCTCCATCGCGCAGAAAAAGCTGCTCCCCTCAAACTCCACGACACTGCGCCGCTGCGGCTGCTCCTCCGCCACGACATCGGCGTAAAACAGATTTTTGTCCGTCTGCCGGACATTCTCGGTGAAGACATTGCCGACCACGGTCCCCTGCTGGTTGTCACCCGAGACAAAGACATTGGCCAGCGGATGCTGGAAGTTCACCGTCCAGGCCACCGTCTCCTTCCACGGGCGGGAGGCGCAATGCAGAGTCACCGAGGCCAGAGCCTCGCGCAGGAGTTCATCCATGGCGGGAGCCAACTGGATCCCGGAGTCCATCTGATGAAGATACAGGTTGGCGTAGAGTTCGCCGAAATCCGCCCGCGCGACCAGGGCGTTCCGAACCCTGGCAAAGTAGGTCCTGACTTCGATCCCGCGATCCTGATCTTCGGAAGGTTCACTCATGCGTCTACCTTAGCCTAAATCCCTCCGCATGCCAAACCCTCCGGCTTACTCGGAGATTTGCTGGTGCAGCTTGACCGGCTTCTCCTTCCCGCGGCCCATGCGGATGTTGAGAAACTCGACGAAGACCGAAAAGCCCATGGCAAAGTAAATGTAGCCCTTCGGCACATGCTGGCCGCAGCCATCCGCGATGAGAGCCACGCCGATGAGGAGCAGGAAGCTCAGGGCCAGCATCTTGATGGTCGGGTGCCGGTCGACAAAGTCACTGATCGGACCGGAGCAGAACATCATGAAGATCACGGCCGCGATCACGGCGGCGATCATGATCGGGATGTTATTGACCATTCCCACGGCGGTAATGACGGAATCGAGCGAGAAGACAATGTCGATGAGGACGATCTGGATGATGGTGGTCGAAAAGGACGCCACCGCGCGCCCGACAGAGTGCTCCTCTTCCTCCCCTTCGAGCTTGGCGTGAATCTCATGCGTGCTTTTCCAGACCAGGAAGAGACCGCCGAGGACAAGGATGAGATCGCGACCCGTCACGCCATGGCCGAAGACTTCGAAGAGCGGCTTCACCAGCGTCGCCATCCAGGAGATGGAGAGCAGCAGCAGCACGCGGGTGATCATCGCCAGCGAGAGACCGATAAGACGCGCCTTGGCCTGCTGATGCTTGGGCAGCTTGGAGGCCAGGATCGAGATAAAGATGATGTTGTCGATGCCCAGCACGACCTCGAGAACACAGAGGGTGATGAAGGCAATCGCGAGTTCCGCAGGGGAACCATGTCCGGTGGAAATCGCAGCAGCGGCCAGAATCGGCAGAAAAGCAATCATGTGAGCGACGCCTTCTACTATGGCGTGCGCCCTTTGGGAAGCGTAACGCGCCTAGTTTCCCGGGATGATATGGCGCCCCGGCACAATCACCCGCCCGAGAGCTTCCTCAAGCTTCGGCGCGAGGGCCGGATCGACCTGCCGGATGCGTTCGTTTCCGTCGGCCAGATCGACGATCAGCAGTGATCTGCCTCCGCCCAGCCCGGCATACATCAGCCGGACACACCAGATCAGCAGACCCAGGAGAACGATGCCCCAGACGATCCACTCGGTATGGTTCTGCTTCGGGATGGGCACCAGAGCCACACAAACCGCCAGCACCCCGACAATGATGGCCCCGATGATCGGCCTGGCCCGACGGACCTTCTGCTTCTGGACGGAAGCCCGCAGGATCAGCGGCGCCAGCAGGCTGACCCCATCCACCTCGACCCGGTCGGAAAACACCCGCACCCCATCACATTCGAAATCCGGAGGCTCTTCCTCCTCAAACAAGGAGGACAGCGGCTGCCACTCCTCCAAGCCTTCCCACCAGACAAGATCCTCGGGGGTAAAAGTCCCCTCCTCCACGTGAACCTCGAGTTCCTCCGTGGTGTACGGCCCCCATTTTTCCCCGTCTTTTAGCACCAGGATTGTGCTCATTACGGTGAGAAAAACGTAACAATTCGCGAAAGTCGTGACAAGACATTCCCGCCATTGTCAGCGGTGGCGAGGCTCCCTATGGTGATCGCACGATGAACGTGGATTGGACGACGTGGGAGCCAAAGGAACGGGCAACATTGCTTTTTGTCATCAAAGACGGCCAGATCCTCCTCATTCGCAAAAAACGGGGTTTGGGCGCTGGCAAGATCAACGGGCCGGGCGGGCGCCTGGAGCCCGGCGAGACACCCGAGGAAGCCGCCGTGCGCGAAACCATCGAGGAGCTTCGCATCACGCCCCTTTCGCCGGAATGGCGCGGACGCCTGCACTTCCAATTCGTCGACGGCTACAGTCTCACGTGCAGCGTCTTCGTCTCCCCCGACTACCGGGGAGAGCCGATGGAAACGCCCGAGGCGCTGCCAATCTGGACTCCGCTCGATGCCATTCCTTACCACGAAATGTGGGCGGATGACGCCCACTGGCTCCCAGGCGTGATCGCCGGGGGAGAGTTTGAGGGATTTTTCGTTTTCGACGGGGAAAAAATGCTTTCTCACGACGTGCGGTGGCTGAAAAACCCGGCGGTCGCAGAAGTTTTTTAAGATTTTCCCTTGCGTGTCAGACGCGATTGCATACTTTGGAAACTGTTCTGGGGGGAACAACAGCCCACCGTGGCATTCGTCGCGGTGGGCTGTATCTTTTTAGGGATTCGCCGATATGGACGGGGTTTCCATCGAATCATGGGGTCCATCGGCGCTGATCGTGCGCTTTGCCGATTCCCCAAGTCCTGCCTCACTGGAACGCTGCCGCGGTCTTCTTGCCGCGCTGGACACTCTCGGATTGCCTCCCGGGACGGAAATCTTGCCGGGATACGGTGAAATATTGGTCGATCTCCCGGAGAGCCTTCCTCTCGCGGAAGGGCGTCGGCTCGTCGCGGAGACTATTGCCCAGGCGGAGGCCATCTCCGCGGACGGTGCGCCTCTTCATCGGATCTCTCTCGTCTACGATGGCCCGGATCTCGCCGAGTTTGCGGAGCGGGTCGGCCTCACGATTCCAGAGATTGCGGAGATTCATTCTGCCGCGATCTATGACGTGTTTCTGATCGGCTTTGCGCCGGGATTTACCTACCTCGGCCCGCTCGATCCCCGGCTGCATCTCGCCCGCAAGAACACTCCCCGCCCGCGAGTGGAGGCAGGCAGCGTGGGAATCGGAGGCTCTCACACCGGCATCTACAGCATCGCCTCGCCCGGCGGCTGGTGGCTGCTCGGGCGTACGACCACGACCCTCTTCGACCCGACTCGCAACGATGCCCGGGCCTTCCGATTTTCGCTGGGAGACAGGGTGAAGTTCGACCCAATGACATGAGCACTCCCTCGCTGGAAATCGTCGAGGCGCCGGCCGTGAGCGTGCAGGACGCAGGGCGCAAATACTGGCGCGCCTACGGCGTCCCCACCGGAGGCGCCATGGATCAGGAGTCGATGCGCCAAGCCAATCGGCTGGCAGGCAACCAGGACGATGCGCCCGTGCTGGAAATCGCCTTTGCCCTCGTAACGCTCCGCGTGCTCGCCGAGGTCACCATCGCCATCACTGGCGCAGACGCTTCGTCGAGCCATCCTCTCTGGAAAAGCCTCAAAGTCGCCTCCGGCGATACCGTGCGTCTGCGGGGCGCAAGAGCCGGCCTGTGGTCGTATCTCGCCCTCGGAGGCGGCGTGGAAGCCCCCAGCTTCCTGGGCAGCGCGAGCGTCAATCAACGGGCCGGCATCGGGCGGATGTTTCGTCCCGGGGATGTCATCTGTCGCCAGAGCGATGTCCAACCCGGTCAGATCGCCGGGCGTTTTTTATCTCCCGACGCGATTCCGGACTGGAACCATTCCCCCTCCCTCACCGTCTGGCCCGGCCCGGAATGGATGGCATTCCCGGACGCGTCGCGCTCCCGATTCCTCACAGGGGAATGGGAGATCTCACCGCAAAGCGACCGCACGGGCTATCGCCTGCGGGGCTCAACCATATCCGGCGGATCTGCGGGCATCCTGAGCGGACCGATGCTGACCGGGACCATCCAGGTGCCCCCGAGCGGAGAGCCGATCGTCCTCATGCGGGATGGTCCGACCGTCGGAGGATATGCCCGGCTCGCCTCGGTATCGGGGCCCGATCTCAACCTGCTTGCCCAATGCGCACCCGGCACCCGGGTCCGTTTCAAAATCAACACGCCATGAAAGACATCAACTGCGACCTCGGCGAAGGAGAATCCGCCGCCCGGACACGGGCGCTGCTCCGTTACGCCACCTCGGCCAATATCGCCTGCGGAGGACATGCGGGCGACATCGCATCGATGGATCGCTGCCTGCAACTCTGCGCCGAGCTGGCCGTGCACCCCGGAGCGCATCCGGGCCACTTCGACCGTGAGAATTTCGGCCGGGCCGAGCAGCCGGTTTCCCCCAGGGAGCTCACCCTCCTGCTTTCCCAGCAGATCGGCGCCTTGCAGCTCGTGGCGACAAGTCACCGAATGCGCCTCCGCCATGTGAAGCTCCACGGCGCGCTCTACCATCAGGTCGACCGAAGCAGGGCATTGACTAAAGCCTATCTGGATTTCGTCGCCGCTTTCTGCCCTGGACTTCGAATCATCGCCCTCGCGGGCGGCAGGGTACATCTTGAGGCCAAACGCCGGAAAATGGCGGTCTGGGGAGAGGCCTTCGCCGAGCGACGCTACCGGGAGGACGGCACACTGGCCCCCCGCACGGAAGCAGGCGCGGTTTTGGAAGACCCGGAAGAAATTCGCCGCCAACTGGCGAGACTGGCCGACCGGAATACGGTCGACACCATTTGCGTGCACTCGGACTCTCCGCAGGCCACGCGAACTCTGAAAATCGTCGCCGGGGCGCTCGGCCCCGGCGGACGAAAGAAACAATAACCTACTCGGTGATGATGTCCTTGTACGTGAGCCCTGCCGGGATCATCGGCAGCACGTGCTCGGTGTACGGGGTCATCACGTCAAGGACGTAGGCTTCCTTCGAGTCGAGCATGCGCTGGACGGCGGCGCGGAGGTCCTTCTTGTGGAGGACGCGCTCGCATTTCACGCCGAAGCCCTTGCAGATCTCGACATAGTCGGGGTAGATGCGCTTCAGGTCGCGCGGATCACCGAGGAAGGTGTGGCCGCGGTTGCTGGAGTAGAAGCGATCCTCCCACTGCACCACCATGCCGAGGTGCTGGTTGTTGAGGATGATGGCCTTGGCGGCGATGCCCTCGATATGCGCGGTGGCAAGCTCCTGCACGTTCATCAGGAACGAACCGTCGCCATCGATGTCGATGACTTCCTTGTGCGGCAGAGCCACCTTCGCGCCCAGAGCGGCGGGATAACCGAAGCCCATGGAACCGAGACCAGCGGAGCTCACAAAGGTGCGCGGCTCGCTGTAGTTGTAGAACTGGCCGGCCCACATCTGGTGCTGGCCCACGCCCGTCGTGATGATGGCCTCGCCCTTGGTCAGCTCGTTGAGGAGCTTGATCACGTGCTGCGGCTGGATCGCGTCCGGCGTGTCGTTGTAGGACAGCGGGTGCTTCTTCTTCCAGCCGTCGATCAGCTTGTACCACTCGGGGTAGCGGGTGAAGGATTTGGCGCGCTTCAGGCCCTGCTTGTCGAGGATTCCATTGGCGCGGGAAAGGGCATACTTCAGATCGCTCAGGATCGGCAGGCGCACGAGCTTGTTCTTGTTCAGCTCGGAGTTGTCGATGTCGATGTGGATGATCGTGCCGTGCTCGCAGAATTTCTCGACCTTGCCCGTCACGCGGTCGTCGAAACGCACGCCGATGGCGATAAGGAGGTCGGCTTCGTTGGCGGCATTGTTGGCGTACACGGTGCCGTGCATGCCGAGCCACTTGAGCGAGAGCGGATGGGTCTCCGGGAAGGAGCCGATACCCATGAGGGTCGTCGTCACCGGGATCTGGGTGCGCTCGGCGAACTCGATGAGCTCCTTGGAGGCTTCACCGGTGATCACACCGCCACCGCAGTAGATCACGGGCTTCTTGGCACTCTGGATCAGGCCGATCATCTCGTTGATGGCCACGTCGTCAGCCTTCACCACGGAATTGTAGCCACGCAGCGCCACTTCCTTCGGATAAATGGGCTGGGCGCGCTGGTTCTGGATGTTTTTCGGGATGTCGATGAGCACCGGACCGGGGCGGCCGCTCTGCGCGATGTGGAAGGCTTCCTTCACGATGCGCGGGATGTCATTGATGTCCCACACGAGATAGCTGTGCTTCACGATCGGAAGCGTGAGGCCGAACATGTCGGTCTCCTGAAAAGCGCCACGGCCGATCATGTCCTGATTCACCTGGCCGGTAATGGCCACGAGCGGCACGGAGTCCATGTAGGCATCGGCAATACCGGTGACGAGATTCGTCGCGCCCGGGCCGGAGGTGGCCATACAGACACCAGCCTTGCCCGTCACGCGGGCGTAACCCTCGGCGGCAAACACACCGCCCTGCTCGTGGCGGGGCAGGATCACGCGGATCTTTTTGGACTTGGTCAGCGCCTGGTGGATCGGCATGGAAGCTCCACCGGGATAGGCAAAAATGACGTCGACCCCCTCGCGCTCCAGGCAATTTACAAGAATGCTGGCCCCGTCAGTGAGCTGGCCACGATCCGGCGCGGCCTTCGGGGATTTGGAGGAGGTTTTCTTTGTCTTCATGAGATTTGACGTGAACCGGATACTTTAACGAGCCATCTGGCAATTACCAGACCAAAAAGCACCCAACATGAGATGCGATAAAAAAGAAAAAGCCCCGCATTGCTGCGGGGCTTTTGAAAAGGACGCTGTAGTCAGTCGTTACTGAAGCGCAGTCGGGGCGTTCGTGGTGCCGACCGTCGTCGATCCGAGGCCAACCAGATTGGCGTTCGTGCCCTGCTGTGCGCGGAGGATCGTCGCATCACCACCCTTGCGAACCACCACGATACCCTTGTCTTTGTAAGGCGAGGGGCTGGCTGTCGTAGGAGCAGTGTACGGAGTGTAGTTGTAGGTGCAGGCAAATAGCGTGTTGCCGCCATCATCTTCACCCACTGCAAAAATCTTCACCGCGCTCAAGGTGGCGCTAACCGGGATCTGGTTGAGGTTAACCGGAGTCTTGCCCGGAGCGGAAAGCATCTTGGCGAGATCCTGAGCCTGGAGGTAACCATTGGTCAAATTGTTCTGCCACACCGTGAAACCCATGGCTTGGTTATTCGTGGTGGTCCAAGCCGGGCCGTCTCCCGACGTCGTCGCATCCAGCGAATAGGTCTGGGTAGCAAGCTGAAGCTGGCGCATGTTGCTCATCGTCTGGGTCATCTGACCACGGGCGAGAGCACCGGTGATGGCCGGCAGGGCGAGGGCTGCGAGGATGCCAATGATCGAGATGACGACGAGCAGCTCGATCAACGTGAACGCGGAGGAACGAAGTAGTTTCATTGGGGTGATGAGATATGGTCTCCCCATAACCCTGATTTGTCAATCGTTTCCAGAGGGAAATCAGCCCTTGTACTTGAATGCAACCACCCCTAGCGGAGGCAGGTCCACGGCGATGGAATGCGGCTTGCCTTGCCAGGCCCACTCCTCGGTTTGGCGTCCGCCATAGTTGCCAACATTGCTGCCTCCGTAGGTCTCGGCATCGGTGTTGATAATCTCCTCGTACCAGCCGGGGCGATTGACCCCCACGCGATAAGCGCCGCGCACCACCGGGGTGGCATTGATCACGAAGGCGATCTCGCTGCCGTCGCGGCCCTTGCGAATGAAGGACCAGACGGTGTTGTCGGCATCGTTGAAATCGATCCATTCGAAGCCCGCGTAGCTGTCATCCTGGTCGGAAAGGGCGGGCTCGTTCTGGTAGAGCCAGTTCATATGCTGGATCAGCCGGCGCAAACCGTCATGGAGCGAAAACTGGGTCAGGTGCCAGTCGAGGCTGCGCTCGTGCGACCACTCAGCCCACTGGCCAAACTCCATGCCCTGGAAGATGAGTTTTTTGCCCGGATGCCCCCACATCCAGGCGAGGAACATGCGGACATTGGCAAATTTCTGCCACATGTCGCCGGGCATCTTGTTGAGGAGCGAGCCCTTCCCATGCACCACCTCGTCGTGGCTGAGCACGAGGATGAAATGCTCATGGAAGGCATAGAGCATGGAAAAGGTAATATCCCCCTGGTGAAAGCGGCGATGGATCGGATCGCGCGCGATGTAGCGCAGGCTGTCGTTCATCCAGCCCATGTTCCACTTGAACCCGAAGCCCAGCCCGCCCTCCCAGGTTGGCTTGGAGACGCCGGGCCATGAGGTGGATTCCTCAGCGATCGTGACGACGCCGGGGAAGCGCTCGTAGGCGATGGCGTTGAAATGCTGGAGGAAGCTGATCGCCTCGAGATTCTCGCGACCGCCATGGCGGTTGGGCACCCATTCGCCGGGCTTGCGGGAATAGTCGAGATACAGCATGGAGGCCACGGCATCCACGCGCAGGCCGTCGAGATGGTACTCGTCGAGCCAGAAGAGCGCGTTGCCGATGAGGAAGTTTTTCACCTCATTGCGGCCGTAGTTGAAAATGAGCGTGCCCCAGTCCATGTGCTCGCCGAGACGCGGGTCCTCGTGCTCGTAAAGGCAAGTGCCGTCATAGCGGGCGAGACCGTGGGCGTCCTTCGGAAAATGGCCCGGCACCCAGTCGAGAATGACGCCAATTCCGGCCTGGTGGCAGCGGTCGACGAAATTGCGGAATTCGTCGGGATTTCCGAAACGACTGCTGGGCGCGTAATAGTTCACCACCTGATAACCCCACGATCCATCGAAAGGATGCTCCATGACGGGCATCAGCTCGATATGAGTGAAGCCCATCTCCTTTACGTAGGGAATGAGACGGTCGCCGAGTTCGATGTAGCTGAGGTAGCGATTCCCATCCTCCGGGATGCGCTGCCAGGAGCCGAGATGCACCTCGTAGATGCTCATCGGGGAGTTGTAGACATCCTTCTTCGGGCGCTGCTCCATCCAGTCGGCATCACTCCACGAGTAGCGATTGATGTCGTACACCATGCAGCCCGTCTCGACGCCATGCTGGGCAAAGGTGGCGAACGGATCGGTTTTCAGAAAGACCTCGCCCTGCGGGCCGCGAATCTCAAACTTGTAATGTGCGCCCTCCTGCACGTTGGGCAGGAAGATCTCCCAGATACCGGATGGTACGAGCTTGCGCATGGGATGAATGCGGCCATCCCAGTTGTTAAAATCCCCCACCACGCTGACGCGCTGGGCATTCGGGGCCCAGACGGCGAAATGCGTTCCCCGCACTCCGCCCAGCTCCATGATATGCGCGCCGAGCTTGCGATAGACCTCGTAGTGCGTGCCTTCGTTGAAAAGATAGATATCCATCTCCCCGAGCACCGGGCCAAAGGAATACACATCGCGCTCCCTCCAGGTCACCCCGGCATAGCTCTTCATCTCCAGGAAGTAATCGAACGGCCCCTCGACTCCACGCAGGACGGATTCGAAAAATCCGCAGTCATGCACTTTCTGCAGCGGGAAACGGCGGGAGGAATCCTGGGCATCCACCACGACGACCTCGGCGGCGTCGGGGCGAAGCACCCGGGCGAACCAACTGCCTTGC
>Ga0097683_1004118_pt1 | contig 10139 bp, 7 predicted proteins | sample ThiBio_1000_plan_2_FD_72846 | JGI IMG/M metagenome (GOLD analysis project Ga0097683, IMG submission 72846) | Wastewater bioreactor microbial communities from Cape Town, South Africa - Thiocy_cont_1000_plan - 1398105538256 (version 2) (version 2) ...
ATGTTGCCGTTGGAGGTGGTGACCGAGAAGCCCTGCACCGGAGCACCCGTCGCCGTCACTGTGGCATTCGAATTATAGAGGGGATTCGCATAGGCCGCGTTACAGGCCGCGATGGTTGCAGCATAGCTCAGGCCCACGCCGAACATGCCGGTCTGGGGCAGGAAGGCGTTATCGCACTTGATGCCGATGCCGCCCTTGTTGGAGTTGCCCTGCGCCGGGATGTTCTGGGTGCGCACGTTCGAGATGTTGATCGTGGCATAGATCTCGGTGTTGTCGTTCAGGTCGTAGGAGATGCGGCCATAGACGTTGCCACGGGTGATCGGGTCGATCAGCGAATGGGTGAACTGGCGCGCGGTCTGGTCACCCGGATCGGCCGGCGTGCCGAAGCAGGTACCGCCGATGGCGCCCGTCACCGAACCCGAGCTGCTGAACTTGCCATTGAAGTTGGGCGTACAACCGCCGGCATAGTCGAACTGCGATGCCTGGCCGTTGGCGCCGAAGATGGTGCCCTGCTTGGGACCGGAGTTCACCATCACATAGGGATAGGTGTTGGCATCCTGGGCCAGGTTGCCGACAATGAAGCGCGGACCGGTGTAGCCCGCCGAAACGCCGCTAAGTCCCGAGCCACTGGAATTCAGCGAATAGTTCGCGGTGCCGACCTGCGAGAAGAACTCGCGCCCGCCCGGATAGATTTTCGAGCCGAACTGGTTGTAGGACACGGGGAGCCTGGGCGCCACGCCAGCGGCACTCTGGTATTCCGCTGCCATTTCCATGTGCAGGCGGCCACCCATCAGGCTGGTACCGGCCGCCATCTGCATGACCGCGGTGCCGTCGTCGCCATAGGTCGACATGCCGCCCGAAGCGTTGAACTTGAAGCCTTCGAAATGCTTGTCGGTGACGAAGTTCACGACACCGGCGACGGCGTCCGAACCCCAGGAAGCCGAGGCACCGCCGGTCACAACGTCCACGCGCTGGATCAGAAGCTGCGGCATCTGCGAGACGTCGACCGCGCCGTTCGGGTTGGCGGGCACGATGCGCTGGCCGTCGATCAGGGTCAGGGTGCGGATAATGCCCAGGCCGCGCAGGTTCAGCGCGGACAGGCCCTGAAGACCGGTGGTGGTGGAGCCGGTGTTATAGGTTACGCCCGAGGAGCCTTCCAGCGCGGGCAGCTGGGTCACAGCTTCGAAAATATTGGGCTGGGCCTGTTTTTCCAGGTCGGCCGCGCTCATCACCGTCGTCGGCGTGGGCGCATCAAAGCCGGCATTCTGCAGTCGGGTCGATGACACAACCACCTGCTCGACGCCCTGCTGGGCGGGAGCAGCCTGCTGTGCCATCGCGGCGCCGGCGCTCAGCGCCAGCATGGCCACGCCGCCCGCAAGGCGCGCACGTGTCGTCGTCAATCCATAGATCATGTTGGTATCCCCCTCAGGAGCAAATTATTTTTTGTGGACCAAGCGAATCTTCGCTGGGTGGCGCATGTACCCTGCACGAAAGTATGCGTCCAGAGCCGCCGACCGAATTTTGCGTAATGTTATCAACGCTATCTTCGTGGACGCGTCAGCGATTGGCGTGATCGACGGGAGCTTTGAGTCATCACACGTGAAGAATGGATGAAATGGCAACTGTAAACATCGGGTGCGCGCATATATGAAGTGTGCAGGTGCGCGCCGGACCGGCGCGAAGCGCGCGAGCTCGCATAGCTGTCAGGTTTGTCACGAGAGACCGAGCGCTTCTCGAACTTCGAAGTCTCTCGTATTTGTTTTGAAGACTGTGGCAATTCAGTTACGCACTGCGAAGCCCGTGGCTGGCCGATCCACCAAGAATCTGGATGCGCGCGAATCCTTCCTCGCTTAACCGCCATGCCCGATTTATGAAAGAAAGTTTTCGCTGATATCATTTGGCATTCATCCGTGGATCGGATCACCGCACATTTGGCGCGATGCGGGATGACGCGCTGCGCCGCGCCGGCAAGCCCGCAAGGCCTCGGTCGAAAGGCACACCCGAGCGGTTAACCTAAAATTGACCATACGGTCGTCGACGACGGACACCTGCGCTAAACAGGCTGCGGGGGAAGGGGCTCATGTTGCCGGTAGCGAAGACGCATCTGGAGCAGATCTGCCTGCAGTACCTCAACCACCTGGGCCAGGCGCAACCGGTGGAAGAGGTTACGTTGAGCAGGTCACCGGTCGGTTCGGCAAACTGGACCCTCGCCGCCATCAGGCCAAAGATCGCCATTCAGGATTTCCGCAAGGCCCATGCCGCGATCAGGGAATTGCAGCAGACCTTCCGTATGGTCACATAGGCAGTCACAGGATGCTCAAGGCGATCGTTTTCAGTTTTCTGATGGGCGTGGCATTCGGCCAGCAGGTCCCGTCCCTCATGGAAAATGGCATCACCGCCGCACAGAGAAGGCTGGAAACGCTGCCGCCCCTCTCGACGTTTGACAAAATCTCCAGGGCGCTCCGGTAATAGTCAGCCCCTCCCCCCAATCTGCGGCTGGGCGCATGAAGCAGGCGTTCAGACCTTGGGCCGCGGCATTCTGGTAACGAGCAGCAATCGCCTGTATTTTGGGCCTTGGCCAAGCATCTGATTGCGCCGGACGGCCCCGTGGCGGAACTGGTAGACGCACCGGACTTAAAATTCGCCGTTTGGACGATTTATCCGCGTTTATCAACACCTTATCGGAATTCACAGCTAGCACACCGCTAGCACAAAATGGCTTGCTTAGCGCAGCGTGTGCTAAGGACGGCTGCAGGCCACTTTTGGCAGCGGCACTGAGGTTTAAAAGAGGTTCGAAAGCGAAGCGTTTGCGGGCGTGGCGGAATGGTAGACGCACCGGACTTAGATCGTTGAGTGCCCGGCGAGAAATCGCCGGAGTAGAACTGCCCAAATTCGGGGAAACCTTCACTGGCAATCCCGAGCCAAGCCCTATCTTGGGAAGGCGTAGAGACTAGACGGGCAGCACCTAACGCGGCGACGCCATGGTGAAGGGATAGTCCAGACCACGAACGCCTATGGGCGGCGGCGAAAGCCGAAGTGGTATGAAAATCCGTTGGGCCGCAAGGCCTGTGCCGGTTCAAGTCCGGCCGCCCGTACCATTTTCAAGGCACCGCACGGTGCCTGGTCTTTGCGCCATACGGCGCAATTCAGGGACGAGCCGAACGGCGAGTACCATCAGCCCGCACGGCATCTGCCCGCGGGTACCGCGTTCCATTTCGCGCCTCAAATCGCACTGCATTTCGCGCTTCATTTCGCACCTAGGTGCTACCAGCGGATTGCCTAACGACCCTGACCTTGCCCCCGATATGACCTCGTTCAGAGGGAGAATCTGTTCTGGTTTGCTCCGCTCCCCAACGTTACCTCATCCGAAGCCAGAGTTTTCCGCTTCGATGCCTAGCGGCGGGCCGGATGCGCCACTGGGGTTGTGCAGCAAAATCGGGGGTATCTGACCGATTCCGCTGTGGGGCCTGTCTTCGTTGTAGTACCTGCGCCAATCCTCCAACTTTTGCCGGGCATCTTCAAGGCTCATGAACCAATGAGCGTTCAGACATTCCGCCCGCAGTTTGCTGTTGAAGGCTTCGATGAAGGCATTGTCGGTCGGCTTTCCAGGCCGGCTGAAGTCCAGCGTAACGCCGTGGGTGTACGCCCACAGGTCCAGATCGCGCGACACAAACTCCGATCCCTGATCGACACGGATTGTGCCGGGATAGCCTGTTTGCCCGCAGACCCGTTCCAATGTCGCCACCACGTCTTCGCCCCGATAGCTGAACCGCGGATCGATCGCGGGCGAGAACTTCGAGAAGATATCGACCACCGTCAAAACCCGCATCTTTCTGCCCAGTGCCAACTGGTCGTGGACAAAGTCCACTGCCCACGTCTGGTTGGGCATCACAGCCGGGCAGCGGTCTTCCCGCAGCTTGGCCCTGACGCGCCGCTTGGGTGTTTTAGCCCGCAATTGCAGGCCTAACTCGCGATAGACACGATAAGTCCTTTTGTGGTTCACCTGAACGCCCTCCCGGCGCAGCAGTACCTGCACGCGACGGTAGCCGTAGCGCACGCGGGTCTCACAAATCTCCCTGATGCGCTTCTCCAACTCGGCCTGACCGCGCCGGCGGGGGCTTGTAGCGATAGGATGTTGGATCCATCAGAAGAACCCGACAGGCTCGGCAGATCGACACATCCCATTCACAGCAGGCCCTGTTCACCAGCTGGCGCTTGCGGGCAGGCCTTACAGTTTTCTGCGGAGCACGTCCTGCAACATGGCCTTGTCCAGAGACAGGTCCGCCACCAGCTTCTTCAGCTTGCCGTTCTCATCTTCCAGCAGCTTCAGCCGCCGCATCTCATCCGGCAGCAGCTCCATTCACTGCTTTGGCAGGTATTGGAGTAGCTCTCGAATTCGAATTTCGGGGCCACTTTAAGCGATCGAGAGAAACACTTCATGGGCCGTCAGGGAGGCGGCCGTACCGCCGGCTAACCGGCGTAGCTGGAGCATTTTCTGGTCCAGTTTCCGACCATCCATCAGGTCCGCTAGGGGATCGTAATGTTCCGGCATTAGCCCCTGCCCCAACGCAACCGCGACCCAGCTGGAGGGGGTGAACAGCTCGTCCTTGCTGATCGCCAGCCGGCCAGCCGCGCGGAATTGTTCCCACTTGTAGGCGAGGCTGTCGGGTATGGGCATATCCCGGCATTCCCGCCAAAGCGCGGTATCCTGCCGCGTGCTGCATTTGTAGTGCAGGGCAATGAAGTCACGCGTCTGTTCATACTCCATGCCCATCAGCCGGTCATATTCCGCTGCGTCGGACGGATCGAAACCGCGGTGGGGAAAGCATCCCATCAGGCGGCTGATGCCGCTCTGGATCAGGTAGATGCTGGTCGATTCCAGGGGTTCGACAAAGCCCGCGGCAAGACCCAAAGCCAAGCAATTCTTGTGAAAGAATTTCCGCCGGCGGCCGGTTGTGAATCTGAGCGTCCGTGGCTCACCAAGCGCCCGGCCTTCAAGACGGCCCATCAGCGCGGCGGCCGCCTGGTCGTCGGATATGTGACGGCTGCAATAGACATAGCCGTTGCCGGTTCGATGCTGCAGGGGAATGCGCCATTGCCAACCGGCTTCACGTGCGGTGGCGCGCGTGAACGGTTCCAGGGCACCGTTGCCCTCGCAGGGTACCGCCACGGCCCGGTCGCAGGGCAGCCAGTGGCGCCAGTCCTCATAGCCGGTCTTCAGGGCATCCTCAATCAGAAGACCGCGAAACCCCGTGCAATCGATGAAGAAATCGGCTGCCAGGCTTTGGCCATCGGCCAGCGTGATTCCCTGGATGAACCCGTCTTCGCTTCGAAGATGCACCGCGACGACCTTGCCTTCGACCCGCCTGACCCCACCCGCCTCGGCGCGCCGCCGCAGGAACGCCGCGTAAAGCGACGCGTCGAAGTGATAGGCATAGGCAAGGCGGGCTGCCGGATTTCTCGGGTCCCTGGCATTCTGGGGCGAGCGTCCCTGCCGAGCCGCGATCGTGTTCGGCGAATATTCGGTCAGTTCGGTTTCGTCGCCCTCCCCGCGGCGGCGCAGCCAGAAATGGTGAAAGGCCACCATGTCGATCGGCATGCCGATCGGGCCGAACGGATGGAAATAGCTGTGCCCGACAGCCTTCCAGTCCGGAAATTCGATGCCCAACTTGATGGTGGCGTTGGTTTCACGGAGGAATTGCTGCTCGTCTATCCCAAGCCAGCGGTTGAAGGACACAATCGGCGGGATGGTGGATTCACCCACGCCAATTGTGCCGATCTCCTCGGACTCGACTAGGGTAATCGCCGGTCCCGACGCGCCGAACACCTTTGCCAGGGTCGCGGCCGCCACCCAGCCGGCCGTTCCACCGCCCACGATCACGATGGAACGTATGCGGTTTTCCTGCATCGGGCCCGCCCGGTCGACTGCTACATGTTCACCCGCAGGCCGACTGTGAAGTAGCGGCCGATGATGTCCGCATAGGTCGGCACCGGATAGAGCATGCCGGGGCTGCCCGCCCAGCCGCCCGTCAGCGGCCCGTGGTCGTTCCATAGGTTGCTGACATTCAGGAATGCGGACATCGGCGTGTCTTCCGCGGTGAAGTCGTAGGACATGTTCACGCTGGTCAGTGCATAGTCGCGGATTCTGGGCACGTCGTAGACGCGCTGACGCGGCGTGGACTGCCAGTTGGACGGCGCGATGTAGCTTTCGACTACGTTGATCGTAAACGCATCTATATTGTAGCCCAGCGTCAGGTTCACCCTGTCCCGCGGCGATCCGGTGGTACCCGCCGCATTGGAGATCAGGCTGCCCGGCAGGCTCTGGCTGTTGCGGACCGGCTGATGCGTCCAGAACAGGCGCATGTTGACCAGGCCGTTCATGCCCGTCCAGGTGCTAAGATCGCTGGAGTAGTCGACTTCGGTATTGAAGCCTTCCACTTCGGCCAGAGCCACGTTCTGGTTTAGGTTGTAGATCACGGTCGGGAAATTGCCCGGGCTCGGATCATTGTAGGCGCCGGGACGCACCACCAGACCGCAATACTGCGGATCGCCGGTCTTCTGGCAAAGATCAAAGATGGTCGTGTTCAGGCCGCCGACCGCGCCGATCGCGTTGTTGATCTTGATGTGATAATAGTCGATCGACGCCGTCAGGTTGGGAATGAAGGTCGGCGTCAGAACCACGCCGGCAGTATAGTTGTAGGACACTTCCGGTTTCAGGTTCGGGTTGCCGCCCACCACCGTGTTGGCCGATCCGATCTGCTTGGTCAACGGATCGCTGATGCCGGAGCTCGAGATTTCCTGCTGCTGGTAAAGGTCCCACAGGGTCGGCGCGCGCATGTCGCGCGATTCCGACAGGCGGAAACGAACATCGTCGTTCACGCTCCATTCCATGCCGACCTTCCAGGTGTTGGCCGAGAAGCTGGAATGCGTGCCGTTGCCCGATGTGGAATAGCTGGTGTAGCGATAGGCCGCATTCAGCGAGACAAGTTCCGCGAAGGGCATATCCTTCAGCAGAGGCGCATCGAGCTCGACATCGCCTTCGGAGATGCCTTCATGGCCCTCAGCCGGGGACTGCACTTCCTTGAACCAGGCAAGATTGGAGCTGGGATAGGAGCCTGGCGTAGAAGTGCCGTTCGCCCCCAGCCGCAGATACTGGGGATTGAAGGTATCGTCCGGCGTGCTGCTGGTGACCTTCAGGCCCTGGGTGCGGTATTCCAGCCCGACGGCGGTCTTGATCGGGCCGGCCCATCCCTCGAAAAGCGTGCCGGTCAGGTTGGCCGAAAAATCGTCCATCGAGTTCGCGGCCACCCACCAAGTGTTGCCGAACACATAGTCCTGGGCGGCCTGGGACGAATTGTTCTGCCCGAAAAGGTTGATCGGCACGCAACCCGGAAAGGCGCCCGGCGCGGTCAGGCTGACGTTACAAACGGTCTTGCCGGTCGTGGGATCGACCACCGCATCCAGCGCGGCATAGAAGCGCTGAGAGTTCAGGTTGTTGATGGTGGTCAGGTTCACATGGTTCTGCCCGTGGGTAAAATGGGCGTCCCAGGTGAAGTCGCCAAAGGTCGCGCCCTTCAGGCCCGCCGAGACGGCCGCGCTGGTGGTCAGCTGCCGGATCGACAGCTTGCGCATGATGTCATTGTCGAAACGGCCGACATCGACCGAATTTGTTCCGGCCGGAAACAGCGCCGCCTGCTCGGCAGCGGTCAGGAACGCGTTGCCGCTGTAGATCCACATCGGATACTGGCCGTCGGTATTGGTATACCCCTGGCTGGCGCCCTGGGTGTAGTCGGAGCCGTAGCGGGCGTCGATATAGGCGCTCAGATCATCGGTGATGTCGTAGTCGAACCGGCCATAGCTGTGGAAGGTATGATTGGTGGGGATCAGCGTCTCGTGCGAAAGCACGCCACCGTCGCCGCCGACATTGATGTTCGCCGTCTTCGTGGGGGTACCGGGATTGAACGGCACGATATTCTTTCCGTCGGCGGAGAACTGCATGCCCTTCATCGGGCCGCTGGTGATCAAGCCGTAGGGCGAAGTGTTGGCCTGCTTCAGGTCGCAGGACATCACATAGGGATTGGAGGTGCCGTTGCCGGTCAGCGCGCAACTGGAAAGACCATAGGGCCTGCTCGCCGAATCCGGCACCGCGTCGCTGTCATAGTACTCAGCACTCGCCTCGAAATGACCGCGGCCGAACAGATCGAACCCGAGCGCCCCGCCGAGCCTGAAGCTCTTGGCGTCGCCATAGGTCGACACGCCACCCTGCGCCACGCCTTTGAAGCCTTCGAAATGGTGATCGAGGATATAGTTCACCACGCCGGCGACGGCGTCCGAACCATAGACCGCCGAGGCGCCGCCCGTGACCACATCCACGCGCTGTACCAGCATCTGGGGCAGCATGTCGGCGTTGACGGTGGTGTCGTAGAAGGTGCCGGGCACGCGATTGCCGTCCATCAGGACCAGTGTGCGGATAGTGCCCAGGCCATAAAGGTTGAAGCCCGGGGTGGGGGTACCGAAGCCGCGCCCGTTCGATTCCACCTGGGTCCTGGCGGTCACGGTGGAAGCAAACTGCGGCAGCTGCAGAAGCGCCTGGGGAATGCTGACCGGGGACTGTGTCTGGAGCTGCGCGGTGTCTACCGTCGTCACGGGCGTGGGCTGGGCGGCGCCGTTGGTGATGCGCGTACCGGTCACCGTCACGGTTTCGGTCGACGCGGCCTGTTGCGCAAGAGCCACGCCCGAAACGACGCTTGAAGTCGTAAGCAGGGCCGCGACAGACGTGCACAGGCGCAGCGTGTTTGAAATAGTCATGCAATTTCCCCCGGTATCATTTGTTGGCCAGCCGGTGCGCCGGCCCTTGCTGCGTGTGACGGGCGGCCAGAGAAAATCCGTCATGAAAATTTTGCGCGGGACGATAATTCGGGAAAAGAAAGGCGCCCGGATGACCCGGACGCCTGAAGGTACCGGCGCCTCAGGGGTTGAAAGCGCAGGCGTTAGCAAGCCGGCATCGCAGATGCCGGAAAATCAGTGTGTCGCCGCAGTGCAGCATGCGCGGCTTTCCGCTCCGGCAAGCGGACGGACATTTCCCGTTCGTGCTTCAGACGGATGTGCCGGCAAAATCCGCCACGGATATTTTTTCGGTTGGGGGTTCGATTTCGCTTCGATGCGGCCCGCCCTGCGGACACTATGCGCTGACGGCGCATCAAGGCGCGGCGGCAGACCATGGGGAGGTCAACATGCGGCAGATCCGAATTCCGACACTGGGCGTTGCGGCCCTTGCCCTGATTGCGACGACAGCGTCAGCCAGAGATCTCTATTTCGGCGCCGACCTGTCTTTCGCCAACCAGATGGCCGATTGCGGCGCCGTCTATCACGATACCGACGGCACGGCCCGCGACGTCTACACCATCTTCAGGAACCATGGCGCCAACCTGGTGCGCGTGCGGCTTTGGACCGACGGCAACAAGACCGGCTATAGCAACCTGGCCGATGTGGAAAAGACCCTCGCGGCAGCGCGGGCACGGGGCATGCACACGCTACTGGACTTCCATTATGCCGACAGTTGGGCCGATGGCGGAAAGCAGCCGATCCCCAGCGCCTGGGCGGGCATCACCGACGACACAAAGCTGGCCGCAACGCTCTATCAATACACCTACTATGTCCTGACCACGCTTGCGGCCCAGGGACTGATGCCGCAGATGGTACAGGTCGGCAACGAAATCAATCCCGAGATGCTGCAGCGGTCGACGGCGGGCTTCGTGAAGAACGGTGTGGCGGAAAAGCCGAAGATCAACTGGACCCGTGATGCGATGCTGATCAATGCCGGCATTCGGGCCGTGCATGACGCCGCAAAAGCGTCCGGCACAGCACCGCACATCATGCTGCAGATTGCCCAGCCGGAGAATGTCGAAAGCTGGTTCGCCGATGCCACGAAGGCCGGCGTCACCGGCTATGACATGATTGGAATCAGCTATTACGGTTATCAATGGTCGAAGCTCGACCTTGCCCAGACCGGTGACACCATTCGCCGTCTTCGCGCGACCTATCCCGACAAGGATGTCATGCTGGTAGAGACAGCCTATCCCTGGAGCCTCGATCCTCCGGGCATGCACAGCAATCTCAGTGCAAAGGCCCTGATGCCT
>Ga0097683_1004119_pt1 | contig 10138 bp, 7 predicted proteins | sample ThiBio_1000_plan_2_FD_72846 | JGI IMG/M metagenome (GOLD analysis project Ga0097683, IMG submission 72846) | Wastewater bioreactor microbial communities from Cape Town, South Africa - Thiocy_cont_1000_plan - 1398105538256 (version 2) (version 2) ...
AATTGGTCACTCCGGCTGCGGAAAGAGCACGATTTTGAACGTACTCGGAGGGCTTGAGCAGGCGAGCGGTGGCGGGGCCGTCATGGGCGGGAGAGAGATTGCAGGCCCGAGCCTCGATCGGGGGGTCGTGTTCCAAGGTCATGCGTTGCTGCCCTGGCTCACCGCGAAGCAGAACGTCGAATTCGCCGTTCGCTCCCGGTATCCGGATTGGACGCGTCAGCAAATCGACGAGTGCGCAATGCGCTTCCTCGATATGGTCGGCCTCACGCGCGCGATCGACAAAAAACCATCGGAGCTATCGGGCGGCATGCGCCAGCGAGTGGGGATCGCTCGCGCATTCTCCGTCGCACCAAAGATGCTTCTGATGGACGAGCCGTTCGGGGCACTCGATGCGCTGACGCGTGGTGTTATCCAGGATGAACTTCTGCGCATCTGTCTGGCGACTCATCAGACCGTTTTCATGATCACGCACGATGTCGACGAAGCGATCCTGCTTGCTGATCGAATCTTCTTGATGAGTAACGGGCCGCGCGCGCGCCTTGCAGAAATTGTGGTGAACACGATGCCACGGGAGCGAACGCGAGAGACGCTTGTCCACGATCCGCAGTTCTACAGGATTCGAAACTATCTTATCGATTTTCTGGTGAGACGCTCCGCCACGATTCAACAGGATATCGAACATGGTCGTGAAACGCATCAAACGACGCAAATTGTTCGTCCAGGCTTATCTCAGGACAACGTTACGGAGCTTGATCAAGGCCGCGCGCTCCGCATGGGCAATACGGCTTAATTTTCCAGTGGTAGTTTTTTTGAGGATAGTCACATGATTTCGAGTCGCACACAGGTTACCGAGATGATCGTCTCGGCGAAGGTACGCAAGGGCCTCAAGTGGGCAGATGTTGCGGATAAAGTCGGCATGGCCAAGGAGTGGACGACTGCCGCATGCCTCGGTCAAATGCAGTTGAGCAAGGAGCAAGCTGCCGTCGTCGGTGAGATCTTCGAGCTTTCCGACGAGGCCATCGCATGGCTGCAGATCGTTCCGTATAAGGGATCACTGCCGACGGCGGTTCCGACGGACCCGCTGATCTACCGCTGGTACGAGTTGGTGAACGTCTATGGCACGACCATCAAGGAACTGATCCACGAAGAATTCGGGGACGGCATCATGAGTGCCATCGACTTCTCGATGGACATCCAGCGTCAGGCGGACGCGAAGGGCGATCGCGTCAACGTGGTGCTTTCCGGCAAATTTCTGCCATACAAGGCCTACTGACCGGCTGGCGGAAATGCCTATGACGCTCACCGGGGCCATCTAAGGCCTGGCCATCGGCGCCGTGCCCGGCTTGACTGGAACTGGCGCGTGATGGCCGGGCACTAAGTGCGCAATCGACGCTGCGATAAAGCGAAGTCCACGAAGTGAATTTTGCGGAACAAGAATACGGCGGATTTCCGGAACGCAAAATCGCTGAAAGCCTTGTGGCGGAAAGCAGCCGGAGTCGAACCGACCTGGGAGCGGCTGACGCCCCCAACCGGGTTTGAAGCCCGGCCGCATCACCGGATACGGATGCCTTCCTTCGGACAACGCAATGTGACTGACTAAATCGTCGTGCACGCGCTCAGGCATCGCTTGAATCACCTGAGTTCGGCATCCCGACTACTTTACGCCGCGCCCCATTCCGCCCCGGGGCGGCGCACATGCCAATCGCCAACGCGGCGAGTATATCCCGCACGATCGAAGAACTCCAGAATCTGGATCGCACGCTTGCGCCCCAGGCCCGTCGTGTCGCGAAACGCACCGGCTTCCACCTTGCCGCCGGCGTCGGCGATCATGCCGGCGAGTGTCTGGACACAAGCGTCGTCGTAGAACAGATCCTTCACGATCTGATGCACTCGTCCCTGTCTCGCAAGCTTGCGCAATACCGCACGCACCCGCTCTTCAGGCACGTTCAGCGAACGCCCCATGTCCCTCACCCACGGCGGATCGAAACGACCCTGCACCACCAGCGGCAGCAGCGCGTCAGCCAACGCCGTCTCGTCAACCGTCATTTCCACACGGTGCGCCGGCAGATGCCACCACGCCCCGGTACGGGCCAGCGCTCCGTCGCGCAACATGGCCTGCACGAAGGCGCGCCAACGCCACGCATCCATCGACGGCCACGTCATGCGGCCCAGCCGTGCAGCATCGAGTCCCGGCTCGTCCGGCTGGCGCGCGTGATAGTCGCGCAGCACATCGAGCACGCGTGTGCGCACGGTGTCCCACGCCTGAGGGGCAAACGCGAGCGATTCCCCCTCCCCTCCCGCCAGCACCACCGCATTCGCCGGCCACTGCCATTGCCCCGCCGGCAACCCGGTGAGCGCAATGACCTGCTCGCTCGTCAGTCCAAACGCGGCCTGCGCGAGTAGTGCATCCAATCCTTCGCCATCGAGCGCGCGCGCCACGGCGTCGAGCCACGCCAACCGCGCCGCCGACCGACGCCTGCGCTCCGGCGCCGCAGGGTCAAGCACCCGCCCGCCACCCACCGTTGCCGTCGCCTGCGGATTGCGCACGATGAAGCGGTCGCCCGGCATCGTGCACACCGGCGTATCGAAGACCAATTGCACGCGCATTGTGCCACCGGGGGCCAGCGTGTCCCCTTCCAGCAATACCGTGCGGGCCTGCCCATGCGTCGTGCCCACATGCACATGCAGCGGAAACCATTGCGTGAGTGGCGCACTGTCTTCAAGCCAGTGCAGTTCGACATCCACATGCGTCGACGGCCCCGGCAATCCCGCCGCCACGATCCAGTTGCCCCGCCGAAGCTGGTCGCGCTCCACCCCCGCCAGATTCAGCGCACAACGCTCCCCGGCGCGCCCCGCCTCCACCGAACGGTTCTGCGCATGCACGCTGCGCACCCGCACCGGCAATCCCTGCGGCATCACGGTGAGGTTGTCCCCCACGCGCACCGTGCCAGCGAACGCCGTGCCGGTCACGACCGTACCATGGCCTGCCAGCGTGAAGACACGATCGACGGCGAGACGAAACAATGCGTCCTCGCGACGCGCCGCATTGCCGGACGAGTGCAATGCCTGCGCCGCCTGCGTGAGCTGCTCGCGCAGCGCCGCCACGCCCGTGTCGCCCGGCGTCGTCGCTGACACCGGCACCGTCTCGGCATCGGCGAACGGCGTGTTCGCGAGCCATTGCGAAATCTCCTGGGTCACAGCGGCCAGCCGCGCCGCGTCGACGCGATCCGCTTTCGATAGCGCGACCACGCCACGCCTCACCCCCAGCATCGAAAGAATGGCGAGATGCTCGCGCGTCTGCGGCATGATGCCGTCGTCCGCCGCAATCACGAGCAGCGCGAAATCAATGCCGACGGCCCCCGCGGCCATCGTGTGAATCAGCTTTTCATGGCCGGGAACATCGATGAACCCCAACACCTCGCCATCCGGCAATGGGGTGTAGGCGTACCCCAATTCGATGGAAATGCCGCGCGCCTTTTCTTCTTTCAGACGATCCGTGTCGACCCCGGTCAACGCGCGAACGAGACTCGTCTTGCCATGATCGATGTGACCGGCGGTGCCCACGATCATGCGCGAAGCTCCGAAAACTGCAACGCCAGACGCGCTTCGTCAGTCGCTTCGAGACATCGCAGATCGAGCCATAGCCTTTGATCGGCAATCCGGCCGATCACCGGATACGGCAGCGCGCGCAATGCCGCTTCAAGCGCCGCCAGCGCGCGTCCGCTGCCGCGTTTGCCGCCGCCAGCCGGCACGATCGCCAGGCCATAACTCGGGAGCTGCTCGACCGGTAGCGCGCCGCTGCCGATCTGGCTCACCATCGGCGCGGCGCTCACGGTATAGGCATCGCCCAACGACTGCGCGAGCACCGGCGCCAGACGCTGCGCCTGCGCCATCATGTCGTCGCGCGTACGCGTGAGCAGCCGCAATGTGGTGAGCCGCTCGGCCAGATGATCGGGATCGCGATAGAGCCGCAGCACGGGTTCCAGCGCCGCAAGCGTGAGCTTGCCCACGCGCAGCGCGCGCTTGAGCGGATGCTTCTTGATCCGTGCGATGAGATCCTTGCGCCCGACGATCATGCCCGCTTGCGGACCGCCCAGCAGCTTGTCGCCGGAGAACGTCACGAGATCGGCGCCGGCGGCGATCGTCTCCTGCACCGTGGTCTCGTGCGGCAGCCCCCAGCGCTCCAGCGGCGTCAGGGTGCCGCTGCCGAGATCGACCGCCACCGGTACGCCATGCGGCTTCGCAATCTGCACGACCTCCGCGACGTCGACACTCTTGGTGAAGCCGGTGACCGCGTAATTGCTGCAATGGACCTTCATCAGCAAGGCCGTCTTCTCGCCGATGGCATTACGATAGTCGGCCGCATGCGTACGGTTGGTCGTGCCCACTTCGACAAGCTTCGCGCCCGCGTGCGTCATGATGTCGGGAATCCGAAACGCACCGCCGATTTCCACCAGCTCGCCGCGTGACACCACGACGTCGCGACGCTTGGCAAGCGTCGCCAGCATCAGCAGTACTGCCGCCGCGTTGTTGTTCACCACCGTCGCCGCCTCACCGCCCGTCAATTCGCACAGCACGGGCGCGACGAGATCGTCGCGGTCGCCGCGTCCGCCCGTTGCGAGATCGAATTCGAGGTTGGCCGGCGCCGTGAGCGCTTGCATGACCGCTTCCACGGCAACCTCGGGCAGCAACGCTCTCCCGAGGTTCGTATGCAGCACCGTGCCAGTGAGATTGAAGACGGGACGCAGCGTCGCCCGGTTGCGCTCGGTCAGCGCGCGGGTCACACGTGCCCCGAAACGAGCCGGGACCAGGGTGTCATGTGTCAGCGTGCCCGCAAGCGCCGCCGCGCGGCACGCGTCGAGATCGCGACGCAACGCGTCGGTCACCTGCGTGCGACCGAAGTCGGCCAACGCTGCCTGAAAGTCGGGCATCCCCAGCAGCCGGTCTAGCGACGGGAGATCCGCCGCCCCTGCAAACTCAAGATCGTGCTCGGCCATCCGCACCCCCGCAATCCCTTAAGCCGTTTCGGTGTTCTGCCAGAGCAACGGATTGCCATTGGCGCGCGCGTACCCCCCTTCGCCCATCAGCACGTCGAGGGCCAAGCTCGCGAGATCGTCGGCAACCGGCTCCACGAAAGGATCCTTGTCCTGGTAGAAGATCTTGCGATAGCTATGACAGTCGTCGCACGACTCTGCCCGGATCGGGGATGACGCCACGCGTTTGGCCGCGTCGTCGAGCGCCGGACGACCATCGGCACCCCTGACAACGTCCCCTCCGACATGCGCCGCCTGCAGGTCCGCCCCCGATGCCGCCGCATCCCCTGTTTTGTCGAGCACGTGATAAGCGACATGCTGGCTCGCTTCGCAATGTGTGCATTTCACGCGAACCATATGCCACTCGGTCGAGCATAGCCCGCACGCGAGATAACGATAGCCCTCATGCGCCCCGCCAATGCGCACGACGCTCGCCACCGGCAGCGTGCCGCACATGGGACAGACGTTGGGGACGTCGAGCATCGGCACGTCGCCCGCGTCGAACGTGCTTGCCACGCCCGTCCAGAGCACTTGCAGCGCCGCCGTCAGGAACGGCGCGCTGGCGGCATCGACGCCCTTGCCATGCCCGGCGAGCAACGATTGCGCGGCCGAGTCGAGCGCGGCCGGACTGGAGGCACGAACGCGTTCAAGCACAGCGCGTACCGGCGCGGGCAAGTCCGGCTGTGCCGACATGGCATCGAGCAACCGCGCGAGCAGCGGCTGCCATCGGCCCGCGTCGTATCCCCCGTTCGCGGGCACGAGCGGCATGCAGTGCAATTGCGCCTGCTCGATCGACTCGGCCGTCGGACGCTCCGCCTGAAAAGTGTCGAGCACACGCTGCTGTGCGTCGACCAGCGAGGCCATGAGGCGCAGGTAGTCGCCGAGTGGATGGCCGTCGGCCAGTTGACGCAGTCGTGCCGCGCGCGCCGAGAAAACTTCGGCGCGTTGCGGCATGCGTAGACGGGGGATGGCGGTCCGATCGAGCGACTCGATCTGTCCGGGTTCAAGGATACGTTGCAAGGTAGCCGGCCTCGTAAGAGCGCCCGGCCACCGGGGCCGGACTCATTTGTTGAGCTGCTTGTACCAGGCGCGATGGTGCTTCCACGCCCAGCCGCGGGTGACGGTGCCGCGCGTCATCGCGCGCACGGAACCCTTGATCCAGATCGCGGCATAGATATGCGTAATGATGCCGCAAATCAACACGAATGCACACACCGCATGCACGTCGGAAGCCAGACGAATCACCCCGACCGGGAAGTAGAACGCGAAGTAGGCGCGCCAGATCACGATGCCCGAGAGCAACAACCCGATCATGCACAACACCATCACGTAGAAAAGCAGCTTCTGGCCGGCGTTGTAGCGCCCGACTTCCGGCAGATTCTCTTCGCGATTGTTCAGCACGTCGCCGATTTTCTTCATCCACTCGGTGTCGCGCGATTCGAACCGGTTGTAGCGCGCGAGCCGCAAGGCGAGGCACACGAAGGTGACGAACATCACCAGCCCGACAAACGGATGCAGAATCCGCGTCCACGATCCACCACCGAACAGCGTGGCCAGCCAGAACATCGACGGATGGAACAGCGCGAGCCCCGAGAGCGCGAGCAGAATGAACGTGCCCGCGACAATCCAGTGGTTGATGCGCTGCCCGGCACTGTAGCGCTCGATCAGATCGTCCTTGTCCGCCTGACGATCACTGCGTTCGTTCGACATGGTCAGACCTCCTCGTGCGTGGCGACGCCCTTCTGGCCATCGGGACCGTTACCCTTGCGGGATGCGTCGTAGCGGCGGGCCGCCGCCTCATCGTCCTCGGTCGTCTCGTTCGGACCGGTCTTGATGTAGTGGAAGAACCCGGCGAGCGCCGTCAGCGCCATGGCGGCCACGCCCAACGGCTTGGCGATGCCCTTCCAGAGCGTCACCATCGGACTGATGCGCGGATTGTCCGGCAGACCGTGATACAGCGACGGCTTGTCAGCGTGATGAAGCACATACATCACGTGCGTGCCGCCGACCCCCGCCGGATCGTAAAGCCCGGCGTTCTCGAACCCCCGCGACTTCAGGTCTTCGATGCGCTCGGCCGCCTGATCTTTCATGGCGTCCTTGGTGCCGAACAGGATCGCGCCGGTCGGGCACGTCTTCACGCACGCCGGCTCCAGCCCCACCGACACCCGGTCGGAACACAAGGTACATTTGTACGCCTTGTGATCCTTCTGCGAGATACGCGGGATGTTGAACGGACATCCGGTGATGCAGTACCCACAGCCGATGCACGCCTCTTCATGAAAGTCGACGATGCCGTTGGCGTATTGCACGATGGCCCCCGGCGACGGGCACGCCTTCAGGCAGCCCGGGTCCTCGCAATGCATGCAGCCGTCCTTGCGGATCAGCCACTCGAGGTCGCCCTTCGGGTTCTCGTACTCGGTGAAGCGCATGAGCGTCCAAGAATCGGCCGTCAGGTCCGCCGGGTTATCGTACACGCCGACGTTCGTGCCGACCTCGTCGCGCAAGTCGTTCCATTCCATGCACGCCGTCTGGCAGGCCTTGCAGCCGATGCATTTCGACGTATCGATGAGCTTGGCAACGTCTCCCGTGTGCGACTCGCGCACGGAGGGCGAGGGCAGCGTGGTGGCTGAGCGCCGTTTGATATCCAGTGATTGCAATGCCATGGCGCCCCCTTATGCCTTCTCGACTTTCACCAGGAACGACTTGAACTCGGGTGTCTGCGAATTGGCGTCGCCCACGATGGGCGTCAGCGTATTCGCGAGGAACCCGGGCTTGGTCAGTCCCTTGAAGCCCCAGTGAATCGGAATGCCCACATGGTGAATCGTCTTGCCGTCCACCTTGAGCGCGCGAATGCGCTTGGTCACAACCGCCCGGGCCTTGATGAAGCCGCGATTGGACGAGACCTTGACCATGTCGCCCGACGCAATGCCGATCTCCTTCGCGAGCGCCTCGCCGATCTCGACGAATTGCTCGGGCTGGATGATCGAATTGAGCAGCGCGTGCTTGGTCCAGTAGTGGAAGTGCTCGGTCAGACGGTATGTCGTGGCCACATAGGGGAACTTGTCGGCGGTGCCCATCACGGCCAGATCGTCCGGGAACACGCGGGCGCCCGGATTGCTCGTGGCCTTCGGTTGCTTCGGATGCAGCGGGTTGTAGCCCAGCGGCGTCTCGAACGGCTCGTAATGTTCGGGGAACGGCCCTTCGGCCATGGCTCCCTTCGCGAAGAAGCGCGCCACGCCCTCGGGGTTCATGATGAACGGACTCATGCCAAGCGCCGGATCCTCGTCGACCTTGAAGTCCGGCACGTCCGCCCCGGTCCAGATCTTGCCGTTCCACCACACCAGCTTGTGCTTCGGATTGAACGGCTTGCCCGCAAGATCGGACGACGCGCGGTTGTACAGAATGCGACGGTTCGCCGGCCACGACCATGCCCAGTTCAGCGTCTGCCCGATGCCGGTCGGATCGCTGTTGTCGCGCCGCGCCATCTGATTGCCCGCCTGCGTCCACGCGCCGGCGAAGATCCAGCAGCCCGACGACGTACTGCCGTCGTCCTTCAGTTCGGCGAAACCCGCCAGTTGTTCGCCGGCCTTGCGGGTGACCTTGGTCGGATCCTTCGGATCGACGAGGTCCCTGAGCGCCCGACCGTTGTACTCCTTGGCAAGTTCTTCGGGCGACGGGCGCTCCGGCTGGGCGTACGGCCACGACAGGTTGACGATCGGATCGGGGAATTTACCCCCCTGCGTCTTGTACATCTCCCGCAGGCGCAGGAACAGTCCCGTCATGATCTCGATGTCTGTGCGCGCCTCGCCCGGCGGCTCGGCACCCTTCCAGTGCCACTGCAACCAGCGCCCCGAGTTGACCAGCGCACCGTCTTCCTCAGCGAAGCAAGTGGTCGGCAAGCGGAACACTTCCGTCTGAATCTTGCTGGAGTCGACGTTGTTGTGCTCGCCGAAGTTCTTCCAGAACTCCGACGTTTCCGTCGCCAACGGATCCATGATGACGAGGAACTTGAGCTTGGCGAGTGCCTGATCCCACTTGAACTTGCCCGGCGCTGCCGCGAGCGGGTTGAACCCCTGCGCGAGGTAGCCCGTCATCTTGCCCTGGTTCATCAACTCGAGCACCTGCAGCAGGTCGTAGGGCTTGTCGAGCTTGGGCAGATAGTCGTAGCCCCAGTGGTTCTCGGCCGTGGCCGCGTCGCCCCACCACGACTTCATCAGGCTTACGTAGAACTTCGGATAGTTCTGCCAGTAGCTGAGCTGGTTCGGACGCAGCGGCTTTTGCGTGCGTGCCGTCAGGTATTGCTCCACGGTCTGCTCGGCCTGCTTGGGCAACGTCATGTAGCCCGGCAGCAAGTCGGTCATCAGCCCCAGGTCGGTCAGGCCCTGAATGTTCGAGTGACCGCGCAGCGCATTCATGCCGCCGCCCGCCACCCCGATATTGCCCAGCAACAGTTGCACCATCGCGCCGGTACGAATCATCTGCGAGCCGATCGAGTGCTGCGTCCAGCCCAGCGCGTACATGATGGTCATCGTGCGCGTCGGAGTGGAACACTCGGCGATCTGCTTGTAGATCTGGTCGATCTTGTCGGCGGGCGTGCCGCACACGCGCTCGACCATCTCGAGGGTATAGCGCGAGTAGTGCTGCTTCATCAACTGAAACACCGTGCGCGGGTGTTGCAGCGTCGGGTCGGTGAGAACGTATCCGTCCGCGCCCTTCTGGTAGTCCCAGGTGCTGCGGTCGTACGTGCGCTTCTCGGCGTTGTAACCCGAGTAGATGCCGTCTTCGAACGCGAATTCGTCTTTCACGAGGAACGTGAAGTCGGTGTAGTTCTTGACGTATTCGTGCTGGATCTTGTCGTTCGTGAGCAGGTAATGGATCAACCCGCCGAGGAAGACGATATCCGTGCCGGAACGGATCGGGGCGTAGACATCCGCGACCGATGCCGAACGGTTGAAGCGCGGGTCGACCACGATCAGGCGCGCGTTGTTGTGCGCCTTGGCCTCGGTGACCCATTTGAAACCGCATGGGTGCGCCTCGGCCGCGTTGCCGCCCATGATGAGAACCAGATCCGCGTTCTTGATGTCGACCCAATGGTTCGTCATCGC
>Ga0097683_1004124_pt1 | contig 10128 bp, 11 predicted proteins | sample ThiBio_1000_plan_2_FD_72846 | JGI IMG/M metagenome (GOLD analysis project Ga0097683, IMG submission 72846) | Wastewater bioreactor microbial communities from Cape Town, South Africa - Thiocy_cont_1000_plan - 1398105538256 (version 2) (version 2) ...
TCCCTCTTACACTTTGTGTTTTACATAGACAAAAGAACAGAGTTGCGCGAGATGAGGAAAGTGCATTCGCTGTTGAGGTCGTTGGAGTTTCTGGGTAGCGAGGCAATCGTGGCCGACCGCGTTGTTAAGAAACATCATGGAAAGGCGCTGCGATTCGAAGGAAGCCCAAAGAAACACCATAGCCCCAAGAAAAGACTTCATAAGCACAAGGATGCCTCAGAGGGTCAGTCACCCGCAAAGGGAGATGGAGGGGCGATGAAGAAAGCTGCGACAAAGAGGAAGCGGGTACGCTTTGCAGATGATTCTCCAACGGACTCCCCACTGCAACCCCCCGCGGACGGTTCTCCTATGGTCCCTCAGCAGGATAAGACTCTAAGCTCACCCCCACCACCCCGAATGCGACGACGACCAATTAAACGAGTGCGTTTCGTCGAGGATGAAGAAGAAGAGGAGAAAGAAGCCATAGGACCTGCACAGCAGACCTTCCCCAACGAGCCGCAGCAAAAGGAAGCGCCCAACCCTCAAGGCTGTGTTCCCATTTACGTGTAGATTGCAAAAAAACAACCTTTTTATTTTTTTTTGGAGCCCTACCAGTATCGTTGTTCTGTCGAATCACTTGGTGCTTCTTCTTCCACATGCTGAGTAGCCTTTCACTGTTAATGCTTTGCTTCTTGTTGAGAATGGGAATTCTTCTTCTTCCCGTCATTTCAGGTTTCCTGTGGGGCAACTTGAACTCTTCGATGCGAAAGGAGAAACTTGGGGCTTGTGACAAAATGGAAACAGACGCACAAGGATTTCAAGGAAGAACTTGGAAGAGCGAAACCTGAAGCGTCTTTTCTCCCTGCCGAGTATAGTGCTTGGCTATTCGAGGGAATAGCCTTATCTGTGGAAGGAATGAGCTGTTTGGTGGAAGGAAAATGGAGACAAGATTCACTTCTCGAGGGCTTGTGCCGGTGCTTGCATGGGAGTGATAGAAGATGACCTACAGGAGGGAAAAGATTGGCATGCCAAAAAGGTCTTTTATCTTGCTGTGGTTGGGATGTTGGCTGACCCTGACGTCCTTTATGGCATTTCCGCCGATTGGAGGTGCACTTCGTGGTTTCTGGCGTTTAACCTCTTGCGATGCCACGGATGCACATCCGACAAGTTACTCAAAAATCCATAAAAATGGCAAAAATTTTCGCGTCATGAGTCAAAATTCAACCGATTGGCCAAAATTCCGTGAGTGTCGGCTATGGAGATCCGGAAGGCGACAAGCACAACATGACCTCTGGCTTGAAATGATATTCATACACACACAACAGTTATCATTAAACATCATGTCATCAACTACAGAACAGAACAAGAGACTCGCTTTGGAAGCTTTCGATACGCTATTCAACAAACGCGACTATGCGACAGCTGAGAAGTTTTGGTCGCCGAACTACATCCAACACAGCGCTCACATAGAGCCTGGCCGCGAAGGATTGTTCAACCTCATCAAGACCCTCCCACCGACACTCAGGTACGAAGCTGGCACAGTAGTCGCCGAAGGCGAATTCGTTTTCCTGCACGGACGCTTCTCTGGTATGGGCTTCCAGGAGGCGGCTTGGGTTGTGGTAGACATTCTTCGGATCAAGGACGGCATCCTTGTCGAGCACTGGGACGTCATCCAGAATGAAGCTTCCAAACAAGAATCAAAGAGCGGATTGCCCATGTTTGGCGAGAGTTTTATCAACTAAAAAATACACTCCTTACCCTTTCCTTAATAAACTACCTTTTAAAAAAATGAAACAAAACTACCTCAGTCACCAATACTCATTGCACGAACAGTGCCCGGTCTCGTCGAAATGATGCCAGGAGTTAGCGTCACGAACGCTGATTCTTCTCCCCGTCAGCTTCGCGATGAACTTTGTGGCCTCATGACAATCAGGACACACCCGCAAATTTTTACAAATGGTGAGCGGAGTTCCTTCGGGGGTGTTCATAAGGCCAAACGCAAGCGCCAGTTTCTCCGAATGATAACAAAGGTGGCAATCCTTTTCATCATCTGTCATGTTGTGCATGACTGTGTTTAGCATTGGATTGAAACCTAAAATAGGACGATTAGTAGACTGCATAATTTGCTACTTGTGGGCGAGTTAGGTACCTGCCGCCTTCATCTTCTTCCAGAGTTCTGCCAGATAGGCATGGATGGCAGCACTCATCTCGTGCCTGGTATCCCCAACGAAAAACTCGTGCACCTTTCCTTTTACCTCTATGTTGCTTATTCCAGGGCGTTTCTTCACCTTGTCCTCCTTCATTTGATCCCGAACCATTTGAACGTTCTCCCATTGACCGGCGCTGGCATAAATGTTGGACATTAGCACCCGCGTCGCTCCGTCCCGAGGCGCAAGAGCTCGTGCGCGTTGCTCTGCTCGCTTTGCTCTCTCCACATCGCCATGGATACGGCACGCGCCGAGCAGAGTCTTCCAAGGCACCAATTCACGGGGGACGTTGGCCTCCGCATAAGTTTCCGCTTCTTCTAGCCGGTTGGCCCTCCCCAGTGCGTCGATGACACAAGAGTGGTGTGTTGTGTTGGGAGGGAACCCATATCGTTGTTGCATGGTCTTCACAATCTCCAGCGCGGTGTCGACGAGGCCAGCGTGGCTGCAAGCGCTGAGGACAGCGACCAGCACCACCCCATCAAGCTTCGCGGGTCCAGCCCTTTCGACCGGTGACGCCAGCTGCTCGAACAGAGCCAGAGCCTCTTTTGTGCGTCTGTGGTCTCCATAGGTGCCGATCATGGCAGTCCACACGCTCACACCATCCGACGCGGTTCGTCTCATTTCCTCGAACAGAGACTTCGCTGCTTCCATATCCCCCGTCTTGCCGTACATGTCGATCAAAGCAGCCCCAAGAAAATCGTTGATGGGCATTCCCTTCTTTGCGATGAGGGAGTGAATCTCCTTGCCCTCGGTAAGCGCGCCGATGTTGCCGCAAGCTGGAAGCACAGCGAGGAAAGTGACCAGGTCAGGCTCGACCTTGGCCAGCAGCAAGTCCGCAAAAATGGCCAATGCTTTCGCGTTCTCCCCTTGCTTGGTAAGCCCGGCAATGATCGCATTCCAACCGTCAACGACATTGGGGGATGCTCGCTTCTTTCGAACTTCGTTTTCAAAAACGCGCTTGGCCTCCTCGACATCCCCACACCTACTGTACATCGAGATCAATGCTGCCGCAAGAAAGCCATCAATCGGAATTCCCTTCTTCGCGATGAGGGAATGGATCTCCTTGGCTTTCTTGAGCATTTCGGCTTCCTTGCACGCCGAGAGTGCAGCCAAGAAGGTTACGAGAGTCGGCTGAACTCTTGCAGCAAGCATGTCCCCGAATGCGGTGAGAGCCGCGCTGTCGTTCCCTTCCTTTACCAGAGCTGCTATGACAGCATTCCAGCTGCTGGAGCCCTTCGTTCTAACTTCCATCGCGTCGAACACTCGCAGGGCCTGTCGGAAATCCCCACACTTGCTGTACATAGAGATCAGCGCGGCCCCGAGAAAATCATCGATCACCATTCTCCGTTGCTTGATGAGGGAGTGAATCTCTGTTCCCCTCTTCAGATCTCCGATATCTCCACATGCAGACAACGCCGCGAGAATCGTGATTGCATCGGGCTGCACTCCTTCCTCCGTCATCTTGTCAAAGAGTTTCAGTGCTTCTTTGCCTAACTCACACTTAGCGAGGACTCCAATCATTGCATTCCAAATGCTGACGCTTCGCTTTGTTGCTTCGTCGAAAACGCTCACAGCTTCTTTGATATCTCCGCAGCTGCCATACATCGTAATCAACGCAGCTCCCAAAAACTCCGCGATCGGCAGCCCACGCCCCTTGATGAGGGAGTGAATCTCCTTTCCTCTTTTCAGGTCGCCGATGCTACTACATGCAGGCAGTGCCACCGCAAACGTGACATCGTTTGGGCGAAGCCCTGTGGCCACCATCTTGTCGAATAACTGCAACGCCTTCTCGGTTTTTCTCGCCTTGACTAGAGCTCCTATCATCGCGTTCCACCTGCCAATCGCTCCTTCTCCTTCTTTACTTGGGGGTGCGGCGTCGAACACCTCCCTGGCCTGGTTGATATCGCCGCACTTGCTGTACATCGAGATCAACGCCGCGGCAAGAAAATCATCGATGTCTATCCCACTTTGCTTGATGTGGGAATGGAGCGCTTCTCCCCGCTTCAACTCGGCAGTTCCCTGGCAGGCAGAGAGAAGGGCGAGGAATGTGACTCTATCAGGGCGGAGTCCTGCCCGACTCATTTCATCGAATAACTCCCACGCTTTCTCACTTCCTTGCGCAGCATACGCGCCTATCAGCGCTGTCCAACTCGCCAGACCCGGAATGAATCCTGATGCGCGCAGCTCTTCGAACAATTTCATTATGACTCCTCCTCGCTCTCTTTCCTCCTCCCCCTCACTTTCAGTGAGTCCACACTTGCTGCACATCCCAATTAATACCGCCCCGAGGTGATCATCCACCTTCACCTTCATGAGTCGATCACCTTGCAACCATCCCAAAACCCTCCGCGCTGCTACTGCATCTCGTGCGTCCCCACACGCCTTCACAAGCACCGTGCATGAGCGTATGTCATCCAACTGCATCCCGAGACGCGCGATGTCGTCTACAACAACGTGTACCACCTGCCCTAGCCGCTTGCATAGTCTCCCCGCGTTGAGGAGTGCCTGGAAGACGAAGCCGTCGGGTCGTTTGTGAGAAGAGCGAAGAAGTTTGTACACTTGAAGAGACACGTTGAGGTCACCCCGCTGCTTCGCAAAGGCGGTAATCAGTGACGTGGCTCCGAAGCGATCGGGCGCGCGCTGAAACAGCTCGAAGGCAGACTCGAGTTGATCCTGTTTGCATAGATCACTCACCTTCTTTCCCCCCCCTTCCCAGTGTGCCTTCAAGCCATTGTTATTGTTGTTGTGGTTGTGGATCGTCTTTTCGCTGTGTCCAAAAAAACGATTTTGCCTTGTTCTAGCTTCAGTTCATTATGTTAACAATAGCAAGCACTGCCACCAAGGAAATACCATAAGTAAGTGCTATCATGCTGTAGGTTGACCTGCCAGGAGCGTGAGAGGGAAACCCTCTCCTCCGCATCTTTTTCCCTCCTGCGCGTTTCCGAGAAGCAGTAAACAGCTTTGCACAACACATGCGTGTATAGTACAGGCCTTTACTGGTGGGTAAATAAATATTCTAATTCATACTTCTACTTGGAGAACTTGTATTCGTATACAGTTGCGGGGGAGGAGCCGACTGCCACTACGCCGGAGGGTGTCAGCACAGCGATGTCGAGAGAGTCATAGTTCCTCGAGGCGAAGGAGTACACATCCTCCTTGGGGAACTCTGCAAGACGGAGGTTGATGGATGTCTTCACGTACAGCACGGTGTTGCCATAGATCGCATAGGAACCCGCGGCATCGGTGTCCTCGAAGACGGTAACAGCTCTGCCCGCCCTCACGTCGAAAATCTTCAAGGGCTCTCCTCCCGAACAACAAAGGAACTGATTCGGATTGGTCGGGTTGAACTTGATGCCATCGCGAGGGTAAGCTCCATGCCAGGGATCAACTTCACCGGCTCGGCTTCGCTGGCGTTCAAATCGAACATGCCGATCTTTCCGTTTGTATCCATAAGGAGCACGCAACCAGGTTGACTGGGTACTTCAGCGAAGCCCATAGGAGATCCCATATTCTACAAAGTAGTTAAAAAAAGAAAAGAGTCGGTTAGCAGCCGCTACATAAAACGAGGAGGATAGAGGAAGTACGCTACTTGAATCTTCAGGTTGCGTATCGCACGCCCGGTTTCCAAGTCGATCAGTCCAAGAGTCTCGGTGTATACTGCGGCTTGAGCGGGATTCTGGAGGAGGGCCAAGGCTCTTCCTTCCCCAGTGAGTCCCGGCGCGCTTATGCGGGTCTTGCGAGACTTCGGTTCGCCTATCTTCTTCCACTCGATCTGGGAGAGGTTCGTCACGACAGCCATCACACCATTCCTGTAGGCGCTGGCGGTGACGTTGTTGGCGGTACCCTCGGAGGGCTTGAAGGAGCCCAGATCTCCCCAGGAGTCATGATCCAATTGCTTGAAGACTCCACTATCGTACAAGAAGATAAAGTAGTCGGGATTAGCACTATCGTCGCCGGCCCAGACTTGTCGGAGTTGCCAACCGCCGCTGTGGTTGAAGGGAGTCCCTTGTCTCTCCATCAGACTTTCTATTTTCTCGCGCGGCCACTTAACATCATAGCCGCCTTGTCGTTGTTGTTGAGGAGGAACTCCGCCTTGTTGTGGCGGGTAGCCCTGCTGAGGTGGCGGGTATTGAGGATAACCGCCTTGTTGAGAAGGATATCCCTGCTGAGGTGGAGGATAGTAGCCCTGCGGCGGGTAACCTTGCTGAGGTGGCGGATATTGGGGATAACCTTGTTGGGGAGGATATCCCTGCGGAGGGGGATAGTATCCCTGAGGAGGATATCCTTGTTGTGGAGGATAGCCCTGAGGCGGGTAGCCTTGTTGTGGTGAATATTGAGGATAACCGCCTTGTTGGGGAGGATATCCCTGCGGCGGATAGCCTTGTTGTGGTGGTGGATATTGGGAATAACCGCCTTGGTCTTGTTGTTGTTGAGGAGGCGGTTGGTGAGATGCTGGCTTCGGCGGCGCTTTATGTTGTTGTTCTTGCTCCGCGGCCTCTTGCAACGCAGCATCACGGCGCGAGAGCAGCCAGGCAAGTCCCGCATCTTCTCCTCCTCCACCTCCACCGGCGTCGCCACCACCGCCTCCTCCGCCCTTCTTCCATCCTGCCGTCTTCTTGCAGGACGGACAGTTGAGACCGATCTTGGTTCCTGGGGCATTGTAGCAATGAACGCACACGTTGAAGGTGCATCCTTGCTTACAGGATACAGTGTATTCCTTCGACAGGTTCCCTGAGCATGTTGGACACTTCGGCATCTTTCTTGTGATGGTGGTGGATCGAGGGAGACGTTGTTTCTGTCTTGGTTATTGTGGTTAAATGAAATAACAACGATTCAATAACATATAACAAAGGCTAGATTCAGAGAACCGAATCCAATGCCATCTATTCTTTTTCTCTGAGGATACCAGATATGACCCTACAGCCAATCCAATGGACTGGATATCTCCTGTAGCCGCGGGATTCAAATGTAACTCAGGTTAAAGATTCAAATTCAAGGAAACAACCACAATCTCGAGACTAACTTGGACCAATTAGCAAAAGTTAAACGAGCCGGAACTACAGGCGGTTGGGTGCCTGCGACTCCGGTCCGTTGTTTTTGGCTTACCTGGGTTTAGCGCCAGCCGCTTCACCAAACGTTCTGTGTATCTGATGGGTGGGAGATAAATCTGTGAATGCGGCTTCGTGACAGAGCAGCGATTTGGAAAGGTAGCAAAAAAAAAAAAAGAATTCCATGGTACTGGGCACAGCAAACACTATCTTGCTGGTTGTATGTGTATTCAACGAGCTCTACACTCTAGGTCTCGCACCCTGAACAAAACTCACTGTCCCACCTTGGTGTCAATGTTGGCCTGACACAAAGCATGTATGAGACATTTTCGGCATACGCCGAAAAAACACGTGCTAGAAAGGAGAAGGCGAAACGTGCAGTTGAAAGGGACTTGTGTCTTGGCCCAAGGCAGAAAAAGGGGAACGCGCCTATCTGAGGCGAGCTCCAATCACAGCTTTCTCCGTTGCGTCGCAAAGGTTGAGCAGATGGTCACCAAAGGCACACAAGAACACCACACAAAGAAGACATACGAATGGAGGCCACGCTCAAGGCCAAGAGGCTCGAAGGCAAGACCGCACTAATCACAGGAGGCACCACAGGAATCGGCTTCGCCACCGCACAGCTCTTTCTTGCGCATGGCGCCAAACTCATCATCACAGGCCAGGATGAGGAACGCATCAATTCGGCAGTAGCGAAATTGAAAGACGAATCCAAATCCGAAGACGTTCATGGCGTTAAAGCAGATGTCCGCTCACTGGAACAACTAAGCGCGCTTGCCGAGACAACAAGCAAGATCTTCAACGGCCGCCTCGAGATCCTCTTCGTCAACACTGGCGTTTATGGTCGAGGCTTCTCGTTGGATGATTGTGACGAGAAAGAATTCGATTTCATCTTTGGCATTAATGTGAAAGGCTTGTTCTTCACCGTCCAGAAGCTGGCTCCACTCCTTTCGTCAGGTTCATCAGTAATCTTGAATCTGTCTACCGTCCATGACAAGCCTACTCCACATTATGCCGTCTATTCGGCCTCGAAAGCAGCAGGAAGATCTTTGCTTCGCAGCTTGGCGGTTCATCTCGCACCTAAAGGCATTCGAGTCAATTCTGTATCTCCAGGGGTGACACAGGATACAGCAATTGGCAACTTAGCCGACGATCCCGCCAAGAGAGATGTGGTGGTTGGTGCTCTGGTCACCGCAACACCCCTCAAGCGAACAGCTACGCCTAAAGAAATTGCAAATGCAACGCTTTTCCTTGCCAGTGATGAATCCTCCTACCTCCTAGGCTCCGATATTTATGTCGATGGTGGTTTATCAGCCTAAATGTATCAATCAATACAAAACAATTTCAATAATTATCTACCTAATAATCTTGTGTAATCTGATGTTTGTCGCTAATCATTAATCTGTATTTTTGGCAACAAGGAGAAAGTACAGGCAGAAGCGGACCTAGCCTATGCCGACGCTAGTCCCCAGCTTGCAAGACTTTTTGTTTGCTAACCCTACCCCAACTTTTCATGTAGGGTTAGGGACTCGTCCTAGGGTTAGGGCACAGGTTAGGGTTAGGAAAAATTTTTATTTTGTGCCAACTTGACCAAGTCAGGCCTCCTGTGTTGAGGAGTCTCTACAAAATCAATTGTTGCGCTTGCTCAACCGTTCTGCCTCCTTCTTTAAAATGTTTCTGGTCTTCACCGACACGCTTCCATCGAAGCCACCCATCAGTTCTTCTGCGGCCTTGTCATCCAGGATGGGTCCTCGCCGACGCCCTCCCTTCGCAATGTGACTGGCATCGCCTGATGTTGTCGCCTGATGAGGAGGCACGTTCGGATTCGAAGAAGCCAGCGCGGCCTTTGCGGGAGCAGGCTTGGCCTGTTCTGTTGCCCCATTGTGTGAGGGAGCTGTGGGTGTGGGCGCTGGTGTCGCCTGAACGGGAGTACTTTCCACTACCACTGGTTGTTGAGATTGTGGTTGAGGTTGAGGTTGTTTGGGTGGGGCGGTAGGTGTAACAATGACAGTCACGGTGGAACCGTCTGGAACATCGGGCGGTGCAGCTGGTGTGGGTTCGGGAGTCGGGGTGGGTGCAGGGGTGGTTGTGATGGTGGGAGTGGGTGTGGGTGCTGGAGTAGGGGCGGGGGTGGGTGCTGGAGTAGGGGCGGGGGTGGGTGCCGGAGTCACCTCTGCCTGCTTTGGTGGTAAGTGTTTGGGCTTTTCCTCTTCGGCAGGCCTTTTCTTGGGTTGTTCTTCAACCGGTTGTTTGGGAGGTTGAGCTGCTGGCGGTTGCTGTGGTTGAGGTTGTTGAGGAGGCGGCTGTTTTTGTTGTTCTGCCTTGAGCAATTCTTCAACAGCCTTCAGCTGCTCTCTGACATTGTCGGCAACCTCTTTCGCCTTGGCGGGTGACGGTTGTGGTGGCTGGCCCGGCTGCAGGGGTGGCTGCGTTGGCTGAACGGGTTCTGGTGGCTTTTGTTTTTCCTGTTCCTCCAACTCGTGTATCAGCTGTTTAAGTTCTTCTAAAACTGTTCCAAAATCGGGTCGCTGGGCAGGGTCCGCCTGAAAAGATCAGTCAGTTTGGAGGCATCACAAGATAGAGGAACAGGAAAACATACAGAGCAACATCTCACAATAATCGAGGTAAACTTTGGAGGGCCTGTTTGTAGAACGAAAGTTACAATGATTGGGTATTAGAGATTGAAAGACTAGACTTACAATCCTTCGGGAATAGAGATTCAAGTTTGCCTCCCTTGAAGGCAAAGTTAGTTTTTCTATCTCTTGCTGGTAGCTTTCGGCCGGTAATCAACACTTGCGAATCAGGTTAGGGAAACAGGGTTGGGTTTGTTACGTTAATTATACCTCCAAGTACAATACCGAATCTAAGCAAAAAGGGGAATAAGACTCTGAAGC
>Ga0097683_1004152_pt1 | contig 10057 bp, 9 predicted proteins | sample ThiBio_1000_plan_2_FD_72846 | JGI IMG/M metagenome (GOLD analysis project Ga0097683, IMG submission 72846) | Wastewater bioreactor microbial communities from Cape Town, South Africa - Thiocy_cont_1000_plan - 1398105538256 (version 2) (version 2) ...
GGGTCGTACCCAGGCCTCCACCGGCGAAATCGTCGCCATCATCGAGACCCTGCAGGCCCGTGCCAACCGGGCGAAGTCGGTGACCGGCCAGAGTTGCGAGATGATCCGCCAGTGCGGGAGTCAGAGCGAACGCACCAGCGCGGGCATTCGTCAGATTGAAGAGGCGGTGGCCCAGATAGCCGACATGGCGATCCAGATTGCCAGTGCCTGTGGCGAGCAGGATGCGGTCTCCGATGAGCTGGGCCGCAACGTGGCGCGCATCAACGACTCCTCCAACGAGGTTGCGACCGGCGCGGATCATACCGCCAAAGCCTGTCTGGAGCTGAGCCAGCTGGCGGCGGGTCTGCGCCAGAGCATGGGGCGCTTCCGCCTGGCCTGACGGTGGCCGCAGCCAATGAAAACGGGGCCCTGGGCCCCGTTGTTTTTCTCACCGCCAGGCGGCGTGGGCTCAGGCGCCCAGGCCGGTACCGGCGTCTTTCTTGGCAATCAGCTCAATCTTGTAGCCGTCCGGGTCTTCCACGAAGGCGATGACGGTGGTGCCGCCCTTCACCGGGCCCGGTTCGCGGGTGATCTTGGCGCCGGCGGCGCGCAGCGCCTCGCAGGTGGCATAGATGTCGTCCGCTTCCAGGGCGATGTGACCATAGGCGGAACCGAGCTCGTACTCGCTCACCCCCCAGTTGTAGGTGAGCTCGATGACGGCTTCATCCTTCTCGTCGCCGTAGCCGACGAAGGCCAGGGTGTACTTGTATTCGCTGTTCTCGCTCTTGCGCAGCAGTGTCATGCCCAGCACTCGGGTGTAGAAGTCGATGGAACGTTGCAGATCGCCGACGCGCAACATGGTATGCAGAATTCTCATTGCTCAATTCTCCGGGTTGGTGGATTGGTACTGCCTTGAATCCATGGCCCGAGACCGGATCCGCAGAGGCCTGCAGATCAACTCTCGGGATAGACCTTCTCTTTGTATTCGCACAAATCTTCGATGATGCAGGAGCCGCAGCGGGGCTTGCGGGCGAGACAGGTGTAGCGCCCGTGCAGGATGAGCCAGTGGTGCACGTCCAGCTTGAACTCGGCGGGGACCACCTTGAGCAGCTTCTCCTCCACCTGATCGACGTTCTTGCCCACGGCAAAGCCGGTGCGGTTGGAGACCCGGAAGATATGGGTGTCGACGGCGATGGTGGGCCAGCCGAAGGCGGTGTTGAGCACCACGTTGGCGGTCTTGCGGCCGACGCCGGGCAGGGCCTCGAGGGCCTCGCGATTCTCCGGCACCTCGCCGCCGTGGCGCTCCAGCAGAATGGCGCAGGTCTTGATGACGTTCTCGGCCTTGGTGTTGAACAGGCCGATGGTCTTGATGTACTCCTTGACCCCGTCCACCCCCAGATCCAGCATGGCCTGGGGGGTGTTGGCCACCGGATAGAGCTTGTCGGTGGCCTTGTTGACGCTCACGTCGGTGGCCTGGGCCGAAAGCAGCACGGCGATGAGCAGCTCGAAGGGCGTTGTGAAGTTGAGCTCTGTGGTGGGATGGGGGTTGTCATCGCGCAACCGCTCCAGGATCAGCCTGCGTTTCTGGTTGTTCATGGCTCTCTCTTGTCTCAGAGCTGGGTAGTGCGGGCGCCCGCCGCCGGCACGGTGCAGTGGGCCTTCTCGGCACTCTGCTTGCGGCCCATCCAGTCGTTGATGGCGTTTTTGCCGGCGATCATCAAACCGAGGCCGATGAAGCCGCCGGGGGGCAGGATCGCCAGCAGCAGGCTGGCGTCGGCGTGGAACAGCTCGACGCGCAATGACTTGGCCCAGTCACCCAGCAGCAGCTCGGCACCGTCAAACAGGGTGCCCATGCCGATGATCTCGCGAAGGCCCCCCAGTACCAGCAGCACCAGGGTAAAGCCCAGCCCCATCATGAAGCCGTCGAGGGCGGCAAGCAGGGGCGGGTTCTTGGAGGCATAGGCTTCGGCGCGGCCGATGATGACGCAGTTGGTGACGATGAGGGCGATGAAGATGCCGAGCGCCTGATAGAGGCCGTAGGTGTAGGCGTTCATCAACAGCTGCACGCTGGTCACCAGGGCCGCGATAATCATCACGTAGACCGGGATGCGGATATCCTTGGGCACCCAGTTGCGCACCAGGGAGACGGCGAGGTTGGAGCAGACCAGTACCACCATGGTGGCAAGGCCGAGCCCCAACGCATTGGTAAAGGTGGAGGAGACCGCCAGGGTGGGGCAGAGTCCCAGCACCTGCACCAGGGAGGGGTTGTTCTTCCACAGTCCCTGCAGCATCAGCTCCTTGAGCTCTTCGCGGCGGCCACTTTCCCCGGCGGGTTGGCTGGCCGTGTCAATCACGTCGACTTGTTCCATAGCGTGTGCTCCGGCGTTAGGGGTTGGTATGGCAGGAGGGGGCATCGTGCAGCAGTTCGGGGTGCTCCTGTTGCAGCCTCAGCAAATTTTTCACCGCCTTGACCACGGCCCGCGGGGTGATGGTTGCCCCGGTGAAGGCGTCGAATTCGCCGCCATCCTTCTTCACCGCCCAGGTGGTGTCGTTGTCGGCCGTGAGGGACTTGCCGATGAAGCTTTCGATCCAGCTGGATTTCTTCAGCTCTATCTTGTCACCAAGCCCCGGGGTTTCCTTGTGGGCCAGCACCCTGACCGCGCTGACGGCCCCCTTGGCATCGGTGCCGACCACCATGCGAATGGCTCCACTGTAACCATCGGGGGCCACGGTTTCCAGCGCGTAGCCGGTATGCACCCCCTTGAGGGTGGCGGTATAGAGGGGCATGGGCTCATCGCTGCCCAGGTATTCCCGGCTGCTGACCAGCTTGCAACTGGCCACCAGATCGTTGTCATAACTCCCCTCGGGCAGCAGGGCCTGCAGGGTGCGCAGCTTCTCCAGCTCTTGCTGGTGGGCGATGCGATCCCGGGTCAGTTCGTTGGTCAGCACCACCATGGCGGTGCAGCAGAGGGCAAAGAGGGCCAGGGTCAGGCCATTCTTGCGCATGCTTTTCAACATGGGAGGCTCCCTGTCTCGCGTCTGCGGCAATTCAGATGTGGGTTCATTTGCGACGGGCTCCATAGACCTTGGGGCGGGTCAGACTGTCAATCAGGGGAACGCACAGGTTGGCCAGCAACACGGCGAAGGCGAAGGCATCCGGATAGCCGCCAAAACGGCGGATGACATAGACCAGCACGCCGATGAGCACACCGTAGACGAGGCGCCCCTTTGCGGTGGTGCTGGCACTCACCGGATCGGTGGCGATGAAGAAGGCCCCGAGCATGGTGGCACCGCTGAACAGGTGCAGCATGGGGGTGGCGGTGGCATCCGGGGTGGCCAGATAGCCCAGGGTGGCAGCGAGCAGCAATGCGCCCAGCACGGCAGTCGGAATGCGCCAGTTGATCACTTTCTGCTGGAGCAGGAAGAGGCCTCCCAGCAGGTAGCCGAGGTTGACCCAGCTCCAGCCGATGCCACCCCAGCCCTCGAAGACCTTGTGGGTCATCACTTCGGTGGCGGTCAGCCCCTGGGTCAGCCCGGTCTTTAAGGTATCCAGCGGCGTGGCCATGGTCAGGCCATCCACCCCCTGCTTGAGCTGCAGCATGCTGTAGCCGTCGAGGCTGAAGCCGGTGAAGATCACCGAGGCCGCATCGGCGAAGCCGATGTCGTAGGCGGCGATGCTGGAGGGGGGCAGCCAGCTGGTCATCTGGACCGGGAAGGAGACCAGCAGCAGCACATAGGCCACCATGGCAGGATTGAACAGGTTCTGACCGAGCCCGCCATAGAGATGCTTGGCGATGATGATGGCGAACGCCGTGCCCAGCACCAGCATCCACCAGGGCAGCAAGGGGGGCAGGGAGAGACCGATGAGCACGGCGGTGAGCGCCGCGCTGCCATCCAGCAGGGCCGGTTTGACGGGGCGGCCGCGCAGGCGAAGGACCAGGGCCTCCGAACCCAGGGCCGTGACCAGCGCCAGCAGGATCTGGATCAGGGTCCCCCAGCCGAAGAACCAGGTCTGCGCCAGGAAGCCGGGCAGGCAGGCCAGGATCACCAGCACCATCAGGGTCTGGGTCTGTTTGCGGTTGTGGGCAAAAGGCGCACTCGCGATATTGAACATGGATCAGTGGCTCTTATCGGTCGAAGGGGAGGAGGCAGCCTCGGCCGCCAGCTTCTTGGCTTTGGCCCGGGCGATGGCCGCCTTCTTGGGGTCCACCTCGGCGGCGGGTCCGGATGCGGCGGCCGGGGCCTCAACGGCGTTATCGCTTGTGTTTGCGGAGATGCCACCTGCGTCCAGCGGTGCGTCACCTTGCGCCTGGGCGGCTTTCTTGGCCTTGGCCCGGGCGATGGCAGCGGCAATGGCCGCCTTCTTGGGGTCCACCTCGGCGGCGGGTCCGGATGCGGCGGCCGGGGCCTCAACGGCGTTATCGCTTGTGTTCACGGATGTCTCACCCGCGAGCACAGGCCCATCACCTTGCGCCTGGGCGGCCTTCTTGGCCTTGGCCCGGGCGATGGCGGCGGCAATGGCCGCCTTCTTGGGATCCACTTCTGCGGCGGGTTCGGATGCGGCGGCCGAGGCCTCAACGGCGTGTTCGGTTGTGTTCACGGATGTCTCACCCGCGACCACAGGCCCGTCACCTTGCGCCTGAGCAGCCTTCTTGGCCTTGGCCCGGGCGATGGCGGCGGCAATGGCCGCCTTCTTGGGGTCCACCTCTGCGGCGGGTTCGGATGCGGCGGCCGGGGCCTCAACGGCGTTATCGGTTGTGTTCACAGATGTCTCACCTGCGACCACCGGCCCGTCACCTTGCGCCTGGGCGGCCTTCTTGGCCTTGGCACGTGCCAGGGCGGCGGCGATGGCGGCCTTCTTGGGATCCAGCTCTGCCTTGGGATGTTGCTCCCCAGGTGCCGGGGTGTCAGCCAGCCCATTGCCCTCGCCATTGGCGGCCTTGGCGGCACGACGGGCGATGGCCTCCTGCTTGCGTGCCTCACGGGCGGCAATCATGGCCTCGTTGTCCGGTGCGGGTTCACTCACGGCCACCTGGGCCGTCTCCTGTTTGGCCTTGATGCGGGCCAGGGCGGCGGCGACCGGATCTTCGCCCCCGGCCGTCGTCATGGCCTGGCGACGCTGGGCTGCGGCCTCGGCGTGGCGGGCTTCGCGGGCCGCCTTCTCACGCTCGAAGCGAGCCTGCTTGGCCTCGAAGCGCTGCTTGGCACGTTCGGCCTTCTCGGCCTCGGCACGGGCCTCGCGGATGTCATCCTTGGCGATCTTGTAGTACTGCACCAGGGGGATTTCGCTCGGGCAGACCCAGGCACAGGCGCCGCACTCGATACAGTCAAAGAGGTTGAGCTTCTCGGCCTTGTCGTACTCCTTGACCCGGCTGTACCAGTAAAGCTCCTGGGGCAGCAGGGTGGCGGGGCAGGCATCGGCGCAGGCACTGCAACGGATGCAGGCCTGTTCCGGGCCGGGGGGCGGCAGTTCGGCGCGGGTGGGGGAGAGCAGGCAGTTGGTGGCCTTGACCACGGGGACCATGGCGTGGGGCAGGGTGAAGCCCATCATGGGCCCCCCCATGATCACCCGCTGATCCGCCTCCGGTTGCAGCTCGAAACGCTGGAGCAGCCAGCGTACCGGCGTGCCCAGACGCACCCAGGCATTGCCGGGCTTCTTGAAGGCGTCGCCGGTGAGGGTGACGATGCGCTCGATGAGCGGCTCCCCATCGATGATGGCGCGCTTGATGGCAAAGACGGTGGCGACGTTGAGCACCATGATGCCCATGTCCACCGCCCGGCCTCCCTTGGGCACCTGGCGTCCGGTGAGCAGCTCTATGGTCTGCTTGGCGCCGCCGGAGGGGTACTTGGTCGGTACCGACTTGACCAGCACGTCGGCGTCGCTGGCATGGCGGGTCAGGGCCTCGATGGCCGCCGGTTTGTTGTCTTCCACCCCGATCAAGGTGAGCTTGGGCTTGAGCAGGTGCTTGAGTACCCGGATGCCGTCCATGATCTCGTCGGCGTACTCCTGCATCAGACGGTCATCTGTGGTGATGTAGGGTTCGCACTCCAGCCCGTTGACGATGAGGATCTCGGTGAGCTGGCCACGGCCGTCGAGCTTGCTGTGGGTCGGGAAGACGGCGCCGCCGAGCCCGGCGATGCCGGCCTGCTGGATGCGCTCGAGCAACGCCCCCCGCTCCAGGTTCCAGTAGTCAGGCTGGGGTGTGCGCTCGCCCCAGGCATCGTCTCCGTCCGGGGTGAGGAGGATGCAGAGATCGTCAAGACCGGAGGGGTGCGCCACCGTGTGCTGCTCGATGGCGGTGATGGTGCCCGAGGTGGAAGCGTGCACCGGCACGATGCGTCCCTTGTCAAAACGGGTGAGGGGTTGCCCCTTCTTGACCTTGTCCCCCACCCGCACCAGCAGTTCGCCGGCCGGACCCGCGTGCTGGCGCACCGGAATGATGAGCTGTGGGGGAAGGCCCGCGTCAACGACGGGGGTCAGGCTGGACTGGTGCTTGTTCTCGGGGGGATGGATGCCGCCGTGAAAATCCCACAGAGTGCCGGCTTTGATGCGTTCGAGCAGATGCTGCATGGTTACTCCGCTGTTTATTCCACTATCTTGACCGGAATGGCGACCTTGGCCAGATCCCATTTCCAGTTGTCGACCGTGGTCGGCACCGGGATCATTTCAATACAGTCGGTCGGGCAGGGGTCGACGCAGAGGTCGCACCCGGTGCACTCGGCCGCGATGACGGTATGCATCGCCTTGGTGGCACCCAGGATGGCGTCGACCGGACAGGCCTGGATGCACTTGGTGCAACCGATGCACATGTCTTCGTGAATGAAGGCCACCTTCTTGACGGGGATTGCCGCGTCTTCACCGCCGTCCAGAGACTGGGGCTCGACCCCCATCAGGTCGGCAATCTTGCGCATGGTGGCGTCGCCACCGGGCACGCACTTGTTGATCTTGTCGCCATTGGCCAGGGCTTCGGCGTAGGGTTTGCAGCCCGGGTAACCGCACTGGCCGCACTGGGTCTGGGGCAACAGAGCATCGAGCTGATCGACGATGGGATCGGCCTGCACATGAAACTTGACGGCGGCAAAGCCGAGAATGATGCCGAAGGCCAGGGCAAGCAGGGCCAGCACCAGAATGGCAAAGAGTATGTGAATCATAGCGTTATATCTTGATGAGGCCGGTAAAGCCCATGAAGGCCAGCGACATCAGGCCAGCGGTGACCATGGCGATGGAGACGCCACGAAACGGTGCCGGCACGTCGGCGGCCACCAGCCGCTCACGCATGGCGGCAAACAGGATCAGCACCAGGGAGAAGCCGACGGCGGCCCCGAAGCCGTAGATGATGCTCTGGATGAAGTTGTGGCGCTCGTTGATGCTGAGCAGCGCCACGCCGAGCACGGCACAGTTGGTGGTGATGAGCGGCAGGAAGATGCCGAGCAGGCGATAGAGGGTCGGGCTGCTCTTGCGGATCACCATCTCGGTGAACTGGACCACCACGGCGATCACCAGAATGAAGCCCAGGGTGCGCAGGTAGGCGATCTCCAGCGGGATCAGGATATAGTGCTCCATCAGATAGGAGCAGGCGCTGGCCAGCGTCATGACGAAGGTGGTGGCCAGACCCATGCCGATGGCGGTTTCCAGCTTGCCGGAGACACCCATGAAGGGGCAAAGGCCGAGGAACTTCACCAGCACGAAGTTGTTGATCAGCACGGTGCCGACCAGTAAAAGCAGGTACTCAGTCATTGAAGATGGGTTATCCGGTATGAAGGCGGCCGTATTATCTGATGTTAGGTGCCTTTAGACAACCGCAAGGCCGTATGGTTATTATTCGAATGCCCAATTCATGGAGGCATTGTGCGCCCTTTACCCGTCTTGACGCTGACCCTGGCCATGCTGCTCTGGTCCAGCTCCTTCATCGCCCTCAAACATGTGCTGGAAATCTGGTCCTTCGGTCAGGTGCTCTTCATGCGGATGGGGGGGGCGTCCTGTTGCTGGCTGCTCTGCTACCGCCAGCTTGGCCGCGTCACTTACCAGAAGGGGGATTGGCGCTGGTTGGCCCTGATGGGGGCGCTTGAGCCCTGCCTCTACTTTCTTCTTGAAGTCAACGCCCTGCGTTACACCAGTGCCGGCCAGGCCGGTATGGTCTGTGCCCTGCTTCCCCTGATGGTGGCTCTGGTGGCCTTCGTGCTGCTTGGAGAGCGGGTGAGTCGCCGCCAGCTGCTGGGCTTTGCCATCGCCATCGTTGGCATCGCCCTGCTGGGGTTGGGGGAGGGCGCCGACGAGTTCGCCCCCAACGCCCTGCTCGGCAACAGCCTGGAGATGGGCGCCATGCTCTGCGCCGCCACCTATTCCGTGGTATTCAAAAAGCTCTCCAGCCGCTACGGGGTGATGACACTGACGGCGTTGCAGGCCTTCGTCGGCATGCTCTTCTTCGCGCCCTTTGCCTTCAGTGCGCCCTGGCCCGCGAGCTGGGCCTGGCAGGACATGGGGGTCATCCTCTTCCTCGGCGCCTTCGTGACCCTGGGTGCCTACCTGCTCTACAACTGGTCGGTGACCCAGGTGAAAGTGACCCTGGCGGCTGCCTATGTGAACCTCATACCGGTCTTTACCCTGCTGCTCGCCTATCTGCTGCTGGGAGAGACGCTCACGGCCCTGCAATGGGTGGCCTGTGCCGCCGTGCTGGCCGGCATCGGGGTGGGCCAGCTGCCGTCCGGCAGGAAGCGTGCGCAGGCAGTCGCCACCGGGGGATGAGTCGCCGCCATTGGGCTACAGTCTGGGCAGGGAAACACGCTGTCTAAGAAGGAGCCGACCGATGAGCGACATGCACTTGCTGGCCGCGGCCAAAAGCCTGTTGAGCCATCCCCCCTTTACCCTGGCCGATGCCAGAGCCCTGGAGGCGCTGGAAGAGGAAGCGGTGGGGGAGGAGGGGCTCTGCATCGCCGCGCTATGGGACATCGCCCTCGCGCTGGCGGACGAGGAAGCCAGACACTATCTCCTGGGGGATGGCTGAGCGGGTGTCGGGTGGGCGGACAGCAATGACAACGGGGGGCCTGGGCCCCCCGTTGTCATTGGCAGCTGTCGCTCAGATGGAGAGGCTCTTGACGGTGTCCGACACCGAGTTGGCGTCTTCGATGATCTCCTTGATGACGTCGGCGATGATGGTGGCCTGCTCCTGACCTGCCACCGCCTTGTCGGAGACGACGGAGACAGTCTGGGTGATCTGTGAGGTGATCTCCGAGTTGTGCTTGATGACGGTGACGATCTCGCTGGTGGAGCTGGAAGTGCGCGCCGCCAATTGCCTCACCTCGTCGGCCACGACCGCGAATCCCCGTCCCTGTTCCCCGGCGCGGGCCGCCTCGATGGCCGCGTTGAGGGCCAGCAGGTTGGTCTGATCCGCGATGCCGCTGATGGTGGAGATGATGGATTCGATGCTCCTGGATTGCTGGTTGAGCTGCTCTATCTGTTTGCTGACCGCATTGACCGAGGTGTTGATGTGAGAGGAGGTGTCGAGCACCCTGTCGATGACCTCCCGCCCCCTGGCGGCGCTCGCGACGGTTTCGCTGGCGATGGCACACGCCTTCTGGGCCGCTTCCCGGGTGGAGATGGATTTCTCCACCCGCTCGGTGATGTCGCTCGCCAGCTTGATGATTTTGACCACCTTGCCCTCGTGGTTGAAGATGGGGTTGTAGGTGGCCTCCAGCCATATCTTCTCCCCTCGGTGACCCAGACGCATGAAAAGCCCTGACTTGATGTCACCCGAGCCGAGATCCTGCCAGAAATGGGGGTTGTTCTGGTAGAACTCGGTGTCACAGAAGAGACGATGATGCTTGCCGACCACCTCTTCCAGCCGGTAGCCAAAGCAGTTGAGGAAATTCTGGTTGGCGGTGATGACTGTGCCATCGGGTTGGAAATCGATGACCGCCAGGGACTTGTCCAGGGCTGCCAGCAGGGCCTGGGTGCGCTCCAGGGTGGATTGCTGCTGGGTCACGTCGGAGGCGACCTTGGCGATCCGCACCACCTTGCCGTCGATCACGATGGGGAAATAGGTCGCCTCCAGCCACACGGCCTTGCCGGATTTCGACT
>Ga0097683_1004171_pt1 | contig 10012 bp, 10 predicted proteins | sample ThiBio_1000_plan_2_FD_72846 | JGI IMG/M metagenome (GOLD analysis project Ga0097683, IMG submission 72846) | Wastewater bioreactor microbial communities from Cape Town, South Africa - Thiocy_cont_1000_plan - 1398105538256 (version 2) (version 2) ...
CAATTTATAACTTGAAGAGATAATCATTATAATACTTGAAGAGAATAATTAAGAATTATGCAATTTATAACTTGAAGAGATAATCATTATAATACTTGAAGAGAATAATTAAGAATTACGCTTGAAGAGATAATCATTATAATACTTGGAAAGAATAATTGAGAATTATACAATTTATATACTTGCGAATCAGAATTCAGAATTATACAATTTATAAACTTGAGGAGATCATGATTCTAATACTTGAGGAGATCATGATTCTAATACTTGAGAAGATCATGATTCTAATACTTGAAGAGATAATTATTCTTACACTTGAAAAGAATTATTGGGAATTATACAATTCATAAACTTGAGGAGATCATAATTCTAATACCTGAAAAGAACCATTGAGAATTATGCAATTTATATACTTGAGGAGATCATGATTCTAATACTTGAAAAGAATCATTGAGAATTATACAATTTATATACTTGGAGTGATATTATTATACTTGAAGATAAGAATAGAGAATAGAGAATAGAGAATAGAGAATAGAGAATAGAGAATAGAGAATAGAGAATAGAGAATAGAGAATAGAGATTCGAGAATAGAGATTCGAGATTCGAGAATTAACAATTATACAATCAATATGCGCGAAGAGATAATATTTACAATACAATTAATAAACTCGTAAAGATAATTATGATAATTGGAAAGAAGACAATTAATAAACTTGAATATAATTATTTTGAAATTTTAATATAAGAATTGAGAATTATGCAATTAATTAACGTGAAGATATAATTATGATACTTGAATTGAAGAATTAAGAATTATACAATTAATTAACGAAGAGATAATTATTAATTAGCGTGAAGAGATAATTATTAATTAGCGTGAAGAGATAATTATTAATTAACGTGAAGATATAATTATTAATTAACGTGAAGATAAAGATATTAATATATATAAAGATATTAATATATATAAAGATATTAATATTAATATATATCAAGATATAATTATTAATATATATGAAGATATAATTAATGGAGTACTTAAACAGATAATTATTTGAATACTTGAAGAGATAAGAATTCTGATACTTGAACAGATAATGAGATATGAAAAGAAAAATTGAGAATAATATAACCAAAAAACTTGAAGAGATAAGTTTTTTGATACTTACAGAAATAATAATTGAGAATTATACTATTAATATATTTGAACAAATAATAAAACTTGTAAAGATTATTTTATTATTACATAAAATAATCATAATTTACCGAAGAATTATTTGCTGGAGAATTATAATTTACCGAAGAATTATTTGCTGGAGAATTATAATTTACTGAAGAATTATAATTTACTGAAGAAATATATTTCATTTATATTAATAAGGAATGTATTATCATAAGGAATGTATTATCATAAACATGCTTTGTTAAAATAAATAGAATTGAATTTTGATCTTTGAAAATGAAGTTTTTAAACGAGATACCTGTACTTCTTTTACTTTTTGTGTAAAAGAACTATTTTCTCTATTACTATATTAATATTATTACTTATAGATCAATATACATTATTAATATAATACTTAAGCATATAATTATTATAATACAATTATTATAATTATATGAACACCATTAATAAACTTGAAGAGATCAGTATTATAATAGTTGAGGATAAATATTATAATACTGGAAGATAAATATTATAATACTTGATGATATTATTATTATAATACGGGATGATATTATTATTATTATAGTTGATGAGATTAGAATTCTAATACATGATGAGATTATTATTCTAATACGGGATAATATTAGAATAATAATACTGGATAAGATCAGAATTCTAATACTGGATAAGATAAGAATTCTAATACTGCATGATATCAGAATTATAATAGTTGAGGATAAATATTATAATACTTGAAGACATATGAATATTTGATGATGACTTGGTAAGATAAATATTATAGTATTATTTTAAGCTTCAGGTTAATATTTAGGCTAACGATAAAATTTTGTTTGGTAAAATAATGTTTTTTGATTTATATTTATAGCTCCAGAATGCTCACAGATGGCGATATTAATAAAATATAAATATGTTATTAATAAAGATAATAAGAAAAAGGTTCTTTTACAAAAAAGGTAAAAGAAGTAAAGGTATCCCGTTCAAAAACTTCTTTTCAAAAAGCAAAAAAAATCAATTTTAATTATCTTATACAGCTCCATTATACAGTTTATTATAAAACCAAAGATTATGGATAAATACAATTAAAGATATTCAAAGATAAATATTGAGAAACTTGAAAAGGATACTATTACCATTAGCATTAGCATTAGCATTACCATGTGTGAAGAGATAATTATCATGAGACTTAAGAAGATAATTGAGAATTATACAATGCATATACTTGAAGAGATGATTCCTACACATAGTTATTAATAGAGGAGGTTGTAAAAAGGTTCTTTTACCTAAAAAGTAAAAGAATTAAATATTTGCGTTTTAAACTTCTTTTCAAAAAGATAAAATTAAATTTTGTACAAACGAATATAATAAATTAAGTAAATTTATTATACAATGTATAATATAATGTATATGTATGGTTATATTAATATTAAAAATATTGATGTCAATAAAGACTAAGAGATATAGTAAAATAATTAACGATGTTTATCAACAATTGTGACAAGATAAACATAAAGTATTAATATAATAAAATATTTTATATATTAATATATTAGCTATAATATCCAAATTTGAAGTTATAACGAGGATAAATATTAATACAAGGATCAACTCTGTACTCTCAAATGGGATTTCCTTTTTTGTCCCTATTTCAAAAATTTTATGATTTATTCGCCGTCTCACATATTTTGAGATTACTGAGATTCGCTGTCCCAACTTCATTTTAGAGAATATGGAAACTAGGGTATATATAGTTAATTTCCTTTTATGGTAGGTAAATTAACTTAATTTTTACCATTCGTTAAATCATGAATTTTTTTGAGAGTACAGAGAATAAGTTTTATATAAAAATTTTGCGAGACCCCGAACATATTGAGTAAAAAATAAGATTTTCCCTTATTCATATCGGGGTCTCACAAAATTTTGAGAGAACATAGAATTTACATTATCTTTTTACATTTTTGGTATAAAAACTGATTTCATGTACTATCAAAAATTTAATGATTTAACGAACTAGAATTAGAATTAAAGTTGGGACAAAGAACGAGTAAATTTTTAAATACATAAAAGGAAATTTATAATTGACAGAACTGAGAATTTACGTTATCTTTTTATATATTCGGTATGAAAAGTGAAAAGTGAATCTCAGCATTCTCAAATCTCCCACTACCAACGAATATCGAACGGGGAAATGGTGGGAAATTACTCGTAGTAAGAAAAGTGTTGGGAATGAGTTTTTTCCTAAAATGAAGAATTATTTAATATATGATAATCTGTCTCATTTATAACTATACCACTATAGTTAGAGACGTTATAGTGAGTTGATTTAAAAATTGTACAATTTTTAATGGGTATTTCATGTTTAGAAGGATAAGATTTAGTGTGGAAAGAATAATATTTTTCACCGTACTTTTTATAGCATGTTACTAACATATCATTTTTGCTTTCTATAGTAGATTCTTCGGATGGTAATGAATAATGTACGCCTGTAATTTGACTGTCCAACGTCTGTAAAAAAATATCTAAACATTCTTTTTTATTTTGACATTCTATTAAGCAACCATACATATTATCTTCCAAAATACATAAATAAAACTTAGTTATATCGTTGTCATACAGATCAATATATTGATCGTTCGATATATTATATATATCATTACTAACAATACTGGATAATGTAGGGGGTATTTGTGGATTTTGTCTATTTTTAAGACTTTTATTGACAAGATCTATAATATTTTTACTTCCAAATATAAGATATTTCTCAGATTTAATCATATCCCGAGAAATTTCTTTTTCTATATCTTCTTCTGTAACAAAAATGTTTTTATCTAAAAAATATAACATTTTTATCTTATTTTTATCATTTAATGCTTTAAGTGTGAAGTAGTGGTATAATGGCCAATTGTTAAATAAACTCATTTAACATTATTTTTACACTAATATTAAATCAATTTTTATTTAGTTGTTTTAAATCAATAGTTAAGTATTTTGATAGCTATTCTAATTATAAATTAACAAAATATTGTGATTTAAATTAATCTTTGGTTACATAAGAGATAACCAAAATGTGCAAAATACATAGTATAATTTTAAGCAAAGTATAGTAAAATATTAATCTAATCGTTAAAACACAAGACTAATTATATTGATATCATGATATGATAAATATTTTCATAAAAAAAGCTAATTCTACATGAATTATTGCATAAATCGTTCAATTATGATAGGGTTAAATCTGCGGAACAAAATTATAAATATGCTCTATTTTGTAAGTTACAAAATTTGATAATAATATTCGCGACTAAATATTTTCTCTAAATATAGCTATATTTCTGATATTTTGGCATACAAACATATATTGCTGAAAAATATTGCTGAAACATATATATTGCTGAAATATATTATTGATCAATTACATAGTTCATATCTTGCAAAATTATCCAAGTATTTTAACTATTACGATATACATTCAGTCAAATCAATAACACTATCAAAAACAAAACTTCAAAGAATCCTTTTATATTGAAAAAATAATAATGTTTATAATCTCACATGATCGTATAATCCAGTTCTTAAGAACTATTCTTGATACAAAACAAAGATTTCACTAATATCATATTGATATATTAATATATTATTTAAACAATATATTAATTATTTAAACAATATATATTAAACAATATATATTAAACAATTAAATGGATATTAAACAATTAAACGGATATTAAAATACTATTCATTTTTTAGTAGGTATACATTTTTGAGGATATTTGAGTGGTATACTACCAACTTTTTTAACTATATTTGGAACACCACTTTGATTTCCAAGTTGAATGTATCATTGTGACAATTTTTACAAATTTTCTATTTCAATCACTAAAATTGTCTATATTAATATATAAGTATTCTGATATTTTATATAATATTTTTACCCTAATTTCATATAAATGAGTAAAAATATTACTTTTTTTATTGTTCTTCAGTTGCAAAATTTTTGAATCTTACTTCCTAGTTTTGACCCTATTAATTATCCTGTTATTCAAATGAAATTCATCTCCCTTTTTTAATCTATTTTCTTTCAATTTATTTATCTCTTTTTCATTAGAAATAAATAAAATTTTTATAGCTCGCTTCACAAATCATTCTTTTATTTTTTCTATTTTATAATTTCATATTTCAGCCCGCTTCATTTCATATTTCTCTCGGATATAATTTCTAAAATAACAAAATAAATTTTCTTTTTATTCTTGTGTTACTCTTCTATTATATTTAATCTTCCGTATTCTCCACATAATTCAAAACATTTTTTATTGTATGATAAAGCAGCTTCTCTCTCTGTTTTATAATAACCTCTACGGTATTTTCTCCTTTAAATCCAATAATAGCTTTATTTATTCTAAATATAATATACTCCCTTGTATTTATTCATTCCATATTTCATTTTTGATCTATTCATCTGATTTTGCTGTGTTGTTACACATCTAAGATTAAAATTTCCGTTATTCAATCGGTCACCGTCAATATGATCTATTTCTCCTCCATCAATATCATGATTTCTCATTATATTTGTGTAATCTCATTTGTTTTCCATTATATTTAAATCATGTGTATCCATTCTCAGTTAAACATATTGAGCAAAAGGGTAATTGTAAACAATCACTCAAATCGATCGCTGTAAAAGAATAATTTGATAATTTACCAGACAGTTGATATTTAATATTTCCCATTTTGATCTTCTAATACATCTGTATATAATTGTTTCGCTCCGCATTTTACTTTTACTTTATTCATTTTACCATGCGTTGATATTTATGTAATTTTCAAATTGTTCTATATAAATAATAATATTATTTATATAATACATATCGCTATTTTATAATAATATGAAAATTACATAAATTTAAAACATCTATATTTGTAGTAAATCAATAAAATCTTAATATTAATTTTAATATATAGTTTGTATATAATTGCAATATAGGATCAAAATATGTGTTGGACTAACAATAAATTTTTTGGTTATATTTATCGCTTCTCAATATTTACAGAAGGAGATATTTGTAGAACACAGATATAATGTTATTAATAAAGATAATGAGAAAGAGTTCCATTACTTAAAAGGGTAACAGAAGTACAGAATTCAATTAATTATTTTATACAGTTTCATAAAAAACTTAACGAGGGATACTATTATGATGTTTAAAAAAGTTTATTTAATAACTTGAAAAGAAAAGAATAGAATAGCTATCAATAAACTGGAAGAGATAATTCTTATGATAGATGAAGAGATGATTACGAGACTTTAAAAAGGTAATAATGAGACTACAAGAGAACAAACATAACAGTTCAAGTATATAATTAAGTAATTTGTCCATTTTCATACCCTTTTATTGATAAAACGACTATGTAATATAAAATATAGCCTAATATAATATGTAATATTGGTTGGATAATGGTTAAATAATGGTTAAATAATGGTTAAATAATTATATAAATATAAAACGGTTATATAGTAAATATAGACATTAAAAATATACTTTAATATGAGATAAAAATATGTCTCATGGCTAACTATAAATTTTTGTTCAGCAAAATATTATTTTTTTGGCCATATTTATCGCTTCTGAATACATACAGACGGAGATAAATTTGTAGAGGATAATTATGACGCTAATAATAAAGATAATAAGAAAAAGGTTCTTTTACCTAAAAAGGTAAAAGAAGTACAGTACTCCCGTTTGAAAACTTCTTTTTCAAAAAGTAAAAAATTCAATTTTTATTATTTTATACATTAATAACAACAAATATTATGGTTAAAAATACATATTATACATACAAAAATTAGGACAGTTAAGGAAGGTTATAATTGATATGGTTTAAGAAATAAGAATTATTATATTTGAAGAGATAATAATAATAATATTAATATGGGAAGAAATAAGAATTATTATATTTGAAGAGATAATAATAATATTAATATGGGAAGAGATCAGAATTATTATATTTGAAGAGATAATAATAATATTAATACGGGAAGAGATCAGAATACTAATACTAATACGGGAAGAGATCAGAATTATTATATTTGAAGAGATAATACAAATACTGGAAGAGATCGGAATTATTATATTTGAAGAGATCAGAATTATTATACCAGAAGAGATAAGAATTGATGATATTTGAAGAGATAAGAATTAATGATATTTGAAGAGATAAGAATTAATGATATTTGAAGAGAATAATCGAGAATAATACAATTAATGATACTAGAAGATCCAGAATGAGCTCGTTTTTCAAGGAAAAGCTGGAAGAATTGAGAATAATATAATTTATAAATATAACGAGATAATTAAAAACTCAGAGAAGAATTGAGAATTGAGGAGAATACAATTAAAAAACTTGGAGAAAAAAGTCGAGAATTGAGGAGAACACAATTAATATAATTGAAGAGAGAATAATTAAAATACTTGGAGAGAATAATTATTTTGAGAAGCAAAAGAATAATTATAGTACTAGGAGAGAATAATAAATCTGAGGCTAGAATATTTATTATTATAAGGGTACTTAAAAAATCACAAAATATTATATAATAAATTTAAAACATAATTAATATAGATAAAAATAATACATGTGAATTATACAATTAAATATATTAAAAATATTAAAAATATAATGGTACAAATATAATTGAAAAAATAGCTGAAAATATTATGGTTGAGAAAATTATAATATTTGTTAGTATATCAAAAAGTATTAAGAATAAAATATATAAAGATAAATATTTGTTGTAAAATATTATGTAATTAAGATTATAAAATGATTAATATTAATAACAAATGGATAATTAATTAGCAAAGAATATAAAAATATTATAGTTAACTTATATTTTATTAAACTTATAGTAATTATATAATTACTATAAAACAAGAAAATTTTGCAACCTAGTTGTACATCAAATTAAACAAATATTGACCCAATTCACCCAACTCAACGAAATTAGTTTGTTTAAGATAGGCGTATATTTTGTTTATTTTGTCTATTTCATCAGTATCATCAATAAAATTGGTTGTATTAACGAAAGAGTTGTAAGCGATAATATTTGGATCATGGTTAAGACTATAATTTATAATATAGTATATAATAGAAACACAAAGATTAAAAATATTTACTGTTTTTGCTTTTTCAATTTTATTTATATCCGACAAATATAAAGAACGTCCAAAATCTATCAAGATTAGTCTTCCATTTAATTCCATAATATTATCAATGTGAATATCGTTATGATGAATATTATTTTTTAATAAAAAACAAATGGCATCTACCAATTCTTCTATTTGATATATATTTGGTATATTGCTTAATTTTTCTAAACGAGGGTATATTATATAATATGTAATATATTCTGTTATTTCTTCTTCAGATTCTGATTCATCCAAGAGATAATTAATTTCAGATATATCAACAAACCAATCAATTGGTTTTATTATATTTTCATGATGTAAATTTGTCAAATAAGTATATTCCTTTAAATTACTACATTCTTTTATTATTTTATTCTTATTGTTCTTGTATTCGTATATAACACCGTCTTTTCCTCTCTGTATTTCTTTTCCAACCATTAAATTTTTATCAATGACTCTATTTATTGGAATATATTTAAATATATTATTCATATCCATATATCGTTTGCAGGTATATTTTTTTTTTATTTGCAAATATATTATTTTATATATAATTATTACAATCTAAAATTAAGTATTCAAAATTAATCTTATATTGTGTTCTGGTATATTTTGTCTTTATTATATCATATTTCTTTCATGTGATTATCATTTATTAATTATTCTAGTAATCTCCAAATAATATACATATAATTATTGGAACCGCTTATAGTATTATATTTATTGAAACTTTAAAGTAGATATTATATAAACCAGTCCAAACAATGTTTATTTCATACAAATAACTACATAATTGTACATAAAACGAACTACATATTTATATAATTATTGATACTTGATCAGTATTATATTATGTAGAAATATAATATGTTTTGCATTACATTTACTAAATTCATAATACAAATAGATAACAAATAGATAACAATTCTTATACTTGTTGAAATAATTTATTTTTAACATTACATTAAGAAATCATAATTATAATTCTCAAAGGATAAAAATTATGATACTTGAAGTAATAATAATTCGAATATATTAGCGATAATAATTCTGATACCCGAAGAGATAATAATATGGATACCAGAAGAGATAATAATTCGGATAGCCTAACAGATAAGAATTATAATATCAGAAGAGATGAGAATTATGATGCCTGAAAAGATAATAATTCGGATACCCGAAGAGATGAGAATTATATTACCCTAAGAGATGAGATTTAAAAGACCTGAAGAGATGAGAATTAAATACATGGAGAGATGAGAATTAATATATTAAAAGAAAATAATTGAGAATGATACAATTTATGAAACTTGAAGAGAATAACTAAGATAGTAGAAAAATAATTGGTAATAATACAATAAATAAACTTGAAGAATAATTAAGATACTAAAAAGAATAATTGAGAATGATACAACAAATAAACTTGAAGAGATAACAATTAAGATACTTAAGAATTATTATAATAGTCGAAGAGAGAATTATAGAATTATTTTACTTAAAAAATAAAGATTCGTGTACTAATGTGAAGATTTGGTAATTATGTAATTTACCAAGTTTAAAAGATAATAATTCTGATACTTGAAGAGAAAAATTGATAATAGAATTTATAAACAAGGCGAGATAGTTAAAAACTCAGAGAGAAGAA
>Ga0097683_1004188_pt1 | contig 9974 bp, 11 predicted proteins | sample ThiBio_1000_plan_2_FD_72846 | JGI IMG/M metagenome (GOLD analysis project Ga0097683, IMG submission 72846) | Wastewater bioreactor microbial communities from Cape Town, South Africa - Thiocy_cont_1000_plan - 1398105538256 (version 2) (version 2) ...
AAAAAAAAAAAAAAAAAAAAAAAAAAAAAAAAGGGGGTGCTTTTTGGGATAGACGCAGGTTGGTGGGCAGTGGCCCCAAACTTCTTGGCTGCAAAGAGTGTGGAACGGAATGGGCCAAAGAAGTGCGGAGGCCAAGGACCCCGATTCCCTCCCCGTCGGCACACGACGAGTGAGGGTTTGCATGCTCTGCACACCCTGCCGGACGCATCCTCGTTTTGAAGAGGGTTGGGTCACAACGGAGGCCGAAGCCCCAAAGTCCTTCAATGCCAAAGGCAAGGAAATTTGTGTTATGTGCGGAGATCTGCCCTTCTATTGTCCCCAAAAAGACAGCTGTACGGAAACACCGCCACCTTCTTCAACAACACACCAATACAAACCCAACAACATTTATGGGAATCGAAACTCGAAACAAAAAAAAGTTACGTTCGAAGGGGGAAGCAGGTTCTGCTGTCCATGGACAAACTCAAAAGAGGCGGAGAGAGGTCGGGACTTGAGCATAAGAAGCAAACACGCATCCACGATACTGTGCAATGGGCGATTTCGAGGTGGCAAGGGTTTTCGGAATTCAAAGGCGTGCAAATCGGAGCCAAGTGTTGGCGCCTCGCCATCCCATATGTGGAAGGATTGCTGGGTGAGAAGGTCGAGGTCGAAGGAGAGCGTTGGCATGTGGTGGCCATGAGCAACTGGATCAATTCTGTCAAAAAATCCGAGGCTCTTCGTTCTCTGCTCGCATGGATCCTAGCCTCGGCGCGCGAGGTCCACAGAGCACGCAACGCGCCTGCGTCATCCATTTCTCCCAAGTCATTCAAGCTTGGACCGTACGACTTCCTGGCCAAACGTGGCGTGGAGAAGGCTTTGCAGGCAGCCTCCTCCACGCCAAACAGGAGGTTTTGGAAAAACTGGTTGAAGCAGAAGAAGAAAAATGATAATAACTCAAAGAAAGCCACCGCTACCCCCGAGCAGCGACCGCAAGGCGGCAAGGAGAAGGCGAAGGCTCAGACGTTGAGGAAGGCCGCGCGGCAGAAATGCGAAGAGATTATCCGAACGACCATCTTCGCCGCAAACGACTCCGTCGCACAACAGAGGCCAAGATCTGTTCCCTCCAGCGCTTGCAGAAGTACCTCACCCAATTTCGAAGCGAGCAACTTGCACTTGAGCTCCAACCACTCAACGAGGAGGCCTCCAGGGCAAGTGTTGCTGTCAATCAACAAACAACTGACAAGGGAAAGGACAAGCAACCAGTGCCACTGGATGAAGAAGCCTTGGACGCAAAGGAGGAGGCGAAGAAGGAAGATGAAGAGAAGAAAAAGAAAGAAGAACAAAAGCAGATGGAAGAGGCCGAGGAAGAAGAGGGGGAGGAGGTGACCCAGGGACAAGCGAAAATGAACAAACATGAAACCGAAGAAAGAGAGGCCGAGAAGGAGGAAGAGGCGAGACCAGAGATGAAGAAGAGAGAAGAGGAAATGAATCATCAAAAAAAGAGTGAGGATCAGCAAGGAGGAGAGAGGAAGGAGGATGCCAAGGAAGAAGAACACCAAAAGACAGCCGAAAAAAATATGATGGATCAACAGCCGAAGGCAAACGAAAGCAGTGCCTCCAGGAAGGTGTCCGTTCTCGACCCCCTCGCAATGGTGGGCAGCACAGATCAGGGCCAAATGGCGCGCTCAGCAGATATCAATGACATTCTCATCCAGGGGAACGAGGTGGTGCCGCCACAGAAAACCTTGCTCGAAGACGCAGCCCAGGATTCACCCGCCCCTCGAGGAAGACGATCACCCACCGCACAGTCCGAAGCCTCCTCCTCTTCTTCTTCTTGGTCCGGAGCGAGCAGAAAGAGGACTGCAGGATCACTGGCGGAGGAGGCAACCACCAACAGCCGTGGCGCTGAAAATGAACCGAAAAAAGCCAAGAGGATGCGCACGCATACCTCCAAGCGCAGCAACAACGAGAGGCAGAAAGAAAAAACCGATGAGCCCGTAGAAGGCCAGGAACCCACTTCGCCCTCAGCAACAACGGATGACAAAGCCCCTGCTGGGAGCGAAACAAGCGAAAAGGCGACCAAACGGGATTATCTGCCCATCCTTCGCTCGCTCCACCATGACCAGATGTTGCGCTTGGCCAAGGAATTGAGTGTGCCGAAGGTCTCCCCGAAATGGGATAGCGACAGGCTGTGCCGAGGCCTGAACAGGAGCTTGCTCGGACTCGACTCGGCACGCGCTGACGAACAGCTTGCATCGGTGTCGCCCCACGAGGGGAGTGTAGCAACAAAGAAACGAAAGCAGCCCTTCTCCAACGGCGGCACCAAGAAAACCGCGACGAAGACAAACTCTGCCCAAGGTGGAGCCAAAAAACAGAAACAAAACACGTGATCACTTTCAAGAGGTATGGAAGTGATCGAGGAGCCGGCAGGGGAGATGCCACCTTCTGTGTGCACGGAAAAAAAAAATTCATTGCAACACACTCTTTTCCAGCAATGTTTAACACCCACCAGAGGTTCTATGAATGCTCAAATGAAGGATTGGTGTGGGGTGCTATGATCTAGGTTTCATTTGTTAAAGGTATCCCCGACCAGTCAAAGGGGTTGTTGTACCAAAGCACCTCTGCATCCTTTATCTGAACGAGAGCGTGGTAAAAGCTTCAAGAAATTGCCATAGGCACGAGGAATCTTCAGGCAAACCAAATTATGCATCGAGACGACAACGCGCTGGTGTGTATTTCATTTTAATGCCTCTCCTTCTTCAATTTCCCTTCACCTTCTTCTCATTTACCTTGCATCCCATCCCACATCTGCTCCTTTATTTTCAACAGGTGGATGGCCGAGGGGGTATCCTCATCAGCGACCTTGCAAACTCGAAGTTGGGCTCCCTGCAAGCCACTCCTGAAGTGGGATGTTCTTTTATAGCGCCCCAGAAGCGTTCACATCGGAATACCGAAAAGTTGGACGTCTATTCATTTGCGATGCTGATGTGGGAGCTGTGGAAGACGGAGGACGGAGGAAGACACCATTGTCTATGGTGGCAAATTTGACGCGACGCATGTTCATTGAATCCGAGAAGGCCTCCGACCGGGAAAAGTGGAGGGGATGGATGCACGGTATGCTGCTCTTCTGGAACGTTGTTGGGCACCGGCAAACTTATCCTCCCTTTTACGCTGTTCACTGCTCCCACATGCACATATAAATGTAGGGGAGGGAACAACAGGGCAGACTAAGAATGTTCTTTTTTATTTCACTAACAAAAAATACTCTTTTGTTGTTGTTCATGGTGAGATTGAAGATGCAGAAGGTGGCAAAGGAGCTTCAGGAAAAGTTTGACGAAGTGCTTTGCGTAGGTTGTAATCCCAACACATTGAATAAAAGAAAAAGAAAGGAGGGCACCCTACCTTCTGTATCTATAAATAAAAAAAAAAAAAAACACGAGGTCAGGGCCTGATTCCGAAGAAAATGTAATTGTTTCTTAGTATGTTGTGCAAAAGGAGGGCGGGTGATTTAACAGCACACAAAGTCGCGGAGTAGTGGGTTTATTGAGAGAATAATAGAAATAACGATAAGTCTAAATACGAAGGAGGTTACTCATAAATTAAAAAAGGAAAAATAAAATAGATAAAGGGCGTGGCCCTTGGTGTAGTGGTTAGGCCTTGTCCACCTAAATCCCCTGGGTTTGATTTCCAGCCTCCTTGCGCCAGTTTACCAAATTCTTGAAGGTGAAGACGCCGGCGAAGCTGTTCCCTAAGGGCGCGAGTTCCGACACTCAGGTGCACCTTCTGCGGGGGCATCATCGGAAGGATGGTCGTTCTTAAGAGAGAGGATGCGTAACTCTAAAAGTACGAGAGTGAGTTTTCGACCTAGCGGTATTGAATACCTGCGGAACTGTTGAAAGAAACTTAGGAGCTCCATTGCATGTCTATGGCATGGCGCTCGCGCCTGGCGGACTCTCACTTCATTCAGGCCATGCTTGAACATGAACAAAATAACGGCCGGAAGGGAAAAGACTTGGTTATCCCATAATGTATTTGTTCATGACCACAAAGGCACGGAGCGTGCTACGTAATACACTCTGTCATGGTATCTAGTAGTCTTTATCCTGTGGATGTTGCATGTCTAGAGTTTAACTGCTTTACGATAACCGGAGGCCCCGAGAGATATTGCTTAGCGAGATAGCTCGCGATGTGTACATGACCACCGCGTAAAGCACGCTGGGCGATGTTCCCAACTCAGAGAATAACCCTTTATTCCATGAAACGTTCCTGTTCTCTACTGTTTGCACATTCCTGTTCCACGGAATAAAGACTATTCTTCGGACTGGGAACAGCCCCCATGCTGGTATGCATGCTCGAAGTCGAGAGCAAAGCACTGGTCCAATAGCGCCTCGACAAAGTTGTAGATTTCCATGATCTACGCAGATTCGGGCATATGCAATTTTCATTGTGCTTCCTCACTAGGCCCTTGAAGATCTCGTATACGTCCTCCTCCTTAAAGACGCTGACGCACCATAAGGCCTCTTGGGTCAAGCCACGTACGACCGCATGAATGAGAAGCAATGGGGGAGGCAAGCTATGGTGCATTGCTCATGCAACCATTTGAGAGCATCCACACCACCTATCAAGGCGTCGTCCCAATCCTGGCCTGTGGGCATTTGCGGTCTGCCTGTCGTCTCGATGAAGATTCTTCATCTCGTGATCACCAGCCTGAACTCACTCTGTCGATCAAGTACTCGCATATTTTGCATGCCTCCTTGCTTCCAAGTGTGTAACGCAGGGCCCACACTTTACTAGTTAACGGACATGGATCTCTACCATGCGATCGCAAGGCCTTGATGGGACCAAAGTCTCTAGTCCCGCTGCAATGACTAAAAGATCTGCTGAAGAGGCATGACCTCTCCACGTGGAGAGCCACCAATTGATCACGGAGGTGTCCTTGCAACGATTACTAAACCCTCTCAAGTATCCTTAAGATTGGAACGCGCACCTTTACGCATACGTGCTTGCCGCGCCTTTATAAGAGGAATGCCCGCAAGGGGAATAGTAATGGTGTAATACATACATATTTAGGAGGGGTCAACTCTCTAAAGGGCAAAACTGGGCGATGATGGGTGAACTTTTTGAGCACTTCTTCTGCAAGTTTTACATAAATATTAGCAGAATGAATTTTTTGTACGACACGGTCATTCAGTGTCTGAGGGTTAGTAAACCCCCCGCAAAATAGGGGATTGGATGTCAGTTAGCAGACCCACCTTCATCCCCAACCGGGCGAGCGGCCGCAGTGAAGACTTCAGGACTAATGGGCAAAGCCGGGGAGGGAAGGAGATCCTTATCCATCGTGAGAGGCAAACGATATTGCCAGTCCTCTGCCTCCCTTAGACAATATCTAGTGGGGGATAGGTGACAACAATGGATGTTATTTTGTTGGCGCGTGCGCTTTTCGCTCGCCATGAGACAAAAAAAAACAAAGGACATGGCATTCCGGGTTTCCCACCCAGTACTGAGAGGCCTGGCACAACTTAACTTGCTGATCGGACGGGAAGCGGTGCTTTCTGCTGGGGTTTTTGATTAGAATCCTGCTAACCTTTCGGAAGAAGAAATTTCTCACACTAGATCTCCAAAACACAACTACGGCTTTTGGTGGAAACAAAAAGAGTTCTCTTCCAGATATGGGTAGTTGTGCAGAGCTTGCAAATGAATGCTCTTAGAATGTTCGTCATGTCATTTATTCAGCAGGTTTTTAGATCCTTTCAATGAACGCACTCACTCTTCCCCATACGTGTAACGTGAAATTTGCTATGGAGTGTCACAATGGCGTGCGCTCTCACCTTCCTTCCTAAAAAATAGACGTTGGATAAAATGAAAGGGTTGTGTGTGTCATTACGGAGGAATTTTAAAGGTGTTGGGACTTGTTTGACAAACCAAACGGTATTTCGTTCTCAAGATTTCTCTTTACCCACCCAACCATATTGCAAACAGCAAGGGAACGTGATTCCACCCGAACAAAAGCAAAACGAGCTAAAAGCCAGCGAATACACATATTGCACAATTTGCACTACACGGAACGATCCCAAGGCAGAGATATGTATCACTTGTGGGAGTGCTGAACCCAGACTTCCCTATCTTCAATAAAAATATGGTCACTCATTTCTCGGGTATTTTCGGTTTAATGACTGCTTCTTTTACAAGTTTTTTGTCAATAACCGAACATGAAGGAGGTGCAAGAGGTGTCCGAATATTACTGAGATCGGCTTCAGGTGAGATAAAAGGTAAACAGCATTTTGATACTCAAAGCTTCTCCTTTTAAATACAGCTTGTTGAGGACATGTTGCTCTCAGTTGAAGCGGTTGCACGTGTATGGCATCGCACTCTCAGCGGTGTCTTTTCGGTCGAAACGAGAAAAACTGAAAAAATATTTATTGAGGGTATGTATTCCTTTGCCTTTTTCTTTTTTCGTTCTTTTGCTTTCCTTTTTCTCTTTTCTTTGTATTTCTTTAATTTTTTCTCTTTTCTCCGCTTCATGCAGTTCTTAAATGCCTTCATGAGTTCATTCACCTTCTTAGCTTTTCCCCTTATTTTACGCACTTACTTTCTCCTCCTTTCTTTAAAAGGTGATGATTTTGATGGTGTTTCTATCGGTCTGCTCTCTCTTGCCGATGGATTGCCAATCTACTCGCTAGTGGAGGGCAGCGATGGCCCTCTGCCGGGAGAACACTACTTGGTGCTAACCTACTTCGTACCGGATATGATACCTGCGTTTGTTCTCCTTTTCATCGAGCTGAACTCGCGTAAAGTGACCATCGGAAGCGGTTGCGCCTGCGGGATCGTCAGTACGGGCGGGTGCGTCCCAGCAGACCCACCCGAGTGATCCGAGAGAAACATAGCTCGGCAACACGCAGGTCGGGGGCCTCCTCGGAAGAGGAAGCTACCGACACCGATACATCGAGCGGCGTTTCTGGTGGAGGATCATCCGGAGGGGATCAATCGAGCAGCAGCGGACCATTATCTCTTGCAGAAGCGACCGCCATTGTCCAGGAGACCCAGGCTTCACTCAATCCTTCCTCCCAATTGCCTATCGTCTCGGTTTACTACCGAGATGGGGATGAACGCTACGATGGCGACGACGACCGTTCACCGAGAGACGAATCGAAATGGAAGGCTGCTGTTGTTCGGCAAAACAAGCCACGAAGGCTGCCCCGCCCGGATGAGGAAAGACGATTGTTGTCCGATTCTTCCGCGTCTGAAGAAGAGGATTTGGGAGGAGAGAAAGGCTGGATTGCGCCTGCCAGGCCAGTCGGTGCAAGAACGGTTCACGTCGTTGCGCAACCCCAATCGCCCACAACCACGATCGCAAGTCCAAGGAGAATCTCTAGGATTGATAACCTGGAAGAGGGCGACTCTCAGAAGATATCCTGGAAGATGGCGAGCAGAACGTGAGTGTTTAGTCTTCTACAAGTCATTATATTATAGTATTTTACAAACTATCTATCAAAAACAAAATATCTCCCCCACCTCCCTGTCTGTACAAATTGGCCTCAAGCTTCTTCTCCTGAAGAAGAAGTGCTGGAACTCTCTCTTCCCGATTCCTCCTCTTCCTCAGCTGATTCCTCCGAATCCGGGCTAGCCTTGTTGTCTTCGGTCATTGTCATGTTGGTAACGCCGTGCAAGCTGATGGAATCGAGTAACGGATTTGCTTCCCACCTGGTTCCACAAAAGAACTACTGACACCTTGTCTCTGCTTCGGGCAAGCTCAACCACCGCTGCAAAGATATGATACCAGTGAAGGAAGAGCTGGTTCGAGGTGAAGATGAAAAACAGCAGGATGCCGAATACAGATATCGCGAAGGCTTTCAGCATAACCAAGCTGTAGTTGGAAACATCGCTGTCCAACTGGCACTGGGATACGGGAGTGAAGGTGGTTCCCGACAGGCATCCATAATAATCCGCATAGCCGTTGGAGATGGTTGAGGAGTTTGCGGCGTTGTTGATACAGTAAGCGCTGAACAGCGCGACCACGAAAAAGAGAGCAACGATGAAGAGAAGCACCCGCACGTAGGGCATGACTACTTCCTTCCACTTGTATAGTCAAATAGCAACAATCGCCAGTTTGACCAACGAGAGCACGAAGAAGAAGCGACCAGCGAAGGCATATTCCCACGGGGATAAAGAAGAAAGACAAGATCCAAGCGTAATTATCTTGAGTCGTTATAAAGCAGCTGGCAAATAGCAATTGAGCTTTAGCAAAATATAACATTCTAAGAAAGGTAAAAAGCTATCACTTACAAGGCGTTGCCCGGTTCTAAGCCCATGGCACCGGCGGAAGTTGGAATCACCATAAAAAGGAAGGGAGTTCCCCAGCCGATCAAATTGTAGGCAGCTATACGTATCCAGTTATATCGCGGTTTTAAATAGGTTCCAAAATAAATCTAAAGAACAGACAAATTAGAATATTGGTTGAAAGAAAGAAAATGCTCCTTACCTCCAGAACATGTTGAATGCTGTGATTGTCTACCACAGGGTGCATGTAAGAAACCCGAAAAGAAGAATTGCACCTAAAATAGGTACAATTAGCCTTTAAGCGAGGATATTTCATTAGAGTTGGTGGTACAAACCTTGAAATGAACATGCTGAGCTGTGGAAGGTCAGGGAAGACGTCGAACTGTTTACGCCCAGATATCCGTAGGCTCCGATGCGATAAAAGTACGATTCAGGAAGCAAAGTGACGTCACTGGCTCCGCACCAAATATTATCATAACCTGCCAGTGACGGCAGCATGACAGTTGGTAAAATGAGTCCTTTAGGTAATCTTTGCATGTGGGGGTTGACAAGAAAGGAGATCAGCAAGAAAGCAGAAGCAACCTGATTATTAAAGGGTACAATGTGAGTTAAGGGGGAATGTGTTGGGGCATGAGGTTAGTTACCCAAGAATCCAAGAAACGATGCCTTGCATAATTTGAGCTGAGTTGTACTGGCTATTGGTGAGCGATGGCAGCGGGCATACGAACGAACAGTACAGACCACCTTCGGCGACAAGCGGAGATTTACAATTTACATCCACCTGAACGTCAACGTCCATACATGGCTGGTCGTAGACGGTGCCATTTATGGTGTAGTTTGTGCTAACGGTGGGGAACAGCAAGACTTCGTCAACCCATTCATCCCTCTCTTCGCATGTGACATTATAGGGATCGCTACTATTCGTAAAAGAGGCCCAGAAAGCAACTAATAAAGATGCCGGAGTTTAGAAAATGCTGGATTTAGGGAATTACGTACAGGCGTAAAGGGGAACGCCAGCAGCCGCAAATGGACCAGAGCATTGTTCAACTAAAGAAAGAAAAAACAAAGCGGATGATATTTTAATTAGATCTGGTCTATCCTATGCAGCGTACCGAACTTAGTGCACACGGACTTGCATGTCTCTTGCGGATAAGGCAGTGTAACTGGTGTTTAACTTGTTAGATATTGTATTTCGTTGCTTTCCCGGGTGCGGATACCATTGTTGGGTAACTGCAAGCACGGCCGCAACGTTGTGGCGCATATTGTCTCTATGGCTGTAGTGTAGCAAGGCTCCGGGGTGCGAAGGAACGCAAGGCCGTTGCTCCCTCTCTGAGTTGAGATAAAAATATCATCAGCAGTGAACCCGGTTGGTACGAAGATCGGAGTTCCAACTAGCAAAGGGGGATTGTTCCGTTATATATGCTCGCTTGAAGGTAAGTGCGCGCCTACCTGGAACATTACAAGCAGGACAGGCGCCTGTCCAAGGCACGCAAGTGCCTTCAGGTGCAGCCCAAACCACAGGGAGAAGGAGAAGAATAACGAACCGCCTGACCTGGAAAAGAGGCGTTTGCATGCTGGCCGCGGCGAAGGAATAATAATAATAATAATAAAAGTTGGACACCAACGCTCGTTAGATACCGATTGACTGCAAAATCTGTAGCAATGACAACGGCCAAGTCTGAAATTGTTTGAAAAGTTCCGCTACAACTTCCCCCATT
>Ga0097683_1004195_pt1 | contig 9952 bp, 9 predicted proteins | sample ThiBio_1000_plan_2_FD_72846 | JGI IMG/M metagenome (GOLD analysis project Ga0097683, IMG submission 72846) | Wastewater bioreactor microbial communities from Cape Town, South Africa - Thiocy_cont_1000_plan - 1398105538256 (version 2) (version 2) ...
TTTTTTGTGTGTTTTTTTTTTTTTGGTTTTTTTTAACGCGTCTACTTAGCCTTTGGAGATGTCATTCGTGAAGATCAACGTATCCATGAACTGCAGGTTCAAGAGATGCTCAATTTTGTGGTGACTCTGGCTTTCTTTCTCATATTCGGACTGGATCTTCCCTTTGATCAGTGGGCTATCCTCGGTTGGAGAGGACCTGTGCTGTGCGTAGCCCTGATGTTCTTCAAACGGCTGCCTTTTGTCATGGCTTTCCATCGCCTGCTGAAGCCCCATGTTGGCAATTGGAAGGAGGCCCTTTTTCTTGGCTGGTTCGGTCCTGTTGGGGTAGCCGCCATCTATTATGCAGCCACCGCGCGAGCCAAGATTGGGGACGCCCTTGACATGGACCTGCTTTGGGGCGTGGTGACGCAACTGGTGGTATTCAGCGTGGTGGTGCATGGCTTGACCGCGGTACCGTTCACCTGGTTGTTATGGCGAGTTAACAAAAGCGTGAGGAAAGAGCTTGAGCAAGCGATGGAGAAGAGATTGGAAAGGATGCAGCAGCAGGATGTGTAAGTGCAGTTGATTTATCTTTCTCATGATTCGTATATACTAAATAACTCTCCCTCCCTTCACTCTCTTTCAAATCAAATAGCTATCCATATGACGACACCAAGAATCATATCAATGATTGGGTGGCTGCGGTCCTGCAGCGTTTCGATTTATGGAGAGAAAGATCACGTAGCGGTGAAGAAGAAGAAGAAGAAGAAAAAGAAAGTTTCACCGGCGATGGAGATGAGGATGTGGAAGTAGCCAAAGCCGTTGATGGAGAAAGTCATGACGCTAATGGCACACATGACGTGAACAGTGCCACAGCGAACGTAGACTATCGACAGAAGAAGGAATTGGTACCCAGAAAGAAAAGAGTCAAGAAGAAACAACGTGAGGAAAAAAGAGAATGGCGCCGATTCAAAAGGAAAAGCAGCAAGAGGAGAAAGGAAATCGAAACTGAAGACGAAACTGATGGAGACAGGAAGGAAGCAGAGAAGGAGAAACAGGGCATAGAGCTGACCCAATTTTAAGAAAACGAAGGAGTAAAAAGGAGGGAAAAAAAAAAAAACTAAAAAAAGCGATTCTTTTGTAGAAATCTTCCAGTTTTTCAGTAACCGCCGAGGAAACTCAAACCAAAAAGTCAAAGCATTCTCCCTTCGGCTGCTCAATCGCACTCTACCCTTTTGAGTCCGTATCTATACTGCCACAGGAAGACGTCCTTTGATCATTTCATGGCCCAGTAACGGGCACCACTTACGCGTCCTGCACTTACTTGGCTCCTTTTCTTCGCCCCCCCCCTCACCAACCAACACCCATCACAAGAGCGCTAGAGACAGTATTGAAAAGCACAAAACAAAATTTTATTCCACCTAAATGAACCCCTCTCTTATCGTTTGCTCATGCCCACTCTTGCTATCAGAGAACTACTGAATGGCTGTCTATGGTTATGACCAGGCAATCCAAACCCACCCAACTAAGGTGGCTACCCTTTTGTTTGCACTTCTGCGATACTTGCCACCCACATTGTCATACAACAATAAACCAAATCATATTCTCCAAACAAAAAAAAAAATACCATGCTATATCCTTTTCAGGGTAAAGAGCACAACATCAAAAGCGCGCCATCTTGGCGATTCCGAGAATAACGGGGAGTGTGAGAAAAGGACACGGATAGCACGAGCGTAGCGTGGCTGTTCAGCCTTGCGTGGTCACACACCCTGTCATCCAGCTTGTTGAGTTGCCCAGGATAAATGAAGCGACCTCGCGCATTGTGCGTTGATTCCAGGATGCAATACTTACGTGAACATCCCTGCAGAACCTTCAACCCAATTTTTTGTTTTTTTTGGTTTTTATTTTCTGAGGCAGTTTTTATTCTCTTTAGTGAAACAGTGTGAAGATGGAAGACAGTGCAAAGCGGAAGAGGGTGGCTGATGTGGATGTCCAACATCAAGACTTGGTGGCAGTTGGAGAGGACAAAGGGCCAGAAGTCTGGCAGGTCTCAACCATGGTGGATTGGAACAAAGTGGGAGGACGAGATAGGAAGATCTCCTTCCAACAAGGGATCTACACAATCCCCCACCTGAAGGATGTGAGTTTGCAGAGGTGGCACGACCTGACCGTGGAGGGCATAGGCGACAGGTTTGATTCGTTCACCATCGCAAAGGAGAGGCACTCCGACGGAGAGTGGGAGCACATCCATTGTTGGATGAAATTTGCCAAGTGCTTCACCTGCTACCCTACGACTTTTGACAAGGTCTTCCCCGAGAAGCACGGAAACCTAGCGGTGATGAAGAAGGGCAATGTGAAGAAGCACCAATTCTACATGCTACGCTATGTGACCAAGGGAGGCGAATTCCTCGATTGGCCGATCGACTGGGACTGCCGGGCATGGATGTTGGAGAACACTCCTGCTTCTGTTAAACATGTGGATAGTTGCAGGAAGAAGACCAAACGGGATGACATCGCAACCAAGATCATCGAGGAAGACTACAGCAAGCCCTACAACATCGCGAAAGAGGAGCCGGGTTACTTCATGGAACGGAGCAAGCAGGTGCAGGATTTCATGGAGTATGTACATGAAGCCAGAGAGGCGGACAAGAAGAAGAACACCAAGTGGACTGTGCTGCAAGAGACCAAAGAATGGGGGCCGAGCTGGCTCAAGGTCATCCGCTGGCTGAATTTCATGATCCGTCAACCCTCTCACCACATCGGAAGACCGAGGCACCTCTTTGTGCACGGGAACACCCGACTCGGAAAGACCACGCGTCTCATCAACCCCCTCAAAGAGAGGCTCCACTGCTATATGCTCACCAAGGACGAGCTCCAGAACATGCCATGGAGGGATGACTACGACCTGTGCATCATGGATGACTTCAAAGGCCAGAAGTCGATCATCTGGATGAACGAGTTCCTGGGCTCGAAGAACATGCTCATGCAGGTGCCGGGAGGTACGCACATGAGGAAGACCCGCATCGTTCCCACCATCGTCATCTCCAACTTCCCGCTGGCGAGATATTATCCCTTAGGGGCCAATTGTGAAGACGAATCCTTCAACGCCCTCAAGGACAGGTTCATCGAGGTCGAGCTGACTCAACAAGGCAACTCCTTCAATGTGTCCGATGCGGACGAGCGGCTGGCAAACGAGATGATGGAATACATTTTGAGAGAGGAAGAAGAATGTGCCACCAAACCTATGGAAGAGGGAGCGGCAAAACATGATTGAGCAGGGTGATGGTAGACAAAAACTGAACAAGAAAAAAAACACCTACCTCAAACAACCTTGTGCAGCATGTGGCATTTACGTTTCACTGTTCGAAGCTTAGGCTTGGTGTAAGTCTCTTGAATAATACATGTCTTCTGGTACAGGTCTTTTCCCATATACCCAAAAAGAGAACTATACAAACCTGAAGTAAGGGGGAGAAGAAAGATGTCTCGGTCGGGTGAAAAAGACGATATAAAATCATCTGCGCTCCCAAGGTGGCACAGCCGATAATGTGGATGAGTTCCGTCGTCTGGGCGCTTCGGTGTACAAGCTCTTTCTCAAGACCCATATTCCAACAAGAAGAAAAGGCGAGGTATCCTTCGCGATATCATTTGGTTACCAATCGATAGCGTTTGCTTTCTCTTTCCGCGGTGGACGAGACCCTTCAAATCCAAGCAGTGATGAATCTCTTCTTTAATTGATCCAGAAAAGAAAACCAAAGTGATTTTTCTCCATGTTGTAGATTCACAACCCTCAGGGTCTAAGCCGTTCCGAGGACAGCTTGCTTTGGGTCTCCTTGGGGTCGAGACTGCTCGAGGTAAGGTAAGAGGGATGAGAGAGGGAATCTTGTTGTAAGCGGCGGGTAGAGGCAACAGCACCAAAAAAAAACAAATGTCTTTTGTTAAGCTGTGCGAGCATGATTTGGATTACCTCTATATTTCGGCCTTCCGGCGTAGTGCTCCTTACAGGAGTAGCTCGACTTTGCTCTTTAGCAATGAATCGGCCCACCTTCATCGCCTTCCTTCTCTCCTCTCTCAGAGACGGCTTGCCAAAAACTGCGTGTCCATCGTGTCCAGCGTGTCCAGCTTGGAACTTCAAAGCAAACGGCTACTTTCCCGACGCTCTTTTTCATTTTTCCTGTTGAGCTCTTCAGCAGCAAGCGCCAGCACTCGCAGCCTATCATGTCGAAGCGTGCACTATTTCGGATCCTTTGAATGCCAACGACGAGAATGTTGAAAACGGTTCCACCGGTGTGCATCAGACGATCCAAGGCAACAACGTCTTCCTCTAATATCCCTTTCTCAACTTAAACAACTAACCTCTCCTCATCCTTGTTTGATCTTGTTGTTGTTGTTGTTGTTGTTGTTGTTGTTGTTGTTGATTAAAACCCATTTCGCACAAGGTTCGTCCCTCCCATGCCTTAAAGCAAGAGGAGATCCGAAAACCCGAAGAAAAAATCCGCGCTCGTGAACAGGAGATAACCGAACATGAAGAAGAGATGCACAGAAAAAATCGAAACCTGCAGCGCCGAGGTACCTCTTGTGTTGTAGAATTTTCCTCCTCGTTTTGATGGATAACTCACCGGTAATTAAAAAGATCCCTAATAAAAAAGAGCCCTCTGAAAACGGCATTGGTATGTTTGAAGCAGATGTTTCAAAATGTGTCCCTTTCATACAACGGAACAGCCAGAAGGCTGGTGTACCTTTCCTATAAATAGCTAGTTTACTTCTGGGCTTGGCTAGTTAATCTTTTGCAGGAGTGCATACAGAGGGCTCTTTTTCATTAGGGATCTTTTTAAATATCGGTGAGTTGATGGATGAATTTTCTAGAATCTAGAAAGGGTGTACGCCATGCAGCTCACAGCTCAGCGTGCCGTCAACGACCTTGAGAATCCTACACCGCTGCTTGAAGATTCTGGCCCGGATCCAAAAAACAAACAAAGTCTTTGGTGAACGGGTGAAGAGGATGACCGGCGTTGTATTTTTGATTTTTTGCGCGTTTGCAGATCGCTCAGGGCTTGTGCTGGTTAGTGTTGTCGTGTATGTTTGCTGCGCTTGGCATGCTCTTCTTGCCTTTTGTTGTTGCTGCTCGGGAGAGAGGTTCCTCTTTGCCATTGCAGAAAAACTCATTTTTCTCAGGCTTTCCTCAGGAGACAGATGACGACAAGAGTTCTACCTATTGTTGCTCCCACCTGTGTGAGTCTTTTTGGCGCAAGATCCAAACCACGACCTCGATGAAATGGTTGCGTCGCAATGCTTGGTCTTGCTCTCTGTGCGGTGTGTCAATTCGAATCATGTCAGTGTTGAACCCGCAACCACCAATGGACGACGTTCTTGCAAAGGCACTACTCCGACAAGCTGTGTGTGTGTGTGTGTGTGTGTGTGTGTGTGTGTGTGTGAGTGAGCGAAACCTCATTATATTGGAGCCAGTAGCCATTCGGTTCGTTGGGTCCCAGAACAGCATCCACCAATGCGCCCGCTTGGACCAGCCCTTTGAGGGAGTCGAGGAAGCCCACGAGATCGGAGGTCACGAAATCGTATGAACCCTCCGGAAAGTACTGCCAGTTGAGTTTGATCCCGCTCGCGGACAGGACCAGGGTGATGTTGTCGTTGCTGCTGTCATCTCGGAGGTTGTAGATCCCCGCTTCACCAAGCAACCGCACCACCTCAAACGGGCTGTTGTAATACGGAGTCCCAGAGAAATGGAAGTGGGTGTTCACGCAGATGGTGTCCGCAAAGGCTTCGCTCGAAAAGGCCTGTTCCGGAGCTCCCCTCGCCCTTCCCATGAGAGTGATAGCTATAGCCCAGCACACAACCAACACCCATGTACAGGCCATGTTTGTGCTGCACAGTCAAATTCTTGCAAGAACAGGACTTTTTTTTTTTTTTTTGTTGCAATAGCTCAGGTGATCACCAACCTTCACTCATGGCGTGAGCAGAGGAACGGTTGGTTTTGGGCAGAACGAATAACTCACAGACAACCAACGCGCAGGTTGCGGCTGTAGAATCAACAGGAGGAAATCTATGTGCAACAGCCAACGAAAACGAAAAAAAGGTGCAGGACAGGGCGTGTACGGCATCGCCTGTGCGCCCTGCAAGATGGGCCACAAGGCATGTGATGGCGCACGGCCTTGCGCACGTTGTATCTCCTTCGGCAATCAGGCTTGTTTTCCCCCCCCTCTCTCTCTCCTCCCCTCTCTTGCTTTATTATTGGTTTCTACTCTCTGCTTCCTCTCTCTTTTTTTTTTTTTATTAATGCTGTGAGAAGCATGCTGAGAAGTTTTATCCATCCCGAAAAGGCACACTGCAAAGATGTAAAGCAGAAGAGAAGAGGGCGGCCCAAAAAAAAAGAAAAGACGACGGCGTTGCAAAGAGGCAACATAGGTGGCACTGGGCCCGGATGCGACGCCCCTCCTCGAAGAGGGAAAAATCGGTCGGGTCAGGATACCCTCCTAGAACCAAGACCCCTTCTCCCGGTTGGCTCAACAGATGATCGGGAGGGACCTCGCTGGGCTCTTGGAGACGGGTTGGCCACTGCCGTCGCCGCCACTCTCATAGCGGGACAGCATCAACAAGTGCCTGCCGATGTGATGGACCCGGCCTCATCCCTCACGCCGGACAGCACGACAAGGAGGGTTGATGCCAATAGATACGCTCTCGGACCGACTGCCATGGACAATGTTACCAACGGCCGCAACGCCGGCAACCACGACCACCTCGTGCACGGTTACAACTTGCGCTCCAGGGGAGTGTCTTCGCCGGCGGAAGGAGACGCCAACCGCCACGCCCTCGAGGAAGACAGCGAGCCGGAGAAAGGGTGGGCCCGTGGTCCCGGTTTGATGGAGGCGGCGAGCTCAACGCAGAGAAATGCGGGCAAGGAGCTCCGCGAGAAGACCGAGAACGAGAAGCTCAGGAACGCTCCCCATGGGGTCCGTGCGGCGTTGCTGCGACAGCGGCTGCACGACCTGCAGCTGCAGCGGGAGGAGGCCCTGCGAGAGGTCGAGCTCGCCGCGCTTCTGATCGATTTGACCAAGTTGCACGGGCAGGACGGCAAAGAGCTCCCTTGCGGCCGCAGGCCGTGCAGCGATGACTACCGGGACTTCCGACCTGCCCACCTGCCCCCATCCCCGGAGGCGCAAGGCGCTCCCGACGAACTGATCTATCGGGAGGAAGCGACCATCGACAATTTCGTGGGCAGCCATCTGGCCTACGCGCCTCTACCACGGCAAGCGCAACATCTCCGGCATCAGGGCCACACGCAACACTCGCAGAGCAACATCACAAATTACATCACGCAACCACTGATGATGGTGGAACCTTTATTCCTCCTTTCTTCCCCCCCCCCCAACTTCACATATGTCCCTATCACCGCCTCCACAACGCGACCCTATGTGTAAACTCGGCTTCCGTTCCTTTTCTGATAAATTTTCCCGCGCTAAGGGGTTAGTTCCTGGATAAAACCGGGAAGCTAGCGTGGTTTTTTAATATTTTTTCGCCAGAAAAAAAAAAAGGCAGGAAGGAGGGTTGTGCAGAACAACGGGGGAAAATAAATAACCTACCCGATTGTCTCGCGCTATTACCTCTTCGATTTGTTTGGCAATCGTAATGGATGGCCGGGTTTTGAATTTTCCTCTGGGCATCCTTCAGGCTGGTGGTGGCACCCAACCCGCACACACAAACGGATCCTCGCGGTCAGCGACATGGGATTTCACCGAGGACGCATTCCTCTCCACCACTCCAGGAGTACTGGGGAGAAAATCAGAAGAAGCACAAGAACAAGAAAAAGAAAATACAAAACAAAAAGATGAGGAAGAGGAAGAGGTCGATCGGATGGACAGCGAGTCTCCATTGGTGTGCCAAGATCTTGTGGCCGTGAAAGCAGCGCACATGCCTCCGGAGGAAGCTGGATTGTACAAAGCGGTGCTGTTACAGAATTATCTCGAGGCCTATGGGGACTGTGTGTATTGTATCGCTCCCGTTTGGATACAGGTCCTGGATCGGAACTGCACCAGAGAGCTCTTCAGCCTCGAGGACTCCTGCCACTCGGAGAGCGACGACACCCTCCTCTTCAATTTTTACGTCGCACTCGCTTTGGGTAAACGCTAATCCCCGCTTCTTTATCTGTATTTTAAAAAATTAAAAAAAAACAATCAATGCATAGGAGCGAAACAATGTGGCGATCTCTCTACTTCGGAGGAATATCTTTACAAGGTGACTTGATCAAGTCCCTTTTTTTTTTTTTGTTGGTATTCCTCCGTAGGACTGAGAGTCTAATCCCACCTACAGGCACGACGAATAGCTAGTGGTCTATTTGACAGTAGTTCGTATGCGGTTGCCAAGGGATTAACAGCGTTGGCCATCTCATCCTTTGGGGAAGGTGATTGGGTGCGTGGGGGTTACTACTTGATATTGGCAAGTAGTATTTGTAAACAAATCGGAGCACATAATAGGTACGTATTATCGTAATTCGTATGCCCCCGCAATCTTGTATCACCCTCCCCAATCCTAATCATTAAACACACAACACCATCACCAACAACAACAACACAGCCAAGTTTATCTGCGTGGGATGTGGTGGAAAGGGCTTTTGCCAGAGAGCACGCCAGAGTCTCGGCTGGATCTGGTGGCAGAATACCAGAGAACCTTGGCACTCCCACCCTATGTAAACACTAACGAGATGGGATTCACCGGGCCGATGCCCTATTCAACGATGGACAAGATTAACTCGCTCAGCCGTGTATATTTCAGCTGCTTCACAATTTTGAGTTTGAGCAAACAGAAAACCTATGAAGGTAAGCGGCCTGCTTTGCCTTGCTAGCTGCACTACAACTTGGATGGCATACTTTCTAGAACAAACACAGTCAAACCTGCGCTTGCTGCGTGTATTGCAAAATCTCGAGGACGAACTAGAAGAAGCGCGAGGCTCGTTCGCCACTATAGTCTACCTCATCCACATCCAATCCCTCTATGGCTTGCGTGCTTCGGTAAGAGCTCTCACTGTTGTCTATCCCCAATCATGACAGCATTATGCCAAAAAAAAAAAGGTTTATTGGAATCTTAGAGCCCGACTGTTGGCACTGCAATGGGCTCATAAGTTTGCAGAGAATACTAATTGTAATGAGTGGCGATTCCACGTAACCTTTAGTATGTATGGAGCGGATTTGTGGAAAGTGTGGCTAACCTTTTGGTTCCCAAAACAAAACAACAACAAAAAAAAAAAAAAAAAAAGGTATGTTGCCTATTGTCCGGATAGTGGTGGATATATTCATCGAGACACGTGAATTTGAAACAGTAGAGAAGATGATCTCTCACATGCGCTATCTCTACATGACCGACAAGTCCTGCAAGGTTGAGTTCGATGAAATAAGAACCATCATGCAGCAACGGATGAATGAGGAAAGTCGCAGTAGTGTTTGCCCTGGTGTAAAGGAGCAAGACAACTCGCCATCTGGCATAAATCACTCCTCTTCGAAGAGTGGTAGAGAAGATAGAAGAGAAGAGGAGCCACAGAGAACTCGAGGAACAAAGACCAAACAACAACAGCGAAAAACCAATAAACGAAAGCAAACAAAAGGACGACCACATGCCGAAAAGAAGACTTCCCGTCCTGGAGAGTCATCACAGACTCGTAAACAAAACACGACAACAGAAGAAAAAGAAGTAGAGACCAACACTACACAAAAAACTCTCGCCGAATCCTTATCATCTACAACCGCGAAGCCAAAACAGATACAATGGTACCAATGGGAGAACAGCAAACTGGGAGTTGGCATTGGTGGGTTCAATAGAGAGTCTGCGGTCGTAAAGGGGGAGAGGGTATTTCGGGTGGGGAAATCACCAAGAGCAGCAAGAGTACCTAGTATCAGCGGGTTTGTATCATAAAGGTTTTATTTGTTGTTTTTTTTTTTACCAAGGATCCTCTTTTTTTTTTTTTTTTGTT
>Ga0097683_1004202_pt1 | contig 9934 bp, 9 predicted proteins | sample ThiBio_1000_plan_2_FD_72846 | JGI IMG/M metagenome (GOLD analysis project Ga0097683, IMG submission 72846) | Wastewater bioreactor microbial communities from Cape Town, South Africa - Thiocy_cont_1000_plan - 1398105538256 (version 2) (version 2) ...
GCCAAGGCGCACCGGATCCGGATGATCGCGGCGCAGGAAGGCCTGCTCGCCAGTGGGGAGGCTGAGCCGATAGTTGCCGTTGGTCAGGCCCTGGCCCAGCGGCTCAAGGCGCCCCTGATCCCAGGGCGCCGGCAGACTGGCGAGGAGTGCCAGCTCCGCCAGATCCCCCTGCCCCCGCGGGTCCTCACCAGCCAAAGGTGGACTTCTTGGCCTGTTTGCGGATCTCTTTCTGATCGGCCCACAGCAGTTCGCCGTTCTCCACATCCATCAGGTTCATGGTCATCTGGTAGTAGACGTCCTTCACCTTGCCGTTGTCCTTGACGATGCTGGCGAGGTTGCCATAGACCATGTAGCGGGCACCGGTCTGCTTGCCGAGCCGCACCATGGTGGCGGGATCCACCATGCCGCTGCCCTGCTGGTATTCGAGCTGCTGCTTGACCGCCGCCACCTTGCTCATGTCCACGAAGCGGAACTTGCCCGAGCGCAGCAGCTTGGTGCGGATAGTGTCGGTGATGGCCTCGGTGTCGATGTGCTCCGAGGTCTTGTTGCGGATGGAGTCCATGAACATCACCGGGCGGCCCCCGGCGGTGATCTCGCTGGTGGCCGGGGACGCCAGCATGGAATCCGCCATCTTGTCGGCGATGGCCTGCAAGTCGGAGGAGCCGTAATCGACGGTCACCGTCTCGGTCTCGGTGGGATCGCCATAGCTGACGGTGGTGCTGGAGCAGCCGCCCAGCAGCAGGGCGCCGGTCAGGATCAGCAGGGCATGATTCATTTTCATCAGTAGGATTCCTCCATCACTTCGCGAACGTAAATCCGGTAACCCCGTGCAGCCGGGCTCGGCGCCAGGGCGGACAGGGTACGGGTCTGGTAGCCATGCAACTTGAGGGGGGTCCAGCCGCGGCCATCGCTGGCCACCTCCTGCCCCGCGTCGTCATACCAGTAGAAGAGATATTGCAGCGTGTTGTCACCACGCTGGGTGCTGGCCGCCGCCACGTTGACCTGCAACAGGCCGTTCTGCTGGCGCCGGCTGAGCTCGGTCAGGGTGACGTTGACGTTTTGATGCTGCTCGGCCACCGCCGCCGCACCGGCCGCGCCATAGAGCGCCACGCCGGAAGTATTGGTGGCACAGCCCGTCAGCAGCAGAACCAGGCCCAGGGCCAACCCTTGTGCTTTCATCTTGTTCTCCTTGCCGGTGGCCGTCGGCCTGACCGGTCATTCATCTGAGTTGCCATATCCGGTTCCCCCTAGAGGGGCATCACCCGGGTCGTGAGCCCGCTCCCCAGGCGCTGTACCCACACCAGGGTGGTGCGCCCGGCGTGGACGCTGAGTGGCAGGGTGCGCATGGCGCTGCCCGCCCCCAGGGTCAGGGTGACGTTCCCGGCCGGGACCATCCCCTGCCAGCTCGAGGCCTTGGCGGGCAGCGTCAGCCAGCTGCGGGTATCCGCCCGCTCCGAGAGGGTGTTGAAGATCCCCACCAGGATGTTGCCCACATCCCCCCCCTCCTTGGCGGCAGTGCGCCGTACCTGCTCCTTGGCCACCAGCCGCAGGGCCTGCCGGGTCAGCATGCCGGGCAGCCGCTCCTGCAGATCCTTGGCCGCCAGCGCCTCCAGCCTCACCAGCTCGCTGGTCTGCGCCACCCCCTTGCCCACCGACAGGGTGAGCGGGGCGCCGTCGCTGGCCCGATTGTCGTAATAGGGCACCGCCACGGTAAAGGTACGAAAATCGCCGCTGGAGGTGGAGATGGGCAGCGGCAGGAAGAGCTCCCGGCGCGCCGGGATCAGGCCATCTTCAAACAGCACCACCAGCTGGCCCTGATCCTTGGCCAAGGGCGGCGCCTTGCGGCCCATCCGTTGCTCGGTCTCCTTGAGCTCCTCGGGAGAGCCGCGAAGCCGGGCCAGGCGCAGCAGGGCATCCTGCAGGCTCTGGTTGTCCGGCGCTATCTGGTAGCCGCGCTGGTAATCGACCCAGGCGTCGTTGAGATCCCCGGCCGCCTCGTAGAGCACGCCGGAGAAATAGAAGGTGTAGGCGTTCTGGAAACCGTTTTTCACCTGGCCTATCAGGCGATCGAGCTCGGGGGCGCCGCGCGACATCAGCTGGCGCATCTCCCCGGCTTCGTCCTCCCGATCCCCCTCCTGCGCGACCTTGCGCACCTCGTCGGCCCGCCGTTTAAGGGCCTGCTCCTGCACCTGGTTGGCACGGCGCACCTCTACCAGGGCGCCGTCGGCATCCCCCCGCTGCAAGTAGTTGAGCGCCAGATAGTGGTGCAGCATGGTGCGCTCGTAATCGGGCGCCTGGTAAGCCAGGGTCTGATCGTTGGTGAGCAGGCTGCCCGCCTGAGCCAGTCCCTGGCTCAGGCGGTACTCTGCCTGATTGTCTTCCCACGCAAGCCGGCTGTCGGCGGCGGCAAAGGCCTGCTTGCTGGGGCCGTCCTGACCCGCCAGCCAGGCGATGCGCCCCTTCTCCAGCTGGTCGAGCACGAAGGTGTCCTCCCCCGGGGTCGATTCGCGCACCTCGGGCAGGGCCTCGGCGGCATGGCCCAGCAGCAGCTGGTTGCGCAGGGGCACCATCTGATCCGAGTAGGAGACGAACATGTCTTTCCACTGGGAGGCACAGCCCCCCAGCAGCAGACCGGCCAACAGCAGGCCGGTCGACGTGACGAGGCGCATCACAGGCTCAGCAGGGGTCCCAGGGGCTCGCCACCGACCAGGTGCAGGTGGATGTGATAGACCTCCTGCCCGCCGTGGCGGTTGCAGTTCATGATGAGGCGGTAGCCGTCCTCGGCGATGCCCGCGTCGCTGGCGAGCTTGCGGGCCACGGTGAACATCCGGCCCAGCGCCAGCTCGTGATCCGGCTCCACGTCGTTGACGGTGGGGATGAGCACGTTGGAATGATCAGGATATGGGTCTTGGCCTTGGGCTGGATGTCGCGAAACGCGGTCACCAGATCGTCTTGATAAAGGATGTCGGCGGGGATCTCCTTGCGGATGATTTTGCTGAAAATGGTTTCTTGCGCCATGGGTAACTCCTTTATAGGAAAAAGAAAATTCAATACAAAGCTCAAGCGGCTCCCAAACAGGCCGCCGCAACGCGCCAAGTGTGACACAAGCCGACATTTGGCACAGCCGTTGTCCCAATCGCTTCAGTTATTGTGAAGAATACCGATAGCGAGGAGACGTCCCGCGAACCACAACGGCATCCCCTTCGGGGCATGCAGGGTATCAAAGGGACGGGGTACTCAGGCAAGGGACTTTTGCACAGACAGCGGGACAATAATGAAACAAACAATGTCAGACCTCTCGATCTTACAGAGAGTCTATCTGGGCTTTGCCATCCTGGTCGCCGTCATGGTCGCCAGTGCGGTACTGACCTTTCGCGGCCAGAGCGAACTCAGCGGCGCCCTGGATCAGGTGACCCAGGAGTCCATGCCGCTGGTACTCGCCAGCAGCCAGACCCAGATAAGCCTGCTCAGCGCCAACAAATGGCTCACCGACGTGCTGACCGAGCAGGATCTCAAGCAACTGCCGGCGGAAGTGGCCGAGTTGCAACAGGCCAAGGGCCAGGTCGACAAGATGGTCGCCAGCCTCAAACAGCAGGTGGCGGTTCATCCCCAGTTGCAGGCGGACATGACTGCCCTCGTCAAGCTGGTGGATGACTACCTGCAACTGACCCAGACCCTGCCCGGCGAACACGAGGCCCTGCTCACCCGGCTGCACAAGGTCAATCAGGCCAAGGGCCAGTTCCAGGTCAGCCTGCCCCAGTTCAAGAAGAACCTGGGGGACATGATGGTCACCATCGACGACAGCTTCATCAAGATGCTCTCCGAGACCCTGACCACCAAGCTCTCCGCCATCGAGCTCTCCACCATGGATGCCCTCAACCAGAGCATCCCCGCCCCCATCGAGGCGGCGCTCAAGCGCAACAAGATGCAGATCGAGGGCTTCAACAGCACCATCAAGGATCTCCAGGGGGAGCTCAAGGACTTCGACAACAACATGGGCCACTACGTCCATGGCTTCGTGCGCGACACCACGGGCAATGACGGCGTGCTCTCCCAATACCTGGCCCTGATGAAGCAGCAGCAGGCCATGCGCGAGCAGAGCAAGCAGGCGAGCCAGCTCATCCTCAGCATCCAGAACAAGCTGGAAGGGATCACCGCCCAGAGCCAGCAGCTGATGAACGCCAGCATCCAGGCCTCCGATCGGGTGCAGACCCAGAGTACCCTGACCCAGGGGATCAGCATCGCCATCGCCATCTTCGTCGCCATCCTGGTGGCCTTCACCCTGGGCAAGGCCATCCGCCGCCCCCTGAAAGAGCTGCTGCGGGTGCTGACCGAGGTGACCCAGGGCGACATGACCCAGCGGGTCGGCTTCAAGAGCCAGAACGAATTCGGCCAGCTCGCCAGCCAGATCAACCTGCTGATCCACCAGATGGGGGATGTGCTCAAGCAGCTCTCCCAGGCTTCGACCCAGCTCAACAGCGCCGCCCACGACAACCGCCACACCACCGAATCGGTGCGGGCGGATCTGGAGAAACAGCGTCAGGAGACCGCCTCGGTCGCCGCCGCCATGACCCAGATGGAGGCCTCGGTGCGGGAGGTGGCCCAGGCCGCCAACCAGACCCTGGAGCGGGTGCAGGATGTGGAGAAAGCCTCCGAAATGGGGCGCAAGGTGATGGCAGGCAACATCACCACCACCCACCAGCTCGCGGGCAAGCTGCAGCAGACCGGCAAGGTGATTGGCGACGTGAGCGCCATGAGCGGCCAGATTGGCAACATCCTCGACGTCATCCGCGGCATCGCCGAGCAGACCAACCTGCTGGCCCTCAACGCCGCCATCGAGGCGGCCCGCGCCGGCGAGCAGGGACGCGGGTTTGCGGTGGTGGCCGACGAGGTGCGCAACCTGGCCGGGCGCACAGCCCAGTCCACCAGCGAAATCCAGACCATGATCGAGAACCTGCAGCAAGGCGTCGCCCGGGCGGTCAACGTGATGCAGGAGTGCTCCCGCGAGATGGACAGCTGCGTGGATCAGAGCTCCCAGGCCAACAACGCCATGGAAGAGGTGCAGGGCATCGTGGTGCTCATCAGCGACATGTCCAGCCAGATAGCCTCCGCCGCCGAGCAGCAGCAGGCCACCAGCGCCGACATCGCCACCAACCTCAACCGCATCTCCGACATCTCGGATCTCAACTATCAGGGCATAGAGCGGGTCGCCGAGACCAGCCAGCAGCTCGACTCCCTTGCCGAGCAGCAGGAGGGGCTGGTCCAGCGCTTCCGCCTCAGTGCCTGATGGCCACGACCCGATACGACAAGGCCCCGCATTGGCGGGGCCTTGTTTTTTTACTGTCATGCGGCGCGGGATCAGGCGTAGGCGATGGCGCCCTTGCCGACCCCTTCATAGGCGACAATCTTGACGAACTTGTCCCCTACCTGCTTCTTCACCTCTCGGGCGATGTAATGGGCCAGCAACTCGATGGTGGTGTCGGTGTCGATCATCTCCACCTCCGCCGCCGGCATGGCGAGCTGGAACAGCCCCTGGGGCGCCACGTACTTGAAGCCGATGTAGTGAGCGTCCCCTTCTTTCAGTGACGCCTCGGCCCGCTCGCTCAGGGCGAGTTCGCCAAGGGCCACCCTGTCCTCTTCGGTGCCCAGGTAGATGTCGGCCCAGCGCTCGGCCCAGTTGAACTCCAGCTCCTCGTCACGCTCTCCATCCACCAGGATCTCGACGGGAGAGCGGTGGCCGTGGGCGATGCGCTGGCAGTTGCCGTCGTGCTTCTTGAGGCCGTGGCTGTAGTGGTAGAAGGCGCCCTCGATGCGCTCCGAGCGCAACGTCAGGGAGAGATCCTTGATGTTGCCGGGCAGACGCTTGGCCAGTACCCCCAGCAGATAGCGGGTCACCGACTCCTTATCCACCTGGGGGGCGGGAATGAAGGCAAAGCCCTGGGTCGGGCAGCGCAGGTGGATGGCGCGACCCGGACGCAGCAGATCCACGGTGCTCTCGTCGTTCTCCAGCGCGTGGACATGGACCAGGGGACATTCCGTCGGCACCAGCAGCTTGTGATCCACCTCTTCATCGATGATCGACTTGATGAGCTTCTTCACCCGACCGAAGTCCAGCAACATGCTCATCTCGTTGAGCTCGCCACTCATCTCGATGTCCACCAGCCAGCTCTCGCCCACTATGCCGCGGCGCTCGCATAAATAGCTGGAATCGATCACAGTCAAATCTCTAACAAATAACTTCATTACTCAGGCCTTGCTACAGAGAAAGTGCAGTTTGCGATATTATGACCCCGGATTATCGGCAAAGGAACTGGAACCCCCCATGAACAAATTGCTTATCAAGAATGCCACCCTGGTCAACGAAGGCCGCATCTATGCCTCCGACGTCCTGATCGAGGGTGAGCGGATCGCCCGCGTCGCCCCGGACATCAGTGCCCCCGATGCCGTGGTGATCGATGCAACGGGCCGTCATCTCATCCCCGGGATGATCGATGATCAGGTCCACTTCCGGGAGCCCGGTCTGACCCACAAGGGAACCATCGCCAGTGAATCCCGGGCCGCCGTGGCCGGTGGCACCACCAGCTTCATGGAAATGCCCAACGTCAATCCCCAGACCACCACCATCGACGCCCTCGAAGCCAAATACCAGATCGCCGCCAACTCCGCCGCCGCCAACTACAGCTTCTACCTGGGTGCCACCAACGACAACCTGGAAGAGATCAAGAAACTCGATCCCAAGCAGTCCTGCGGCATCAAGATCTTCATGGGGGCCTCCACCGGCAACATGCTGGTGGACAACCAGGAGACCCTGGCAGCCATCTTCCGCGAAAGCCCGGTGATGATCGTCACCCACTGCGAGGACACCCCGTCCATCAAGGTGCTGGAAGACGAAGCCCGCGCCAAGTGGGGCGAAGACGTGCCCATGCGCGAGCACGGCCGCATCCGCAGCGCGGACGCCTGCTACAAATCCTCCAGCATGGCGGTCTCCCTGGCCAAGCAGTACGGCGCCAAGCTGCACGTGCTGCACCTGACCACGGCGAAAGAGCTCTCGCTCTTTACCGCCACCCCGGATCTGAAGGATCTCAAGGACAAGAACATCACCGCCGAAGTGTGCGTCCACCACCTCTTCTTCAACGAGGCGGACTACGACACCCTGGGCAGCCAGATCAAGTGCAACCCGGCGGTGAAGAGCGCTGCCGACCAGCACGCCCTGCTGGATGCGGTACGCAACGACGTACTCGACATCATCGCCACCGACCACGCCCCCCACACCTGGGAAGAGAAGCAGAACAGCTACTTCAAGGCGCCGTCCGGCGTGCCCCTGGTGCAGCACTCCCTGCAGGCGCTGCTGGAGCTCTACCACAACGGGGTCTTCAGCCTGGAAACCATCGTCAAGAAGACCTCCCACGCGGTGGCCGAACGCTTCCAGGTGCAGGATCGCGGCTACATCCGGGAAGGCTACTTCGCCGACCTGGTGCTGCTGGATCTCGGCAAGCCCTACGTGGTCACCGAAAGCAACCTGCTCTATCTGTGCGGCTGGTCCCCGTTCAACGGCTACCGCTTCCAGAGCACCATCGAGATGACCCTGGTCAACGGGCAAATAGCCTGGCAGAACGGTCAGGTCACCGACAAGGCATTGGGCAAGCGGCTCACCTTCAACCGCTGATCTGGATGATGACCGCTTCCAGCGCGCCCTGCTTGAGATGACCCTGGTCAACGGGCAGATTGCCTGGCAGAACGGCCAGGTCACCGACAAGGTATTGGGCAAGCGCTTGACCTTCAACCGCTGATCTCGGCTTGAGAGCATCACGCCAAACGGCCGCCTCCGGGCGGCCGTTTTTCCTGCAAGACAGCGGTGAAGTGCCGACAAAATGCACCACTGGTCGCACTTTGATCCAAAGTTGCTCGCAAAGCAGGCAAACGATCTCGAACCTGGATTTCCCCTGTTGACAGGGTCGGGGCATCTCCATAAACTCCCTCCCCGTCAGCCGAGCTGACTCCGTCGGTGTGTAGCGCAGCCAGGTAGCGCATCTGCATGGGGTGTAGAGGGTCGGAGGTTCGAATCCTCTCACACCGACCAAATTCCCCGAGAAAGGCCTTGTCAGACGACAAGGCCTTTTCTTTTATGGTCTTCCGCCGCGATTGTCTCTCCGATCCCTTTGTGCTGTAGTAAAACCCCCTTTGCCAAGCGGCCCGCATCATGTTGCCTTCCCTTCGTACTTTCTGCACCCTTGCCCTCAGCGCCCTGCTGGTCGGCCAGCTCGCGGGCTGCGCCACCGCCTATGACAGTGAAAAATCGTTCTGGAATGGCCAGACCGGTTTTTCACAGACCCAGCTTGGCCCGGCCCGCTGGCAACTGGAGTTTGTGGGCAACGATCTGGTGGACAGGGAAACGGCGCGCAAATACGTGCTCAAGCGGGCCGGTGAGGTGGCACTGGCAAAGGGATACCCCTGGATTCAGGTCGAGACGCTGACCCTGTCGCGGGATGCCGTCAGGGTCACCCCGACCCGCCCCCAATTCGGGTTCGACGAGTACGAGCCAGACACCTTCATGGACGACATGCAGGTGGAACATCGCACCTCGGCCCTGCTCGTCTTCACCCTGGAGGCCAGCCCCCGGGACGCGCAGAGCATGGAAGCTGTTTATCTCGCGAAAATTAAAATAAACAGCGATTAATACAAATAAATCACAAGATGCATATCAAATGCAGCTAACAACAGCACAAAACTCCGAAACAAGTCACTGGATTTCCCCTTCGCGATTAGGCATGCTCCAGCACACCGGCTGTCTGGATTCCACCGCCCGGATCACAAAAAAGGACTGAGGCGGCCCCTCGCCGCCTGCACAGGCATTGCACCTATCGAAACCGGAACTCCCCCATGAAAATGAACAAGTTGACCGTTGCCATCCTCATTGCGATGTTGCTTGGCATCGTGACCGGGCAGGGTTATCGCCTGCTCGCGCCCGCACAGGCCGCAGGCTTTGCCGATGACATCACCCTGCTGACCGACATCTTCCTGCGCCTCATCAAGATGATCATCGCCCCCCTGGTGTTCACCACGCTCGTGGTCGGTATCGCCAAGATGGGCGACACCCGCACCGTGGGCCGCATCGGCGTCAAGACCCTGGGCTGGTTCATGCTCGCCTCCCTGATGTCCCTGACCCTGGGGCTGGTCATGGTCCACCTGATGCAACCTGGGGTGGGGCTCTCCCTCTCCCTGCCCGATGACGGCACCAGCTCAGGCGTGGTTGCCACCGCCATCTCCCTCAAGGATTTCGTGACCCACGCCATCCCGAAAAGCGTGGTCGAGGCGATGGCCACCAACGAGATCCTGCAGATCGTGGTCTTCTCCCTCTTCTTCGGGCTGGCCGCCGCCGCCCTGGGGGACGACGCCAAGCCCGTGGTCAAGCTGATGGCCAGCGGCGCCGAGATCATGCTCAAGGTGACCGGCTACGTGATGAACTTCGCCCCGTTCGCGGTGTTTGGCGCCATCGCCGCCATGGTCGCCAAGGAGGGGCTCGGCATCCTCGCCACCTATGGCACCTTCATGGCCCAGTTCTATCTGGCGCTCGGCTGCCTCTGGCTGCTGCTCATCGCCATGGGCAGCCTCTTCATCCGCCGCCGCATCCTGACCCTGCTCGCCCTCATCCGCGAGCCCATCCTGCTGGCCTTCTCCACCGCCAGCTCCGAGGCCGCCTACCCCAAGACCCTGGACAGGCTGGAGAAATTTGGCTGTGACAAGCGCATCGCCAGCTTCGTGCTCCCCATGGGCTATTCCTTCAACCTGGACGGCTCCATGATGTACTGCACCTTCGCGGTGATGTTCATCGCCCAGGCCTATGGCATCGAGCTCTCCACGGCCCAGCAGATCACCATGCTGCTGCTGCTGATGGTTACTTCCAAGGGAATGGCCGGGGTGCCCCGCGCCTCCC
>Ga0097683_1004209_pt1 | contig 9926 bp, 18 predicted proteins | sample ThiBio_1000_plan_2_FD_72846 | JGI IMG/M metagenome (GOLD analysis project Ga0097683, IMG submission 72846) | Wastewater bioreactor microbial communities from Cape Town, South Africa - Thiocy_cont_1000_plan - 1398105538256 (version 2) (version 2) ...
CCCGATCCTGTCGAGGATACCTTGCAGGGCGCGCATGGATTCCCGCGCTTCCTTGCCGATATGCTTCCGCTCATGCGCATCGATCCGGCCATCTTCCAGCGCGTCGAGGATGGCGCGGGAAACGTCCAAGGCTTCCGAGAGCACGATATGCGCATCGATTTCGGTCAGCGCCGGGCGCTCTGCCGCCGTCGCACCGCCACCGACCGGCACCAGCTCATAGCCGAGCAGCGCCGCCATTTCCTTGACGATGACGGGAGACTTCGCCGCGCGGTCGATCTCGATCGCCACGTCGACGGGTACGAACGATTCGGCATGCTCATCGCCGAACGAAGCATATTTCGACAGCGGCGCAGTGGTGACACGTGTGAAATCCAGAATGCGGGAAATTCCGCCCGCAAGCTGATAAGCCCCGCTTGTCGCGGCCTTGAGCGTTCGCCGTTCCGGCTCTGAAATTGTGCGCACGAAAGCACCCCTGAAAAGCGTCAAGGAAAAGAATCGATCAAAGGATTCGGTGAAACGGTTCGGCCCAGCCGTTACAGACTGGGCATCAACGGCTACGGAGGCAGCAATGCAGGGACTGAATTCAGGCGGCAAGCGCACCGGGTCGCGAATGAAATCATGGTGCCGTCTCTCCGGCTGTCACGTCCATTCTCTCAGACGTTGCAGCATCCGTACGCCCGGATGCGAGCCTACTAACGCGCTCCGCCACAGCTTCGGAACCTTCACCACTGTGGGTTTCATCACACGCTTTCGCTTGGTATTCGGTTGCCGGAGCGCGGCGAATGCCCGTAGGCCGCGCCCCGGCATTGTCGCCCGTAGGGAGGAGATCGGGCGAATCGAAACTGGTTGCAGGGGCGGGACTCGAACCCGCGATCTCTTGGGTATGAACCAAGCGAGATGCCACTTCTCCACCCTGACAGATGGCTGGAGCGCCGGATTGTGGCGGCGAAAGCGTTCCAGCCTCACCCGAAGAGGAGGTTTCGGGTGATTCACTACAATCAATAGAAATATAAGCGCGACCAAACTGAAGGTTCGGCCGCGCTTGCCAATCGCCATGGATCATGTCCTCATGGTTGTGCCAACAAACAGGAGAATTATCACCATGGCGGAAGACGGACTTGAAGTCGTCGCGCGCTTGAATGCCAGCGTCGACGTAGCTCTGCAACTTATTGCGCAAATGTTGTCCCATATGTCCGAAGAAGACGAAACCGCGATCATGACGGCGACAGAGGAGATCGTATCCGATAAAGAAAGCGAGAATGTACGCTACGAAGCGGCATACAAAGATGAGGCGGCCAATCGCATCGAAGTCGTTCGGAAAATCAGCATGATCGCGAGAGTCACGAGGCAGATAGATAACGATACTGCTCACCTGCTTTCCTCCATGTGATTGGAAGCTGGAGCGCCGAATTGTGACAGCGACAGCGCTCTAGCCTCATCCGAGGGGGATGGTTCGGGCGAATGGGGCCGCTGAATGTGATCGGGCCAATTCGCATCAGGCGGCCAATTATCGGAGATCCAATTCATCGCCGTTGATAGCCGACGAACGCCAATATCCGAACCGTCGCGAATACTGGCGATTCGCTTTCCGTCATTGAACAGCCGTGACGAAACCGTGGCCTCCGCCAATCCGGTGGATGTGCGATAGATATCAATGAGGGCGAGGAATGCATCAACACTGTTCATATGGCCGATATACGGGATATGTCCCGCGTCTGTCAACGGGTTATGTCCCGCTGGCGCGTCCTTGTGGATACGGGAATAATCCCGTTATGAGTGACGACCTTAAAAATCAAATAGTTCGGCGCGTAGATGAACGTGTCAAAGAACTAAATCTATCGGTGCGCGCTGTCGGTCTCGCCTCCGGCCATGGGCCCGATCTGGTGCGCGACTGGCTACGGGCCAAAGGTTTACCGCGCCTTGATTCTCTAATCAAAGTTGCTTCAGTCTTGCATACTACCCCTGAGTGGCTCGCATTCGGCTCAGAGGACAAAGAAGCGATTTCCGTTCCGATCATATCGATGGTTAGTGCTGGTGCCTTCCTTGATTCTGATGGCATCGAATCTTTGGAGCATTTCCCTACCATACGTTTTTCCGATCTTCCCGATGGTGACTGGTTTGCATTTCGGGTCGAAGGAGATTCTATGGACCGTATATCCCCGCCGGACTCACTCATCGTTGTTAATCGGCGCGATAAAAGACTCGTTCAGAACGGGTGTTTTATCATTTTTGATGACGAAGGACGGGCAACCTACAAACGCTACCGCCCAAACCCCAACAGATTCGAGCCGGTATCGACGAACCCCAAGCATGAACCTCTCTTTCCTGCATTAGGGAATACGCCTCAAATATTCGGTCGCGTCCGCCGCTCTATATTGGACATGTAACATCCTACATGCGCCCGTGCCGTTGCTGCGGCTGTTACTGTAATCCCTTTCCTGCAATGAATATGCGCGAATCAGCGCGGGATAAAACCCGCGTTGCGCCGTTTCTTTGCGTGATGCTTGGTTAATTATATGCGGGATATATCCCATATTTTTAATTGACACGGGATATATCCCGAATTATTGGTTATCCGCCCCCATGGAAACCGGCTGTGCGGATTTGAGTATCGAGTAGGCCGCGCAGCCGGTTCTCCATAAACGAGCGGAGAACCGATATGATCCAGTTTCAAGCCGCCAAGCGGCCCATTCCTCCCCATTCCTGCAAGTCCAGCCTCGTTGACAGGCTTGCTGACACGATGCGCGAAATGGCTTTCGCCGGCGAGAATGTCACGCCCGAGACGCTGGAGAGCCGCGGCTATCCGCGCGACGTGGTCCGCCGTCTGGGCGAGCGTGCCGCGGCCCTTGCCCGCCGCCGTTCCGTTCGGAGGGTGGCATAGCCATGCAGGATGATATCCACCTCAAGACCGACGCGGGTTTCAGCCTGCCCGAGGCCCGCAAATCCGACGAAGGATACCTGAATTTCCTCGTGGTCCTTTCCACGCTCATCGCGAGCGTGGCTGCCGCCGCCATTCTCGGCGCGCAGATTGCGGGGCTGGTATGACGGGCGACCGCGCGCCCTTCGATCCGAACGATCCGTTCGATCTGACCGCCGACCGGATGCGCAAGGCAATGGCGACCGCCTTCCAGCGCATCCACAATCAGGCGATGGCGCTTGGATTGCCGCCGCAGGCAGCGACAGTCGCCATCGTCTCCGGCCTTTTGACGGCGACGGCCGGGTGCATCCTCGCGATCACGCGTGAAGATCGCCGCGGCGAAATCTGTGACGCGATCGTCAAGGAAATGCCGGACGCGTTCGCTCGCGCCGAAACCATCTTTTCATCTCAGGAAACGATCCAATGACCGACATCGTCGCTTTCAAGGGCTTCGACGCCCGTTTGCAGTGCCGTGAATTCCAGTTCGAAATAGGGAAATCGTTCAAGCATGACGGACCCGTCGAGGCCTGCGACAGCGGTTTTCATGCCTGCTCCTATCCGCTCGATGTCTTCGGATACTACCCGCCAGCATCGAGCCGCTATGCCGAGGTCATTCTTTCCGGCGAGACGGACAAGAAAGGCGACGACACCAAGATCGCCGCCGCAGAGATCACCGTGAAGGTCGAGCTCCATATTCCGGAGATCGCGGTGGCCGCTGTGCGCTTCATCAAAAACCTTGCGACCCGGAAGGACGGCAACCAAGCGACCGGCGAACGCGAAATGGTCGAGGTCAGCGGGACGAAGAGCGTAGCCTTCGTAACGGGCGATTGGAGCGCTGCCACCGCAACGGGTCCGCGGAGCGCTGCCACCGCAACTGGTCCGCGGAGCGCTGCCACCGCATCGGGATGGAGGAGCGCTGCCACCGCAACTGGTCCGCGGAGCGCTGCCACCGCAACGGGCGACTGGAGCGCTGCCACCGCATCGGGTCCGCAGAGCGCTGCCACCGCAACGGGCGACTGGAGCGCTGCCACCGCAACGGGTCCGCAGAGCGCTGCCACCGCAACGGGTCCGTGGAGCGCTGCCACCGCATCGGGATGGAGGAGCGCTGCCACCGCAACGGGTCCGCAGAGCGCTGCCACCGCAACGGGTCCGTGGAGCGCTGCCACCGCATCGGGTCCGCGGAGCGCTGCCACCGCAACCGGCTATCAGGGCAAGGTCCGAGGAAAAAATGGTTGCGCGCTCTTCCTGGCCGAGCGCGGCGACGACATGGAGATTGTTGCAGTATGGTCTGGCATCGTCGGTCGTGACGGGATCAAGCCCGACACGTTCTACATCCTCCAGAACGGGCAGCCCGTCGAGACCGAGTGATGAGCCGCCATCCCAAGAAAAAGCCGATGACTGCCGAGCGCGTGGAAAATGCGCTCGACATCCTTGCGGGCATTATGGCGAAGGCCCGCAAGGATGAGGCTTTGCTTGGCGTCCCGCTGTGGACGCGCCTGGAGGGCGAACTCGAAAAGCTTCGCGACGCCGAAGACGTAGTCGCCAAGGCGATCAATCGTATCCGGACCCGAGAGCAGCCCGCCACTTAACCAGAAAGAAATCAGCCATGACGGACAGACCGATTCTTTTCTCCGCGCCCATGGTGCGCGCGATTCTCGAAGGTCGGAAGACTCAAACGCGTCGTGTCATCAAGCCGCAGCCGATTGTTGAAGGAAATGGTGCATGGCGATGGGAAGGCCAGAACGGCGGCTTCGTCGGTTCGATGGGAACGCATGTTGACGAAGGCTTTCCAGAAAGTGCCAAGTATTGGGTCCACATCCAGCACGGCGACCGCCTTTGGGTGCGCGAGGCTTGGAGGAGCGAGGCTCTTTATGACGACCTACCACCATCAACGATGGGCGGTGAAGAGCCGGTTCGCTATGAGGCTGATGGGCGTCATCAGACTTGGGGCTATCCTGCAATAGTCAAGCTTGGCCGTTATCGTCACGGCATGTTCATGCCACGATGGGCCAGCCGTATTACCCTCGAAGTGACGGACGTTCACGTTGAGCGGTTGCAGGATATCAGCGAAGCCGACGCGATAGTGGAAGGGATCGAGTGCGATACAGACGGATGGCGAGATTACCTCATGCCTTCTACTCAATGCTGCATGTCGGCAGTCGATAGCTACCGGACCTTGTGGAACCATATCAACGGCCCTGACGCTTGGCAGACCAACCCTTGGGTTGGCGCCTACACCTTCAATCCGATTTTCCAAAACATCGACAATATCGAGCGCGAGCCGAGCCCCACGTTCCGGCCCGCAGAAGGATCACGAGTATGAGCGACAAGAACTGGAAATGGTACGCAGGCCCAGACGACGAAGTATTCACCATCGGCCCGTGCGATACCCGAGAGGAAGCAATCGAAGAAGCTCAGGGGTATGGGTATGAAGGCTTCCACCTTGTTGAGGCCGTAAAGGATGATATTCGTCTGGCCGATTACATCGGGGCTGATAACATTCTCGAAGAGGCTGAGGAGCGCGCCTATGATCTATGTGACCCCGAAAGCAGTGAATCTCTGTTCGATGTAACGGGCGATCAATGCGCCGATCTGACAGCTCGCCTTCGTAAAGCCTGCGATGAATGGCAGGAAGCGCATGGCCTTCGCTTTGTGCCTTGGGCTTTCACCAGAACCAGAAACGCCGAATATATCGAGCCGGAGGTCCAGCTATGACCATCCCAGAAGCAGCTGTGCAGGCAATCGATCGCTTTGACGAAGCCGCAAAAGTATGGGGCTGGCAAGAAAATGAAGGATACGACAGCGCGGTCATAGCCTACGCGAGCGAAGAATACCGCGCTGCTCGGAAGAACCTTGAGGATACGATTGTCGCCCTGTCATCCCCGGCGCGGGAGGAATGGCGGACGATTGAGAGCGCACCGAAGGATGGAAGCGAGTTTTTAGCTTGGCCATGCAGTACTGAAAAGGGCAACATAGTCGTTAAAGCCCACTGGTATGTGCACCCATCTGTTCAAGCATGGCTCACAGACGAAATAGATTGCGGCGACTACGAATTCCAACCCACCCACTGGCGTCCCCTCCCTCCTGCCCCGCAGGTGCGGGCATCGTCTGAGGTGGCGAAATGAGCGCGGTGCTGTCATCTTGCGGGCGCTATCGCTACCGACTCGACAGGCATGTGTCCATGGCCAGCGGTCCGGTGTACGCCTTTTTCGGCATCAACCCGTCAACCGCCGACGACGTGAAGGACGATGCGACCGTACGAAAGTGGCGCGGCTTCGTCACGGCATGGGGCGGATCGCGCTTTATCGTTGGTAACGTCTTTGCCTATCGAGCGACGGACGTAAAGGAACTGGCATATGTCGGTAATCCTGTCGGCCCGGATAATCAGGACCATATGGGGATCATATGTGCGGAAGCCGATGTTTTGGTGCCGTGTTGGGGGAGCCGGAATAAGCTACCGCCGCATTTGCGCAGGCATATCCCCGGTGTACTTGCTTTCCTGTACCGGTTTAACAAGCCGGTTATGGCATTCGGCACGACTGCCAGCGGCGATCCCGCTCACCCGCTTATGCTCGGCTACAATACGCCCCTTGTCCGCTTCCGAGACGCCACCCGCCCGACAGAAGGAGGCCAGCATGCCGCCGATTGACCATAGCCCATGCAACACAAGCCCCGTTGACAATCAAAAATCCTCATCCGTGAGAGACAACGCCGGCGACGGGCTTGTGACGGTGGGCGGGATCAACCTCGCCACCGGCGAGATGATTTCGCGCCAAGATTTCGACCATGGCGATCCGCTTCAAATACCTTGCTGCCGGAGAGATCGGGCTAATGAACTATTGGCGGCGAAGGATGCACGGATTAGGAAGTTGGAGGCGCAGTTTGATGCTCACGATGAGTTATTGCATCAAGTAATTGATGATCGCGACAATTATCGGAAGCGCGTCGAAACCCTCGAAGCCCAACTTGCGGCGGCGAAGAAGGCGCTTGAGCCTTTTGCGGAAATTGCAGGCGAGCCATGGGCTGATGAAAACGGATGGACAGAAGCGGCTTGCCAGAATGACCGTATCAAAGACTGGTTCGGTCCGTCCGCTTTTCTAGCAGCCCGCCAAGCCCTCGCCGGTAAGGAGGGGCGGTGATGGTCGAGAACGAACGCATTGTCGCCGCTGCCGTCTATCACGGCGCAACGATCAGCCTTCCGCCGCCTGCACGGCATGACACCATTCTGAAATCCATGATCTTCGTCATGGGCTTTGAAAATGCGCTCGTGCATCCTGAAAAACAAGGCTTCCTGACCTCGACAGGGCGTTTCGTCAATCGCGTCGAAGCCTACCAGATTGCATATCGCGCCGGTCAATTGCTTCGCAACACTGCCGGTCGCCCGGAACTCTATTTGGAGGATTTATGGTGAACGACCTTATCCACGCCCTAGGACAAGCCGAGGCCGGGAGCCAGGAACTGGACTCGATGATCGCCGAGTATTTCGGCGAAGCACCCGGCGAAGGCTGGACCAAAGGCAACATTATCCGGACGCCCAAGCCATACACTACCTCCCTCGACGCCGCCGTGACGCTGGCGCAAAGGGTGCTGCTGGGGTGGCATTGGGGCATCACTCAGGGCGATGACGGTCAAGACGCTATGGAATTTCAGGGAAATGTCTGGCCCGGTATCCAACCATATCCCGCCGATATGGAACAATACGGCTATCACAAGTTGCCCGCCATCGCCCTTGTCCTCGCCATCGTGCGCGCGAAGGAGGCGGAACGGTCATGAACCAGACGCGACACGCCATGCGGTTTATCCGCGAGCAGATGAAAGAACGGGAAATGCAGTCGGATCGAACGATTGCGGCAACGCGCAAGAAAATTCGAGATGAGTTTCGTCGGGCGCTTACCAGATGCTGGAGCGACGAAAAATTCTATGATTTGAGTGCGGAGGCCCACCATGACAACTGACCTGATCGAGAAGGTGGCCAAGGCGATTAGCCGGCGCGTTGGCAGCATGGGTGATCCCGAAGCCATCGAACAACAGCGGGTTTCAAGAGATTGGCAGGGCTACGAGCTTCACGCCAAAGCCGCCATCGACACCATCCGCGCCGAGATAGCGGAGCCAAGCGACGCGATGATTGAGGCCAGTAAAAATGCCCGCAGGCCGGGTAACAGTATCTACGGGAATAGCCGAGCTACGTGGAAAACGATGCTCGCAGCGTCACCACTTGGGGAGCAGAGCGAATGAAGCTGACAGACCTACAAAAGCATGCTCTCGCTCAAATAGAGACGGCCCCTCGCAAATCCGGTAAATTCTGGCGTGATTTGGGCATATCACCGCAGACCATTGCCAGCCTTGAGAATCGCGGCCTTGTCGGAGCGATTTGGCGTCCGGCGACTGGTGAAACAACGATCCTGCGACGCTCTTGGAGCATCACCGGCGCAGGCCGCGCCGCACTGCGGGAAAGGGAGTGAGATATTCAACACCCATCCTTATAAGTTATACGATTGTCGGACTGAACGGCAACGCAATCTTTTTCAGTTCCTTTTGCCGCCATTCGAGCGAACCACCCATACCATAGCGCGGGCGCTCGATCGTATGCCCCATGAGCAGCCGGCGCAGTTCGTCATCCAGATTGGCTTCTTTCATACGGTCCTCGAAGGAGTGCCGGAATGAATAGATTTTATGCTGCGGCGTCGGAAACAGCCCATTTTCTTTGAAATACTTATTCAGTGTGGCGGACAGATCGTTCTCGCGATTTCGGTACCTCGGGAATCCGTCCTTATGCCTTCGGAATACAGCAAGGGCCACGCCAACGAGCGGAACCAGACGCTCCGAGGACGATGTCTTGATCTCACGCGGATCATCGGGATCGTCGCGCGGCTCGATCGCGATGTGCGGCACCTTATGTGACAGGCGGATTGCTGATGGTGATAGGTTCGCCAACTCGCTCGGCCGCGCGCCTGTCTCGATCAGCGCCAGGGCAATACCCCTCGCCTCTTCGTTGAGCGTGGCGAGATTTCCGGGCTTCATGATGGTACCGGTCAGCCAGTCGCGCGGGAATGGCGGCCGCGATCGCTTTTTCTTCGTCGAGAAATTCAGGCGGGCAAAAGGATTCTGCCGGTTTTCCTCGCCGATGTAACCGAAATACGAATCGTATAGGACGCGCATATTGCCGATGTCGCGGTTGCCTGACGAAGCCGAATGCGTGGGTTTTCCTTCCTTCGGCGCGATGCGCTCCAGCCAGTGGCGATAGAGCTTCATGGCGTCGTCGCGTGTGATGTCCGACATCGCCTTGTCGGTCACCAGCGCGATGAAATTATTGACAGCTCGGAGCTTCACCTTTTTCCATTGCGCCTTTTGAACGGCACTCTTGTTCACCAGCTCGTCCGGGACGATCTCATCGCAGTAAATTTCGAACGCCTTGCCCACAGTAACGGCCGGCACCGGGATCATGCCGGCCACGCCCTGCGCCAGTTCCTGCGGCAGGCGCTGACTGGCGACTGTCTCCAGGCGCGAGACGATCTCTTCGAGCGACGAATGCGACGCCATGGCATGAGAGGAGCGGTAGGTGAGCCCGAGGGCCTCGACGCGGCGCATGGCCGCCTCATAGCGAGCGCGTGCCGGATCTCGCGGCTCATTGAGGACCATCGACGCCCAGAGGATATTATCGGCCTCTTCCATCAGATCCCGCTTGGAGCGCGCCAAGGCGAGATCATCCGTCTTCAGGCTTGTGCGGATGGTGGGAGAACGTTCGTCGAGGTGAGCAATATTGCCGGGAACGCGCCGGCGATAATAATAATTCCCGGACCGTAGAAACAGAAACCGGTCAGGGTCTTTTTTTGACGGAATCCATCCCATAAACGCACCTTAAAGCAGCGTGAAAAATCTCACTTTGTGGCGCGGTATGTATCACAATTCCCGGTAAATTTGCAAATCAGGAATTTTAGGCAGTGCTGATAACTATTTATATTCAATAAGTTACATGAAAAAACAGCGGATTTTCATGGTGCGGATGGAG
>Ga0097683_1004218_pt1 | contig 9913 bp, 19 predicted proteins | sample ThiBio_1000_plan_2_FD_72846 | JGI IMG/M metagenome (GOLD analysis project Ga0097683, IMG submission 72846) | Wastewater bioreactor microbial communities from Cape Town, South Africa - Thiocy_cont_1000_plan - 1398105538256 (version 2) (version 2) ...
GGATGGTGGATGGATGGATGGATGGATGGATGGATGGATGGATGGATGGATGGATGGATGGATGGATGGATGGATGGATGGATGGATGAGATGAGATGAGATGAGAGGAGGGTTGTGCGGTTGGCGCGGTCGTTATTCGTTCGTTGCTGCACCACGACCACCACCACCACCGCCACTGCCCAAGCATCCCCACACACTCAGCCACCGCTTCTCGCCAGTGCCTCCAACCTCTCCACACCACAACCCACGATAGCTGCTCCTGCAATCGAACCCTCCCACAGACTCCCTTCTCCCATGGTACGGAATGCTCCCGCTGCCTCGGCGCGCGCCACCTTGCCCGTGTGGTAATCGAAAGTCTCGTTGGTGCGCGGGACTCGCAGGCTGGCTCCACCATCAAGATCTCGAACATCTCGCCCAAGGCGAGCGAGAAGACCATCGCGGACTTCTTCTCGTTCTGCGGCAAGATCCTGAACCTCACGATGCGCCGGTATGTGTCGCGATCGCGTCGCCCATAAGTCTCTCTCGATGCCTCTGCGTCGATGGCTGATGATTGAATGTCGCGTGTGTGTGTGCGTGTGCGTAGCCAAGGCACCTCGGTCGAAGCCATCGTCGAGTTCGAGAGTGAGGCAGCTGCCAAGACGGCGCTTCTCCTCACCAACGCCTTGATCGAAGACCGACCCATTACCGTGGCTCCATACGAGCCATCGTCGAGCAATCTCGCTGGCTCGGGCGCTGCTGGTGCTGCTGCCGGTGCTGCTGCGGCACCGCCTGCGGTTGCGGCTCCACAAGGAGACAGCGAGCACGCTCCCCCGGCGGGACATGTGTTGGACTTTGATGATGACGATCTCGTCGACGATGAGAACGATCCGGTTCACGTGTCGCACATGAGCCAACAGGACATTCCGCACAAGGCCTTCACGGTGCCCGACGAAGAGCGCGTACGCTCCCCAGCCATCCATCCATCGACCACAAGGACGATGGCGTGAAGATATCATCGTCGTCATCATGCGCTCCACGGTGGCTGATACTGGAAGCTTGCGTGTGTCGTGTGTGCGTGTGTTTGGTTGATACAGTCGAGCACCTCGGTGATTGCGTCGCTCCTTGCATCGGGCTACACGTTGGGCGTCGGCGCCTTGGACGCTGCTCGAGAGGTCGATGGTATGCGCGAATGAGTGCTTCACACGCTCGCTCTTGATCGATGCATTGATCTCACTCACTCGTTCTCTCTCTCGTCGTGCAACGAGCAGAACGCAACAAGATCTCGGAGCACATCATGGCCGGAGCGCAAGTGGTCGGCACCAAGTTGCACGAGTTCGACCAACAGTACGGCATCAGCACCACGGCGTCGGTGGTCGGCATGCAGATCGCACAGGGCGCGTCGGCCTTGGGCGACACGATCCAGAACGCGTGGCGCAACATCGACACGTCGTACGCCGTCTCGGAGAGGACCAACGCCGCCGCCACGCAGGTCACTGGCTCCGTACGCTCGGCGACCAACGCTGTACGTGTGCGCCACGCTCGCGGTTAGCCCCATGAAAGAGCGCGCGCGCTCACAAAGCGGTTGCTTCGTGGTGTAGGTGAGCGAGAACCCGACCGTTGCGTCGACCGTGCAGACGCTCAGCTCGTGGGGCTCGGCGTTGTCGAACATGATCGCGCCCATTGCCGAGAGCGCCACTCGCGAGGTCGAGCAGATCAAGACCGCCACCAAGCAGAAGATCGATGCCGTCGATCGCGCGCGCGGTGTGGTGGTCGACGATCACCACGCGGGCGGCCTCTCGAGTGGCGACGCTGCGCCGGCCGACGCTACCACTCCTGGCGCCGACGCTGCTCCGCCATCGACCACCACGGCCTCGTCGCCTCCTGCTGCTGCTGCTGCTCCAGCCCCCGCCGCGGAGCATGTCCCGACCACCACCACCAGCACGACGACGACTACGGCGCCTACGCCCTCCTCACCCACGAGTCCTGCGGCGACGACCGCCGATGCTCCGCCTGCTACGCAGCAGTGAGCGCGCGCTCGCAAACTCTGGTACCTCGTACTCCCTCCCTCCACTCTGTCTGACTCGCTCCATCTCCATCTCCATCGTCATCTCCATCTACAACCTGCTTGCTTGCTTGCTTGTCATGGTGGCCGACCACGCCAACCATTATTCTCTTGTTGTTGTCCAAAGGAAGTATTTGTGCACCTTTGTTATTGATGCTGGTTGTCTGTTGTGGACTGCCGCTCGTCTGTGATTAAACTCTGAACCTGAACCTGAATCTCGAGCCAGAGAGGTAGAATATACTTTCGAATGAAAGTGCATAGATATTGGATAGAAAAAGAAGGAGCGCACTATATACGCGCGCGCGCGCGTGTGTTGTGGTATAGGAAGGATTAGGATGTGTCCCATACGCAAGGAAGGCTCTTATCTCACAGCTGCAGCTACAGCAACAACAAAATATCTCACAGAATGGCGGAGGAGTCACGCCGACCGTCGTGGTTCGCGTCGTGGTGGCGCGCGACGCCGACCTACGCGGCCTCCTGGTATAAACAAACGCTGGCGACGTACTCCTCCTTGGTGAGCTCAAAGATCACGCCCGGGTAGCCGTAGAAGAAGGTCGGCGCGAAGAGCGCATGTTGCGCCGTGTTGGGACCCTTGTGCACCACCGGCTGGCCTCGCTCACCAAAGAGTCGCTCAATGTCGACCAGCTGCGGCAGAGAGAGAGCCGATATGGACAGCAGCAACAAGAGCAGTTGTACGCCATGAAGGGCGGCGAAAGTTCCGACACAAGGTACCAGCCAGCGTGAGTGGCCATCGCGTGAGATAAGCGCCACTTGCGGTACCATGATATATGATGATTATGATGATGATGTCCTTCGTCGTACCTTGGATTCAGGCCCAATCGCGGAGGGCTCGTGAGCGACAGAGGCCGTAGATGGCCCGGTCGCAAGCAGGGCGGTGCCGTTGCTCTCGCCTTCGTTCTGTAGCGAGACGCTCTGCCATTGGAGGTTCTCCTGCGTCGTGGTCGTGGTCGTCGTGGTGGTGGCGGTAGCATCGTCGGGCAGCGCGACTGGGCTCGGCATGGTAGATATCGCTGCTGCTGCTTTGGTGGTGGCAGCGGCTACGGCAGAAATCGGCTGGCCATCAGCATCGAGGCGCTGAATTCGAAAGTTGCACTTGGTGTATCTGTGGCGACGCGCGCGCAACCATGACACGCATTGCGAGTGAGTGGCGCGTGGAGGTCCATGGTACCAAACCGAGCCAAACGCGACGGCGGCATCCAAGAAGGGAACACGATGGCGTCGGCGAGTTGTGGTGCGCGTGCGAGAGGCGACGGCATCACATGGCCACCAACCAAGTTGTGGTCATTGCCGGACGCGAGAGAGAGAGAGAGAGAGAGAGAGAGAGAGATTGAATTCGGCCCGTGGAGCTCGGGAGGAGCAGCACCAGCAGCGTACCGATTAAAGTCGTAGTGCGAAGGAAAGTTGGTGTGGAGTATGAACTTCTTGACGACGTTGGTGACGCCGTCAAAGAGAATGTCGATGCCGAGGTCAAAGTAGTTGAAGAAGTAATCGAGCCCGATGGCTGTGGCGATGGATTGGTTAGCGAGGTGATGGATGATTGACGATCGCATAGCACAGCACAGAGCATAGCATACATGGTCGATCGGGCGAATGGATCTTCATCTTGTCCTCGTCCTTGGTATGGATGACCGACGGACTACCGAGCTTACTCAGCACATCCTGCGTCGTTGACTCGCCGAGGATGATACGCTCGTTGCGTTGCTCGAAGAAGAGGTCCTGATTGACGGTGGCGACGACGCGCTCAAAGTAGAGGTCGTCGGCGTGTGGCGGAATCACGGGCTCGAGCCAGTTGCCTTGGTACACCATGACGCGCAGAGCCGGAGCGCTCGTTGCGGCGCTATCAAAGTTCATCGGTAGACCTTTCGATGGTTGCACTCGCGAGTGTTAGTAGTGTGTGGTAGCAGCAGGAGCAGCAGCAGCTTGGCGTGGCTCATACTCTTGGGATCGTTCTGGAAGCGAGCAGCGAGCGCCGGAGGCACCTCGAACATGAACGTGATGCCCTGGAAGGTGCGATAGTGTGAGCACATCACTAACGACACACAACCGTGTTGTTGGCGCGATTAACTCCACGTACGGGATAGTGGAGATAGTAGCCTTGCGTCGGCGGTGTCGCGAGGTATTCGCCTGGATACGATGGTCCAAAGTGCGAGTAGATGCTCTCGAACGTAGCGTGCTTACCGTTACCACTACCAACGTTCAATCGAGAGATCACACAACACAATACAACACGATACGAGGATCATGATGGATGCCGCAGAACAGAGATATATCAGTGTACCTTCCAGCATCGAATGTCGCAATGTTGCTCGAGATATCAAGCGAGCTCTCGCGAGAGATCGCAATCAATCCGCGCCTCTCTTGCAATGGTACGCACCAGAACTCGACGCCATCATACGCCAACGACTGCGTAGCGATATCATAGATCTCGATCATCTTTAACCGTTGCGTCACGGGATCGAAGCGCAGCAACATGGTATTGATGTCGATGACGATATCGAGCGCCAGCAGCTCGTCCTTGTGGCACATCAATCGAGCCTCGGGAATATCCTTGCTTCGTTGCTTGATGAATCGTATGGCATCACGTATCGGAGAGCCGAGTATGAACTCGCCGACGGATTTACCGGGGATGACTTCGAGAGCCATCTCTCTCTCTAGATTGATTGATAGATTGGGTGAGATACGATGATCGAGATCGTTGAGGAGATGGGCGTGGTGAGCGGGAAATGAGAAACAAGCAAAAGTACAGCCAATCCTCAGGAGGCGTCGTTTTTTGTATTTGCGCCATGGCTTCGCCATCTCCACCTCAAACTCACTCATCCAACGAGAGCGACTCGAATATCGAGCTCGACGTTGATCAAACACTCGAAAGTAGTGGCTCGGTAGATGTCCTGCGCGAGGATGTTAGTGGTGGAGGAGAAGGAGGAGGAGGTAGCGGTAGCGATCTATCAGACTCTAGCAAGCACTCACGCAAACGCAAACGCGACGACGCAGAAGCAGAGGCCCGCGAGATACCACATCCACAACAACAACATCCACATCAGCACGTTAGCAAACGCGCGCGCAAACGAGTCGTTCCTCTCCCTAAACGCGGCGTGAAAGAGACGGTCGATACGGTAGCGCAAGCGAGTCTTCCGATCGAAGACGAGAGCGCACTCGAGGCGCAACGGCAACAACGTCTCGCGCTCGCTCTTCAAGACTGGTATCGCGTCGTTGCTTCGGAGCGCGAGATCGGTTGCGATCGCGTGTCTCTCGCTTGGTACCTGCCGAGTAGCCAAGAGTGTTTGGTGATTCGCGCCAAGGACTGGCGCGGGGGTTTTGGATTCTCGAGCGCCGGAGGTTTCGAGAAGCTGCATGTCATCGAGGCCGTGTATGGTAGCTGCGCCATTTGAGGGAGGAAGAGCGAGCGAGCGAGTGAGATCAGTGCGAGCGAGTGAGATCGCGAAAGAGAGAGAGAGATCGTGATCGCTTTCGCTCGGCTGTGCGTGTGCGCGCAACCTACGACGGCTCATGTTGGTAGCATGTTTGGGTGGTAGATATCTCGTGGATCAAGGAAAGTTGGCGTTGAGATGTGCGAGTAGCGACGAGGAGCAGCTGGTGAAGCAGCACAGGTGCGTGTGCGTGCGTGTTGGTTCGATCGAAAGCGAACGAGCACCCGAACGAACGAACGAGATCGTTTGAACGTGTTGGGGTGGTGTGGTGTGGTGGTGGTTCGGCTGATGGCTGGTGGCTGGTGGGTGCTATTGTTACTGTGGATGGTGGTATACTCGATGTGGCGCATCCAATGTTACGATCGCTGATTTGCTGGTGGTGCTGGTGCTGGTGGTGTTGCGTGCTTCACAGCACTGTCACGACTTTCCAAGCGGCGCTCAAGGATCGCGTCGCTGCGATCGAGCCTCCGGCAGCGAGTAGTGCGTTCCTCTCGCTGCAGGAGGCGTACGCGCTGCTGGGCGTCCACGGCGTGGCGGCCGCACACTACGTCGTGTACAGCCACCTGCGCAGCCTGGGCTTCATCGTGCGGCCGCTGGCGAGCGCGACGTGCGATCGGCCGGCCGGCGCCGTGGTGCCGGTGTTCGAGGTCTTTCGGCCGAACGCCAAGTTCAAGCGCTCGGCACCAGGACCGCCAGCATTCCAGCTCGCGATCGTATCGTACGTGCAGGCCGCGCAGCCAGATCGATACCGATCGAGCAGTAGGATGCGCGCGAGAAAGATCGATCTAATCAGGGTACGAGCACCGACGACGACGGCGCGTTGGTTGCTACAGAGCGCACGAGCCGGTGGTCGAGCACCACACAGCCAGCACTGGAGGCACGGGAGCGACGGTACCGCTGCACCTGTGCGTCGAGTGCCATGGCTCGTTGTCGTTCATCGAGCGAGCTCCGACCGAGTAGGGAGGAACGATAGCGCCCCGATCTGTACCACAAACCAAGGCCTGATAAACAAGGCCGCTATTTATTCGCCCGCGCCGAGAGAAGAGCAGCGAGGAGAGGAGAGAGCTCCCGCGCGCAACGCTAGCAAAAGAGAGCGATCGGATATGGCGGTGAGTGTGCGAGAGCGGCAGTAGTCGAGGTCGAGCGAGGCAGATGCCCATCTGGAAGAAGAGATGGGAGACGCTAGGCAACAGGAGCGAGAGCGAGAACGAGAGAGAGCGAGCGAGCAGCAGAGCGCCAGAGAGGAAAGAGCGAGCGAGATCCGTCGGCGAAATTCGAGCGCACGGCGGCACTTGGAGCGCGGGTTTCCGGAGCGCGTTGTGCTTCGCGCCCGACAGCCCTCTGGCCAGCGCTCCGTGCGCCTCGGTCGTGCGGCCGTCCACGGCCACGAGCGTAGGCGCGAGACCAGAGCGCGCAGCGGGCGAAACTAACAACAAGAGGAAAATATCTTGGATTGGCGCACGGCGGCGGTTGTTTTTCAAGCACCGCTGCTGCAGCGGAGGCGGCAGGCGGCTGTCGTTCGAGTGGAGTGAGCCTTGGGAGGCGTCGCACTCGCAAGACGCCGGCCGCGCTGGTGAGGCGACATCGTGGTGGCGCCGAGGCAGTGCCAGTCGTCTCCCTCGGCATAATGCGCCCGGCTCGAGCGCAGGCCGCGGCGCCCGACCTTGCAGCCGAGGTATCCTCAGGCGCCAGGCAATTCTCCGACGCCGCTTCCTTGCGCTTATCGCCAACCTACCACCCCGTCTCGGGCTCGGCCGCCGCCCAGGCCGTGGTTCGATACGGCTGCGGCGCCCTCACGCGACGTGTGCGCCATGTCGGCGGCGCGCCTAGCAGCGTGGTTCGGCGGGCAGCGGGCTTTAGGCAAGGAGCACGGCGTGGTGGCTCGCATTCCCGTAGGTTGCCTTATTAGGCGGGGGAGGTGGCAGTAGCCGGCTGTGCGGCCGGCCTGCTGCGTGTCTCTCTTCGTGTTCCCTCTCTGTCTCTGCCTGCCCTCTCTCGCGCACACGCTCTCTCGGTCTCTCGCGCGCGCGCCTTCTCTTCTCTCTGTGTGTGTCTCGCTCGTCTCTCTCGTCGTCCTGCCGCCTTCCCCTCGTCCATCATGGGAGATTCCCAAGACGCCCCGGCTCCACCGCAGCCTGCACAGCACCACATGATGGGTTACCATCCGCACTACCAGCCGATGCAGCCGCAGCAGTCTCCGCACATGACCTACATGCCGGGCCCTCCTCCTCCCATGTTCCACGCGGCGCAACAGCCGCAACTGTACCACCACCACCCGCACTCGCCCTACATGCCCGGTCCCATGCCGCCACAGCAGCCGCAGCAACAGCAGCACTACGCGCCCATGCCGCCGCCGCCGCAACAACAACAACACATGGCGCCGCCGCCTGCCGGTCCCATGCCGCCACCGCCGTCGCCGCAACAGCAACACCAACAACACCAGCAACAGCAGCAGCAGCAGCAACAGCTCGGTGGCGGCCCTCCAAGCGGCCGCCCACAGCGCAAGGCTGGCGCGCAGCACTCGCCAGCTCCCTCGCCGGCCCCGACGCGTGCGTCGCGTTCGTCGCGCTCGTCGACCTCGAGCTCGGGCTCGGGCTCGTCGCCGCCGCTCACGGCCACCTCGCCGCAAACGGCCTCGTCGCCGCCGCCGCTGTCGACGCCGCAGCTCAAGCTCGACCCAGCGGCCAAGCGCGCTGGCAAGAAGAAGATCGCCATCGAGTTCATCGACGACAAGAGCAAGCGCAATATTACGTTCAGTAAGCGCAAGCGTGGCATCATGAAGAAGGTACGCGCCGTCGGCGGTCGTGGTCTTGATCTAGTGTCTTGTGGGACGCGCCCCACCGCGCAGTGGTGTGGACGTGATGTGTTGGACAGAGCACCTTGTGTGTGTGTGTGTGTGTGGCTTCGTGCTGTGGTCCATCCTACTCTCTGCGGCACGCCTTCGTTTCGCCTTGGTGGTTATCGGTCGTCATGATCGCGGTGGTGGGTGGTGAGATTCTCAGTCAGCGTTTATTCAAGTCTGCGAGAGCGACGAGAGAATCAATCACTCTCTGCACCAAGTGGTGGCTTATCTGTGCGCGCGCGCGCGGCCTGGTGTCCAAATAAGAGTATTTCTTCCTTTGTGTGTTCGTTCGTTCCTCTGTGTGTGTCTATGTCTACGTGTGTGTGGTCTGCTGTCCCTCCCTCTCCTTCCTCTATCCTGTGTCCGTTACTGTGCGGTGTGTTGGTGGCCAAGCTCTTTACTCACCCCCTTCGCCTCTCGTTTACTTGCTTGCTTGCTTGCCTTGTCCATCCAGGCCTACGAGCTCTCGACTCTCACCGGTGCGCAGGTTCTCTTGCTCGTCGCATCCGAGACTGGTCATGTGTACACCTTTGCCACCGACAAGCTGCAACCGATCATCACACAGGAGAACGGCAAGCAAATGATCCAGCGGTGTCTCGACGCCACCAACAACGACTACGCCGACGACCAGGACGAAGCCGAGTACTCGGGAGGCGAGGAGGACGACGGTGGCGCTTGGCAGTAAATTGCCCAACCTCACGCACCGTTGCGTTCTCGCTCCTCTGCTTCTCCTTCTCTCTCTCTCCCTCTTTCTCTTCCGCACACTTGGCGCTCTCTTGCGCTACGAGCCTTGCGCTCGATGACTTGAACTCTCTCCCCCTCTCTTTTGTTTACTCGCCGCGCCCTCTTCGATTTTTTCTTTGCTCTGTTCGTTATTATCAGTGTCGGTTTATGCGTGTGTCGAATCAGCACGTGTGTTTTGATAGTCTCTCTCCTCCCCCTCCTCCCTCTCACCCGCCATTCCTTCTGTCCGCCTCTACACGGCCGTACGCAACGTCGTCGGTGCCGTGCCTGTGTGTGGGTGTGTGCTGGAGTGTGTGTTTGTGTGTCCTGCACTGTGTTTTGATTTGCTTCAAATGCCCATTTATAGTGTAAAAAGTAGTAGTCTTTAGCGCCAACCAACGACCACCATCATCGTCTCGATCTCACACCCGAGCACAACACATCACAAGGATCACACACACAGAGACCACACACGATCACACTCGATCTCAACGGCCTACCGAGATGGCTATCGCGCACCAAACACTGCCACCGCCAAGAAATTGTTGGACACTCGCTGCCGCCTACGCCACCAGGCGCTGGATCACGTCCTGCACCAGCAGCAAGAAAGGCGCCGCTCGCGAGCGCGCATTCGCCACCACCGATCGCATATCGCTCGGGAAGGCAATCTCAAACAAGAGACCCACCTGCGCAACCTTGGCTGCGCAATAGAATACCTCCTGGAGAAAGCAACCGATTCACGTCAGATTGTGTGTAAGTAGCCGTCGTTGCACCACCACAACCACCACAAACCACAAACCACCACCACCATTCCACTGATACGCGAGAGAGAGAGAGAGAGAGAGAGAGAGAGAGAGA
>Ga0097683_1004230_pt1 | contig 9894 bp, 10 predicted proteins | sample ThiBio_1000_plan_2_FD_72846 | JGI IMG/M metagenome (GOLD analysis project Ga0097683, IMG submission 72846) | Wastewater bioreactor microbial communities from Cape Town, South Africa - Thiocy_cont_1000_plan - 1398105538256 (version 2) (version 2) ...
CATCCGAGCCGCGCCTCGATCTCGGCGTCGAGCGCCTTCTTGGTGTCCGACCAGTCTGGGCCGTCTCCCGCGGGCCGAGCCAGCAGCCACTCGATGGCCGCGGCTCGCTGCGCGGCGATGTCCGCGACCGCGAAGTGGTCGTCGATGGCTCCGCGGACGATCGCGCCGACCGAGCGCCCCGTCCGCCTCGACTCCGTCTCCAGCAAGGCGAACCTTTGCTCGTCGACGAGCACCTGAAGCCTCCGTTCGAGGGCGGACATGCACATACCGTAGCATGTGCATACATGCTCAGGTCGGTAGCAGAAGACCGGCACGCAGCACGCGGAACCCCTTCGCGCTCGCGGCACGCTCGACGGCCACGCCCATCTTGTCGGCCAGCCAGTGCTGCAGCGGGTCGGCGCCCAGGTTGCGCCCGACGACCAGCCACGCCTCGCCGTCCGGCGACAGGCTCGGCAGCCAGCGGCGCAGCAGGTCGTGCAGCGCGTCCTTGCCGACCCGGATCGGCGGGTTGGACCAGATCGCGACGAAGCGGACCTCGTCCGGGACCTCGTCGGGCAGCACGGCCCGGACGTTCGCCAGGCCGAGTCGCACCGCGTTGACCCGCACCAGGTCGAGTGCGCGCTCGTTGACGTCGACGGCCCACACGCGAGCGGACGGCGACAGCAGCGCCATCGTCAGGGCGAGCGGACCCCAGCCGCAGCCGAGGTCGAGCAGGTCGCCCGACGAGGGCGGGTCGGGCACCTCGCGCAGCAGCACGCGCGTGCCGAGGTCGACGTGGTCGGGGGAGAAGACGCCGCCGGCGGTCTGCACCGTGACCACCCGGCCGGCCAGCTCGACGGTGATCGTCCGCCGCTCGTCGGGCGCCGCGGGCTGGGCGGTGAAGTAGTGGTCGGGCGCGGTCACGGCCCGAGGGTAGCCCGGGCGCGGCGCTCGGCCGGTGGCGAAATGCGTCGCCGACCCACCCGGGGCGTGCGAACCTAGAGGCAGAGAACGACGAGAGGAACCGCGTGAACGACCCCCAGCGCACCGACGGCCGCACGGCGCAGGAGGTGGCTGACGACGTCGTCGCGCGGGTCCTGGCACGGGCCGGGCGCTACGACGGCACGGCGCTGCAGTCCACCGCCGACGAGCACACCCGGTACGACGGCGACCAGATCGACCTGGAGGCGCGCACCTCGCTGCGCCGGGTGGCGGGCCTGTCGACCGAGCTGCAGGACGTCACCGAGGTCGAGTACCGGCAGCTGCGCCTCGAGCGCGTCGTGCTCGTCGGGATCACCGGCGAGGGCACGAACGAGGACGCCGAGATCTCCCTGCGCGAGCTGGCCGCCCTGGCCGAGACGGCGGGCTCCGTCGTGCTCGACGGGCTGCTGCAGCGGCGGCGGGTGCCGGACACCTCGACCTACCTCGGGTCCGGCAAGGCCGGCGAGCTGGCGCTGCTCGTCCGGTCGGCGGGCGCCGACACGGTCGTCGTCGACGGCGAGCTGGCCCCCTCGCAGCGGCGCGCGCTCGAGGACGTCGTCAAGGTCAAGGTGATCGACCGCACCGCGCTGATCCTCGACATCTTCGCCCAGCACGCGAAGTCCAAGGAGGGCAAGGCGCAGGTCGAGCTGGCGCAGCTGGAGTACCTGCTCCCCAGGCTCCGTGGCTGGGGCGAGTCGATGTCCCGGCAGGCCGGTGGCCAGGTCGGCGGCGCCGGGCAGGGCATGGGATCGCGCGGACCGGGCGAGACGAAGATCGAGCTGGACCGCCGCCGCATCCGCAACCGGATGGCCAGGCTGCGCCGCGAGATCAAGGAGATGGAACCCGCCCGTCTGACCAAGCGCGCGAGCCGCAAGCGCCACGCGATCCCGTCGGTCGCGATCGCGGGCTACACCAACGCGGGCAAGTCGTCCCTGCTCAACCGCCTGACGAACGCCGGCGTGCTCGTCGAGAACGCCCTGTTCGCCACCCTCGACCCGACGGTGCGCCGGGCCGAGACGGACGACGGCCGCGTCTACACGCTGGCGGACACCGTCGGTTTCGTCCGGGCCCTGCCGCACCAGCTCGTCGAGGCCTTCCGCTCCACTCTGGAGGAGGTCGCGGACGCGGACCTCATCCTGCACGTGGTCGATGCGGCGCACCCCGACCCCGAGGGCCAGATCGCCGCGGTCCGCGCGGTCTTCGCGGACATCCCCGGGGCGATGGACGTCCCCGAGATCGTCGTGCTGAACAAGGCCGACATCGCGGACCCCGACGTCGTGGCCCGGCTCCGGTCCCGCGAGGTGCACTCGGTGCTCGTCTCCGCCCACACGGGCGAGGGGGTCGACGAGCTGCGCGCGCTCATCGCCGACCAGCTGCCGCGCCCCGGCGTGCCCGTCGACGTCGTCGTGCCCTACCACCGTGGCGACCTGGTCAGCCGGGTGCACGAGCACGGTGACATCGACCACGAGGAGCACACCGAGCACGGCACGGCGCTGCGGGCGCGTGTCGACGCGCAGCTCGCCGCCGAGCTGCAGGCGGCCTCGGTCGCCTGAGCGGCCGGGCTCGGGTGGCGCACTAGCCTGTCCCGGTGCCCGACGAGCCCGACGCCACCGACGACGAGGCGAGGGCGGTCGGCGCGGCGGCGTCCGTCGAGGAGCTGCTCGACCTCGCGGTGACCGCCATCGGCGGCACCCGACGGGACGGCCAGCACCAGATGGCCGTCGCGGTGGCCCATGCGGTCGAGACCGGTGAGCACCTGGCGATCCAGGCCGGCACCGGCACGGGCAAGTCGCTGGCCTACCTGGTTCCCGCCGTGCGTCACGCCGTGCTCGCCGACGAACGCGTGGTGGTCTCGACGGCGACGCTCGCGCTCCAGCGGCAGGTGACCGGGCGCGACCTGCCGCTCGTCGTCGACGCTATCGGCGGGCGCCTGCCCCGACCGCCGCGCGTCGCCCTGCTCAAGGGCTGGCACAACTACCTCTGCGTCCACAAGGTCGCCGGCGGCTATCCGGAGGGCGACGGCTCGCTCTTCGACCTGCCGGAGCCGGCCGGGGCCGCCGACCACCCCGCGCTCGCCGGCCAGGGCGGCCCGGCGCGCGGCGAGTCGCTCGGCGACCAGATCGTCCGGCTGCGCGAGTGGGCCGACGAGACGGGCACCGGCGACCGCGACGACCTGGTCCCCGGCGTCACCGACCGCGCCTGGCGGCAGGTCTCGGTGACGGCACCCGAGTGCCTCGGGCCCTCCTGCCCCGCACGCGTCGCGTGCTTCCCGACGAAGGCGAGGGAGGCGGCGCACGCCGCCGACGTGGTCGTGACGAACCACGCGATGCTCGGCGTCGCCGCGGCCAGCCAGGCGCCCGGGGTGCTGCCCGAGCACGACGTCCTCGTCGTCGACGAGGCCCACGAGCTTGCGGACCGGGTCACGGCCCAGGCGACCGCGGAGCTGTCGGTCGGGGTCGTCGAGCACGCCGCCCGGCTGGCGCGTCGCCAGGGCGGGGTGCCGACGACGGACCTCGACAGCGCCGGCCACGCCCTGGAGCAGGTGCTGGCCGACCTGCCGGAGAGCCGCTTCCCCGCCGGCCTGCCACCCGTCGCCCAGGACGTGGTGGCGGCCGTGCGCGACGCCGCGAGGACGCTGCTGACGGCTCTGAAGCCGGACTCGAAGGACCCCGCCGAGGCCGCGGGCGGGCGCAAGATGGCCTACTCCGCGATGCAGGCGCTGTTCGAGACCGCGGAGCGGATGGCGTCGGACGCGAGCGAGGCGAACGGCACCGTGCTGTGGTGCGCCCGGACCGAGGACCGCCGGGGCGAGGTGGTGACCCGGCTGCACGCCGCGCCGCTGTCCGTCGCCGGCCTGATCGGCGGCCACCTCGTCGCCGGGCGCACCGCGGTCCTGACGTCCGCCACGCTCACGCTGGGTGGCACGTTCGAGCCGCTCGCCCGCTCGGTGGGGCTCGGCGACGACTGGCACGGCGTCGACGTCGGCAGCCCCTTCGACTACCCCAGGCAGGGCATCTGCTACGTCGCCCGCCACCTGCCGGCGCCCGGCCGTGAGCCGGCGACCGAGGCGCAGCTCGACGAGATCGCGGCGCTGGTGGAGGCCGCGGGCGGGCGCACGCTCGGCCTGTTCTCCTCGCGCCGTGCGGCGACGGCCGCCGCCACCGCGCTGCGGCCCCGGCTGAGCGTGCCGATCCTGCTCCAGGGGGACGACCAGCTGCCGACGCTCGTCCGGCGGTTCGCGGACGACGAGCCCACCTGCCTGTTCGGCACGCTGTCGCTGTGGCAGGGCGTGGACGTGCCGGGCCCGACGTGCCGGCTCGTCATCGTCGACCGCATCCCGTTCCCGCGCCCGGACGATCCCCTGACGGCGGCACGGACGCAGGCGGTGGCCTCGTCCGGCGGCAACGGCTTCATGGCCGTCGCCGCGACGCACGCCGCGCTCCTGCTCGCCCAAGGGGCGGGCCGGCTCATCCGCTCGTCGTCCGATCGCGGCGTCGTCGCGGTCCTCGACCCGCGGCTGGCCACCGCGCGCTACGCGTCGTTCCTGCTGCGCTCGATGCCGCCGTTCTGGCTGACCACCGACCTCGAGGTCGCCGTGTCCGCGCTGCGCAGGCTCGCCTCACCGGGCTAGCCTCGACCAGGCGACGGCGCCGGGTGGCGGACGGGTGGAGGAGCAGCCATGACCGAGATGGACGCGTTCGACGAGGGCGGCCTGGCACACATCGAGTTCTCGCCGCGGCGCGCGGCCAAGCTCGGCATCGTCGGCGCCGGAGCGGTCGGCTCGACGATGGCGTTCGCCGCGCTCATGGCCGGGGCGGCCCGCACCGTGGCGCTCTTCGACATCAACCGCGCCAAGGTGGAGGCCGAGGTCCTCGACCTGTCGCACGGCATCCAGTTCATGCCGATGGCGGAGGTGACCGGGTCCGACGAGATCGAGGTCCTCGCCGACTCCGACGTCATCATGTTCACGGCCGGCGCCAAGCAGAAGCCGGGGCAGTCGCGCCTCGACCTGGCCGGGGCGACGATCTCCCTCGTCTCCAAGGTGCTCCCGGGGCTGGTGCGCGTCGCGCCCAACGCCGTGTACGTCATGGTGACCAACCCGGTCGACGTCGTCACGTACGCCGCCCTGAAGATGTCCGGCCTGCCGCAGAACCAGCTCTTCGGATCCGGCACCGTGCTCGACTCCTCGCGGCTGCGGTACCTCGTCGCCGCCGAGACCGGGGTCGCCGTGCAGAGCGTCCACGCCTACGTGGCGGGCGAGCACGGCGACACGGAGATCCCGTTGTGGAGCCTCGCGAGCCTGGGCGGCATGCCGCTGCTCGAGTGGCGGGGCGTCGGCAAGCACGGTCCGCTCACCGCGGAGCTGCGCGAGCAGATCGCACGCGAGGTCGTCGAGTCGGCCTACAAGATCATCGAGGGCAAGGGCGCGACGAACTACGCCATCGCGCTGGCGGGCACCCGGATCGTCGAGACGATCCTCAACGACGAGCACGGCGTGCTCCCGGTCTCGTCCCTGCTCGACGACTACTACGGGATCAGCGACGTGTGCCTGTCGGTCCCCACGGTGGTCAGCGCGAGCGGTGTCGGCGAGCGCCTGGCCGTCCCGCTGTCGCCCGACGAGCTGGACGGGCTGCGCCGCTCCGCGGACGCGGTGCGCGAGGTGGCGCACCGCTTCGGCTACTGACCGCTACAGGCTCCGCAGCACGCTGACGACGCGCCCGAGGATCGTCGCGGCGTCCCCGTCGATGGGGGAGTAGGCGCGGTTCTGCGGCATCAGCCACACGTGCCCGTCGGTGCGCCGCAGGGTCTTCACGGTGGCCTCGCCCTCGATCATCGCGGCGACGATCTCGCCGTTCTCGGCGACCTGCTGGCGGCGCACGACGACCCAGTCGCCGTCGCAGATCGCGGCCTCGACCATCGAGTCGCCGCGCACCCGCAGGAGGAAGAGCTCGCCGTCGCCCACCAGCTGGCGCGGCAGCGGGAACACGTCCTCGACGACCTGCTCGGCCAGGATCGGCCCGCCGGCGGCGATCCGACCGACGACGGGCACGTAGGCGGCGGTGGGGGTGCGGACGTAGTCGGGGGCGTCGGCGTCGATGCCCGCCGCCCAGTCGCCGGCGCCCTGCCAGGAGCCGACCGACCGGGAGTCGTCCGGGTGGACGACCTCCATGGCGCGCGGCTTCATGGGGTCGCGGCGCAGGTAGCCCTTCTTCTCGAGCACGCCGAGCTGGTGCTTGACGCTCGACGGGCTCGTCAGGCCGACGGCCTCGCCGATCTCGCGCATGCTCGGCGGGTAGCCGCGCTGCTCCACCGACGCGCGGATCGTCTGCAGCACCAGGCGCTGGCGGGCGGTGAGGCCCTCGCCGTCGGGTGCCCCGTCCGGCAGCTCGTGCACGGAGGCGAGCGCCTCGTGGTCCGCGGTCCGTCGCGAGTCCGTCACCATCTGTCCTTCCCCCGGGCCGGTCCTCCGGCGCTTCCCGGGCCGCCGGCGACGACCCGTGTCAGTGGTGCGTGGTGCGCTGTGCGCGTGCCGCCAGCCTAGGGCCTGCGACACGCCGGATCAAACAACTGTTCGAGCGTGTCTCGACGGATGTCGGTCCGATCTGGTAGACACCGTACATGCGTTCGACGTACGCCTGTTCGACCGGCACGCCGCTGGTTCCGCAGGCGCGGGGGACAGGGAGGCAGTCATGACCACGCTCACACTCGTCGGCGGCGGGGCGGTCCGGGTTCCGGCGGTGCCGGGCCGGCGGCGCCGCGCGCCTCTCCACCTCACCCGCCGCGGCCGGTTGGTCCTCGTGGTGCTCGCGCTGCTCGTCGTGGTCGCCGGCAGCCTCGTCGCGACGCGGGCCGCGGCCGAGGGCCCGTCGAGCGGCATCGAGGTGCAGCGCTACGTGGTGTCGCCGGGGGACACGCTGTGGGGGATCGCCACGGGCGTGGCCCGGCCGGGCGAGGACCTGCGGGACGTGGTGCAGCGGATCGAGGTGCTCAACAGCATGACGTCGGCGTCGGTCATCGCGGGCCAGGAGATCCTGCTGCCGGTCGCCGGCTGACGCGCTTGCGTCCGGTCGGGCCGTCCCCTAGCGTCCCTGGGGTTCGCGCGTCCGATGACGGGTGCGGACGAGCGCCGGCGAGAGGACGATCCGTGCACTGCCCGTTCTGCCGTCACCCGGACTCGCGGGTCGTCGACTCGCGGACGTCGGACGACGGCTCGTCGATCCGGCGCCGCCGGCAGTGCCCCAACTGCGGGCGACGCTTCACGACGCTGGAGACGACGAGCCTCTCGGTCGTCAAGCGGTCGGGGGTCGTCGAGCCGTTCAGCCGGGAGAAGGTGGTCGGCGGTCTGCGCAAGGCATGCCAGGGTCGGCCCGTGAGCGAGGACGACCTGGCGCTGCTGGCGCAGGGCGTCGAGGAGACGCTGCGGGCGTCCGGGCAGGCGGAGATCGACTCCTACGAGATCGGTCTGGCGATCCTGGGGCCGCTCCGGGAGCTCGACGAGGTGGCGTACCTGCGCTTCGCGTCGGTGTACCAGGCGTTCAGCTCCCTCGAGGACTTCGAGGCGGCCATCACGCTGCTCCGGTCGGCGCACGGCGCCACCGACGAGCCGGTGCCCGCACCGGCCGGTGAGGTGCTCGCCGCCGACGAGGCCGTCGACGAGCCGCAGCAGCCTCGCTGACCGGGAACCGGGTTGGCGTCGCCGGGCCGGGTACGACAGGCTGGGGCGTGACCCGAGGTGGAGGAGACACGATGGCCGCCGGTGAGCACGATGAGGAACCCCGCCCGACCGTGAGCGAGGACGCGAAGGCGCGCTTCCGCGAGGCGCTCGAGCGCAAGAAGTCCGCCCAGCACCGGACCGCTGGCGGCGCGAGCGGCGCGGCCGCCGTGCACGGCTCGGAGACGAGCGGCCCGACGCAGCGTCGCTTCCAGCGCAAGTCCGGCTCGTCCTGACGGCCCCCGGGCCCGCCGGGCGGGAGTGGCAGCGGCCGGCTACCTCCGCCTAGGACAGGACGCGCAGGCGCACCGACTCCGGACGCGCGGCGAGGGCGGCGACCACGTCGTCGGACACCGCCGAACCGGCGTCCGTCACCACGTAGCCGATCTCGCCGCGCGTCGCGAGCAGCTGGCCCTCGATGTTGACGCCGTGCTCGGCGAGGGTGGCGTTGACCGCCGCCAGCACGCCCGGGACGTTGCGGTGCAGGTAGGCGAACCGGTGCACGTCGGGGATCGCCTCGAGGGCGACGTTCGGCAGGTTGACGGACAGGGTGGTCGACCCGGTGGCGAGGTAGTCACGCACCTTGTGCGAGACGAACTGGCCGATCGCCTCCTGCGCCTCCTCGGTCGACCCGCCGACGTGCGGCGTGAGGATGACGTTGGGCAGGCCGCGCAGCTCGGAGTCGAAGGGGTCGCCGTTGCGCTTGGGCTCGGTCGGGAACACGTCGACCGCCGCCCCGGCGATCTGGCCCGAGCCGATCGCCTCCGCGAGGGCGGCGTAGTCGACGACGAACCCGCGCGAGAGGTTGAGGAACACCGAGCCGGGCCGCATCCGGGAGAACTGCTTGGCGCCGAAGAGCCCCGCGTTGCCCGCGCGGCCGTCGACGTGGAGCGTGACGATGTCCGCGGCGTCGAGCAGCTCGTCGAGCGAGTGCATCCGCCGCGCGTTGCCGAGCGCGAGCTTCTCGGCCGTGTCGTAGAAGACGACCGACATGCCGAGGTTCTCGGCGAGCACCGAGAGCTGCGTGCCGATGTTGCCGTAGCCGACGATGCCGAGCGTGCGCCCGCGCACCTCGTGCGAGCCGGACGCGGACTTGTTCCATACCCCGGCGTGCATCTGCTTGTCGAACTCGGTGAGCCGGCGGGTCAGCGCGATGATGTCCGCGATCGCGACCTCGACGACGGACCGTGTGTTGGAGAACGGCGCGTTGAACACGGCGACGCCGAGGCTGGCGGCGGCGCGCAGGTCCACCTGGTTGGTGCCGATGCAGTAGGCGCCGATCGCGAGCAGGTCGGGCGCCGCCGCGAGGACCTCGGCGCTCACCTGCGTCTTGGACCGGATCCCGAGCAGGCTGACGCCGTCGAGGGCCTCGATCAGCTCGGCCTCGTCGAGCGCGCCGGATCGTGAGACCACCTCGAAGCCTGTCGACTGCAGGATCTGGCGGCCGAGGGGGTGGACGTTCTCGAGCAGCAGGGCCTTGGGCACGGCTCTATGGTGCCTCTGTCCGCCCGTTGGTCCGAATCCGTCCCGCAGGCCGGACCGTCCGTGTCTAGCCGAGGACCAGCCCGGGCGGCAGGGGCGCCGCGTGCACCACGTGGAGCGTGACCGTCGGGCGGGTCATGGCGACGTAGAGATCGCCGGCCGCCAGGTCGGCGGGCTCGACGAGCACCACGACGTCGAACTCCAGGCCCTTGGCCTGCACCGGGGTGAGGACGACGAGCGGCGCGTCGAGGTCGACGTTGTCGGAACCCACCGGGGTGCTCGCCCCGGCCGGCTGCCCCGCGGTGGCCAGCGACCGCCGCACGGCGTCGATCCGGCCCTCGGACGCCACGACGGCGACCCGCCCGGCTCCCGAGGCGTCGAGGACGGCCCCCGCCGCGGCGACGGCCTTCGCCGCAGCGGCGTCGGCGAGCTCGTCGTCGGGCACGCGCTGGACGACGAGCGCGTCGGGGACGTCACGGGCTGACGTCAGCGGTGACACGGGCAGCCCGGCGGCGACCGCGACCCGGCGCGCGGCGTCGGCCACGGCGGCCGGGGTGCGGTAGTTGACGGTCAGCTCGGCGAGCCGCCACGAGTCGCGGAGCACGGGCTCGAGCATCGTCGGCCACGCGTGCGCCCCGGCCGCGGTGGACGTCTGCGCCACGTCGCCGACGATCGTCATCGAGCGGGTCGGCACCCGCCGCAGCAGCGTGCGCCACGCCATCGCCGAGAGCTCCTGCGCC
>Ga0097683_1004239_pt1 | contig 9863 bp, 20 predicted proteins | sample ThiBio_1000_plan_2_FD_72846 | JGI IMG/M metagenome (GOLD analysis project Ga0097683, IMG submission 72846) | Wastewater bioreactor microbial communities from Cape Town, South Africa - Thiocy_cont_1000_plan - 1398105538256 (version 2) (version 2) ...
ACGCAGTGGAAAGAAAAGATCGAAGAGTTCACGCACCACACCGTGCACGTCTTCAATAAGGCCACGCCATACGAACTGCCGCCTGCCGACGTCTACATCTGCCCATATTCCAAGATTGGCGGATGGTGCGATTTCGCCGGTAATGCCAAAGCCGACCGCGAGTTCCGCACGATCATTTTCGATGAGGTGCAAGAGCTTCGCCGCGGTACGCAAAGCCAGAAAGGTGCCGCAGCGCAGGCCTTCTGTAAGTCGGCACTGGTCGCGATGGGCCTTTCGGCAACGCCGATCTACAATTACGGTGCGGAAATCTTCGCGATCATCAATCTCCTGTCGCCCGGCGCACTCGGCTCATGGGACGACTTCACGCGCGAATACTGCCACGCCGATCCCAGCGGCCATTGGATCGTCGATGATCCGCAGGCGCTTGGCACGTTTTTGCGCGAAAACGCGTTGGCTCTTCGGCGGACGCAGGCGGAGGTCGGACACGAAATCCAACCGGTCAACGTCATTTCGCACGAGATCGATTACGATACCAAGGTGCTCGACGAAGACGTCGATCTCATGCGCAATCTCGCGATCCGCGTCACGACGGGCGAATTTACGCAGCGGGGTCAGGCGGCGCGCGAATTCGATATGCGCATGCGCAAGGCCACCGGCATCGCGAAGGCGCCGCATGTCGCGGCTTTCGTCAAACTTCTGCTGGATGCCGGCGAGCCTGTGGTGCTCTTCGGCTGGCATCGTGACGTCTATGACATCTGGCTGACGAAACTCGCGAAATACAACCCGATCCTCTACACGGGCTCGGAATCATCGACGCAAAAGGATCGTGCGAAGAAGGCCTTCATTCAAGGGCGGACCAATCTCCTGATCCTCTCGTTGCGCTCGGGCGCCGGCCTCGATGGCTTGCAGCAGCGCGGCCATATCGCAGTCTTCGGTGAACTGGATTGGTCACCGAAGGTCCACGAGCAATGCGTCGGACGTCTGCAGCGCCCCGGCCAGACCAAGCAAGTCGACGCTATCTATCTCACGACAAACGGCGGCGCCGATCCGGCGATCGTCGGCGTGCTCGGGCTCAAGGCGTCACAATCGCAGGGCATCGTTGATCCGTTGCAGGTGCCAGCCGATCAGCATTCTGACGGATCGCGCATCAAGCAGCTTGCGGAAGATTATCTCGCCGGCAAGAGCCGCGAGTATGTACCGTCGACCGTTGCCGAACCGGATCCGGAAACGCCTGATCTGTTTCAGGAGGTCGCATGATCTACGATGCGCCGGCCTCTTTCATTCAGCCGAGTTTCTTCGACGGCGTGCATCGGCTTGATCGCTGGCCGTTCGGCCACCTCGAGGCGAACGCGTATTCGCTGATCATGATCGATTGCGCCTGGAAGTTCCGAACATGGTCGATCGCCGGCGAAGAAAAGAGCCCGCAAGCCAAGTACCGAACCATGACGCTCGAAGAGATCCGAGCGCTTCCCGTGCGCGATCTCGCGACCGATCCGTGCATGTTGTGGATGTGGGCGACGGCGCCCGGGCTCGCCGAGCATGTCGATATTCTCCGGCACTGGGGATTCAAGTTCGTGACGTCTGGCGCGTGGGTGAAGACGACGAAGAACGGCAAGCTGCACTTTGGCACTGGGTACACGCTTCGAAATTCTCACGAAATCTTCTTGATCGGAAGCATTGGCGATCCGACCTACGAGGCTCGAAACGTTCGATCCGTGATCATGGAGCCGGCAAGAGAGCACTCGAGGAAGCCAGATCAAGCATATTCGATGGCGAGGATGCTGATCCCGAAAGGTCGGGCGGCAGACGTCTATTCACGAGAACGCCGCCCGACATGGGAATCGTTCGGAGATGAGGCGGGTAAGTTCGATGGCTCGTAAATGGACGAAAGAGACGTGTGCAGAGGTTGCCAAGCGCTTCATGCGCAGAAGCGATTTTTATCGCTTTGAGAGAAGCTGTTACTCTCAAGCCTGCCGCGGCAAGTGGCTCGATGAGATTTGCACGCACATGGTGCCCGGTGCGGCGAAGTACGAGCGATGGATTTATGTCATCAAATCTGAGGTCGATCGAAATGCGTATGTTGGGTTAACCTGCGATCTGCAATCCCGGATCAGGGGACATAGAAACCGCGCCAGAAGACCGTCAATGCGAGCGCTTCTGGATGGGCCGCATTGCGTTGAAATCATTTCAGGGCCGCACGTTGGCGAAGACGCAAAGCGAGCCGAAGCGGACGGAATGGCGTTGCTCAAAGAGCAGGGCTGGACCCTTCTAAATGTTGCAACGCCAGGCGCTCTTGGCGGAACGGCGCGGAAATGGACAAAGCCGGCCTGTCTTCGCGAAGCTAGAAAATATCAAAGCCGAGGCGAATTCTACGCCAACAGTACCGTTGCATATTACGCGTGCATCAATCGCGGATGGATGGACGAAGCGACGGCCCACATGCCGGATCGAAAGAAGCACCGCAAATATTGGACGAAGGACCGATGCGCAGAGGCCGCCCTTAAATGCGCGACACGTCGAGAATTTCGGAAGCGATTTCCGAATGCTCGTCAGATCGCGCAGCGCAACGGTTGGGCCGATGAAATCTGCAAGCATATGACGATTGAGAAGAGGCCGAACGGATATTGGACGTTGGATCGCTGCAAGTCTGTATTCCGTGAGTGCAGAACGCGCGGAGAGTTCGCGAAGCGATGTCCGGCTGCATATGACGCCGCGTGGAAGCGCGGATGGCTGAGTCGGATGGAAACTGGGGAAAGGGCAATTGCATGACGTATTTTCAGAAGACCTGCGAAGCGATCGTCGGCGAGATGCCGGACGACGTTCTCGTTCTCAAGGCTCGCGTTGCCGGTCTGGAATCCTGCGGCGCGCGCATCAAGGCCGCGATCGCGAAGGAGGCCGCATGAGCACCTTGCAGGCCTCCGCGCAAAAGCAACTCCGCCAGTTCGTCGAGCAGATCGAACGCCTGGAAGAGGAAAAGAAGCAGACCGCAAGCGACATCCGCGACAAGTACACGGAGGCAAAGGCGATCGGCTTCGACGTCAAGGCGCTGCGCGAGATCGTGCGCATGCGCCGCAAATCGTCGAGCGAGCGCGAAGAGCACGACGCAATCCTTGAAACGTACATGCACGCGCTCGGCATGCTGGGCGAACTCGCCGAAACGCCGCTCGGCCAGCATGCGCTCGAGACGCAGTTTCCAGATGAGGCCCGTGCATAAGGGGATGACGCTATGCCGAGATTGATTGTCGATTTGCCAACTCAACCGGACACGCAAACGCGCGCGCAAATCGCGGCGTGGGCTGAGCACATTCAGAACTTGGCCAAGAACGGCGGTTCGCCGGAAGAGATCATCAAATGCGGCGGACGACTGATGGCCACCGCATCGAAACTGTTGCCGTGGCCAACGAAACCGGCCGCAGCCGCCTAGCGAGAGGAAACGATGGACAACGAAAATATCAAGGAAGTCCGCCAGTGGCTCGACGGAAAGTTTTTCGTCACTGAAGGTTTCGTTTCTGACGAACAGGGCGGCCGCTGGGCCATGGGCGTCGCGCAAATTATCGGCGTGGCGCTGCTCGACGGTGAGCGGCGTTGGTATGGCGAAGCGGTCACGACTGGCATTCCGTACCTCTTCGTCCGGCGAGAGGATCGCACCTTCTTTGCGGAGTTAGATCAGTACCGCTCTGAGGACTTCTATGTCTCCAAGGATGACGCCGAGACCGCCGCAGCCAAACGCAGAAAGGGGCGTGAGGAACAAGAGGCTAAGCGTCGCTCGGAGGAAGCTGCGGAAAAAGCAGCGAAGGAATCCGAGGGGTTATCTGCAGCTTGAACGACGCCGATGCGAGCCGCGGCGAGGGGACGGCTCGAAACACTGGGGAAAGAATATGGATCTGACAGAAGTGCGCACAGCCTTCAAAGGCCTATGGCGGTCGATTTGGAATGAGGATGCGGCCAAGGAAGTCGTCGCACAGTGCGAAGACTTCATCGCGATCGGAGAACGAGCATACGCGATCCTCCGCCTGAGCGATGGGGCGAAGCGTCTCGATCAACTCCTGGCGAGCGATGTTTGGTATCCGGACCAAGCGGCTGCGGAGAAGATCGCGGACGCAGCCAATAGCGAAGGCGAAGACGAAGCGGCAGACGAGGCGGACGACGAACAGGCTGCGGCCTGATCTGGCCGCACTCACCGACTGGCAGGGCGCATGCGCCCTGCCAGGACACCGTCATCTGGGGGCAGACGTGAATACGGGCACCGCTCAAAATTTCTATGCCGTCGAAACCATGCCGCCGCCTTGGTCCGTCAAGGTGTGGGTGATCTGGCCGTATAAGAAGGGCATCAAGGGGCCGTTCGAGTGCGTGCGTCATAAGCATAAGAAGACCGGCGAAGAAGTATGGACGACATTTTTTCAAGGCGAGCAGATCGACCTGCCGCTGCGCAGCAAGCGCCCCGCCGATCCGAGCCGCCCGCATGTCGGCTATCACGATCTGATCGGTGATCGGCCTATTTTTTGGGCACCTTTGAAGCCTGAGCTATGGCAAGCGAAGTTGCCCAATGTCGCCTTCGTATGGCGTGATCCGGATTCCGTGCCGACGAATTTCTCATACGAGAAACAGACGTTTAGCGCATCGGAATTGGCGGAGGAAATGGAAGCCGACCGCGCCTCGGCCAATCGTGAAACGCATGTTTCACGGGAAAAAAGACAAGATCGCGCGGCCGAGCAATGGTGGCGCGATGCATCGCGGATCAAGTTCGGGCAGACACCGGACGCACTCACGCTTCGCGACTGCGAAGGCCGCCTGATGCGCGCCGTCGCAATGTCGGGCGCGGGCAACGTCGGCGACGATCTGGACATCGCGACAAGCGGTGCCTTGAGCGCCATCGCGGAAGCGGCCGGCGAAGTCTCGCATTATGCGACGAGCGATCCGGGCGTGCGACTGACGCCTTGTCCGCAGGATGGGGGCGAAAACTTCCTCGAGGCGATGCGCTGGTTTGCGTCGCTCGGAGCGCGCCGCCGCACGCGCATTGTCAACGATACCCGCGCAACCTGGTCGCTCTCCCAGAAGCAGAAAATACTAGTCTGGCGCGCGTTGCCTATTCCGCTCTCGTTCGACGAGATCGGCCAGCACATCGCACCGAGACGTAGAACCAAAGAAAAAGAAACGGAATCCGTCTCCGGCACGCGCGCCAAACAGTTGTTCGACGAGGCGATTGACTGGGCATGGCGCGTCGGCGCCGGGCTGGAAACGACGTGGGCGGACGTAGAGATCGAGAGGCTTCGAGATCGCAATCGATCTTGGAAGCGCAACAATCAGGGGGCAATTCTGTGAATGGGCAAGGCAACGAAGCCTGCTTCGATGCGGCCGGTATCTACGGCGGGCCGGAAGAAAGGTCAGACGCGCGCGCGCCTCGCGGCCGAGAAGCGCTCGACCTACTACGCCGTATGCCTGATCGGCTTCAGCGATCTCCTGCCGCGCCGGCTCGGCGACAACATGGGGTCATACCCGGTAACCGTCGTCACGTTGAAATCGAAGGAAGGCGATCATCGTCTCGAGCGGCTCGCGGTCAAGAACGTCGACCGCGGCCAGCCGCTCTTTCGCACGGTTCTCCTCGAGCATTGCCTTGTGCCGACGGAGGCGCACGCCAAGCGTCTGAAAACGGCGTTGCTGCGGGCGTTGCTCGGGCAGGTGGAGGATATGGGCAACGATCCGTCGCGCCATTCCTTTCGCGACGTCGTTGGATGTTTCGACGTTTCGAGTTCGGAGGAGCGCGCGCTGTGGTGGGCGACGCTGCTGGACGACGCGAGCCAGGAGGTTCAGCGAACGATCCGAGGGTTCAAGGTGCGCACCAATCAGGATCGAGAGGCTGACATTTTGCGATATCTGCAAGGGGGAAAGATATGACGACGATTGCGATAACCGAAACCGATTGCGCCGCGGATGGTTGGCGCACATGGGGCGATCAAATCCGCGGCGAGAATTTCAAGAAGCTGCACGTTGTCGACGGTTCTATATATGCCTTCACAGGCTTAGCGCCGCTCATGCAAAAGATGATTGAATGGCATCGCGCTGGCGCCGATCCGGAAAAATTGCCGTCAGCCCATGACAAGTCGCAGGAAGGCTGGACCCTGATTGTCGTTGATCATGGTGGCATTCATAAACTGACATCGTCATGCCCCTACGAGGAACTGTTTGATCCGCCAATAGCGTTTGGCGCCGGTCAGGACTACGCGATGGGCGCAATGCTTGCCGGAGCCACTGCGCAACAAGCGGTCGAGATCGTTGCCAAGCTTTGCAATCACACGGGAGGGGAAATTCAGAACATTAAAATTCATCACGCGCTAGAGGGTCTCTACAAGGACGCCGCCGAATGACAGGCGAAAATGTCATTTTTCTGAAATTCAAAAGCCCCCATGTCTGCGAGGACACGATGGCGTTTATTGCCTGCAAAGTCTGCAAGAACAAGACGTTCACGCTGGTCGATGATCAACCGGAAACATTTCCGTTGATGCGATGTGCAGCGTGCGGCGCGCACATCGGACGCATGGGCTGGGCGCACGATGACGATCCGGTTGTGAGCGGAGGGACGCCAGCATGATCGACGGTCACGGCTACGATCCTGCCGACAATAGCCGAAAATGCCATGCGCTGGCGATCCGCGAACTCAGGTTAGAAGGCGTTCGCTCCGGGAGGCATCCGCCCAATCTCGACGATCCGGAAGAGATGCGCGTTGCGCGAGAATCCGGTCTCGTCGTCGATCCGGTGCATCATCGGAGGTCGGCATGATCTTCCGTTATGAACCCGTCTTCTGGTCCGTCATCGCCGCGTTATCGGTGTCGGTCGCTGTGCTTTCGGTCATGCCGAAGCGCACAATCTCGGTCACTTTCGAACTCGACAACGGCAATATGGTGACGTTCGACGGCGACCGCGCCAAGTGCCTGACTGCAAGAAACGCAATCCTCGCCGACGATGGTTCAACCGTTGAGACGACCTCTCCGTGGGGCGTCAAGCACGATGTCCGAGCGGTTTGGTGCGTCGAAAATGGATACGTCATCACGGAGGGACTGGAATGACGAAATGGCACAAGGTTGAAGATCTCGACGTCAATCGCAAGCACGAGGTGATCGTCGAATGCCGCTGCAAATGCCGCAATCGCATGAAGGCGATCTGGGACGAGTTCTACGTCCCGGACGTCAACACGAAAGTTCGCTGCTTTCTGGGCGAAGACAACAACTATTATGGTCTGCAAGACTTCGGCCGCTATCGCGAGATCGGCGCATCGCTGCCGATCGACACGTCGGATGCGGCGCTTCTTGCCGATCGAAACATTCGGGAAATCACGTCGCCTGTTGCGCTGGAATCGATTTTCGAAACGGTGCACTGAATGATGAAGGCGCTCCTCGCCGCACTCATGGAATATCGCCGTGTCCGGAACGAACTCCGGCACGTGGCGAAACGCGACGGCGTACCGGTGTCGGATATTCAGATCAACCGGCTGGCGCGTGTCATCCAGTGCGAAGAAGAGCTTTCGACGCGAGGGCGCGTATTCGCGATCATCACGATCGGTACGCGCGTCGAGCACGGATACGGCGGTCAGCCGTACGTCGGCGTCACGGCAATCGTGCTTCACGACGACCGCCGCAGCTACCACTACGAAGTGAAGGAGTTCATTCGGGAGGAAGCCGCATGCGCGTGATTACGGGAAAGTCTTGGGGCGGAGCGACGCTCGGAGCAGACGGAAAGATCAAAGCCGGCAAGCGCAAGCCGGCGAATGCGTCGATGGCGCGAAAATGGGTGAAATCGAAAAAGCCGAAAGCAATTTCGCGGGCACAAGCGAAGGGATTGCAGAGGCCATGACTGCTGATGCTATCGGCCGGTTTACGGCTCGCGTCGTCGCGTTCGGAATCATCATGATTGTTTTGGGGGCGGTAGGTGGCGTCATCGGCTTTGGCGTCTATTGCATGGTGCTGCTCGCCTACGGCGAAGATGGAGCTCTGGTGATGACGTCGTTTGCGATCGGGGTCCTGATCGCGATGGACATCGGGGAGTACCTCATTAGCAGGACACGAAAGAAACCATGACTGGCTGTTTGGTTTTTTGTTGGCTAGGTCGCGTCAGTTGCGTTCATGCGTTGAATTTCAATCTGGGGAAAGATCATGAGCCAAAACGACGACGACCTGCAGAGCTTTCTGCGCAAATACATGGAAGATTTCGACCGTTCGCACCGCTATGACATGCACGTCATCAAGCAGTTGACGGACATCATCGCGAACTTCGGCCTTTCGATCGACGACGCGCGCCGCCAGCTCACCGCCGACGTCGTCGGGATGGCCAATGTTCTCGATCCGAACTTCCTGATCAGCCAGCGCCTTGCTGCGGTGGCTGAAACCGGTGATGCGCCGCCAACGAACGGCCGTGGTGGAGATCCGCGCGACGCGGTGAACAATCTGCGCAAACAGGGATTGCAGTGATGACGATATTTGTCGCGGAAAACAAAATCGCTGTTCTCGATCACGGTCACGTTCGTCTGGTCGATCACATGGGCGGCGATCTGTCGATCGTGCGCGCTGCACGAGTGTCCTATGACGCCGCTTGGCGCGCAGGCGAGGATCACGGTTCGGATGCTCGCTTGATCAACTACCTCTGGAAGAACCACCACACGACGCCCTTCGAGGCCGTGACGTTCACGTTCGAGGTGAAGGCCCCGATCTTTGTTTTTCGGCAATGGCACCGGCACCGGACGTGGACGTTCAACGAGCTTTCAGCGCGTTATCGAGAACTGCCGGAAGAATTCTATATCCCAAGCCCATCAGTCATCGGCGTCCAGTCAAAGGACAACAAGCAGGCACGCGACATGGGTATCGAGAAGCCAGACATGATCGTACCGTCCATCATTGATCATGCATGTCGGGCATCGTTCGAGACCTATCGTCTGCTACTGCTGCGCGGTGTCCCGCGCGAGCTCGCGCGCTCGGTGCTGCCAGTGGCGACGTACAGCCATATGTTCGCGTCTGTTGATCTGCTGAATCTGCTCAAGTTCTTGACGCTCCGGACACATGCGCACGCACAGCACGAAATTCGCGTCTATGCGGAAGCGATGCGCGAACTCGTCCGGCCGATCGTGCCGGTTGCCATCAGTGCATGGGAGGCGGCTAATGCCCCTGTTTGAAGTCACCGAAGACGAAAAAGCCCTGATCGAGCAGATGCGCGAATGGAAGGATGGCATTCCGGACGGCGCGCTCGGTCAGGGCAAACTCTCTGCTGTCTACCTCAGTCTCATGGCGGCCCGCGCCGAACTGTACATCATGGCGGTCCGGCACGGCCATAACGACGTTTTCGCCCGCCACGAGCGCTTCATCAAGCTGATCAGCGCTCATGACATCGTCAAACTCGTGAGCGTTTGGGAAAAGTACCAAGCCCGGCTGCGCGACGACGAAGCGCGGGAAATGGAATTGGAAGACTGATGAGCAAGAAAAAGTTCGATCCCTATGAGACGCTCGGGCTCCCGCGCGATGCCTCGCCCGAAGACGTCAAGAAAGCGTACCGCGAGCGCGCCATGGACGCGCATCCCGATCACGCCGGCGGATCGAAGGAATCTTTCGCGCTCGTCGCGCTGGCGAAAGACGTTCTGTCGGATGAAAAACGCCGCGCCAAGTTCGACCAGACGGGCGACGTCGACGAGGCGAATCCCGATAACACCCACGTTCAGGCCTTCCACCTAGTCATGGGCGTCATCAACTCGATCATTGACGGTGATCATCAAGGCGTTGATCCGTTGTCGACAAACCTTGTCGACATCGCTGCGACCTATATCGGTCAGCAGATCACGGAATTTGAACGTAAGAAAAAGGAGACAGAGAGGAAGCTGGCGC
>Ga0097683_1004245_pt1 | contig 9848 bp, 8 predicted proteins | sample ThiBio_1000_plan_2_FD_72846 | JGI IMG/M metagenome (GOLD analysis project Ga0097683, IMG submission 72846) | Wastewater bioreactor microbial communities from Cape Town, South Africa - Thiocy_cont_1000_plan - 1398105538256 (version 2) (version 2) ...
AAAGCCGGGGTATATGCCAAATGTGGTCCAGGCTTCCTGCTGGTCTTTAGACAGGCTGTCATATACCGGCCATTCCTCACCGGTCTCAATATCTCTTAAGAACAGCACACTTTTGGTGCGTACCCTTCTTACAAATGCCAGCAACTTACCGTTATGCGATACCTGTGGGCGAACGGCGCCACCGGGGCCGCCGGTCACATCTTCGGATATGCCTTTTTCCCTGTCGAACCTTTTTATAACGAATATCTGTTTGTTCGGGTCTTTATTGTATTGAAAGTTGCCGCCGGGGTACATATCCTCGCTATAATATACATAGCGGCCGTCGGGCGACACACATGGTTCATTCACATCCTGCTGGTCATTTTTCTTTACGGTAAGCTGCAGGCCACCTCCGCCATGTATGTGGTACATCCACAGTTCGCCTGCACCTAATGAACGGGTAGATGTGAAGTGTTTGCGCGCTATGATATATTCGCCATCTGGGGTCCACACGGCATTATTGAGCAGCCTGAAGTCCTCTTTTGTCACTTCGTGGGCATTGCTGCCGTCCCTGTTCATGATCCAGATATTGTCGCCACCACCTGCATCAGAGGTAAAAGATATCTTAGTGCCATCAGGACTGAAGCGGGGCTGCACTTCCATGGCTTTGCCCTGCCGGAGTACTTTGGCTGTACCGCCTGTGGCTGGCATTATATATATGTCGCCCAGCAGGTCGAAAACGAGGTCTTTGCCATCCGGCGATACATCAATGTTTAGCCAGGTGCCTTCATTTACACTGAAAGAAACCTCCTTTTGTGGTCCCCCCGGTTTTTCTACATCCCATTTCTTTTTCTTATCACCCGCAAACACTGTGGCCGAAATGAATATTAATGCAGGTAGTAAAACTCTGAATGTCATAAACAAGATTTGGACTAAAGATATAAAAGCCCTGCATGTAATGGAAAGCAAGCAGCTGCAGACCTCATTTTTTGCTAAGTTGTAGTCTTTTGTTTGGTCCTGCGGTTGTATACGAGCATTAACACGCCCGTGAGTATAAAGGGTAATGATGATAATAAGATACCCGCATTACGCGTCATTACTCCAATGAGGAATATGAACAGCATTATTATGCTGAGGCATAGCAGCCCACCTATGTTTAATGTTCTCCGTGGTGTTTTTTGAAACAATGTGATCAGCAGTAACAATTGCCCGCACATAGGCACCAGCACAAATGGGTGCAAAAAATTTTGGGCATGCGCTGCTTTGAATAGCAGGTCATATTCCACCTGGAACAGGAATGCATGCTGGTCTTTACCCCATTGCAGGTAGCCGATGAAGGATGTGAGCAGTAAGCAGGCGTTCAGTAATTTCTTCATTATAATACGGATGCTTGGCTACAATATTAAACTATATATGCATCCGGTTATTGCATGTGGATATCTTTAGGCAGGCTCGTTTACTGTAAAATGTGGATATCCTTATTCATTATCTCGTGCAGGCAAGTGTATTTTGGATTAGCTTAGCTTATATTTGGAAATAATTTTATTTTAGAACTATAATTCATTCATTATGACACCCGACAAAGTATGTTTTGATTTCATCAAAAGCCGTGAAGGCCTCAAACTAAATGCCTACAGGGATAGTGCCGGTATCTGGACCATTGGTTATGGCATCATTCATTATGAAGATGGCAGCCCTGTGAAACGTGGCGATGTGATTACGCAGGAGCGTGCTGATAAGCTGCTTGAGGACGAGATCATAAAAAAGAGCCTGAAGGTCAATGCGGCGATAAAGTCGACAAAACTCAGCCAAAACCAGTTCAATGCTTTAGTAAGCTTTGCCTATAATGTGGGTACAGGGGCATTGTTAAGTTCCACACTCCTGAAAAAGGTATTGGCGAACAGGAACGACCCTACTATAAGGGCTTCCTTCCTGGTATGGAACAAGGCCCATGTGGATGGTAAGCTGAAACCCATTGCGGGCCTAACTGCCCGGCGCAAAGCAGAAGCAGATCTTTACTTTTCGGCCTGAGTAATTCATAGTTTTAAAGCATCTTTGTGCCCTGATGCGTATTCTTGAGCTGAATTTTGAACGTACATGGCGGGGTGGTGAGCGCCAGACCCTGTATGATATGATAGGTTTCAAAAGCCTGGGGCAGGACGTAAACCTGCTGTGCAGGGCTGGCTACCCGCTGCAACAAAAGGCTTTGGCAGATGGCGTTGAAGTAAAAGCCTTTCCCGGTATACTCGGGGTGATATTCTTTCTCATGTTCCGTTGCAGGAAGTATGATGTATTTCATGTGCAGACGTCGCATATGCTCACATGGTGCATCCTTACAAAACCATTTCATGGTGCACGGGTGATATTTACCCGCCGCATAGATTTTGTGCCGCGTAAGTGGATCACAAAACTCAAGTACAGGCTGACCGATCATATAGTGGCCATCAGTACTGCTATAAAAGAAATACTCGAAGACTTCGGTATAAAGAATGTGGCCCTTATCTCGGAGATCGTTGTTCCGAAACAGTTAGATAAAGAAAGGGGGGCAAAGCTATTGCAGGAGCTTGGCATAAGGCCGGGCACGTATATACTGGCTACCACCTCAGCCCTTGTGCAGCATAAAGACCCCCTTACTATGGTAGAAGCGATAAAGATGCTTAAAGAGAAGCGAAGGGACTTTGTTTTCCTGCATTTTGGCAATGGTGTTTTAGAGCGGCCTGTAAAAGAAAAGATAAAAGAATACCAGTTGGATGATGTATATAAAATGATGGGCTTTTATGATAATGTAGAGGACTTCTTTGCTGTAATGGATGTGTTCGTCATGAGCTCCGAAGAAGAAGGCCTGGGCAGCAGCGTGCTCGATGCGTATATATATAAGGTACCGGTCGTATCCACCGGTGCAGGTGGTTTAAAGGATCTGTTGCGCGAGGGCAGGGGGGTAATGTGCGAAAAGAAAGATCCGGAGGCCCTTGCTGGTGGGATCAACCTTTTATTGAACGATAAGGCTCTGGCCGTATCAATAGCGGACAAGGCATACGACTATGTATTGAAAGAGCACGCTATGCAGCGCATCTCTGCACAGTATCTTAAACTGATGGCTTAGCCTTGCTGCTTGTGATACTGTCTTGTTTTTGAATACTTCAGGTAGCTGGCATAGGCTGAAAGTTTGCATACACGGTATCCGGCAGAGCCATCCATAAAGCCCAGCCTGAAAATATAGTTGGCAATAAAATTCCAGGCAGGGCGTAAGTACACATCAATGAGGTTGTAGTTTTTACCCTTTGCCACATTTTCTCTTGCCGATAGTTCTGTGAATTTTTCTATCTGCCGTAAGTGTTCCTCGCTTGTGTAAAAGCTGTAATGCTGCAGGTCGCCACTGAGTTCGCCAACCTGTGCATCTTTGCCGGGTTCCCAGTATTCATGTACTTTTTCACCGCCCCATGATCCTTTACGGCGATCGTATAGCCTTATTTTTTTGTCGGGGTACCAGCCGCTGTGTCTTATCCATTTGCCGCAATAGTTGGTAAGGCGGGCAAAACGGTAGGCATCATAACGGAAGTTTTCCCTTTCGATGCGTATACTTTGCTGCAGTTCCGGGCTAAGGGCCTCATCTGCATCAAGCGATAAAATCCAGTCGTTTGTTGCCTGCCCGGTAACAAAATTTTTCTGGTCCCGGTAGCCGAGAAAAGCCTGTTGTACTATCCGCGCACCATAACGTTCTGCTATCTGTACAGTTTTGTCGGTTGAGAAGCTATCAGCCACCACGATCTCGTCGGCAATACCCTCCAGCGAGCGCAGGCAGCGTTCGATATTTTTTTCTTCATTCAGGGTAATGATGACCGCACTTATTTTATTCATGCATTATATTTCCGCTAATTGCCTTAGAATCCGGCTATAAAAATAGCTTTATATACTTTACATCCCTTCGTATGATGCAGTCGCTTCTGCCGCAGGATATAAATTTGCACAATTTTAGATGTTTTTTTCTGTTATTGTATGGGACTATTCCCGTATTTTTGCTTTAAATTTATCATATCGGCTACGCCCGGATACCTTAATAATTTTAAATGCCTCATTTGCGCAGTAAAGACATATTAGTTCTTGCCTTGACTGTACTTATGCCTTTTCATAAGGTATGGGCCGGCAATGTCATTAAACCCGAGTCGTCAGGATCTAATATACTCATACTCGATTCTAATGATCCCTGGCCTAAGGGAGCAACAGAGTTGCAGGATGTGGAAATTGATGGTACAGCATCAAAGGTGGGTTATTCCTATCTCGATGTGGTGCAAACATTGAAGAAGAAGGCTATTGAGCAAAATGCCAATATCGTAAAGATAACCGAGAAGATCATTGGCCATAAAAATGAATGCTGTAAAGTAAGTGCCATATTATACCGCACTGATGATATACATAAATACGAAAGGGAATTTTCCTGGAGTCCTGACCGGAAGCTGAACTGGGATGATTTTAGTGGCCGGGTATATCGTACCCAGGGTGAGGAAGAAGCTGTGGCAGTAACCTATTGTGGTTTCGGCTTTGAGACCAATACAGTAACTGTATCGAATAAGGTGCAGATAATGGTGCACAACAGCTTTCGCAAAGATGTATCATGGGTCATTCCTTCGGAGCGTACGCCTGAAGTATTGGAGCACGAGCAGGGCCACTTTGACCTATGCGAGATATATACCCGCAAATTGCGCGAGCGCTTTAACGACCTTAATGTAACGGTCTATAACCTCAACTCAGTACTTGCAGAGGCCTACCACGAGGTAGGTGATGAATATAAAGCCCGCCAGCAGGAGTATGAAGAGCAGACGCAAAACGGGCAAAACAGGCTGGCTCAAAAACGCTGGGAGCGCATCATTAAGCAGGAGCTTGGTGAAACGGAAGCGTGGATGATGTAGCTTTTAGGAGAGTAATTTTTGGCGCAGCAAAAATTCCAGTTGTTCATTGCTTAACAGTAAGTTACTATTCAGCTCGCGAAGTTCAATTCTTTGTTTATAAATATCGTAGGCCCTTTGGATGGTCATATCCAGTTCTTCCTCGTTCCAAGGTTTGGAGAGGTAGTGAAATATTTTTCCTTTGTTGACCGCATCTATTACCGCATTCATGTCAGCATAGCCGGTCAGTAGCACCCTCATTGGGTCAGGATGTTTTTCCAGTATCGACTCCAGGAACTCCACACCCGTCATATTGGGCATGCGCTGGTCGGTGATGATAATGTTTATCTCGTTAGCCTCCAGTATCTTGATGGCCTCTTCACCGCTGATAGCGGTAAAAACATTGTACTTCACGCGAAAGGTAGCCTTGAACGAAATAAGGTTATTCACTTCATCGTCAACGTAAAGTATATTTATTTTCTCATTCGCCATCTATGGAAAAATATGCTGTATTTTTGCGCAAAAATATTATTACCACAAGATAAGGAATTTCTGGTTTTTTTGGTATATTCATGGGCAGATTGGTAAAGGCGCTTCGCAGCATAGATAATTAGAAATATATGGGTAAATGGGACTATATGGAAATTTAATGGATGTAACCATGGACAAGGCTATGTTCAGGCCACTTTTTTTTCGCCTGGATATAGATGAAGATTGGAATAAGTATAAAGAGATAACAAATACAGTAAGCGGCATCAATATCTCCGATAGTATTGATTCCCAATTGAGGGAACTCATTAAATGCCGTTATCCCGCTAAGAAATTACAGGAAGACGATTATACAGCACTCATTGCTGAATTGCTCAATGGTAAAACATTGCAGCAATATGGTGTATGGGTATATTATCCCTGGAGCCGCAATATGGTGCACCTGCTTGATAAGGAGGAGTTTATTGAGGTACGTACCAACAGGAATAAGTATAAGATCACCGGCAGAGAGCAGGATATATTAAGCACTAAGAAGATAGGTATCATAGGCCTTTCCGTTGGCCAGTCGATAGCCCTCACTCTTGCTATGGAAAGGGGCTGCGGTGAGTTAAGGCTTGCCGATTTTGATACCCTTGACCTGAGCAATATTAACCGCATCCGCAGCGGTGTGCAAAATATAGGGCAGAAAAAAGTGGTGATCGCAGCTCGTGAAATAGCTGAGATAGATCCATATTTGGATATAATATGTTACGACCAGGGCATCACGGAACAGAATATTGACGCTTTTCTCCTTGACGGTGGCAAATTAGACCTGCTTGTGGATGAATGCGATAGCCTGGACATAAAACTGCTGGCAAGGATCAAAGCACGCGACAACGGCATACCCGTGCTTATGGATACAAGCGACCGGGGGATGCTTGATGTGGAGCGTTTTGACCTGGAGCCGCAAAGACCCTTATTGCATGGCCTTGCTGATGGCCTCGATCCGCAAAAGGTGGCTGTGCTTTCTCCTGAAGAAAAGATACCCATAGTGCTTAAACTTACGAGCGCCGGCAATGGCTCCATGAGGGGCAAGGCCTCTATGCTTGAGATAGGAATGACCATTTCCACATGGCCGCAATTAGCATCTTCTGTAGTGCTGGGCGGGGCAGTTGCCGCCGATGTCTCCCGGCGCTTGTTGCTTGGCATCTTCAATGGCTCAGGCAGGTTTTACGTGGATATAGAAGAAATAGTAGGTGGTAAAGAAAAGGGGGCTCAGTCGATAGAGCGCCCTAATCCATATGAACCTCTCGCTTTAAATGCAATAAAGAAAATTATTGAAAATCAATATTTTGAGCGCGGTTCTGCTACAGTTGCTTTAGATAATGAACAGTTGGAAGAAGTGTTGAAAGCTGCAATGGCAGCTCCTTCCACAGGTAATGACCAGCCCTGGAAGTGGTATTATCATGATGGTATGCTTTTCCTCTTCCACGACAGGTTCCGCTCTTTCTCATTTGGCGATTTTAACAATATAGCTTCCTACCTCACCTTTGGTGCCGTACTGGAGAACCTGGTACTGGAGGCACATAAAGCCGGCCTTGAAGTAAGTATCGATAAGCTACCGCTTGGTGAAAGCTCGGAGCTTATTGCAGTCGTACGTTTCTCGAAAGTGGCTGACGACGATACCGAAAAGCATGTGCACGATGAACTGGCCGACCTTATATATGTGCGTTCTACGAACCGTAACCCCGGTCCAAGAAAAGAAATAGAACCTGCAGTATTGCAGGACCTTAAAAGTGTGGCCGAAACAGTAAGTGGGGCTGAGCTTAGCTGGCTTACACAACCGGTTGATATACTGGAAGCCGGCAAAATAATAGCGGCCTGCGACCGTATGCGGTTCATGCATCCCGAAGGCCATTACGATTTTGTGCATCGCGAAATGAGGTGGCGACCCGAAGATGCTGAAGCTACAAAGGATGGTATCGATATATATACCCTCGGCCTTAGCAAACCGCAGATCGCGGCTATGCAGATTTTAAAAGAATACGATGTAATAGATTTTGTTCGCCAGCAGAAAGGAGGTAAACTGATGGAGATGGCCACTATAGGTACGGTCATTCCTTCTTCAGCCATTGGCCTTATTACTATGCCCCGCGTGTCTGCTGAGCAATATATAACAGGTGGGCGCTCATATGAGCGCATGTGGCTGGCTGCTGAAAAGCATGGCCTTGCCCTTCATCCCCTTATCTCACCCCTTTATTTTTTCCCCCGTATAACCCAGGATATTGAAAATAATAGCCTATCAACTGAAAATATTGTGGAATTGAAAATGTTGCGAGAACGTTTCAAACAGCTGTTCAGGATAAGAGAGGGACTAGCTGAGGTTTTCTTGTTCAAACTGGCCTGTGTCCCCAAAGCAGGCCCGATGGCACTTCGAAAACCGGTCAATGAAATGTTGTTCACTGATTAGTAATAGATGATAGCAAAATTCAGGGTATTCAGAGCCGTCGACGATGTTGATGGATGTGACCGTTACATAGATGGCCATAGGCGCGTTCTTGAAGCTTATGGCGTCTCTAAGGTTACGTCTGCCAATGCCGAATGGCGTGAAGACCCCTTCACTTATGTTATCATTGCTGAGTCAGAAGATCATGACCGGGTTTTTGGTGGCTGCAGGGTGCAGATGCGTTCGGAAACATTGAAAATGCCCATGGAGGGCGCCGTTGCTGTGCTTGATAAGCGGATATATGATTACTGTGACGAGATAGGGAATTATAATGTTGCCGAGTTTTGTGGCCTTTGGAATTCTAAGGAGGTGGCAGGTTACGGCATTGGTAGTATGTTCCTGGGCAGGGTAGCTATAGCTATTACCCCGCACCTGAACCTGAAACACCTGATGGGACTTTGCTCCCCGGCCACTTTGAGAAATAGCCAGAAAGTAGGCTTTGAGATACTGCGCGAACTGGGGAATAACGGTACTTTCTATTATCCTAAAGAAGATTTGATAGCAACTGCACTTATTATTAAAGATGTTATAAATTTACCGCTGGCGACTGAACGTGAGCGCGAGGTGATCCTGAACTTGAGGAATAACCCGGTGCAGCATTCAGTGGAAAGAGGACCTAAAGGCGAACTTCAAACATACTTTGATATACGTGTTAATCAAACCTATTAAAAAAGTAATGCACCGTTTTTTCAGCAGGGCTATCACCTTACTGGTCTTGCTCACCGGCATACATCATCACTCATTAGCACAGATCATCGACTACAACGATGGTGCTACTATGCTGATCGGCGATAGGGTATATATATTAAATGATAGCCTCAATAAATATACTGCACAGGATGCCGCAATTGCCCCCGGCTATTATAAAAGCAAAGATCATGTCCCCAATTTCGACATATCATCTTCTACCTATTGGATAAAATTTGAAATAAAGAATAACAGTAAGTATCCACGCCTGCTATTAGAGCTTGAATATGCTTTGGTGGATACCTGCAATCTTTATTTTGTTCAGGACGGGCATGCAGAGCTCATGCAAGCAATGGGTGCCGCACAGCCGTTCAATGCCAGGAAATATAAATACCCGGATTTCGTATTTGATCTTGATCTCAATAGTGGGTCAACCGGCTTTTATATGATGAAGATCAGGAGTTCGGAACAATTACTGACACCATTACTGATCGGCAATACGCAAAGCATATCCGAGGTGCAAAGCACCAAGGACATTATTTATGGTGTGCTGATAGGCATACTATTGGTAATGATGTTGTATAACTTTTTTATCTACCTCTCTACCCGCGACAGGAGTTATTTATACTACGTACTCTATATCTTTTTCATATGCCTTACACAAACATCCCTTGTAGGCTATTCGTATAAATATCTTTTTCCCGGCTCACCTATACTGTATAATTATTTCATAATATTATTCCCGGCGCTTGCAGGCGTCAGCGCATTATCTTTCATGCGCAGTTTTCTCATTACCCGAGAGAAGGCGCCCAAACTCGATAAGCTGGCAATTGTAGTGATGGTCTTATATATCATGGCCCCCATACTGCGCTTCGCAGGTTATGATAACATCAGTTCCCGCTTCATTGATATATCAGGTTTAGGTGCAGTATTTACCGGGTTTGCAACGGCTATTTATTTGTCTCTGAAGAATTACAGGCCGGCAAAGTTTTTCCTTATAGCCTGGACCATTTTCATTATCGGGATGATCTTGTTTGTATTGCGCAACCTGAATGTCCTGCCCTATACCGGTTTTACGAACTATACACTGTATATAGGCACGGCTCTTGAGGTTACCTTACTGTCTTTTGCCCTTGCCGATAAGATCAATATCTTCAAAAAGGAGAAAGAAGAATCGCAGGCTGAGGCTTTGCGTGTTGCCCAGATAAACGAGCGCATGATACGTGAGCAAAACGTATTGCTGGAACAAAAAGTCAATGAACGCACTATTGAATTACGCGCCGCAAACGACGATCTGCATAAAGCTATGAATGACCTTAAAGAGG
>Ga0097683_1004251_pt1 | contig 9836 bp, 21 predicted proteins | sample ThiBio_1000_plan_2_FD_72846 | JGI IMG/M metagenome (GOLD analysis project Ga0097683, IMG submission 72846) | Wastewater bioreactor microbial communities from Cape Town, South Africa - Thiocy_cont_1000_plan - 1398105538256 (version 2) (version 2) ...
CAGGAGCCCGCCGCGCCGCCTGCCTTGCCTGCGCCACCTGTGCCTATGCCGTCGGCGAAACCGACGTCATCGACCAACTGGCTCGCCCGGCTGATCACCATCGTTCTTTGCATTTTCCGCAAGAAAGGAAACTGACCGTGAAATACGCAAAGTTCTTCGTGGCCGCCGGCGGCATCGCTGTCCTGATCGGCCTTCAGCGGTTCAACATCGAGATCCCCGGCCTTGGCGACGTCGTGCGCGATCTGATCGTCGGCGCCCTCGTGGCCGGCGGCGTCTATCAGGTGCCGAACAGGAGCGCGTGAGATGGCTGCGGTCCTCTCATTCCTCGTTTCCAATCCGACCATCCTAGCGATCGGCGGCGGCATCATCGCCATGCTGGTGGCCTGGATGCGCGGCCGGGTGTCTGGTGCGGCGGCCGAGCGCACCAAGCAAGCCATGAAGGACGCCACCAGTGCGACCGAAGGCCAGAAGATCGACGACGCCGTGGCCGGCCGGTCGCCTGACGAAAACCGGGGGAGGCTGGCGAGATGGTCAAGGTCCTAGCGCTGGGAATGCTCGTTGCGCTTGCCGGCTGCCAGACGGCCGGCGGCTCGTTCTGTGTGGTTGAGCACCCGATCCGGCCGACCAAGGCTGAGGTGGCGATGCTGTCTGATGCGTCGGTCGCCGCGATCCTGGCTCACAACGAGAAGGGGGAGAAACTATGCGGGTGGAAGCCATGACCGGATCGGAGCGGATAGCGCAGAACGTCGTCTTGCTGGCCGTGGCGAGGGTCTCCATGGCGCTCGCGCTGCCGACCATCGGCCTCATTTTCTGGCTCTACTCGAGCTGGCAGAACGCCCAGTTAAATACGATGCAGGCTCAGATCGAGCAGACGCAGCGTGCCGCGCAAGACGCCTCCTCATTCGCCCTGAAGCTCTCCGAGCGGCTAATCGCGGTCGAAACCAAGCAGGTGCAGGACGCGGCCGTCAGCGAGAAATTCCAGGCGGCGACCCTGACGCGACTGGACCGAGTGCAAGACAGCATCGTCGGCCTATCGAACACGGTCGCGGCCCTGACCGCGACGCTGCAATCCATCGTCGACGACAAGCGTCGCCAGCCGCCCTAAGCGGGAACCTTTCTGCGTGTCCGGAGTTGATCCAGACCTAACTCACCACCTCTCTCGCCCGTCGGCTTCGGTCGGCGGGCTTTTTGCTTTTTATGCTTTGATGCTTGGTGCAGGCGGTTTGCTGACGGCGCACAGCGCGTCAAATTGGCTGAGAGCATCGCTCGCCTGTCGCCGCCTCAATAGCCCTTGTTCGGCAGCAGCCCTGAGGAGGGCATCGATTGCCACCTGTGGTCGACAGTGGCCAGCCAAGGCAGTATCGAATAGCTCTCGTGCGCGTCTGTAGTTGGAGGTATTCCGATCAGGCCAGGGGCGGTCGAACGCTTTCTTGGCGTCGGCCAGAGACCTGATCGTCAATGGAGGTCCAAAGCAGAAACGCAGAATGGGAGAAGATGGAGAGGTCATGTCGGCTTTCGGCTCCTGTAGACGCCGAATAACGTCGATCGGATCGAATGGTTTCACCTTGCGATAAGGCCGTTTTCATGGTGACGATAGGGTGCGAGCCCATGCACGCCTTGGCCGGCGCCTCATTCTACTCCCCCCACCCAAGGCGCCGGCCTTGAAGTGTCAGATCCTGTTTTGCATCTCTCCCCAGGCTTATATTTTCGCCGTCCCCGCTGGCATATTGCCGAACATGGCGGAAGCGCCAATCCCAATGGAAGCGGTGGGCTGGTTCGAGCTTTGCCACGCGCATGAGGCTGCCGAACTGGTGAAGCCGCGAGGGCTTCGAGGCAAACGCCATCCCGCCTAAAACTCAGTCGTGCGCCGGTCTTGACGGTCCGGCGAGGGCTACACATATCGATGCCGGGCATGAGCTGGGCACAGTTCCTGCCTAACCCGAAACTCAAAATTCGTTCACCTTGGAGGATCTGATGAACGATCGGATGTTCGATAATCCCGTATTTGTCAGCGAATGGAAAAGCCTCGTCCAGGAGATCGCGTGTCTCGAAGATGCGTTGGAGTTTCTCTACGAGTGGCCGAAGAACCGGCGTGGCCCAATTTACCAGACAGCGCTTCGGGCATGCCAGCGGGCGTTCGACAGTGGGTATCCACTGTCGGCGGCGCGTGATGCTTTTGCCGGTTTCGCGAAATCGGCAAACATCCTGGAGGCAGTGGGCACCCCGCCGCCTTGGATGCTCGCCCCGGCGAACCATGGTGGCGTAGCGACCTGAGGCGGAGGTTGCGATGGTTTCAAAGCCTTTTGAAAGGCCGATCCGTGTCTGGGTTGGGCTTGGCTTTCCCCGACAGCTTAACACCGTCGTCGACGCCTATCAGTTCGCTACGGATTATTGCGGAAACAGCCCCGAGCAGAAAGCCGCGATCAGAGCGTGCAAGGCCGCGCTGGTCGGTGACATCGATGCCGAGACCGCGCGCGGCGTGTTCGAGGCGTTTGCCAGGAAGAAGGGCCTGATCGCCGACGACTGGATTCCGCATCGGTCCGGTGAAGGGTGGCGTAGCCACATTTAAACTTCCGACGGCGCTGCCGTCGCGCCCCTCCGGCATGGAAACGTGCCGGAGGGATCCATCAGCCCGATTGGGCTGGTGTTTTCATCACAACAGGAGAGAGAATTTATGAAAGCGACGAACGGCGTCGTCTTGGTTCCGTCCCCCACGCATGCGGAACGCGAGTTTCTTGCCTATGAGACTGAGTGTCGGAGCGTGCTGCAGCCCTTGCTTGCGGGCATCTTGGACAAAGCCGAGGAGGCTGGCTGGAGCCGCCGCACGGCGGCCTCCGCCCTGATGTTCATAGCGGCGAGGCAGGTGTCGGCGGCAATGGAATCATCGAAGGCCTGAGATGCTTCTGGACAGCCAGCGCCGCCGCCGAACGCAGGGTCTGCTCAGAGCGCCAGCGTTCGGTCGAGAATAGGCGCTGGCTCGATCTCAAACGAGGGCTATGCCGCCTCCCATGAAAACCACAGTGACATATGATTGGAAGGCTGGCACCTTCACGATGAGCAGGGGCCTTGGAACAGGCGTATCTTGGTATTACTGCCCAGACGCAGACAGTACGTTGGGGGCAAATCCGTGATAGCTGATCACTTGCTCCGATGAATTTGGCGCGATCCGATAAGTGTCGACGGAAAGGTCTTGCGGTGAAAAGTTCTTGGTCTGTAGTTTTATTTTGACCGCGAAGGTGCATGTATTGTTGACATTGTAGGATGCGTCTCCTGTTGAGACGACATCGATGCAGAAGCTGGCATCGGACACCCCTGATCCTTGGTTTCCGGAACCCGTCGAGATAGGCTTTTGCTGTTGTGATTGTACACGATGGCATTTGCCATCGGACCCACAGTAGCGACCCTCCTCGCAATAGGCGCCGTTGCTGCAAACGCGTGGGGAATCCTTGCTGATACACTCGCCATTGCCGCATATCGTCCCACCGGGGCAGCTTTTGCCATTCCCGCAGTAGACATTGCCCGCCTTCATGCAGCCGAGCCCGTCGTTTGCGCAGACGTAGCCGCTGTGGCAGCTTTTGCCGCCGCCACAGTAAACGTCACCAATAGGGCTGGAGTGTCCGTCTGGATGACAGATCGTGCCGATGAGGCCGCATTTCCCGGGCACGTTCGGACATTCAATGTAGCCTGGGTCGCATTCAGCGAAGGCCCTGTACGATGCAAACGCGCAGATCAAGAATGTTGCCAGGGCAACGAAAAATCCGCGAATCTGCTTTTTGCCCCGGGGTGGCGTCGACGCGCTCATCTGTCGAGTTCTTTCCCGGTGGTAATGTCATAGACGGATTCAATGTTGCATTCGTCGATCGGTAAGTTTGCGGCCATCATATCATTTTTCGTCTTAGAAAAGGCCGCATTCCGGCTTGCATCGTCGTCCCTGCTTCCGACGATTGTCTGGCAGCGCTTGTTATTCTTCCTGTCGACGCAGCACGAAGTCACGAAGATCGTGGTATTATCAACAATCGAGGTGGCCGGGCCTTCGCAGCAAATCTTGTCGGGATGCAGCTTTTTGCACGCTTGGACAGCGCGCTTGCTCGCCTTGTCTTGGGTATCTGCGTGAACCACAGGAGCCGCACCCGCGTCGGTGTAAGGGCATTGGGCCGCCCACGTTTCGGCGTTGACGGGGTGGGCGAACGCGCTGATCTGGATTGCAGTGGCGGCCAGCGTCATCAATCGACTGCTGAAAAGAAGCATCGTCTTATCCCCCAACGTTCCCGGAAAGTAGTATTAGCTGCAGCTTGAACCTCCGGCAATCGTGGACTTGGGGGTCTCATTTGGCGCGTTGCGGGTGACTGTCCAGAAGTCCACGTAGGTCCGGAACGTTCACTGATCTTCCGAGTTAAGCCTGGCCAAGGAAGGCATCAAGGAACGGCCGAAGGCTGCATGGAAGCGCAAGTCGGCATAGGGGAGAGAACGCGATGGCGGTCGCCAAGAAGGATCAGGAGCGGATCACCTACTCCTGGATGTACGGCCAGCAGGCCCGCAAGGACGGCAAGGAACGGGTCGCTCCGGCGTTCTGGCGGGAGCATGCCGACGCCTGGCTCCAGGGCTTCGACGGCGAGGCGATAGGGGCGGCGATCAGGCCCGTTTCCGTGACTATGGAATCCGAAGTGGACGAATCGGCGGTCGAGGATTGACGCCGCTGTTGCGGGCCGGCCCGGCCACTATAAGGGCCGCATGAGTTCGACTGCGACATGCGATTCGGTGAAAGGCACTTTCACCCTCACCAAAACAGACGGCAAAGAAAGCTGGAGCGGGACGTTCCCGCTGTCTCAGCTTCAGAGTTGGATCGACTTCTACCGGCAGCAGCAGCTACGATATCCAGCCCATGCCGAGACCTATGGCGAGGATGTCGAGGCGCTGGAGGCGCTGGCGGCGGAATTGCGCTAGAGCTAGGCGCGTGCCGGACTGCACTGGTGGGAACCGAGTGCTAGCAATAGCAATGAGAATCTAATTAGAGTATGCCACTTTGGGGTAGTCAGTGCGGGGAGCCTTCGGACGTGGAAAACTACGGGAAGCCGCCGATTGTCGAGGCAATCCTGGAGTTTCAGTTCGAACAGGAGATAGCTTACGAGCGGGTCCAAAAGGCTTCAGCCAAGTTCTCCCGAAGCTATCCGATCTCGGAGACCGAGTTCGAGATTCAAGGCAACATCGAGCTTGGTAGCCAACGCGTCGATCTCAATCAGCGACCGGTGGGAGTGAAACTCAGTAGTTCGGACCGGGCCAAGCTGACGCTTGCGAGAGTTAAAAGCTTCAGCATTGCGGAGTTGGCGCCTTACTCAGGTTGGGATGTTTTCCTTCAAACAGCCAAGACCAACTGGGAGATATGGCGAAAGGCAATTGGCAGCCAACAGATTTCGCGCATCGGCATGCGCTACATCAACAGAATAGATATACCAAACGATGGCAAAGGCATAATGCCATCAAGGTACGTCACGATGTTTCCGCCGAAGCCCGGCTTTGGGCCAGACCAAATTGACTTCTATACAATGCAGGTGCAGATGCCTGTAGGCCATGATAGCCTGCAGGTTACGATAAACACAGCCACTGTCGCCTCTCCAATTCCGAACGCGAATTCCCTTCTTTTGGACTTGGATCTATATACGACCGTTGATATTCCTCGTCGGGAGGACCATCTTTGGGAAAAAGTCGGCGCGATGCGTGTTCAAAAAAATGCTGTATTTGAAGCTTGTATAACGGACGACTCGCGAGAACTCTTTAGGCAATGAACGATATATTTATATCGCACCACCGCACCCCTGGCCTGGTTTCTGCGCCACTCACTTCTGGCGCGGGCGACGTAAGTGACGTTTTGAAGAGACTTCTTGACCGAGATTCCAAGGCGCAACCATTAACCAGCCCGGTCATTGTGACGCCTGGGCAGAAGCTTGTTCGTGCCTCTTCCGGCGCGACATCGTCCGGCTTCTTGGTGAATGCACCCATCCATTCTTGGGGAGATGTAGGCGCTTCAATCCCTAGTAAGTCAAGGCCGCTTCCGGAGCAGCTTTTTGATGTATTAGCTAGCTTTAAAGTGTTGACTTCGCACATCTCGATGCACCTAGGCCGAGATCGGCGAGATGCACTATTCGCGCAGTTGGATGAACTTCTGGATGCCAATTATTGGGATCCTGAGGACGCGCCAACTAGCGTCGGATCGTTCAAAACATTTCTAAGAGTGCTCCTCCTTATCAATCCTGATGTGCCGCCGGGCCTGGGTGTCGCCGCAAACGGAAATATAGTGGCGGCGTGGTATGCTGAGAAAGACAGGCTCACGTTGGTTTGCAACCCTGACGACCGCATCAACTTCGTGCTCAGCGCAGAGACCGATGGGTTGATGGAAACTGCCAGCAGTGAAACCACGGTGCTTCGTCTTCCCCAAACGTTAGCTCCGTACCGTCCGGATCGATGGTTCAGGCATGGCTAAAGGGCCAAAGAAGTCGATTCCTGGACATGACACAATTGTCCGAAAGGTGGCCAAAACCCGCTGGGTAAAAGATATCAAGACCGGTCAGCCACGAGCCCTTCCAGTCGCTTTTGAGCTTCGCCCAAAAGAGGAATATCTGTCTGCCAGCTGGCTGGAGCACGCAGGCTCCACACCGGACGAGGGCCTGCACAACACGATCAAAACGCTACGGCAAGCGACAACGATCCCGGCGGGTGATAAATGCGCTTTCGCCCTAGGCATCGTCGATGAGGTCAAGGAAACTTGTCTTGAGTACCGCAGATCTATTCGGATTATCCATGAAGGGAACTCCAAAAACCCGTCATATGCGGCTGTTCGACAAATCGGTCCAAATCATTTGGAGTTGATGGAAAAGCTGGCGGCCAGTTCGTGGGGGAGATTGGTTCTGAACGAACATTTTCCGGACCCGATTCCGGAAGATGCGCACAGCGAGAATCCTCCCGCAGTTGCATCAACAGAAACCGCTGAGAGGGGGGCAGGGGTCAAAGAGGCGGCTTCCAGTGAGGACTAAGCGTTGGTTTAGTCCGCTGACGGTGGCCAAATCGGTACCATTTGGGGAGAAAAGCGCCGGCGGCGGAACTGAAGGTCGGAATCAGACGGCGGGGCGGAACGTCCGTTGGGTGACGATCCGGGTAGTCGTCCGGGCGTCTGGGCGGGTTGATCATATCGATCGCAATGTCGTTGACGGGATGGACGTCAAATGAGGCGACTATTTCGCACCCGCTGAAGCCTGTCGAGCTCGTCCTGCAGGTGACTGTTGAGCACGAGCATCTCTTTCAGTGCCTTCATGGTGTCGCCCTTGTGAAGGCGGACGAACTTGTCGGCCACGGCCTGCAACTCGGCTTCTTGGCGGTTGTCCAGTGTGATGATGTGGTCCATGGCGGACACTCCTAGAACAATGACCCCTGCGTTGGCTGTTGCTGCGGAAACTTGATCTGCGTGGCCGGCTTTTCGACGATGATCAGGGCATCGTCCGGCGCGGTGCGCTGAAGGCGCTTGGCTTCACTCCACGGCGCAGTCATCCATGTTTCGATGTCTTCCTCTGTGGTGAGGATGACGGGCATGGCCTTTTCATGGATCGGGGCAACGATGGCGTTCGGCTTCGTCGTCATGAAGCCGTAGAGTTCGAAGTCGCCGGGGCCGTCCTTAACCCTGCGGATTCCCTGCCATCGGGTCCACAATCCGGCGAAGAAGAACAGCGGCCGATCCTCGCCGCGGGCGAACCAGTAATTTCGCTGAATGCCTGTCTCTGGATCTTTGTCATTCGGCATAGGGGAGGGCTCCGCGAAACTCGTCACTGGCACCACGCAGCGATGTTCGACGCCAACATATTGTTGCCAGTGGCCATACTGAGGGTTGCGGATGTTGGTCGTGCCATAGTCCGCCTTGCCCTTCACGCGCTCCGCCGGCGTCGGCATGCCCCAAAGCAGCTTGGCAAGCTCGCGCTGGCCGTCAGGGGCGTTGCGAACCACCGCGCCCGGGATGTTGGGGTAGACGTCAACCGACGGCTCCAAATTGCCCACGACGTCGCGCATTGCCTTCGTCAACTGCCGGATAGCTTCCTGGCTGGTGGTGAGGTTGTAGAGATTGCACACGGCCTAGCTCCGTAGGATTTCGGGCACGCTGAGCGGCCCTTGGTCGAGGATGCGCTTGTATTCTTCCTGCCGGCGCCAGACGCCGCGAGCCCGGCCATTTTCGCGATCGCGGACGGGGTCGAAGACTATGCCTCCGAAGTGAGCCTGGAAAGCCTCGGCGGCGGTTGGGTCGCGGAAGCAATGCAGGCGCCAGTCCTCGTACTTGCCCGTCGGCCAGATCGCCTGCACGTGGCGTATCCAGAAGTCGTACCCGTGCGAAGCGCAGAATTCCCGGATCAGCGTAAGATTGTGCGCGACACACAGATCATCGGGCAGCGCGATCTGGTGCGGCCAGTCCCGATCAATTGTCGAGGCCGGTGGTATGCTCCGGCTTCTCACCATGCCGGCGGCAGAAAGCTGTCGGCCTGAAGGCGCATTGCAGCCAGCGTGAGCGCAATCGCGGTATTGGCCGGCGGCTTCTCCATGTGCAGCTGGCCATCAGGGCGGCGCCAAGCCGCGACGCTTCTGTCGTCGTAATCTTCTTCATGCTCCAGTTCTATTATACGAGCATCGCAAGGATCCTGGTCGACCTCGATCTTCCAGCCCTGAAGGGATTTCTCGGTGATCGTTACGACCTCTGCCAGGTTGCCTGTGAGATAAGGCAAACCTAGATCAGCGGCCTTTTCCATCGTGCCCGGCTCATTCACCCAGCCCATGACGTAGCAGATGTCGATGTCTAGCCGCCGGTCGGGGCCGGTTGCGGCTTCCAGGCGTTCGATGATCTCCGGGTAGCGTCGCTGCCTGTCAGGCCATGTCGCCAGATTGGCCGTCTTCACCTTAGGTTCCTCTGGCCCGATCCCCAGGACCCTGCGGGGTTTAACGACCTTATCCGCCGGCCATCCTGCGCAGCAGGCTTCGCAGGCGGCGCGTTCGGCCTCGAACCAGGTGCTGGCGGCCACCTCCTGCGCCTTAGTGGGTGGCGGGAGGTCCGGAAATCGATCAATCATCCAAAGATCGACCGCAAACATGCCGCTCACGGCATCTTCAATCGAAATGCCGGATCTGGCAAAAACGGCCTCAGCGGCTGCTATTCCGCGGGCAAGCTCTTCCCATGACGCGTTCGCAATCTCCAAACGAAGTGGCATCTCTGCCTCCTGTGGTTGTCCAGCCGACAGTGAACGAAATGAGAACAAAAGTGTCAAGGAGCATCTTGACGGACTAGGACTATGTTCCTCATTTCAGGGACATGCCCGAGCAGTATTGGCCCAAATCGAAGATTTTTCCGCTTTCGCAGCTCAACGAGCAGCGCAGCCTCGTCCGCGTCAAATGTCGGTACTGCAAGCGGCTGCACAACTATTTTCCGTCCGACCTGATCCAGATTTTCGGCGACGTGGACGTGGATTCCCTGATGTACCGCATGATCTGCGAAGGGGGTAAGGACCACGGCCGGCTCGATGTCTCGACCTTCATCCCATCCGGCAGTGAGGCTGTGGGTCTCCGGATCAGGCGCCTGGAGGCGATCAGGATACGTCGTGAGCCACAGTGGCGCGATGATCCTTAGTGTGCGGCTATTTCATAGCGACGATCTGAACGATCGACGCGGCGTGGGGCGCAAGCTGGGGCACAAACTGGGGCGCAAATGGTGCGTCTCGTTTATCTATTCGGTATTGGCCGTTCTAAAATAGATAAGAAAATCAAATCGATAAAGCGGTGGCCGGCACGGAAAATCTGGTGCGGATGAAGGG